>Ga0213839_1001549_pt1 | contig 14515 bp, 11 predicted proteins | sample SWPATP21_FD_160075 | JGI IMG/M metagenome (GOLD analysis project Ga0213839, IMG submission 160075) | Coastal seawater microbial communities from Marineland, Florida, United States - SWPA TP2 #1 | ecosystem: Environmental > Aquatic > Marine > Coastal | place: USA: Florida | collected 2016-08-14 | reverse complement strand
AAGAACCAAAGCCCCTCACGGCATCGAAAGGTAGTCGACGCAACTCACCGCGGTCCCCGAGTAATAGTAATTCTGGGAGCGAGCAGGCACCATGCAACGACGCAGTCAATCCGCTGACAGCCAAAGTAGCTTACAATGTCTACGAAGAACACCGCCGAGCTTTGACCGACGAGACGGGCCGTGGATCACTGTCGTCCACGGACGGCTCGTCCTCGGCCGCGAGTGATTGCGACGGTGCGAGCCACACCAATTCAGCAATTTCCTCGAAAACGTTAGATGCAATGAACACCAGTGATTTCCATTTAATCTCCATTCTGGCTGAGGAAAGAGGCCACTTGCAGAAGCAGCTTGCGGCGATTAAAGTGGCTGTTCCGAAAAAAAAGAAAACCAATGTGTACAAGAGACAGCCAGAGAAAGTACACTGGGACTTCTTGTTGGCAGAGATGAAGTGGATGTCGACCGACTTCGTCAACGAACGAAAGGCCAAAAAGAAAAAGGTCCGCACGATATTTCCGCCTGCCTCGGCAGTTGCTGCATCTGTATTGAAGTTTTGTTGACGCATGTAAACATGTTGCTGTGCGCCATTTGTACGCTAGGCAAACAAAGTGGCAAAGAGCGTGACGGCACACTTTCGTCGCAAGCAGCAGGAAATTTTGCGGAAGGCAAAAAAGCGTGACATGCAGCTGCGGCGAACCGCAAAAACGATTTGGAAGTCGGTGTCAAAGTTTTGGCAAAAAGTAGACAAGATTGTGGTGTTCCAGGTGCAGGCTGGGCTGCACGCAGAAAAGAAGCAGCTGATGGACAAACACCTGGAGTTTCTCATTGCCCGTACCGAAAGAATGTCGAAACTCCTCGGCGACACAATGCAGAGTGATACCAGTAGAGCTCTTCCCCGACTCGCAGACCGACTGCCAAAGGAAGCCGCAAATGGTGCCACTGCCGTGCACGGCGGGCTCAACTCTCCTCAACGCGTCGACGATGGGCGCGCGCCCAGTGACCCCGTGGACGGCATTTCCAGCGTTGCCACGAAGGAAGATTTACCCGAAGAAAGCGCGGACGACGGCGATTTCAGCGCCGACAGCGAGTCCGACGACGAAACGACGATGGCCGCCGAAGAGGCCGTGTCAGAGCCAATTGATGCCGCCGCCGAAGTTGCAATGTTGAAAGCAGAGCAGGACATTCCCATCGAAAAGCTGCGTGAACTGTACGGAGCGGCAAACGCGACTCTGTCGTCTCAACAATCCAGTGAAAGGAGCGAGCGCAGGGAACAGGAGCTGGATCATGAGCGCGATGGGGGGGAGGACGAAAGCCCCAATTCGCCGTCAAGTAGCGACGATTCCGATTTCGACGGTGACAGCGAGCCAGACGATGAAACAACCGTAGCTCAAGAAGAAGCAGAAAACCCGCGTGCGGACGCTTCTGCTGAACTTGCTGCGTTGAAGGCAGAGCAGGAGATTCCGATCGAAGAGCTTCGCAAGATGTACAGTCGAGACTCTGCCAACGAAAGGGAGGTTGATGCTTCCGGTGCTCACAGTGGAAGCAGTCCAAGCTCCAGCTCTTCGGGCGATTCCAGTGATGATAGTTTTAGCGCATCAAGCGAGGAGGACGATGAAACCACCCTCGCGGATGCGGACGCCCATGAATCAAATGCAGACCATGAAGCCGAACTGGCAGCCTTGAAAGCTGAGCAAAGTATTCCCATCGAAAAGTTGCGCGAAATGCACTCGGACACCACAAATACCGTGGCAACCGATCCGGGGGCGTCGCTGGCCGCCTCTAGCGCAAGCGAGGAGTCTGAAAGTAGTGATGGAGATTTCAGTGAGTCAAGTGAATCCGATGATGAAACCACCCTCGCTGACGCAGAAGCGACCGACACAGGTGCTGATCACGCACGCGAGCTTGCTGCTCTGAAGGCCGAACAGGACATCCCCATCGAGCAGCTTCGTGAAATGTTCGCCGACAAGGCCCAACAGGTGACTGGCAGCAACGAGTCGTCACCAACTGCCTCTGGTGATAACGGCAGGAGCAACAGTGATAGTGACGAAGACTTCAGCGATTCTGGCGAGTCGGACGATGAGACCACCCTCGCGGCTGAAGAAAAGCTTTCCAGTGGAAAAAGCGACTCAGCTGACGAAATCAGCGCTTTGTTACGCGAACAAACCATGCCCATCGAGGAGTTGAAGGCAATGTATGCGGTGTCGAGCACAGAAGAAGGTACGGTCGCAGCTGATGACTCCGACGATGCAAGTACTGGAACAGAGGTGGACAGCGATGAGGACTTTAGCTCTGCAAGCGAACCTGACGACGAAACAACGCTTGCGGCAGAAGAAGAAGCAGGGTCCGAAATGGATGCCGCAACGGAGTTGGCAGCGCTGAAGGCAGAACAAGACATCCCACTGGAAAAGCTGCGTGCGATGCACGCAGTGGATGCACATGATAGTGGAGATAGCGGCGATGAAGATCAACACATCGAGTGTAGCAGTACTCCCAGCCCGTACCTTCTATCCAAGACAACAGTTTTACGCAGCTATCAGCTAGAAGGTTTGGACTGGTTGGCGTCAATGGAGCGGCGAGCATTGAATGGGATCCTTGCTGATGAAATGGGTCTTGGGAAGACATTGCAAACAATATCTCTCTTGGCGCACTTGGCGGCGGAGAAATGCGTGTGGGGCCCGCACCTCGTGGTGGTCCCAACATCCACGCTGCTCAATTGGGAAGTTGAACTGAAAAAGTTTTGCCCCAGCCTCAAAGTGTTGTCGTATTACGGCTCCATTGCCGAGCGCAAGAAGAAGAGAGAAGGATGGAGCAAGGCCAATGCTTTCCACGTGTGCATTACATCATACCAACTCGTTGTGCAAGATGCGTCCATCTTCCGCCGTAAACGATGGTACTATTTGATATTGGACGAAGCTCAAAACATTAAGAACTTTCAGTCAAAACGGTGGCAAACGTTGTTGCACTTCAATACCAAGCGACGCTTGCTATTGACTGGCACTCCACTTCAAAATAGTTTGATGGAGCTGTGGTCACTGATGCACTTCTTGATGCCATCTATTTTTCGTTCCAGAGGTGAATTCAAGTATTGGTTCTCCAATCCTTTGACAGCGATGGTTGAGGGAAAGTCGGATGTCAATAGGCTGCTCGTATCACGGCTGCATGGTGTCATCCGCCCGTTCATTCTGAGGCGGTTGAAAAGTGAGGTTGCGAAGCAGCTCCCTTCCAAGCACGAGCATGTCCATTACTGCGGTCTCTCGCGGCGTCAGCGCTTCCTCTACGAAGAATTCATGTCAAGGTCCAGTACACGCGCAACTCTGAGTAGTGGCAGTGTCATTGGGATGATGGGAGTGCTCATGCAGCTTCGAAAAGTGCGTGTGTCTGCCGTGGCAGTGCATTTACCAATGCTACGCTAACAGTTTTTCTTTGCGCATTCTTAGGTGTGTAACCATCCCGATCTGTTTGAGCCGAGACCCGTTGAAACTCCTTTTATCACCGAGTCATTGGATGTGCATGTGCCACAGTTCCTGTGCGACCTTTCGGATGACGTCGCTGGCGTGTTTGCTGGCATGTCTCCTAGATCAATCGTGTCACGTCGTAACACGCACGATGCGAGTTTCCGGCGTCACAGACTGCATCGTCCTGCGTTTTCGTCCAGTGGTGCCGCAGCGTCGTCCTACCTGGCTGCCCTAGGGTTAGTTCTGACGTGCGCACAAAGATCTGAGTCAGACGGAGAGCTGCATGACTACTCATTTTGTGGCAAGGTGACGGAAATTGAGCCAACGTCTGCACCCTCCATCACCGCACCCGACAATCGGCAGCAGTCGGAACCGCAAGAATCAGAACAATTGTTGTTGCGCATAGTGTCGGTGACAAGGTACTCCGAAACTCGCCGGCGTCGGGAACGTGAACAGCAACAACAAAGACGAAATATGTGTGCAGCAATCCGCCAACGCAGACTCGTGCGCCGGAGCCTGCTTCCTGCATCTCGGCATGTCGCCTTTATCAAAAAAATTGTGGGAAAATCCTCCGTCGACGTGTTGCATGACCGATGGCACCACTATTCGTACAGTAGTCACCTAGAAAAAGTTGCGCAGAGCCAAATCGGCTCTCCGTTAGTTCAAACAGTGAAGTCACGGAACCAACAATTGCAGCACTTGCTTGCTCATTTCATGTTTGTACTCCCGAAAACACGCCCGCGAGCGGCACATAGATTGCGAATCCACTGCGATGAGTACCTGCGCGTGGATCACTCCGAAACCCAGACTAGACCAGTTCGCTCGTGGCGAAGTCGGCATCGTCCTGCACAACGAAGTGCCGCCGCACAGGCCTCTCAATTTGCGAAGCGGCCAACTTCTCAAGCATCCAGATATGTCGGATTGTCAATCGGGGCAGCCGCCGGAGGTGGCAATGGGTATCGTTCGTTCGGCTATTCGTCCTACGAAGCTTGGCGTCGAGCTGAAGTTTTGCGACTCGCACTTTTGCGGTCTTGTGGTAATTGGTTTCACGCAACGCGGTGGTTGAGCACACGGGCATCAGTGCATCCCGACAAGCGGCTTGTACAATGGGATTGTGGCAAATTGCAGCATTTAGCTGTGTTGCTGCGCAAACTTAAAAAAGGTGGCCACAAGGCGTTAATCTTCACTCAAATGACGAAGATGCTCGATGTGCTGGAAGTGTTCCTGAACTTGCATGGCTATATCTACGTGCGGCTGGACGGCTCAACCAAGGTACTTGCAAATGGCCCGTGGTGCATTTTGAGCGTATTTCTGATGTTGTTGCTGTACAACAGGTGGACGAGAGGCAGCGGCTCATGGATCGCTTCAACAACGACTCCAAAATTTTCGTTTTCATTCTGTCAACACGAAGTGGAGGCTTAGGCATTAACCTGACCGGTGCTGACACTGTAATTTTCTACGACTCAGACTGGAATCCGGTGCGATGCCGTGTCATGCCGCGACAAAATGACTGTGCATACAATGTTCGTGACAACTTCGGTTTTGCGCAGGCCATGGATGCACAAGCCCAAGACAGAGCCCACCGAATTGGTCAAACGCGAGACGTTCATATTTATCGGTATTTACTCAATATGATGCTAACCGCCTTCTGACTGCACATTCATTCACTGCTTTAAATGGCGACGACGTAGACTGATTACGAAAGGCACAATCGAAGAAAATATACTTCTCAAGGCCAACCAAAAACGCCACTTAAACCAACTGTCGCTTGAGGATGGAGGGTTCAGTAGCGTCTGGCATGGTGGTGCGAACAGCAAACCTCCATCCCCCGACGCAGACCAATCAGCCAAACCAACAGCTCCCATTGAGGAAATTCAAGTTGTTGATTTTTTCAAGGGCCAATCAGCCACCACGTCCGACACAAATGCTGCAAAGCAGCCCACGCAAAAGGCGGCCGCCTCATCTCAAGCCGAAGTTATCGCGGCCATGACAGCGGTTTGTCACGTGTCATTAGATTTCATGGAACTCTGTCGGTTGTTTATTGTGCCTCGCTCTAACAGGCCGAAGATGAAGAAGACGTCAGCGCCGCACAGCGCGCGACGGAGGAAGAACAAGCTTACCTGAGTGAATTCAGTGTTGCGGACGCAAAGGCTCGTGGCGCACTGCCTGCCGCAGCCGATGGGCAACCAACGGCCAACCAAGCAACGGCGACCTCAGTTGCGGCAGCTGCTGCTGCTGCTCGAGAGGCGCAAGAGGAGAACGAGCTTGCTTCGGCATTTATCCAAGAATTGCACTCAGCACAGTCGCCAGGACAAAAAGTGCAAGACGCTGCTTTCGAGGTACATTGCCAGTGCCGATGTGCACGTGGTGATGACGATATTAATAATTTCCGGACTCATGTGCTACCACAGGCGATAAAAAAGCGCCTTCCAAAAGTCCAACAGTATGCGCTGGTTTACCGACGTCGTTTCGATCCTCCACCACTCGCCAGTCCCGCTGCTATTGCCGCTGCGAGACACAACACCATGGAAGAGGAAGCAAAATGGGAGAAACAGCACCATCAAGACTTGAAAGAGGTAGCGTTGGTCACGTGGTATTGCACCATGTATTCATCATTAACTGGATTTCTTGCATACCGCGTAGTCCGAGGAGGCGTTCCTGCACCGAGATGATTCGACTAAACGGTGTCAACTCGAAGTAACGCTGGACGCCGAATTCCCAGACATGTTCGTGCTTGCGATCTGTAGTGGTATGGGTAATGTTTTCGTCACTCGACGTTGTTGTTGTTTTACAGGCGTTCCGCGGAGCAATACTACGAGAATTATCGCAGCCGCTATATTGCGTCGCGGAGACTACGATCTCTACTAGGCCAATGCTGGGTTGTCGGGCGACATGGACCCTCGGGAAGGAAGTATTACTTCAATGAAGATACAGGCAAGCCGCTGCCATCGAGTTGATGTATATCATGCTGCGTAAGCCATCGCGTTCATCACGTTCATCACGTTCTTGTTCATCACTCGACAGGCGAGTCGACATGGGAAATGCCCGCTGCCCTGCGACGAAACGCTGAATACTCAGATGCGGCGGCTGGAGGGTATTCAGCACTGCCAACGGTCATCCTGCAAACCATATTTAGCTTGTTGCTCCCCCTTCGTGACCAACCATCAGCTCGAGCCACATGCAAAACGTGGGCAACTGCGTTTGCAGGCAACGCTTTAGCAATCAAGGTTTTGAGTTCCGCCGAAAGCGACACGCACAGAAGCCCGTCGTCGATGTGGGGACCGCCTCGAAGAGTGGTTCTGACGCTCGCAGAAGCAGTCAGCATGGCGCTACCAGGAGACACAATCGTGTTGACGAAAGGGGACCACGACGTGACTTCGGACCTCGTTATCACAACACCAATCCAGATCATTGGGCACCGTCGAAAGCACATGAATCGATTGTCCAGGAAATCCTTGGAAGCAACCCTTGCTGCCGCAACCCAAGAAGCTGACCGGACAGCAGCAGCAGCAAGGAGAAGCCGGGCCAGGGGTGTCCAGGCTGCTGCAGCAGCTGCCTCAACAGCGCTTCTAGCAGCTCGAAACGCGTTGGAGACGTACCTTGAACGCCGAAGCTCTGGTTCCAACGATGACGCCGGCAATAGGGGGCTTCAGACTATTCTTGATGCTTTGCAGCAGCAACAACAAGCAAATGACTCGACACTGCGCATCATGGGCTCTATCCACTGGATGGCTCCTTTCGGTCGAATCAAGCACTGTAACATCCGCAACAACTCCATTCGGAATTTTACTGCGATTCGTGTGGGCAGCGTCGACGACTCCTGGATTGCATCTCTAAACCAACAGACCGAGCATGTGAGCGCAGCACCAGCGCTGGAACCTGCTGCAACCGAGAGCAAAAGCGATGTCGGTGCGTGGAGTTCCAGTGACGGATCGAGCTCGGATTCTGACTCCGACTCAGACATGGACAGCGCCACGAGTGAGACAGAGGCTGCGGTGGGTGAGGCGAGCACTTCGGAAAGTCCCGGAGGTGGACATGCAGACGACTCTGTCGAGTCGCCAAATTGCGACCGGTCGCCAGGGTTCGCCACTGAACAAGTATCTCTTTCTCTCGTGGGGTGTAGTGTCGGCACACTCAGCCCGCGCTCAGCTCGCGAACAAAGTCGACGAACAAGAAAAGCTGCTGCATTGGTCCAAGTGGACGGCTCGAGAGTTCCCAACGGTTGCAGTTCCACAACGTCGCTGTATTTGCTGTTGTCCTCGATTGCGGATTCAACATCACATGGAGTGGCCGTGACTGGCCGTGGCAGCTGCTTGGCTGCCCGAAAGTGTGTCATTCGATCAAATGCCGGAAGTGGAATTCAATGCCTGACTGAGTTCGGCGGGCGTGGCTCTCACGTTAGTGTCGAGCACACCGCATTCGTACAAAACAAGGGTCCTGGGATACAGATATTCGAGAGTGACACATTTGCCGGGAGCTTTGCGCGCGGCATTTACTTCGACAGCAACAACACTGTGGCTACGGGTGCTAATTCTGCTCCGAATTTGACTGCCCAAGATTTGCAACTTGTGTCGGCTTGGGATGTGAGTGACTGCTACAAATCACGAGTACGCATTGTCTCGATTGCTGGCGGCGACGGAAGCAACGGTGATGACGACGCCGCGAACCATAATGGCAGTCCCGAGACTGCAAATGCCGCAGATGATGTAGAGCCACCGAGAAAAGTGCAACGACGTCGCCACCCATCTGTGCTGGTGTGTGGTGACGCGTATGATATCCAAGAAATTGGCGTAGTCCCCTCCGGTGTTGGCCGTCGCACTGGTCGACGCAAACGCCGACTGAATGAGGTTCGCTGTTGTACTTGCGCTCTAGTTTCGTCATTCTTGTTCTCTGAAACGTCCGCCACTCGCTGCCAGGTCGTCAAATGCTACAATGACATTAACAAAAGCTTTCGGGCAAACGCTATTCAAGCTTCTACTGCTGCAGCCACCGGGAGGCGATTCACAAAGATTTCGTTTGTGCCGACCCGCGGCGATCATTCTGACAGTGACGACAGATCCGGGCATGCGAAGAGTGCGCTGGGTGGCGTGTTGGTGCTGTCAAAGCAATTACGCTCGGCAACATCGCAGTAGTTGGTTGATCTGGTTGACCGCAGGAATGCTCGCACCGCGAACTTGAGCTGAGTGAACGGTTCTGGCGCGTGTGTCATCGCGACCTCACATTGTGACTTTTTGTAATATTATAAATTATAATATCAGGAAAAACGCACGCCGCTTCTTGCAACATCGTCTCTCCGATCAAAAGTTGATGTTTAGCGGGCTGGGCCGAGGTGTTTCGCCTGGTCGCAATCGCAAACTTCCACGTCTTCGAGTCCGCAATTGTAGTTGCTTGATGCGGTTGTGGAGTGGGGCCGTGCTCATTGGAGAATGTTCGGTCTCGGCCAAATCGTTACTCACTGACAATGGGGGTGAGCCCGCTTTCGCCATCCTCAGAAGCGAAACAACTTTATTCGCTGACTGGAGCATTGATTTTGATTTTGGTTGAGATTTCGAGTTTTCAGTGGGAACTAACTCGCGAGAGACTACTTTCTCCTGTGCGTGGGACGACGATGCCGTGAAGGCATCGATGTACTCAGGAATTAGACTACTTAATTCGGCCTTCGTCTTGATTTGATCATTGAGCACTTCGTGGAGGAAGTCGAGGCCTCCGTTTGACAGCGCTGTGCCGCCACTTACAGGTTGTGTGAGATGCGCGAATTGCATCCGAAGATCAGATGCAGATTGCGCGGCAGAAACGCCGGCGTTCAGAATTCGCCCAATTCCAATATTAGACTCGGGGGCTTCAACGCCGGTGCGCCCAGGATTCAGTCCAGCGACCTCGTGGCACCTGCATCATGGTACGATGAGTTAGCAATCGCGGGTGTAGTCACGATGTCGAGATGGCCGCGCACCAATTTGCTTCAAGTGCGGTAAGTTCCTGCTCGAATTCGTCAAGGCCTTGATCGAACACACTGCAGGGGCAACAAAAGCGCTTAGACTACGCGCCACGGTGCACCTGTTCGAAGGTAACAAACCTTGTACTCTGCTTTATCTCTCGCTGCGGCTCGGTAACTTCTTCGATGGCAAGAATTTCAACGTTCAACTCAAGCATTTTGTGTCTGACCACTTCCATTTCGTCAGCCTGTCACAAAGGGAATATTAGGAGAACTCACGACGGCGAAGCGTCAAAGGTAGCAACACCAACCAAGTCTCGACATTCTTGTCGCAGTCGCCGTTCCCGGCGCAGCAGCGAAGCGGTGTCCTCGGACGGCGATAAAAGTTCTTGGATAGATTCTAGCATTTGCTGCCGGCTTTGGATTCTATCTTCAAGTTTCTGCCTGCGACGAGCAGCCGCCTCTAAAGAAATGCGTAGTTCCTTCTTCAGTTCGTGGACTTCTTCATCTGCGGGATGTGCTGTCTCTGCGGCTTCGAACCAGTCATCACTGTTGAACTCACTGAGTTCATCAACATTTGGAGATGTATTCTTGCAGTTGGATTCCGGCTCTTTTGATTTAGAATGCTGCTTGCTTTTCATATTTTGCTGAGCAACGCTGAGAACACCCAGCTTGGTTCGGGTTTGACTGTGGAGAGCTGCGCATAGCGTTTGGTGAATTCGATCGTCCAACACACCAAGATCTCCACTGGCAGAATTTGAAGATTCAATTCGAAATCCAGCATCGCATTCAAATATCAGACTAGCAATGTCGATGTCATCGTGGGCACCTGCTCCCTCCGCAGCTGACATAACATCCTCCACCAACTCTCGCCGCGCACTTTGCAACACATGCCACTCATCTACCTGCGCTGAAGAGAGGTATGGTACACCAGCGAGGGCACCACTACCTCCGGTGCCATCTCCAGCTGAAGCACTACCGTCACTAGTTGATGCCATCACACCAAATTTTGAGGCACTGCGTATTTGAAGAACTGGTTTCAGCTTCGCACCTTGCCCGATTGTGTGTGGTGTTGCGGTCGATGATCTGCCGAAGGAGTATATACAAGAAGTTTTGTCTTCTGGCAACTCGGTGACACAGACAGTGTATCGCGGCCCGCAATCCACATGGTACACGTCGCCCAAAATTTGATCTGATGCTCGTCCGGGTTCGTGTACAACAACTCCGCCGTCGGCAGAGCCTCTGATACCAAGGATTGATTGCAAGCGTGTGCTCAGCTTGTCACCGCTGACATTAAATTGGCGACCAAGCTGTCCATGGCTGTTGCTGCCAAAGCAGAAAAGTACGCGGCGCCTGGAGGTAGCATGCTGGACGCCGATATAGTCGTCATCGCCATCGTCGCTGCTGGAAACTTTGCTGTTACTGGGACCAGAATCCACTTCGACTATCGCGGCCCCATGCAAGTCCGATGTAGCCAGCGTAACTACAGCATTCTGTGCTGATGCTGGGGCCGTGGCGACATTGATTGGGAACTCCACACTCTGCAACCGTGCTCCGCCGTGACTGGTGGTTGGCGCCATCGCAGACTGTACCGATGAAAAACATACCTGGCCGTTGGACAAACTCAGGAAATAACCATGATCCATCCGAGATATCGAACGCACAGCAAATACGGAAGCTCCGGCCTTGTCTTGTACAGACTCAGGCAGGTCGTCTGGGAGGCAGAACCGACGCGCGGTCGCAGACCCAATGGACGGTGCCCCACTTTGCGGATCGGCAGCCGTGGATCCTCGCGCCATGTCATTAGATCCAGCCCCCGGTATTTCCGTGACGATTGGGAAATTAGACAAGTGATACAGCGCATGCGGCGATTGGCTCGGTGTCTCCAAAATGAACGGAGACCTCACGAACGTCTTCCCGTTGTCGAAGGTGACGCAGACATCCATGTCGACTTGTGCTTTTGGGAGAGATTCAAGGATGTTTGCGACAGAGGCGTGGCTGTCGGTTTGGGACCGCTGCCAAGACCAAACACCGACGTTGTCCGTTGCTAGGAACAAGACGTCATACCCGACTATCGCAGCGTGTATGCCATCTGGTGTGGTTGTATCACCAAGTGGCGTGCTGTCCAGCTGTGACGTTTGCGTAAAGTTCAGGACAGCTCTTTCCCACGCTGGAACTGGACTGGCAAAGGTCAGCCTCTTCACACGCCCCACACACCTTCGCAGCCATTGCGAGGCGGGGTCTCGAAGTTTCGGCACTTTGTGGCCTTTCCGATGTTGTTGTGCCTGACCTGTAGCACCGACTGCTGCGCCGACTGCAGCAGCTGTGCCAGTCGCCCATCCATCCGTTCCGTCGGAATCCTCGTTGATCAAGACATGGGTTCCATCTGGTAACCCGACAGCTACCAAGAACGCCTCGCACAGGTCTTCGATGTGCTCCGTTGGCAGCCCAATGTATGCCGAAGAGAATGACTTCAATAACTCTCGGATCTACATGCGGCGTCGACGATGGGTGAGAACAATTCACTGTGTCGCAAGCGCAAACTACGAGACACCACCACGAACCAAAGGGGAAATGAAGGGAGGCGCGGCCGCAGCTGGTATTGCCGGACCACCGTACGTGCCAGAGCGACGACGAGACGAGAACTCGGTTGTCGCAGTTCTGGAGTTGAACGTTCGCGAGAAGTTGTCCGAGGCCTGCACGCTCCTCGCAAAAAGTGCTTCGTTGCGATGCAACATATCTGCAAAAAAGCTCAACAAGTTGGAGCGGCTAATCTGTTCAGGTGCACAAGAAAAGAAATTACTTGGTCTGAAATGCTGGATCGCACGGACATAACCAATGTGTGACTACGAACTGTCCCGTCTTCTGCCATCCTTCGGGCGTTGCAAAACGTCTGCAGATGTTGGTGATTCAAATCGACATCAGTTTAGAGAGAGCTACCGGCACGAATCACAGCGGGGCAAAACGAGCGTACAATAAAGTTGCGTCGATATGCCTTGGCATCAAATTGAGCAATTGGGGTGGTGTTGCTTTCAGCAGACGTCCACGTCGTGGCATTAAAATATTGCGCGTAAATACTGAAATGATCCGCGAACCCTTGAAGGTCGGACAGCTGCAAAAACTCCGGGAGTATTATGTTTTGCGCGGGAACGTCATCTATCTCGTCCATGAAGTTAAGGACGTCATATTTTGGAATAAATCTATGCGAACGCACAAAGCCGTGAGTATTTGTGGTATGCAAGGCCGCTGGATACTCAACATTTCGTACGTATGCAGTTCGAATCGGTCTAGTTTGGCCACGGAGTAGTTGACGTCGACGAGCAGCATATTCTTCTGAGCAGACTGCGAACAATGTAGTTCTTCCACAACTCTGGGAACCCACCTAACAACAACTCCCGATTTAGCAAAAGAGTTCACGTCGCCAGCGGTTGCGCAGTTTGATATCAACTCACTTGATCCAAACACGGGAGTCCCGCGGCATCTGCTTTCCAGACGTTGAAACAAAGAGTGGGAACCGCTGTGACACAACATAACACCGCACCACGTGATTAGCAATTCAGGGACTTGACGCGAATTTCGCTAGCTAGTCGCTCAAGTCTCCTTACCTCGCGAACAAGTTGCCTTTTAATCGTCAGTACCAACTTGTTGTCTACATTCCAAGTGCCACGTTGCCGCGTTTGCTGGAACAATATATTATGTGATTATGTGGTTACAAACGTGTGTCCACGAACCAGGAAGACAAAAAGCACAGCCCACCTCGCCAGACGCATCAAAGATCTGCATGCCAACGTCGTGCGGCGGCGCAGCCGTGAAAGATCGCGCGCGTCCATGCTCAACACCACTCCACGCCTGCTGGCGTCGCTGTACATCCGCACCAAGGGATCCATCGTCAGGAACAGGTTGGACAGTCAATGTACGAGCTGCCGATGGTTGAGCGATACCATTCGTCGGTCGAGTGGTTTTTGTTTCTGCGATCACAAAAAACATAATCATTACTCTGTGTATTGGATTACAACCAACGTACGACGTTGTGTTTTCACCTATTTTCCGCGACGCAATAGCGGCGATGGCTTCGTGGAAGCTATCCAGCCAATTCCAAAGGCATCGTTGGCTACATGCCGAGGCTTGCTGAAAATTGGAGACGCGAAGTATGAGCTTGTGTCCTGTGAATTGACGGCGGTTGACCACCTGACACATGGGCCACGCATGCCAGCCGTGAAATACAGGACATCAGTGCAGTTCAACGGCAGATAGCACGCACCTCGAGAATCTGGAAAACTCCGCAACTGGTCGACGGCTCACCCCCTTCGGACGTTTCAACAACTCTTGTGTGTGGGGTCAACTCAAATTTTGGGAGCCTCGTGACTTGGAGGAAGTCCTTCCTGTCCCTGGTTTCAGCGCTTTGTGTTGTTCGCAAGATAATCTTGACTTCGCAAGGAGTCCACGACCCTCGATCGAAGTTATAAACCTCTAACTCGTATTCTTCAGTCATGGCCAAGGAGACCCCGGAGTCTGCGACTCCAGGGTCCGAAACTTCGACGTCACAGTGTCCTACATTGTCTGCAAACCATATTTCGCTGTTTGTTCTGCTTCCTGAAAAAAAAAGTAGAACTAACAGTGGCAACTAAACTAGACCCCCCAAAATCATCATTAGCGTCACCGACTCTCTCCACAGACCTTTCGCCTAGTAGGTGACCTCAAGTCGAGCGTGAATCCAAGGCTGCGATGTGCTCTGGAGCCATGTTCAACTTCAATTGCTTCTGCATCACCAGTGCCGGGCGCACGCCTCCGTTACACCAGCAACCAACCGTATGTATCTCTAAGTGGCCGCCATCGATCGGTTTGTTGTGAAGGTAGGTCTCCAGCACGCCAACCGACCGATTCAATTCGATGCGGGCGCAAGTCACCGAACACAGACGATATCATGCAGACGCCCGACAATGAATGATTCAAAGATACCAACGACGCAACGACGACGACGACACGACGACGCAACGACGACAACGACGACGACGACGACGACGACGACGACGACGACGACGACGAACGGCGACGACGGCAAAAGCCCAAAATTGAAAATTGAAAATTGAAATTGAAAGTTTGATGTCGTTCGCCAGACGACGTGACGATT
>Ga0213839_1001545_pt1 | contig 14530 bp, 17 predicted proteins | sample SWPATP21_FD_160075 | JGI IMG/M metagenome (GOLD analysis project Ga0213839, IMG submission 160075) | Coastal seawater microbial communities from Marineland, Florida, United States - SWPA TP2 #1 | ecosystem: Environmental > Aquatic > Marine > Coastal | place: USA: Florida | collected 2016-08-14 | reverse complement strand
ATGCTGGATTGTGGCAACGCACACACACACACACACACACACACACACCAGAAACCGGCGATGAAACAGCGGAGTGCCATAGAAACGAAATGTGGAGGAAAGTTGAAAGCGCTGTGATGAACGATGCTACGAAAGGCAGATGGACGTGCTTGCAGTACGAACACAACAAGGGACATCTGGTGTCCGAGACTCCATCATCATACATTGATCGCAGGTCGAGGATGTAGGGACGTGTGAGAGTGCATGAGCTCACGATACGTGTTCGCGACACGTGGTTGTTGCCTGCAAAAAGAGAACGACAAAATCGGCAAGGCGAAAAACTGGGGCGAGAAAACACCAATAACATCCATAACGACGTTCCAGCCTTGATTGGTTCCATCATGAGTTGCACCTGACTTTGAAGGAGTCACGGAGCGTGATGATCGCATAACGTCCACAGTGAACGTGGAGGGCAAACGATGTCGATCACGTCCACAACAACGGCCGCGGCAACCACGTCCACGACGCCGGATGCGCTAGCTCAGTATTTCAATGGCTCCACGGAACCGTTTTATTATGGGTTTTGGGGGACAGTGTTCGACGGCATTACTATGAATATGACTTGTCATAACGCTAGGAACGAAACGTTCGAGTACTTGTTCGTGGACGGTGCGTCGACCCGTTTCGTTCATTTTGACTCCACCTGCCGGTTCAACCTGACACGCTCAACTCAACCCATTCGTAAATGCAGGTCCCGAACAATACTTCACATTCAGCAGCGCCTGGAATTACGAGTAAGTTCGGCGATCTTGTAACCCCGTGCAAAGCTCGGTATTTCTCAACTTGATTGTGAATCTTCATTTGCATCAGTGACACCGACTTTGCGCAGCACCAAGTTGATCGCAACATTTGCATGGGATGTGCCCTCGTGCTTCTTGGAATTATTTGGATTACTTCGTGGGCATTGCACTGCGCCAGTCTGTAAGTTGTCACATGCACCGACGTGCTCGTTTGGTAACATCGGGCTTCTGAGCATGTGCATCGTCGTAGTGTGCATGGACCTTTTCTGCCAGTCGCAGCAGGCGGGTTTCCCAGACGTAAGCGGTCCCGCCAAACCCAGCCACAAGCAGCTGCTAGCACCGCTGCTTCATCCACCCGGTCGAGACCCAGACCTCGTTCAGACGATTTTCAGTCTGTACGTTTCTTGCCAAAGGTTGTTTCTACTGCCCCACCCTTTGTTGACGACTGTACCTTTGGGTACTCGTTTTGTGTAGCAATCGAGACGTGATGCGGAAGAAGCGGACGATGGGGATCAAGGAGACAGTTCTTTTGCTGATGGCCGAGATGCCTCGCCTTCGTCTTCAGTGTCCTCTGTATGTTCCACCTCCTTGCGTGTGCATGAGCACCATCGTTGTTCTAACACACGGATCTCCGTGTTTTGCATAGTCGTCCACAGTCGTCAACTCAGGAGATGTAATGCACACTTTACTCATTATGGACAACGAGCAAGAAACCATGATTGCAGAGTTCGCTATCCAAACCGGCACGATGCGAAACCTGAAAGCACAGGTTTGCACTTAGAGCATCAACATCACTGTTCGCGACAGCGATAACACTATTTCGTGCATTGTGCCAGGTTGAAGAGCACCGTGCTGTGGATTTCAACAGAATTCACCTTTTCTTGAATAACCAGGAGGTCGAAGATGATTTGCTTATCACATCATCAGGTTGTGTTATGCACAGGTGTCGACTTTTTCATGTGTTGCCTGAGAGTAACAATATGCATTCTTGGGCAGGCGTTAATTTTGTGCATGCAAGCCAAATGTTGGCCAGTGTGGATCCCGCCCAGCACAGTTACTACATTCATGTTCAGGTGGGGTGCCATGGCCACGTAGCTGGTATGCTCGTTGCGTTTTCTTGACATCACGAGGCATTGCCACTTCGCAGGTGGATCCCATTGCGAACCTATGCCACCTGGTTTTCCGCAATGCTCGCTATCATGAGGAACGCCCACAAACACAAGTGTGGAGATGGCTCGACGAGTGCTTACACGGACCACGAAATAAAGCCGAGACGGCTTGGAGTCCTGACGTGAGTATTTTGTACGTTCTTCCCAAGGAGCACCACTTCCTTCACCACCGCTGCGCTGACTTTGTAGGCGTCCACAATGAGTATGACCAACGGTGACAGCGAGCTTGAGCGCACGTCTTCCTCGAGATCCGTCGTTAGGTCACGCAGGAGCACAATGGGTTCCAACATTGACCACGAACGTGATGAAAATCCCGCGCGTCCTGACCATGGACTAACTTCACCAGTACGTGGGTGGCAACGGCGCCAACGCCAAATGCCGTCTGTCGGCTCCGCAAACTCGACTGGGTTTCGCGCGGCGAGCGAAGATGGAAAGCGTGAACCATTCGCCGCGTCAAATTCAAAACGGACAGCAAGTCCCGCTTCCAGTTTTGCATCGGACCGCTACGCTAAGAAACCCAGTTCCAAATTCTTGCTGCATGGAGTTAGTGCAAGCTTCACGCCTGGATCTTTGAATGCAATTGTCAGCGACAGCACTGTACGTGTTTCTCTACGTGGTATCACAATGGTTTGATGTTTTCATGTTCTCATTCTGGTGTGGTGGCAGGCAAGCGCGAGGGTGTTGATGAGAATGCTCGCAGGCCACGTTCTTCCAGGCGACCTTAGCGTGGAGATGGCCATTAATGGTTTCCCCATCGGCAACAACTATCATCGTTTTGTCTCTTACGTGGATGAAGATGACGTTTTTGTTGAGTCGTTGTCCGTTTTCCAAGCTGTGCTGTTTGAAGCTGCGTCAGCTATTGACGTCAAAGGAGTGGATGTCAAGCAAGATCTGGCTCTTCGCGTTCGGTCCATTTTGAACATGCTCGAGCTCGACGGAATCGCGGACACTCGTCTTCGTTCCGTTCGTAAAGCAGGCCAACGGCGACGTGTGCAATTAGCGATTGCTCTGTCGACGAACCCAAGTCTTATATTCCTAGATCACTTTGTTTCCGGACTGTCAGGATCAGAAGCGTTGGTCCTTACCATTCAACTCAGAAAGTTGGCAAGCGAAGGACGCACGATAGTCTGCAACCTCGTAGATCCACGAGCCGAGGTTCTTGAGCTCTTCGACACGATTTTGGTGTTGACTGGCGGACGATCGGCATATTTTGGGAATTTAGATAGCTTTCACAGCTTTGCGAATCGACATGAGTACGTTGAACAGATTTCGCGTTGCGCCATCGAGCCAATTTTCAGTCTAATGTGTGTGTATTCCCTTGTTCTCAGTTGCGGAATCCCGCCGGACATGAACCTCGCAACATTTCTGTCCCGACAAACCATTCATGCCCACACAAACTCAAAAATGGCGCTCCGAAGCCAACGGTCCAATTCGTGGAGACGGTCTGCTGTCCGTCCCCAATCACAATTTTCGCCTGGGCGTGGAAGCCCATCATCACAGCTGCTCGGACTTGGATCCGATTCAACGCAATCCGGTCGTGCTTCGAAGATCGCCGCCAACGATGAAAGTAAGGACAATATCGATTCAATGCCGCGACTGAACCCCAAGAGCCCTCGCCGCCACTTCTCTGATGGCCAACGCCTTCTTTCCAAGCTCGCCGCTGCTTATGAGAACAGCCCTGAAGCGTATGAAAACAACTCTATCGTGACCGCGGTGATTGATGGGACTCTCCAAGACATGCCACGGGCACCAGACCTTTTCATGAGAACCAAGAGTTCCTTCCCCAACGGCACGTGGATGCAGGTGGGTGCAACTGTCCCTTGATTGCACCACACACTCAAGATACAAGCTAATTTCGCTCGTTGAAATGGTAGATCGTGCTCCTCGTGCAGCGGCACTTTGTTTCGACGATATGGGAGCCACGCTTCTACGTATACCTGGCAGTTGTCCTCGCATTTTTTATTCTCTTTGGACTACACTACGTCGGACAACGTTTATACCGCGGAGTGTACGTGAAAACAGGTCATATGTGCATTCGTTGAGGATTGCCATTGAAACTTTTCTTGCACGTTTGCCCGTAGGTATGACTACTCTCTGTACAATTCTGACCCTGAATTGCTGCAGAGTATTGTCGAGAATTACTTCACGTCCTTGAACCTGTCTCTCATGGTGTTGTCACTGTTGATCCTGCCGTTAACGTCATTGAACTCTCGATTTCAGGAGGTGCGCAAGTTTCGCCAGGAGCGACTCGCACATCGAACCTCCATTATGTCCTTCTTCATCGCGGATATATCTACGTCGATATGCTTTGATTCGGCGAAGGCGGTCCTGTACTCCCTAGTTCTTTTCTGGTGGTTCAGCGTCAGTGCCAGAGCCAACTTTTTCTTCTTTGTACTTGTCAATTTCCTCGTCCTCGTGTTTTCGAGGGCGCTCACGCTCGGGTTGCTACTCCTCACCGATTCGGTGCGAACGACATTCAGGGTCTACATATTATGTGTTGTGATTCCGTACGTGGTCTTTGTTGTCATTGTTTTGTGTCGCTGTGTTGAGTCGCCACTTTGTTGATTGTTTGCTGTTGCAGGTTTTGCTTCGGTGGATATAATGTGTCGCCCACCCATCAGCCAATTTTGCACACCTTTCTGTATCAGTTCAACTACTTCAAGTACTTTTACGAAGCCCACATTTGGAACTCGTTCTCCAACGACTATCTGTGCGCAAATGACACTCAGGGACACTATGACCAGATACCTTACGTTCTCTTCGCACAAATATCAGTGAACTCAAACGAATGGCTCGATGCGCTAGTAATAATGGTTGGTATTGTTTATGCACACCTGACGCGTTGCCGCTAGTTTGCGGAGCTGAGCGTTTTGGGTTTTGGTGCGACTTGCAGGGGGTGATCTTATTGATCTACGTTGTAAGTGTGTACGGAATTCATCGCACGCTCAATGCAAAAGAGGGCTGGCGACGTACTAGTTGAAAACCATAAGTTGTCTAGCCCTCAATTCATTGTATCCAGATAAGTGTTACGCAATATCTACTGTGTGTGCTCACTTTGTTAATATCACCCACGATGGTTGGAAGTGGACATTATGCATGACAGCCTTCTGCGGCAATACCGTGCTGCGTTGCGAATACATGCCGACGAATGAAAGCCAACTTCTTGAAACTACGACATTACTGCACAAGACCCGCGACGCGTGAGCAAAACTACCAACAAAAAGGCAGACAAAATACCACAATGCACTCACAGTTTTAGGTGACATTTCCACTTTCTTCATGGACACGGGATAGGTTGAAACTCCGTCAACTTCAGAACTCCTCGATTGTAGAATGCGTCGATAATGAACGAGCAACCCAACAATAATGGCGACGATCATAACCGCAATCAGCGGACCTGTTGCAAAATTTCAGGACCAACAAGACACAACCATCAATGCGTTGGTGCAGACGTCGCAAACAACATATTAGAACATCGACGACAGCGACTGACCTGCCCACGTGTACCATGGCACACTACGGATTATGAGCTGGTTGTAGTAATAGTAGTACTTGTAATCGTAATCATGAGCATACTCATATGCGTCGTCACTCATTGTTGCCAATCACAGGCGACCCACGTGCTGAACTCGGGGCTAGTTTGAAGAGGAGCTGAAACCTTCGTGTCGCCGGCGATCACATTGACTTCGTGAACAGAGCGGGCTACCGAATGACAGCGCCGAGATCCCACCAACTCAGAGCGACACCAACGTCCACGAAACTTCTCCTGTGTCAAAAAATCGGTTCCATTAATGAGCAATCAGTACAGCAACCGCGCCACCTGACATAACATGAGAGATGTGCCGCTCGACGAGGCTTGGCAAACGCACCACACAATTGTCCTCAATCACATTCGACTGTCCAGTGTCGGCCACTGTCCAGCGAGTCTGACGCTATGACGCAGACGGCGACAACGACCACAAATAGCGAAGCAAGCAATCGGAACCGTGACAACCTCGCGTGATAACTCGCCAGTTGGACGATGTCCACAGCACTTGCCTGCGACAGTAAGCTTCGGTTGCGAGAACAGACAACATTGGGCGTGACCACAAACAACGATGCACCCACAACCAACAACAACCACAACAACCACAACCACAACGACAAACAATACAATACAATACTCGAGTACAATACAACGTCGGCGTGAATGGACAGTGCAAGCAAACAGACATACGAAATGAAGCAACGAACAAACGAACGAATCCTTCGACAACAACCAACAACGATGGCGACGACAACGAACGACGAACGACGAACGACGACAACAAACACAACGATGACGAACACAACGACACAACGACAACGAACGACGCAACAGCCCTCACTCCCTCCTGCAGCCAGTCACAACAGTCAGTCACACAGTGCTGGGCGCTGGGCGCTGCGCGCCTCGTCGCCGCTGACCCTCAGCCTCAGCGCCTCAGCGCCTCAGCTCATTGAAGGTTTCGAACTTCGAAAGTACGTTCGTTCGAAGCGTTCGAAGCGTTCGAAGAGTTCGAAGCGTTCGAAGCGTTCCTTCCTCCTTCCGTTCTTCGTTCCTTCTGCAGTGTCACTCTTCCGATATTGTACCGCAAAGTACATGGTGTGGTGGCTCGGTGGTCCGTGGTTGGTGTATTCGCTGGCGGAGGGGAGGGGTGGATGTGGCCGGCCCATTCGTTGTTCAGTGGGAATCGAGTTGAGAGCTTGGCATGACGAGTCGAACAGCACCAGTTGCGCGGAAAAGTGGCTTCAAGGTCGGACAAGTGAATGATGAGTGATGAGCGTTTTGAGATTGAGACTTGTGGGTGCACAGACGCTGCTGGGCTGTGATTGATTGGTTGCGCCGAAATCTGGTAGCGGGCGCCGTTGGTGCACTACGCGATATTTTCGGAGTCTACGTACATTGCCAGCTTTTGAAACAGACCAATCATATTTTGTGTCCAGATTGCAGTTTGCATCAGCATTCGATGGTTTCATTTCATGTTTTGCGTTCTCGTCGTATCGAGTTGACAGCGACAGCGAACATGCCGTGATGATCGTTGGTGACAGCATTGGCCGAGGAGCCTTCGGAAACGTTTTTGAGGCATGGCAGGGTGGTCGCAAAATTGCGGTGAAAATCATCGACAAGAAAAAACTCGCAACCGCCAATGTCGCTTTTCAGAGGGTCCACAACGAAATTAAAATCCATCGCAGCTTGGATCATGAGCACATTGCACGGTTTCTGTGGTTTCGCGAGGACCTTGTTATGATTTGCATAGGGCTGGAGTATTGTGGCGGTGGTAACATGGCGGATGAGTTGCAAGTACGACAGCGATTGTCCCACGCCGAGTGTCGTGGCGTCATGGATCAGCTCACCGCAGCTGTCGCTTACTTGCACGGGCGTGACATCGCACACCGAGACCTCAAGTTAGCAAATTTGTTGCTGGATTCTCGCAAAAACGTCAAACTTGCAGATTTTGGATTTGCAACCTTCGTTGGCTCGTCGTCCAACAAGACAATATGTGGAACTCCCAATTTCATAGCGCCCGAAGTGCTTTTGAGTGATGGTAGCAGCGGCGACGCAATCGCCCGCGACTTATGGTCTCTAGGCTGCTTACTTTATTCTTTCCTAGTAGGCGAGCCGCCTTTTGAATCTGCCACTGTTACAGCAACGTTAGAGCGTGTCAAGTGTGTTGACTATGACATTCCAGGCTACGTGTCGGATGACGCGCAGCGCCTTATTGAGAGTCTTGTGGAATCGGATCCCTCGCAACGGTTAACAGCCAAGCAGATCCAGCAGCATCCATTTTTAGATCGCAGCAGGACCAGGCAACCTCTGTGTGAACAAAATAATGATCACCATGCAAATGTCACAGCGTCGGAGCGCCGAATCCGTGTGAGGCCAAGTACGTTCAGAGGGGCTACATTCCATCCATCCACGGCGATGCCTGTCTCGAACAATTCGACTGACGACCTCCTCCCTTCAAATGCACCAATGGGTGCTCACCCATGCCACTGCGTTCCGCATTTTTCAATTGTTCGATGGAATGGCGCTGCAGGACCAGTGTCTGACGATGGAGTAACTTTGTCATGTACTTATCCTCTCGAGGTGCGATTGCGTGGCGATTCTTATTCTCGAAGTACCACAGAGCACTCCAAACTGCGGTCCTTGTACTGCTTCCGCTTTTCCGCTGCCGGACATCAACTGTGGGTGCGATTTGATGGTTTGCGGGTTGCTGTGCCATCAAAGACGACGGGTTCATCGGAGTTGGAAACTTTTTCTCTTCGAAACCTACCGTTGCAGTACTGGCAGTGTTTCAGGCGTGGACACAGCGTGTGGGCGCGCAGAATGTACGGATTATTCCGTACAAAAGATGCGTCGCCGAGTGTCCACATTATTCCCCGGGGCCAATCTATGACGGACCTTGCCACAGCAATATCAACATCGTTCAAAGTGGATGTTCATAGTGAAACGTCCGCCATCACAGAACCAGTGAGGATCGATGCTGACGGTGCCGTGAGTTTTCGCGCCGGGAAAGATTATAGCCAACGTTCTTCAGTTGATAGTCACCGCGGCGTGTCAGCCGACGAATCACAAGTTGCAACCATTGCCCTCACAATCCTTGACAACGAATTGCACGTCGCACATCAAAATCTGGGAAGTCGGTTGCTCAGTTGTTGATTTTTGATAAAAACATGAATTGTGGAATGTAGTCTATGTGGTATAAAATGTTTTTTATTTAAAGGCAATGTGGCTACATTTTGTTGCTCGGCTTCCCTGACTTTGATTAGATGAGCATCAACACGTGGAGGTGGGCCCAGGCAGTCTCCAGGCTGTGTTGAAATGTCGTGATATTGACATCGTACTCGAGTAGGGTTTCGGTACAACGTATTGGGTTAGCTTGCACGAACATCTACTTTGACTTGTCACCGAAGTCGCTTCACCAGTGTTGTCACCGTTGGGCGGTCCGCGGGGTTAGGTTCCCAACACGCTTGGACCTGTGTCGTGATGCGCTGTGTTAGCTGCATGGTTCCAAATGCACAAACAGAACCAACATTTACATACCAAAACCCGAATTGAAGCAGATCCATTAACCAAACTATCCAAATTCGGTCTCCCACCATCAACGATCATTGTTGCAATTTGTCTGGGAGTTTTGTGACCAAAAATTTCGTCGGTGGACGAGAAAGCGCGGAAGCACAAAATTCCAAAGCTGTACATGTCGGCCTTGTGCAGTTGCTGCCGGTCCACCACACTGCAATTAGACACGACATCACAAAAGTAAGGGCAACTTATTTGCAAAATACACAGTTAAACGCAAAGAAACATGCGAAGCATGTACTCACTGCGAAACAAACGGAGCAACACGGTCGTGATCTTTGACCAACTCCGGGGCGGTGAACATCGTAAATTTTTCCGGGCACTGCCATGCACAACACAACATGCACCGACGTTAGCGCAGCAACTGTGGAGTCAAGGTGGTCATGTCAAAACCTACCTGGTGTGCGCTGAGCTTTATGTCAGGTGCTCTTAGCATCAAGTTTGTGAGTTTCACTTGTCCGCTAATATCCGTGACAACATTTTCTGGCGTCAGGTAACCGTGGGCAAAGTTGAACGTGTTCCAGAGACGGCCAAGTCCTTGCGCAACCTGTGGCATTGAACGCCAGCAATTGCTTGAACATGGTGACGCACTAGCTGGCAACGCTCAAAGCGCAGTTTGACATTACCTGACTCAATGTTCGACTCTTTTGTTGCAATGTCCTAGGCATTGTTTCTGTTGAGTCCACATGCTTGCAATATTCCAAAATGTCAAACTTGCCGCCCTCAAATACCAAATTGAGAACTGTGTGCCCTCCCTCAGAGCTCGCATCATGAGCAACCTACAAGATAGTGCCGGCAACGATGTGTGTGAAAACCATGTCAAGTAAATGTCGAACCCCACAGCGTTGTCGGACGTGCCGTGTATCCATAAAAATTGGCAACAAATTGTCCGTTGAACAATTTGCGTCGCATCATAGACGCGTAAAAGTCGGCGATGTGCTGCACTTCAAATCTCCCTTCTAATTGTCGAACGGCCACCACGCGACCATTGAACATGCCCTGTTGATTGCCACGCGCAGACATCAAAACCTAAATACCTTTGCTGCCTCGACGAACCATAAGAACGCACCTTCCACCGTGTGATCCCGAATTGTGATGCATCTGTGGAAGCCTTTGGACCGAGACCAAACTCCACCTCTTCCAGACTTTTCAAACTCAAGTCTTTGGCCGGCACTGAGAGCTCACCAGTGTCAACCTCCAAAGCTGTACCTGCATCATGACACGGACACGACAGTTATCATGGACCCCTTGACGCCCCACGTCAACTAAGCTTACCGCCTTGGGATGATGTGCTATCAAACTTCAACTTGTTGTGCTCTCTCAACCGCTTTGTTTCGATCGCAGAAATAGCATCTTCTGTGAGTGTTCGTCCTAGGAACAAGTTCAGTGTTGGCGAGCAGCACTCAGTATTGGAAAACCACCAGACAAGTTCTGCGGCGGACATCGGTGCACCTGGACGTTGTTGGTCCGCTTCTGACGTTCGGTGCGACATTGACGAAATACGATTCCGACTTGGTCCATTGCGTAGATCAACATATCTCTTGTTCCGCACTTGTAAAATGTGGAACAGAGCTCTGCTCTCGACTTCGGCAGAGAAAACCTGCTGGACAATGATAATGCAAGTTGCCAGCAGCATTGCTGTCATGGTTGGGATCAGCCACACAAATAGGTTCTTTGCCAGTCCAGGCAGATAATTTGCGCTCGCAGTGACATTGTCGCACCTATGCAAACACCATTTCGACAGCATTGAGCTTTGAATGAGTAGTGGACAAGATGGACAGAGAGGCATCGTACCCTGCCGCCCTGGCACTGTGAGAATTTGGAAATACTTCGTCAAATTTCTCCAGCTGGGTCAACCAAGCAGCGAGGAAAAACACGGACACACAGATAGGAGCCACCGAATACAATGCAAATATCCGGAACGGAGCACGGAAGAACCACGTCACGCCAAGGAGTGACACTGAGCCCAGCACAGATGTTGTCCACAGATACATTGTTTGGAATGCACCTTCGGAAAAACTCGCTCGCAGATTGGCGCAATAGTCACCATGAACGGACAACGATACAGCACACGCGACTGCTGAACTATCATCGATACTAGACGTGCTCCAAGCGTGCTTAAAGGCTAATGAGCCGTTGATGAAAGGGACTTGGCAAAATGGGGAAGAGGAGTCCGTAACGTTGGAGTTTGGGTCGCCAATGGTGATAATGATATCGACAACATCGTGTTCAATGAACGATATCAGCGACAAGATTGCTCGGATAACTTCAACCCATTGAATCGCGAGAAGACACACAGACACCACCTGCCAAGCTCGCAACCGCCTTGCGCCACGTTGTAGCCAAGATACTGACCAGGACCCAACGAAAAGAATCGCCATCAACACCACGAATATCCAATGAACTTCAGAATCTGCGTCGACAACTTGGGTTCGGGCGTCATCCTCTTGTTTGGCAACTGCAAAGTCTGGGGCGAGATCGGTGTCGCTAACATTCCCATACACTTTGGACTCCACGCTGAACCCATGTATCAGAATCGGTGTCAGCTTGGACAGATTAAATGGAATTTCAGTATCGCTGAAAGACACACCCGCGGTAAACAAAATCACGAAGAGTGCAAACAAAACCAAAACGATACCAACTCCTCTGCAAACTTTGAAGTATCTCGGGGTGTAGTAGTACGTTTCAAGGTACTTGTCTTCGTAGTTCGATGAAGCAAACATCAGCCTTCGAGTGACCCAACAGATAATCCAGCGTCGTTGTGCAGTTGACAAATTGTCTTCAAGCTGACTTTCAATGAAGGCTCTCTCCTGATTCTTCGATTGTGCTTCAATGGCAACTGTGCGTAGCGTCGCGCTATCGCCAACCGATGCAACGACACTACCACCCGCAGACTGAGCTTGTGAAGCTGATGAGACCGAACGCGGGAGCGATGCAGCAACTGCAGCAGCCCGCGCATCATATCTTGCGTTCGCAGAGCTATTGATGATTGGGTGCTCCAGCTCCTGCATCAGCATCGACTGATCCAACAAGTCCTTCAGGTTCTCAAAAGATGGTCGCTTTTGGGGAACATGATGCCAGCACTTGATCAAAGCAAAAGCCAATTCATCTGGACAATCGAGTAACCGACGAACGTCAGGAGGCCGTGCCGCCAGTTGTTGTGTCAGGATCTCGACGTCGACACCTTTCCGCTTAATGGCTGGATAAGCTTGCTTGCCGCGAGCGAGGATTTCCCAGAGAATTACGCCAAAAGCGTACACATCGATCGTCTCTGACATGCGCTCGGACTCCCCCGACCTTGCGAATGGCAAGACATCAGTCAATACATCAGAAGAGAACAGCTGGGAACACCACAGCACGAAGACTTCGAAAATGCACTTACGCCGTCCGGACAGTGGCGATGATTACTTCGGGTGCGATGTATCCAGGGGTTCCACACAAACCATTGGCGACATTGTTTGCCTCGCCGACACTCATACCGAAATCGCAAATCTTCGGGTTCCCTGGAACCCACGTAAGATGCAGCAGCTCATTAGCACGCAGGCGCCACAGGGTGTTGCATAGTTGCAAAAGTGAACCGTGCAGCTCCAAACACGCACCATTTTCAGAGAGCAATATGTTCTCAGGTTTGAGGTCACGATGGACGATGTGGGCTACGCTGTGAAGGTAATGCATTCCACTCGCAATTCCGTATCCGAGGTCCAGACAGTCCAGCAACGAGCACAAACTGCTTGTCTGTGATGAAACATGATGCATGCGCCGTTTAGTACGACGATGGTTGCAAGGCAACATGGAAACGCGTCAATCCTTGCGTACCTCCAACCATGCTCGAAGTGTGGACGGACACCACTGCATGACCATATATACCACGAAACGATTGGACATGTCCACGTGGCACAGACCATGAAAGCGAAGGATATTCGGGTGGCTAAGCGAAGCCTGCACCACCGTGACCCGAGTTACGTGATTGCCACGAACGAACAATGGTCACGTGCAACTGAACACCTACCAGCATCCGAGCCTCCGTACTAAGTTCTCGGATACTCTCGTCCGACATTTCACCAGTCATCATTTGCGAAAATATCTCCTTGGCCGCCACGGTGTACTTTTCTTTGCCATTATCATATCGCGCCTCCCACACCTGTCAGAGTCCACGTGCCGGGCAGCAACGTCGCATATTAGATTAGCAATCATTCAGTCTGCATGCAACCATTAAATCCGCTGGTCTCACCTGTCCTGCTGCACCGGAGGCGACTTTGCGCACGAGCGTGAGACAATCATCACGCAGTTGCCACTTTTGGGTCGTTTCGTTTTCTTCGGAGTTCAGCTCTGGCTCCACCGTGTTTGACTGCACGCCCTCCAAAGCGACCATGATATTGTCTGGAGACACGATGTCGGCACCAGGATCGCCACCATTCCCACTGCAATTACCGAGGTCAATCGCAGCAGAGCTGACGGCCTTGGCTCTGCGAGTACTTTTCTGCACTTCTTGTTTTCTCACCCACCGGCTCAAAGTTGAAAAAGCAAATGGGTCGTTTTCTTCACGAATTTCTGACCCTTTTGCCTTCAGTTGCTTAATCACGACAAACAATCGTCGCGCCACAACTTCGTTTGACAGGGTTTGAAACAGTGTGACAATGGGGATCACAAGGCATCCAACGAAGCAGGGAATTATCAGTGTCGACTCGACCGCCTGGTTCATGGCGAGGGCACAGCTCTGGTTCGTAAAGAAGGAATACAGGACGTTCCCGCAATTCAACAGCGACTCTGGGAGAAGCAGTTCGACCATGTACCACACCATTAGCGCAAAGGGGATAATCTGCAGCAGCATCACCGACCGCATTGGCAGCGGCAAAACGACAACAACCAGTGTTTGAAACCACATGGCAGTGAGAGTGGTCACCAGCGATACGCCTTCAACCGTGCCCAGACCCTCTGCCCAGTATGTGAGGTTGCAGAGGTTGATTGAGCCCGAACAAATACTGAAGTTACCGCCGGGCAGCACGTCCAGCTGGCATGCGTCTTCGCGGCCAAAGAACGCTTGAAAATACGTGTCGAACAAAGCCGTTGCATTGCGGTTTTGCCAAACGCCCACTTCGAAAACGATTCCAACCAGCTCAGTCATCTCAAATAGCAACACGCACCAAAACGTCAACCAGAACGGACCCTTGCCCTCCCTCAAAATGTCGACAGTGCACAAAGCAATGAAACCGAGTGCTGCCACCATAGTCACAATGTTTGTCATATCAAAGCAACCGAAGTCGGTGTACGAGTCTTGGCCGATATCCTGTCCAGGCGACCCAACGATGCAGCTCCCCTGCATGTTGCCGGCGTCACCAGTGACAGAAAAACTTTCGCGTTTGAACATCCACCCGATTGCCTGGACGATGATGCAGAAAAATATGGCAGCCACATTTGCTTTGACCGCCCGCCGTTTGCGAACGTATTTGAGCAGGAACTCGCTCTCTTTGGCCGGATTGCCG
>Ga0213839_1001543_pt1 | contig 14554 bp, 2 predicted proteins | sample SWPATP21_FD_160075 | JGI IMG/M metagenome (GOLD analysis project Ga0213839, IMG submission 160075) | Coastal seawater microbial communities from Marineland, Florida, United States - SWPA TP2 #1 | ecosystem: Environmental > Aquatic > Marine > Coastal | place: USA: Florida | collected 2016-08-14 | reverse complement strand
GTTCGTCGTTCGTCGTTCGTCGTTCGTCGTTCGTCGTTCGTCGTTCGTCGTTCGTCGTTCGTCGTTCGTCGTTCGTCGTCCGTCGTTCGTCGTCGTTCGTTGTTGTGGTCGTCGTCGTTCGTCGTTCGTCGTCGTCGTTCGTTGCCGTGTGGTTGGGTTGACTTGAGTTGACTCTGCTTTCGCCGACTGCTTCTGTTGTTTGTATGTTGTTTGTTTGTTGCTGTGGCTGTTGCTGTTGCTGTTGTGATGTGATGTTCGTCAACACAACTCACCTCAGCTCTCCTTGCTCCCACGTACGGAAACTATAACTTCATGCTGCGGAGCTGGGCGTGCTAGCTGCTGCTGCTGCTGCTGCTTGTACTACTTCGTCTTCGTCGTCGTTGTCTTCCACTGCTGGCACTGCGACAGTGCTTGCGTGAGTGTGGAGCAGAGTGAATTGACAACTGCCCACACAACTCAAATGCGCCGTCCTTTTTTCCGCCTTCTTTTCGGCTGCGTGTTGCCCGGTGCGCCTTTGCGCTGGGTTGTTTCGTCCTTGCTTGCGCGAAATTTAACCGACCGGTGCACCTTGGCATCGACCATTCACGCCACCACTGCGACAACACAACGACAATCGCACACCACCACCACCAAACAACAACAACAACAACAACAACAACAACAACAACAAGCGCAACACAAGCGCAGACGCCGCACACAGCACGCCGAGTCGGTCGACGTACAAGTGCTCGCAACTACAACTGTCGGTCTTCGGCACTCCAAAGACGACAAGCAGCGATGGCCACTTTTGCGCGAGTCGTCGCCTGCGTGGCCTTGGTGGCCGGAGCCGCTGCCGAATATTCCTCCCCGACATACAGCCGCAGCGCGTGCCGCGCGGTCGTCGGAAGTAGCTTCAAGCGTTACTGGGTTGGAGATGGCTACTGCGACGACCCCAAATACAACAAGGAAGCGTGTGACTGGGACGGAGGCGATTGCTGCGAGGACACTTGCGTGAGTGAGAGCTACACTTGCGGCAACTACTACAATTGTCTGGATCCGGCCGCCGGCGCCTGCCCGGCCACATGCGAAGGAAGCTACACGTGCGATGAATACCTGAACTCGAGCCCCGACCAAACCTGCTCTTATCTGGAGGACAACTTTGGGTGCAACTGCGCTGGGTGCGACTGTGTCGAACCCGAAGAACCCTGTGTGGACTATCTCGGCGTCGACTGCAGCATCTACGGTGAAGTCGGAGATTTTGCGGCCAACTTGCTCTGCTACGACGTAGACTCGGATGGCCGAACTCCGCAAATGGAGTCGTGCTGCACGTGCCGCGCCATCGCCCCCAAGCACGATTACCTCGTCCCCTGGGACTATCATGGCATGGTCGAAATCGAAGGTCCGTCCAGCTCCGTGTCTCAGAGCGATGCGAGTAGCTATTTCCAAACTGGGTATGACTACCCATCTCTGGACGACGCGTGCTACCTTGTCGAGTACCCAACGACAATATTCGGCCTCAGCTACGACGACGTGTGGATTTGCGCCAACGGCGTGCTGTCATTCGGCGAAGCGGAACTGGCATACACCCCGATCCCCATCCCGTATTCAACGTTCCCAATGATTGCCGCCTTTTGGGCCGACGTTGACGTGCGCTGTGGGTCCGGGAGCCTTAACAACGTCGGTGGTTGCGGTGCCGACGGTGGCAACGCGTTTGGCTACGCTATAGTGAGCTCAAGCGACGATAGTGACCCTGAAGGCCAGCTGTACGTTGCGTCGGTTGGCCAGCACATCAAGGCTCTCTACAATGCGGACTTCACCGCGACGACGGTGCTTGTGACGACGTGGCACGAAGTCGGATATTATTCGCTGAAGACTGACAAGTTGAACTCATTCCAGATCGTGCTTGCCTCTGACGATGTGAACACGGGCGAATCGTTCGCTTGCTTGTACTTCAAAGATATTGAATGGTCGCTCGGGCAGGTGAGCGGCAGCACTCACGCGCAGGTTGGATTTGACAAGGGTGATTTCTCGACCTATTACGCGCACCCGGACTCCACAACTTCGTCGATCGCCGACATCGGCTCGGACGGTGAACCAATCTGCTACCGCATTGACACCGGTGAGATTTGTGACCCAGGCGAAGTGTACGTCGACGTCGCCACTGGCTGTGTCCCGCAGGGCTGCAATTCGTACTCCGCGGATGGCGCGTTCGCAGATGCGTATCTGCAGCCATCAACGTCTGGGGGCTGTGATTTTGACCTTGATCACGGCGAGAGCTGTGCCCTGCAGTGCGCCCAGGGCCGAATTGCTGCGGCGGACTCAACGATGACCACCACATGCGAGGCTGGTGTGCTGCTGGACCCGGGTCCGCAGTGCGTCTCGCCTGGCATTACCATCACTCCATCCTCACTAAACTTGCTCGAAGGTGGTGATGGAGATGTTTTTTACATTCAAGCACTCACCCCTGTGTACGACGATCCGGTCACCGTCGCAATTGCAGCTGATGACGCAACTGCGGTCGAAATTCTGGACAGCGACGGAAACTCCGTGTCCCAAGTGCAATTCACCGCTGAAAACTGGAACTCGCCCGTCACGATTACCGTGGCGGCCATTCAGAACACCAAAGTGGCATCGACAGATGTTTCCGTCTCTGTGAGCTTCAGCGTTGCATCCGTCAACACTGCTTACAGCTCCCTGTCGCTTGAGCCTGTTACCGTTAACATCGAAGACGACGATTATGCTGCCATCAATGTCGTCACTTCTGGCGAGCTCTCGGTTTCGGAGACGTCGAGTAGTCTCGACGCCTGTGACCGCTCCAATGATGCGACACAGTACGTTCAGTACTCGTTGTCGTCCGAGCCGTCGTCAACAGTGACGATCAATTTTGAAATTACCGGATCAAATGCAGCGCTGGGACAGATTTGTGATTCAGCTCGTTTGGTGTTCACCTCGTCCAATTGGGACGAACCGCAGTCTCTGTTTGTCGCTGCTGTTGCGAGCGACGAAGCAAATCCCAGCGGGTTGTCGTTCTCGGTGTCTGGCTCCGTCGACACCGACGACTCCAACTATGATGGCCTTTCTGTCGCATCAGTATCCATCGGCTACAACGATAACGATGTGGCGGGGTTCAACTTCCTGGCTGATGGCACGCGACAAATGTATGAAGGCGGCGACGATGTGGACTTCAACATGGCTTTTGATTCACGACCAACAGACTCTGTTGTGTTCGATATCACTTCTAACGACACAGCTCACTGTGCGCTCGTTGGAGCGGCCAGTGACGGAACTTTGTCGATCACAATCGCCGACGCGCTGTGGGAGAATCGCATTGCGTTCTCAGTCACTGCAGTTGACGACAACGTCATTGACCCACTTATCGTGTGTGAAATCACCGTGACGACCAGCTCTGGCGACAGCGACTATGACGGGCTCGTCACAACTGCGTTGGTGGAAAAGTATGAGACGGATGTCGCCTCGTTCTCTATCGCGGTCCCCAGTTCCGGGTACCTTGCTGTCAGCGAGGGCGGGTCGAATACTTTGACCACGACACTTTCCGCTGTTCCGTCGTCCCCCGTGACGGTCTCAGCAAGCGTGTTTGGGTGGGATGACTCCGTCGGAGATGAACCTTCAACGACCAGTGTCACCATCAACCCTAGCGCCTGGTCCAGCACTGCCAACAAAGTTGTGGTTTCCTGCCCCGAAAACCTAATCCATGACTCCGGGACGGCCTCTGTTGTGAATGCCACGCTGTTCCAACTGACCATCACCACACAGTCGGATGACCCGCTCTTTGACGGCCTGCCTTCTCAAGTTGTTACTGGTTTCTGCGAAGACAACGACGTTGCCGGGGTTACCGTGGGTACATCGTCCACCACGTGTGGGTGCGACGCGTATGTTGACGGTGCGTCTTACACGGACACTGTCGTGTGCGCGGTTCTGCAGGACGGTGGGCTGGATTGCTATCCTCCGGGATCAGACGGATCGTGCGCTGACGGTTTCACAGAGTGCGTCGATGACGGTTCCGCCTTCGAAGGCCGCTCTGTCACAAACGTGTATCTGAAAGAGGGCGAAGATGGGCAAACTTTCTCGCTGCGTCTTCTCAGCGTCCCAACAGATGCTGTCGTGTTTTCTTGCGAAAGCTCGGACTCCAGCCGCGTGTCTACCACGTTGGAAGAGGCCACGCTGACCCCCACTGACAGCTCTGTCCTGACAGACATGATTTTATGGCTTGATGTTGCGGCCGTCGCCGACGACATTGACCACAACACAACCGCATTCAGCGTCACATGCTCCCTGTCGTCTGATGATGAACACTATGACGGCATCAGTCGTGTGTTCTTACGTGGCGCGGTCTCGGACGATGACGTTGCTGCGGTGTCGTACAGTCCGCTGTCTGCAAAGACCTACGAAACTGACACGACGAGCGATCCAACCACTGAGACTGCGTTCTCTGTGCACTTAGATACAGAGCCCACAGCTGACGTCGTTATATCCGCTTCTCTGTCAGCCGGAGCTCCCGCCGACATCGTTTCTGGCACCAGCCTCACTTTCTCCGCCGATGACTGGGACGTTGACCAGCAGGTGATTCTGCAAGGCCAGGATGATGACGTTGCCCAGTCCGGCCCCACCACTTTCACACTGTCAATGAACGTGGCATCTACCGACGCAGGTTACGGCAACGTGGCACCGATTGTGATCTCTGTTGACAATATCAACGATGACGTCGTCGGGCTCGCCATTGCCGCCAGCAGTGAGGTGACTTCCGAAGACCCGGCTAGTCCGTTCAACCCAGCCACTTTCTCGGTCACTCTGAAGTCTCAACCACTGGACTCGGTCACAATATCTTGCTCCACATCCGATTCTGGCGTCGCATTGTGCTCATCAGACATAGAATTCAGCACCGCCAACTGGGCAACATCACAGGTGTTCCAGGTCACGGGCGTTGATAATGATGTTGCAGGAGCCGATGCAGTTTACACGGTCTCTCTCTCGTCATCGTCCTCAGACAGCGCGTATGACAACCTCGAGGAGTCGTATTCGATGACGAACTTGAACGACGACATTGCTGGGGTCGCGGTCACCCACTCCGGAACTCTTGTCACGTCGGAGGATGTGTCTGTGGACCCGGTATCTGTGTGTGTTGCCCTCGAAAGCGAACCTACGTCGTTGGTGGATATCACGGTGGCATCGTCCGACACGACCGAGGCGCTTGTGGAAGGTGCCTCTTCCACGACCGTGTCGTTTTCGTCTTCGAACTGGAACGTGGCACAGTGTGTTGACGTGCAAGGTCAACCTGACCTCACGCAGGACGGTACGGCAAGCTACAGTGTCAGCTTTGTCGCGACGTCGTCTGATTCTTCTTACGATGCAATCTCCATTGAGGCCGTGTCACTTGAAAACTTGGACATCGATGTCGCCGGCTTCTCTCTGTCCACCGGGTCACAGTCACTCGTTACCTCTGAAGACGGCGCAGGAGTTGCTATTTCCATCGTTTTGGACACAATCCCGTCTGCAGACGTTGTCCTTTGTGGTGCAAGTTCCGACGAGACCGAGGGCACTTTTCCCTCCGGGGACGATGCCTGTGTCACTTTCGACTCATCTGACTGGGATGTGGCGCAGATCATCGAGATTACAGGTGTTGACGATGACATTGTTGACGGCAGCATCAGTTATCAAGGAGTAATCTCGGTATCGGACACAACTGATTCGAACTACAACGCATTGTCTTCGCAAGCAGTATTACTCGCCAATCTCGACAACGATGTCGCAGGTGTCACAATTGCACAATCGGGGCTTGAAACCTCTGAAGCCGGCGCCTCTCAAACTCTGTCGTTGGCATTGGATTCCCAGCCGTACGCGAACGTCACAGTACTGTTGACTTGCAGTGACTCAACGGAGGGATCCTTGAGTTCGGAAGTCATTACATTCACGCCGGATAATTATGACACGGTACAAGTTGTCACCGTCACAGGTGTTGCGGACAACGTTGACGATGGCAACCAAGCGTACTCGGTGGCACTGAGTGTGAGCTCCACTGACGCCGACTATGACTCACTCTCACTAGCCAACCGCCAGTTTTCGAACACCGACGACGACACTGCAGAAGTTGTAGCTGCTGCTTCCGGCTCTCAGACTTATGAGAGTGGACAATCATTGATCACGGTCTCTGTGCTCCTTGGCACCGAACCATCTGAAACGGTTACGATTTCCGCTGTTTGCAGTGACGGAACGGAGGCAAGTGTGACACCGTCGAGCGTGGACTTCGACTCTGCCAACTATGATAAAGCGCAGACTTTCACGGTCAGTGGACTCAAAGATTACATGGTGGACGGAACTATTGACTACACGTTGACCTTGTCGACGGTGACGAGCGCCACGGAATACTCAAGCTTATCCGATAGCGTATTCAGTTTCGCCAACGTGGACGAAGATGAAGCAGGACTGGTCGTGAGCGAGTCATCGGTCTCCGTCGACGAGTCAGGTTCCACTGACTCTTTCACGGTGAAGTTGTCAAGCAAACCGAGTGAAGATGTCGTGGTAACGTCGTCTTCAAGTGACTCAACAGAAGGCTCGGTGCCCAGTGGAAGTCCCCTGACGTTCACAAGCACTGACTGGAACACAACACAGACGGTCACTGTGCGAGGAGTGGATGATGACCTCGTGGATGGGGAGTCAACTTTCTCCATCAACATTGCGGCCGTGTCGTCCGACGACAATTATAACGATGGCAACGTCGACACTTCCGTGGCCGCGTACAACCAAGACGACGATTTCGCTTCTTTGGTTTTCTCTTCATGCGTCGACTCAACTCCGGTGGTCCATGAGGGTTCCACTGCCACGGCATGCTTTGAAGCGTCGCTCACATCGGAGCCCTATTTCGATGTCAGCGTTGCGATGACCACTGATGCGACAGAAGGCACTGTGCAGCCTGCTGTGCTGGTGTTTTCCGCCACGAATTGGTCCACTCCGCAACAGCTTGCGCTGTCAGCTGTCGATGACGATTTCGAAGACGGAAGTCAATCGTATTGTGTGACAGCGGCAACGTCTTCCACGGACGACGATTACAACAGCTTCAGCACGTGTATTACTGCAGCAACTGTTGACAATGATGTTGCCAGCCTCCATGTAACACCAGCGAACGAGCACGTCGTCATCGACGAGGGCGATAGCGGCAACTTCTCTCTGGTTCTAACGGCGGCCCCTGAAAATGGCGATGCCGTTGTTCAAGCCGCTGTTCCCCAAGGAACGGCAACTCTTACGGTGTCGACATTCACATTCACCGCCGACGACTGGGATGTGCCTCAGCTGTGTGTCTACCACGCGAATGAGGACAGTACTGTTCTCGGATTTGGTGAGTTGGACTTTAACATCGTGTTCAACACATCAGCGTCAGTTGACACCTTGTACGCGAGTCTCGATGACGTTACAGTGAGCGTTGTTGTAACTGAGGATGACACGGCAGGCATTGCTGTCTCCACTGCCGACGTTCTGACGGCAGAAGGTTCCCCAACCAGTGATACTGTTGAAGTCTCGCTAGATTCGGTCCCAACTTCGGGGGTAAACGTGACCTGTTTCAGTACTGACACTTCGGAGGCAATAGTTTCGCCTTCGTCGCTCGTCTTCGCAGACATGTCTACTCAGAGCTTTTCTATTGTTGGTCAAGATGACAACGTTGCCGATGGACCACAATCTTACATCATTGTGTGCGCCGCTGCGTCCGATGACGCAAATTACGATGGACTGTTTGGTTTTAATGTCAGTGGCACCAACGCTGACGATGACTTCGCCGAGTTGGACGTCGTGATCTCTGGTGTTGGCACTTCCGAAAGCGGCAAGGGACAAACTTTTTCGGTCCGTTTGACCTCAGAGCCCGAGGCATCTGTAACTGTGGCAGTCGGCACTTCGGACTCGAGCGAAGGAGATGCAACTCCAACAGTCCTGACGTTCACACCGTCGGACTACGATGCCGCGCAAAACATTTCTGTTGTGGGGGTGGACGACTGCTACGTCGACGGCACCGTTGGTTACAACGTCTCGATCATTGCATCGTCTAGTGATGCCAATTATGATGGCTTGAGCGCTATCGAGGCCTTCTCGAACGTCGACAACGACTACATGAGCATTGCACTGACCTCCAGCAGTCAAAGGACCACAGAGGCGGGGTCGTGTGTGGATCTAGTTGTAAGTTTGTCGGCTCGGCCGTACGGGGAGCTTGTCTTCACTGTCAGTACATCAGATGCCGGGGAAGGGGCCATCGACAACGGTACTGCGTTTTCAGAGTCTTTCGATGCCATTCTGGACCCCAACGATTACGTCTGTTCGGATGGCACGTTGCAGTTTACCGCCTGCGGTATCAATGATGACTTAGACGATGGAGATGTGTCGTACACTCTGTCAGTGGAATGCACGGCCGTCAGTGACTCTCGCGATGCACGGGTATTTGGCGCGTCGCAATCTGTGCAAATGGTCAATGAGGATGATGATTCTTCAGCAGTTGGTTTGTCCACAAACTCCTCCACCAATGCGCCACTTGGGCGCACACTACAGGCGGACGAAAATGGCAACCCTTCAGAGTCTGCTGATGGCGATTTGTATCTCCGCATCAACTCAGAACCGTACGACACCGTCGTCGCGACAGTTGTCTGCAATGACACATCTGAGGTGGTGATCCGTTCGGACTCTAGCAGCTTCTCATCAACTGCTGTGTTCACTTTCACACCAGAAAACTGGCAAACAAATCAACGAGTGTTTTATCAGGGTGTTGATGACGACCTTGTCGATGGAACTGCGTTTGTTCTGTGCTCTGTTTCTTTGCAGTCCGATGACAATCAATACGACGGATTGACAACTTCTTTCAACGTCAAAAACTTTGACAACGATGTCGCCGGTGCAATTGCCTCATCCACCGCGGACCCAGTGACGACAGAAGCTGGCCAAATGTTCGCTGTCAGCGTTGTCCTCGAGGCTGAACCGTTTGACACTGTCACTATTTCAGCTAGCGTCAGCGATGACGCCCAAGGCGTCGTGGTTCCATCTTCCATTGACATTCTTCCTGAAAACTGGGCTGTGCCGATTACGTTCAACGTCACAGGAGTGGACAATGACATTGTTGATGGAACGGTGGCGTACACAGTATCTTTCGAGTCATCGAGCAGCGATGACAACTTCGACGCGCTCGTTATTTCATCAATTGCTGCAGAAAATTTGGACGATGACGTCGGTGGCTTCACGGCAACACTTGTTGGTTCGGCAACGACTGCCGAACCAACCATCACCTGCTGCACTTCCACCGAAATTGAGGTGGTGCTCACTGCGGAGCCCCAGGCCAACGTGAACATCTCGGTGTGCTCATCAGACTTCGGCGGGACCGAGGGCACTGTGTCACTGTCGTCATCGTCATCGGGTGCAATCGACCAATGCGTCTTCGCCATTTTTACTGCCAGCGATTGGACAGAAGCACAAACCGTCTACGTCACGGGTGGAAATGACGATATCGACGACGGAAACCAGGCGTACAATGTTTACTTCTCCAGCTCGAGCACCGACGTTGCATTTGATGGATCTGATGCCAGCATCGGGCTTGTGAACGTCGACGATGACGTTGCATCCGTGAGTACGCAACTTCCCGCAACACCAGCACGAGTGTACGAAGGCAACGCAACACAGTACTCGTATTCCATCGTCCTCACGTCGCAGCCGATTGACGACGTGGCGATTAGTTTAACGTCTTCAAATGAAGATCAAATCACAGTGGATCCTTCGGTTTTGACCTTCACTTCAGCGACATGGGATGTGGCGCAAAGTGTACACGCAAGTAGTGTGGACAACTATCTCGACGAAGGTGATGTCTCCGCAAGCATTGTCGCCACCGTAACGTCGGCAACAGACGCAAATTATGATGGATTGGAAATCGCAGATGTTGATGTGTTGTGCGTCAACAATGATGTCGCAAGCATCGCGGTTACCTTGTCCGCAGGCTCGGCCAGTGTGACAACAGAAGCTGGCGGCACTGTCACATTGGACGTTGCACTCACAGCTGAGCCGTCGACCACAGTGTCCCTTTCGGTGTCTGTTTCAGACTTGACCGAAGCCAAAGTGCGTCCTGGAAGCGCCATTGTCACGTTTACCCCATCCGACTACGCTGACGCGCAACAAATCGTGATCGAAGGTGTTCCTGATGATATGGTCGACGGCAACATTGAATTCGAAGTCTCATTTGAGGTCGCTTCGGGAACGTACGAACACAGTGGTGTTTCAGCAACAGCATCGTACACGCTGTCCAATTCGGACATTGATGTCGCCAGCCTCATCGTGGTTGCGGACGGCAGTGCCTCTGTAAGCGAGGACGGGACGTCTACGGGCTACCTGTTCCAGCTTTCTTCGAAGCCATATGCCGCAGTGACTGTTGTCGCGCAAGTGAGTGATTCTGGGGAACTCACTGCCTCTGCGAGTGGACGAAGTGGATCTGCTGTCACCATCAGTTTCAGCGACTCTAATTGGGACACCCAGAAAGAAATCTCTTTTACTGGTGTTGACGACGATGTCGCAGACGGCCCACAAGCTGTCCAAGTAAGTTTTACTCTCCAGTCGGAGGACGCAGATTACGATGGATTGGTCGTCACACCAGTGCGTATTACGAACAACGACAACGACGTTGCGAGCATCGATGTGGTGGCGCCTTTCAGTGTGGGAGTTGTCAGCGAAAATCAAGCCGGCGTTACATTCACACTGGCTTTGACGTCTGAGCCTTTCAGCGATGTCGTCATCAATGCTTCGTCATCGGACAATACAGTTGGTGTCGTTAATGGCACTGGCATCTTCGTGTTCACCACTGACAATTGGTCTGAAGCCCAAACTGTGACAGTGGCGGCCGTCACGACGGCCTCTGCTGACCGCATCGTTGATTTCGCTGTGAACTTTGATGTAGCGTCGGATGATCTTGGGTATGATGGGTTTGTCATTGACGCCATTGATTTCGAAAAGATTGACGTCACGACCGTCGGCATCGTTCGCAATGTTTACAAAACAACAACGTACGAAGATCCATCGTTCCCAACAGCCGATGTGTCCGTGTCTGTGCTGTCGCAACCTCATGAAGACGTGATTGTTTACGTTTCTTCATCTAACACTGCCGAAGGGACTGTGAGCCCTACGGCGTTGACCTTCACCGCCAGCAATTGGCAAACAGTCCAAACTGCGACAGTATCGGGGGTTGACGACAATGTTGATGATGGGAACATAGATTACAACGTTACACTGACTGCGGTGTCCGCCGACACGGACTACGACGGTTTTGAGTTGGCTCCTGTCACCTTCACAAATATCAATGACGATCGCGCCGGCGTGGTATCTTCTCAGACGGGCAGTTTGATTTTGTATGAATCCATTGCCTTGAATGACCTCGACTACGGAGACGACGAACAACCTGCACTTTGCGTCGTCCTCCAGAGCGAACCTCTGGCTGATGTGCTTGCTTCAGTGCAAAACTCGGAGCCCACCCAGGCTGTTGTGGGAGCCTCGTCATTGCTTTTCACCCCCCTGAACTGGGATGTGCAGCAATGCGTTACTGTCGACCCGCTCGATGACTTCGTTGCTGATGGTAACGCTCGTCTCACAGTCGGAATTACATTTTCATCCGACGATCCGAACTACGACAACGTGGAGAGCCAGAGCGTCGAACAAGCGTATCAAGTTGTCGACAACGATTATTCTGGGATTTCACTTTCGACGACTGGCGTTGCCATCGTCGAGGGCGAGTCCGAGTCCGTCTCTGTTGCCTTGGAGAGCGAGCCGACCGCGACCGTGACGATTTCGTTGTCTCCACAAGATTCGCAAGCGGCTGTGAGCACCGCGGCGTTGACTTTTACCGCCGCGAACTGGAATGTGCCCCAGATCTTTAATATCTCAGCAGTTCACGACTTCATCGATGATGGCGACGTCTCTTCCACAGTTCAGGTTGCATCTTCCAGCGCTGACTCGGAGTACACTAGCCATTCACTCAACATCACCGTAGAGACACTGGACATCGACGTTGCAGGCTTGCGTACCGTTGCCCCAAGTTCAGGCCTGACCGACGTGTCGGAGGAAGGTGACAGTGAGTCTTTCGGTATCAAGTTGTTGTCGAAGCCGCTCTCATCTGTGACACTAGTTTTGTCAACGACTGATGACACCGAATGCGCGCTGGCGGATGATTCAATCGACATTGCTCCTGACGAATGGGACTCCCCGGCCACTGTCACTGTGATTGGTCTGGACGACCTCATATTCGACCAAGATCAGCCCTGTGGTATCGTCATCGACTCGATTTCGAGCTCCGACCCGCTCTACGATTCTCTTCCTGTTGAAAGCGATGAACTGATTCAGTTCACGAACATCGACGACGATGTCGCCGGTATTGTGTGCGCCCCGCTTGCGCACACCACGTCGGAAGCCGACCTGTCTCCGTCCACTTCAGTGGTGACGTTGACCTCGCAACCTCTACAGCCAGTCTCAATTTCGTACAGTAGCTCTGATCCAACAGAAGGTATTGCGACTGGCACAATAGTCCTAGATGAAACCAATTGGTTTATCGGCCAACCGGTTACGATCACTCCCGTTGACGACGATTTGGCTGATGGGCCACAGTCGTACACTGTGGACTTTGAGGCCGCGGTGTCCGCTGGCTTCGACTACTCCGGGATGGTACCTGATTTTGAAATTTCGGTGACTAACTTGGACAACAATACTGCTGGGATTCTCATCAAGGTCGACGGAGAATCACAGGGCCGTAGATTGGAGGAGTCGGCGAATTTCTCCTTCGCTGCGGCTGCATGTTCCGAAGCGAACGCCACGTCGGTGCCCTTAGCCGTGCGGTTGACCAGCAGGCCGTACGGCGATGTTGCATTCCGAATTTTGGCCCCTGAAGACGAAGCCGATGCTGAACGAGCAAGTCGTGTCATGCCAGCTGTAGCAGCCAACACGTCCATCGAAATCACTCCAAGCACATGGGACAGCTGGCAAGAAATCGATTTGTCTTGCCAGAGTGACAACATGGCCACTGGCGACTTCGAATTCTCGATCACTTTTGACATTGAAAGTTCCGACCCCGACTACGAGTATGCAGACTTGGAGCCAGAGGGTATCACCATCTCCTTTGAGGATTCCGACACGGCCGGTGTAATAGTTGCGCTCGGAGTCGACGGAACGGAGGATCGACTTGAAACGAACTCCACTGGCCGTAGCGACGTCATGTCATTGGTGCTGACGTCCCGCCCATTCGATGACATCGTCATCTCTTTGCAATCGAAGGCGCCTGCTCAAGGCGAGCTGAGCGCCGATGCGCTTACTTTTACTGCATCAAACTGGAATGAACCTCAGACCGTGACAATCACGGGGCTCGACGGAGGCGATGACAACGCCCAACTCTACGACATCAGTTTGGCAGTTGAACCCGCGGACTCGCGCTCTGACTTTGCGTACGATCGGCTGACACTCGACGCCGTGGCCGTGTTGAATACCTACCCGACCGTCATTCAACTGTCAGAGTTCGAGTATGCCAATTTCGCCGCTTTTGCAACGAGCCAAACGGGTCTGTGGGTGTGGATCGCCATCGGCATTGCGCTTTTGATCTTGATTATCTTGATCGTCGTCATCGTTGTGAATCGGCACCGCCACAAGAAGGAAATTGAGAAGGAGCGCAAGGCGGCCGTGGCTGCGCGTGAGTCCATGCTGGCCGGTGCAGACGACATCGACGCCGAAATCAGTTGGAACGGTGACGACGGTATCGAAATGAGCAATGTTGATAGTTTGAGAACGTACGAAAAAGAGTACGACGGCATCATCAAGAAATTGCAACGAGAAGCAACCCGTCTGAAGGCAACGAATGAACGCCTGGCCCAGCAAGCTGGCGTTGAATCACTTGCTCTGAACGGTGCTGACCAGAGCCAGGACGTGATGCAATTGTTCAGTACGATCCGTGAGCTGAAAGCCAGCAACTCCGACTTGGAAGCTCGTGCGACGAACTCGAGTGATAGTGCGAGACTGTTGCATGCTCCAAAGACCAAGAAGAAAAAGCAGGCAGTGTTCGGTCAGTCCCAGATTTAAATTTAGTGCCAGCTATTGCACTTTCCGCGAGTAGTTTGAATGTAGTTGTGTAGTTGTGCAATAAACTTTATTTGATCTCGTAAGCATAAATTTCGCTGCCGCAAACGTGTGTGATGGAGTCGAGCGAGAAACGCCATTGCAAGTGCTTCCTTACGCCGCGCCTGCGTGATGCTGTGGTGAGAATGTGAGTGTGTTTGTTCGCGTTCTGACAGATATCGAAGCGATGCTCGGAATTCGATACGACACGGTGCACGCACGAATGGATTCATTGCTGTGATTAGACTTAGTTGCAGGTATTTTGTGACTGGCGCACGCCCTTTCACGTTTGCTTTTAGGAGCACGTCGCACTGCAGTCCGACGACTGTAGTTCAAGAAAGACAGGCAGCGCAACACCACAACACCACAACAATTGAAACAATTGAGGCCGAATTGACGAGGGGGCAGACACGGCTCAAATGGGGGCAACTCATTCCAAATTACAGGACCACTCACC
>Ga0213839_1001542_pt1 | contig 14556 bp, 12 predicted proteins | sample SWPATP21_FD_160075 | JGI IMG/M metagenome (GOLD analysis project Ga0213839, IMG submission 160075) | Coastal seawater microbial communities from Marineland, Florida, United States - SWPA TP2 #1 | ecosystem: Environmental > Aquatic > Marine > Coastal | place: USA: Florida | collected 2016-08-14 | reverse complement strand
TCCGACTGCGCACGGTCTCCGGCGAGGGCGCTGTGGGCGACGTCCTGGCCGAGTCCGTGGGCTCGCTGCTGGGCACCGTGGCGGTGGGCACGGTGTGGAACGGCGAGGGGGCCGACCGCCTCGTGGGGGGCCGCTTCGCCGCGGGCCGTCTCGTCGCGGGGGTCGTCGGCCGCTTCACCAACGGGCACAGCCTGCGACAGGGCCTGCTGGAGGACGGCGCCATGCTCCGCTCGGGCTCCGACGCCGAGCTGCTGGTGCACCTGGTGGCCCGCTCCACCCAGCGCACCCTGGTCAACCGCCTCGTCGACGCCGTGTGGCGGCTCGAGGGAGCCTACGTCCTCACCGTGTGCACGGCCGAGCGGCTGGTGGTCCTGCGGGACCCCGCTGGCTTCCGCCCCGTGTGGCTGGGCCACCTGGGCGACGCGGTGGTGGCCTCCACCGACGACGCCGCCCTGGTGGAGGCGGGCGCCCGGCCCGACCGGCCTCTGGCCCCCGGCGAGATGCTGATCGTCGACGACCGCGGCGCCGTCGGCATCAAGCCCCTCCCGGAGCAACCACAGGCCCGCTGCACCCAGGAGATGCTGGGACTCGCCAGCGCCCACGGGCGTCCCTTCGGGATCTCGTCCCACCAGCTTCGTCGCGAGCTCGGCGCAGCCCTGGGGGAGAAGCACCCCGCACCGGACGCCACGGTGGTGGTGGGGATGCCCGGCGCTGGCGACAGCCTGGCTGTGGGCATCGCCGCCAAGCTGGGCCTCCCCAACGAGCGCGCCCTCTCGGTCGTCGGGCGGGGTCCCTTCGGCTTCCTCCACGACGGCCTCGACTACGACAGCCGGGCCCGCCTGCGGGTGCTGGAGGCGGCCGTGCGGGGCAAGCGGGTGCTGCTCGTCACCCCGTGGATCGGTGGTGGAGCCATGCTGCGCCAGGCCATCGCGCGGCTGCAGGCCGCTGGCGCCACGGCCGTCGACCTCAGGAGCGCGTCGCCCCCGATGCGGCTCGCCTGCCCCTACGGCGTGGCGATGCCCGGCACCGAGACCCTGGCGAGCTCCCGCCACCCGGACCCGAGCGACCTGGGCAGCTGGCTCGGCGCCGCGTCCGTCGCCTGGCTGACGGGCGCCACCCTCGAGGCGGTGCTGGGACCTCGGGACGGCCGCTGCGAAGGCTGCCTGAGCGGCGCGCTGCCCGTCGAGGTCCAGGATGCCCTCGACGAAGACCAGCTGTCGCTGTTCACGTAGGCGAGCGCGCCATCAGCGGGGTATGACGCTCCATGCGCACGAGCGTCGCCCTCTGCTGCCTCTCCCTGCTCCTCGGCTGTGCCGAAGACGACGGGTCGAGCACCGGCCCCATGCCCCTCTTCGCCCTCGAGCTCGAGGACTTCTGGGACAGCCCGTGGCCCAGCGATCTGCGCCGCGACGACGACGGCACCATCGACCTGTCCGGCTTTCCCGAGCCTGCGGGCATCGATCTCGTGTCGGTCTATCTGGAGCGGGGGGAAGAGCTCGACGGCTTCGGCACCAACAGCCCGATCTACCTCCCCCTCGAGGCCCCCATCGAGCTGGACACCCTCCCCTCGCCCGAAGAGACCCTCGACCGCGGCGCCTCGCTGATGCTGTTCGACATCGACCCCACCAGCCCCCGCTGGGGGGAGCGCATCCCGATCCAGACCACCCAGCTCGTCGGGGAGTCCCGGTACTACCGCGACCCCACCCTGGCCGTCGCCCCCGTCGCAGGCTTCCCCCTGCGGCCCGCAACCACCTACGCGCTGGTCCTCACCACCGAGGTCGCCACCCCGAACCCCGACTTCGTCGCCACCCTCGACCCCGACCACCCGGCCCACCCCGAGGGTCTCCTCCATGCCCTGTGGTCCCAGGGGCTGTCCGAGGAGGACCTCGCCATCGCCACGGTGTTCACCACCTACGACCCCCTCGACGGCATGGTGCGCATCGCCCACTTCCTCCAGCACGAGACCGCGGTGCCGGACCTGTCGTGGCGCCCCCTCACCCACCTCGCCACCCTCGACGCGTACGAAGCCTGGGAGACGACCTACAAGAGCCCCGTGTTCACCCATGGGGAGCGGCCCTACAACGAGGAGGGTGGTCAGTTCGAGTTCGACCCCGACAACGGCCGGCCCCTCGTCGCCTTCTGGGACGACATGCGGCTGTCGGTGTGCGCGCCGCGAGACCTGGGCAGCGCACCGCCCGAGGGCTTCCCCATCGTCATCAACCAGCACGGCACCGGCGGCGACTACCGGAGCGACTGTCGGAGCAACAGCATCTTCGAGCCGTCCACCCGACTCGGAGAAGCGGGGGTCGTCATGGTGGGCATCGACCAGCCCCTCCACGGCACCCGCACCGGCAACAACGCCGTGTCCGACCTCACCCACTTCAACTTCGTCAACCCCGACTCCGGCCTGACCAACTTCCGCCAGGGCGCCGCCGATGCGATCTACCTGGCCCACGCCCTGGCGAGTCGTCCCTGGCAGCTCCGTACGGAGGACGGCCGGACCATCCCCATCGACCACGAGCGCGTCAGCTTCCTGGGCCACAGCCAGGGGGGCCTCACCGGGGGCATCGCCGCCCCGTTCCTGGGCGCAGACACCGAAGCCATCGTGCTCTCCGGCGCTGGAGGGGTGCTTTCGATCACGCTGGTGGAGCGCAAGGACATCCTGGACTTCGCCGCCCTCATCGAGTCGCTGCTCGGCTTCGAGGAGGAGGAGCGGCTCACGGTCTTCCACCCGGCAAATGGCCTGATCCAGACCCTCTCCGAGGTCACCGACACGGCCAACTACGCCCCCTACTGGTTCGCCGAGAAGGGCCACTGGAAGGGCCACACCCCCGCCAACGTGCTGCTGACCAACGGCACCTTCGACCCGAACACCCCCTACCGGACCGCCATCGCGCTGGCGGCTGCGGGTCGCCTCCCCATCCTGGAGGGCGCGGTCACCGACGTCGAGGCCATGGACCTCCGCGGGCTGCCTTCCCTGCCCCTCCCCACGGCCGCCGACGCCGAGGCCTTCGACGGCCGCCCGGTCACCGCTGGCTTCGCCCAGTACTACGAGGGCTCCCACTTCGTGATCTACCAGATCGAGCACGCCGCCCAGCTCTACACCTCCTTCCTCTCCACGGCCGGCGACCCGGCGGCCTGGGCAGGTCCGGTGCTGTCGGTCGAGCCCGAGGAGCGGAGGTAGCCATGGCCCACGTCCTTCTCGGGATCTCCGGCGGCATCGCTGCCTACAAGGCCGCCGATCTCACCAGCCAGCTGGTCAAGGCGGGCCACGAGGTCCGCGTGATCATGACCCCCTCTGCCACCCGCTTCGTCGGTCCGCTGACCTTCGAGGCGATGAGCGCCCATCCGGTGATGACCGACGCCCTGGCCCAGGCCGGCACCGGCTCCACCTCGGCCGTGGAGCACATCGAGTGGGCCAAGTGGGCCGACATCGCCGTCGTCGCTCCGGCCACGGCCAACACGGTGGCGAGGATGGCCCATGGCTTCGCCGACGAGGCGGTGTCCACGGTGCTGCTGGCCCTGCCGAGCCACGTGCCGGTGCTGGTCTGTCCGGCGATGAACACCCAGATGTGGAACCACCCGTTCGTGGCGGAGAACATCGCCCGGCTGGAGGCTCTGCCGAACGTCACCATCGAGGCCCCCAGCAGCAAGCGCCTGGCGTGTGGCGACGTAGGCGTCGGCGGGCTCGCGGAGGTCCCCGACATCGTGGCGACCATCGCCCGCCTGCTGCACCGATAGCGGAGGTCCGGATGTGCCTCCCGCTCGGTGGCGTCGGGCGTCGGGCTCCCGTCCGCCATCCGACCCGTCGCTCTATTCCCCGAAGGCGATGTCGTCGCCGGTCAGGGTCGGCTCGACCACGTCTCCGTCGACCTCCACGGAGAGGCCGTAGGGCGCTGCATCGGGGCAGAAGGAGTCCGCGACGTCCGGGACCTGGGCGACCCAGATCTCCACGTCGCCGTTGCGCACCTGCCGCACCCCGCCCGAGGGGCACTGCTGGTCGAAGGGGAACAGCTGGCCTGCTGTCCAGGGGACCGTCTCGCAGGCGATCTCGTTGTCGAAGTTGCGACCGGAGCCGCTGGCGTCGCGCACCCGAAGGAGGGGGTCGGCGTCGCTGTCGCCCAGGTTGTCCACCCGCGCCTCCACGCAGGCGCCATCGGGCACCGCCGAGACGATCCAGCGGTCCCACACGAGCCCCGACACCAGATCGCCGCAGGGAAGGTCGTCGGCCACGTCGTCGGGGGCAGCGGCGTTGTTGCCACACACGCCCAGTCGGTCCCCTCCGTCGCAGTCCTGATCGATGCCATCCCCTTCGACGTCGATGAGCCCCGGGCGGACGTTCGGGTTGGCGTCGTCGCAGTCGGGACCGCCGCAGGCGCTGGACAGGTAGCCGTCGTTGTCCAGGTCCTCGCACGCCGGGGCGGACGCGGTCAGGCTGTAGTCGAAGGCCTGGTCGGTCTCGGAGACCACACGGATGGAGCTGGTGACGATGCCGTAGCCGCCCCCCACCAGGGTGGGGCAGCTCCCCTGCCCTCGGCTCCACGCGGTGATGTCGCCGTCCGAGACGACCTCCAGGCGCACGGACACGGCCGAGCAGTCCTCCGCCACGAGGGTGACCTGCACCAGCTCCTCGGCGCCGGTGACCACCTCGAAGACGTCGGTGGGCTCGCCGTAGTTGCCGTCGTCTTGTGGGCAGAGGGTGGCCTCGATCGGGTAGTCGTTGGGGACGAAGGCGGCGTCGACGAGGACGTCGTTGTCCTCCAGGCCGTCGTCGATGCAGGGGGCGTCCGTGTCGGTGTCGCCGTCGGTGTCCGCATCGACGTCGGCATCGGCATCGGCGTCGGTGTCGGCATCCACGTCGGTGTCGGCGTCGCCGGTGTCTCCCGTGCTGGTCGTCCCGTCGCCGGCCAGCCAGGCCGCCTGGTTCGCCTCGTGCTCGTCGGCGCCCACCCACGGACAGGCCGTGAGGACCAGCGCCAGCCACCACGGGGTGCTTCGTCTCATGGCGCTCATCGTGCCACGAGTCCGAGCGTGCCCGCCACCAGGGCCCCCGTGGCCGCGACCCCCGCCCCCACCGTGGCGCCGTTCACCACGCCACGCATCGTGTCGGTCGGATGTTCGACGTACGAGACCCGCGCGAGGTGGGCGCCGCCGAACAGCCCTGCCGCCATGGCGCCGAGGCCGGCCGTCGCGAGGAAGCGCTTGCGACGGACCTCAGCGCGGGCCAAAGCGGGGTCGACCGGGTCGGTGAACCACAGGGGCGCAGGCGGCACCGTGACCACCGGACCCAGGACCTTGTCCGGGAACACGGAGCCCTCCTGCCAGGCGGCGTACGTCACGACCCCGCTGCCGTCGGCGACCTGGAGGATGTGAGGGACCTCCGCCTCGGCGACCGGCTCGATCAGGTAGCGGCCATCCAGGAACACCCCTCCGCCATCGGGCACGATCAGGCCCGCCCCCTCGGCCTTCCCCTGCAGGGGAGCCGGCTCCCGGGACAGGTCGCGGGCCGTGTGGCGCCCTGGCACGTAGCTGGGCCAGGCCCCCTCGGGGTCGATGGCTCGGGCGAGCTGGTACCAGCCGTTGGCCTCGATGGCCTCCTGGTCCACCATGAGGAGGAAGGCGCGCTGCCGGGCGTAGCGGCCCAGGAGGTCGGTGGGCACCACCTGCTCCAGGCACGGCAGGACCTGAACGGTGCCCTGCAACAGCCCTCGCGCCTCGGGGAGTCGTGCCTCGGCGAAGGCTGCGTCGGTCGCATCCAACGCCTCACGCCAGTCGTCGAGGTCGACGTCCGGACAGTCGGCCCCGTGGGCCATAGCGACGATCAGCGCCAACAGCATGGCGCCACGCTACCACGATCACCCACCGTGCGAAGACCCGCCGGGCACCGGACCGAATCGGTAGAGCTCCGCGGGCCGGTGGCCGACCGCGGACTCCCGCTCACCGGTCGCCTCCAGGCGGCCCTCCGCGAGGATCTTGCGTCGGAAGGAGTCCTTGTTGACGCCATGGCCAACCAGGGCCTCGTGGATGGCCTGCACCGTCCGCAGCGTGAACATCGCGGGGAGCAGCGGCTCGGCCACCCCCAGGACCCCCGGAGGGCGCGGCCCCGTCTCCCCCAAGAGGCGACGGACGTGGGCGATCGCACCGCCGATGATGAGGGCGTGGTCGAAGCCGACCGGCAGCTCCGCTCCGTCGGCGCGGACCCGGACCTCTCCGCCCTCGTCGGCATCCCAGGGGACCTCCACCTCGGCCCACCGGCCTGCCGCCAGTCCCCCCACGGCCTCGGGGATCAGGGCGAGGTGCGCCACGGTCACGATCCGGGTCCGCGGGTCCCGCCCCGGCGCCCCGAACGTTCGGAAGGCCTCCACGGCGACCCCGTCGAGGCCAAGCTTGTCTCGGAGGACTCGCTCTGCGGCCTCCGGCAGATCCTCGGCGATCCCCACGAAGGTCCCTGGGAGCGTCCAGGAGCCTGCGAAGGGGTGCTGGGCGCGGCGAACGAGGCGCACCTGGAGCACGCCGCCGGTCACACACATCAGCACGACGTCGACAGCGAGGGACGGTCGGGGGAAGACCGAGCCGTCGTAGGCCGCCAGGAAGGCCTCCTCGGAGGCGAAGCGCGGGTCTGGCTCGTCTACAGGAACCACCACCACCCCACCGCCGCGACCACGGCGAGCAACAACCCGACCAGGCCTCCGACCCGCACGGGGTCGATCTCGAGCTCCGAGGCGACCATCGGCCCCTCCGAGAAGGGGACCGCCACGAGCTTCGGAGGATGCACCTCCTTGCCACACGGACACAGCCCGTGGCTGTACGTGGCGCCGCACGAACAGGTCACCTCCTCGCTTCCCACGGTGAACAGCGCCTGTCGGCCGCACTGATCACACTTCAGGAACACGTCGGCTCGTCCGCAGGTGCAGTCCACCCGCACGAACACCCCTTCCCCAGCCACTGGCTACTCCTTCGGTCGGAAGAACACGCTGGTGACTGCGTAGCGTTGCTTGAGGGGAGGCGCCTCCACGGGCTCGGGCGGCTCGGCCGGCTCCACCCCCTCATCGGGCTCGGGGGGAGGGGCCGGCAAGGCAGCGGAGAGCACCTTCACCTGCACGGGCGCGGACCGGCGGGCGTCCTGGAGCGCCAGGGTGAAGAAGGCCAGCGTAGGGCTCCGCTCCCACACGTCGTCGGCATGGAACTGCTGCTCCCGCACCGTCGTGTTGCCGCCGACGTCCCACTCGGTGACCACCCGCAGCCCGTGGGGGAACGCCCGCGCGAAGGAGGCGCGGTCCTTCGCGACCAGCACCGGCAGCTCGACCTTCACCCAGCTCGGGCCCATGGCCACGACCTGCATCGGATGGTCGTTCTCCAGCGGCTCCTTCCCCTCGGGCTTGAGGTGGAAGTGGGTGGGGTCGGCTGGACGGTTCTTGGCCTCGGCCGCGTAGTCGACCATCTCGACCTTGTCGTCCTCACCCTCCACCGCGAACTCGTCGTCGCCGAGGTCGAAGTCGCTCGTGGTGTCCGTGCCCGCGAGGGCGAGCATCAAGGTGGTGACCAGCACGTACACAGCATCCTCCGGACGCCCCGCACGGGCGTCGCATGGGGCCGGCAGGGGGAAGGCGCCGCCCACGCACCTGCCACGCTGCCACAACCCACCACGGCGCGGCAACGTTCCCCTTGATATCGACCCACGTTCGCCACCCGACCCGCGCTCCAGGGATCCCGTGACCGATCCTCGCCCGGCCTCCACCCGCCGTCCCCATCCAGCCCCGAGGGGGCCCGCCTCCTCCGGCCCCCGTACGAATCCACTGCTTCGGGTCGACGCCCGCGAGCGGGAGCACCGTCGCCGATCCACCTCGGGATGGGCCGTCGCGCGGGACGTAGGGCTTCAGGTCCTCGCGCTCCTCCTCCTGGTGCCGCTGGTCCGCGCGCTGTTCCTCGACGTGCTGGAGCGGCCCCCGGAGCTGTGGCCCGAGGTCCTCGCTCAGGTCGCCCTTCGCTTCGCCTTCGTCATCGTCGGGTGGCTCGCCCTCGACACGTACTCGGCCCTGATCCGGGGGGAGGATCGGGAGGTCCTGGCCATCCTCCCTGTCGACCCCGGCCACGTCGTCGTCGCAGCCCTGCTCCGCGTGGCCCGTCGTCGGTGGGCGCTGGTCCCGGCAGCCGCGCTGTTGCTCTTCCCCATTGCCCTGGCGGGCTCCCCCACCCTCTGGGCTCTCTCGGTGGCCTTCGTGGCCGGCGCCTGGGTGCTGGGGCTCACCGTGTCGGCGGCAGTCCATCTGGGGGCGGTGCAGCTCGCCGAGGACCCACGGGCCGAGGGGATCCTCGATCTCGTCCGCGGCAACAACCCACGGGCTCAGGCCGCCTTCCTGTACGCACCCGGCCTCGCGCTGCTGCTCGGCGGTGCGCTCCTGGCACAGGCCTCGAACGCCTTCCTCGCCCCCTCCCTCGGGGTCGCCGCCGCCTGGCTGTCTCTTCCCTTCCTGGCCGCCCTGGCCATCGTGCCGCTGCTGCCGCGGCTGGGGCGGGCGAGCTGGTTCCGGGCCACCGCCGTGCTCGCGGAGATCGACGCCCGCTACGCTGCCCTGGCCGACCCCGACGAGGGCAAGCGGGTCTACCTGGACTGGGCCATCCGGGGGCTCCCCGCCGAGGTGAGGCGCTACGCCCTCGACGACCTCCGCCATGGCTGGCGGGCCCGCCGCACCGGCATCACCGGCGCGTGGCTGGTGGGCCTGGCCGGCATCGCCGCCGCGTGGACGGCCGACCCCACCGGTCCGAGCCGAGCGTGGGTGGTGGCGGTGGCCGGCACCTGGTTGTGCGGCAGCATCGGCGTCCTCCTCGCTGCCGACGAGCCGGCCTTCCTGCGGGTCTGGCTCCCCCGACACCACGGTGCCGCCCTTCTGGGTCGCTCCGTGGCCCTCGTCCTGTGGCTGCAGCCATGCGTCGCGCTCCCCGCCCTCGCCGTCCTGCTCCGACACGGACTCGGCCCCGCCGTCGCCGTGGGACTGGGGGGTCAGCTGGCCGTGCTGGCGGCCTCCGCTGTGGCGCTGGCCTGCGGGCGGCTGGCCGAGCGGGGCGTCGCGGTGTACGGGCCCGTCGCTGCCGTGGCCGCGGCCACCATCGGTCTCGGGGGCACGTGGTGGGGGCAGGCATGAGCGCCATCGTCTTCGAAGGGGTCACCAAGAGCTACGGCCAGGTCCAGGCCGTCCGCGGCATCGACCTGCGGATCGACGGTGGCTTCGTGGGCCTCATCGGTCACAACGGCGCGGGAAAGAGCACCTGCCTGAAGATGCTGATGGGCCTGCTCCGCCCCACCACAGGCCGCATCTTCGTGGCCGGGGTCGACGTCGTGGCCGATCCGGAGGGCGCCCGGCGGGCCATCGGGGCCGTGCCCGAGGAGCCCGCCCTCTACGAGTACCTCTCGGCCCGGGAGTTCCTCGAGTTCGTGGTCGAGGTGCGCGGCACCGGCGATGTCGAGGGCGCTCTGGAGCTGACCGGACTCGGCGCCGACGCCGACCGCCTGATCCGCGAGTACTCCCAGGGGATGCGTCGCAAGACGGCTCTCGCCGCCGCCGTCGTGGCCCGGCCCCAGGTCCTCGTCCTCGACGAAGCGCTCAACGGACTCGACCCGCCCTCCGCAGCCACCGTGAAGGCGGCCCTGAGGGCCATCGTCGACGAAGGCACCACCGTGCTCCTCTCCACCCACGTCGTGGAGACCGTGCAGGCGGTGGCCGACCGTGTCGTCATGCTGGCCCACGGCGAGATCGTGGCCGACGAGCAGGTGGCTGACATCGGCGACGACGGCCTCGAGCGGCTGTTCCTGGAGAAGCTCCAGGAGCACCGCGACGAGGGCCGTCGATAGCCTGCCTCAGGCCTGGGCGGGCTGGGCCGCTTCCTCGGCCGTCGCCTGCTGCTTGCGGAGCGCGAGGCGCTGGCGAACCTCCGCCAGGGCTTCCTTGCCCAGGGCCGCTTCCAGCACCTCTTCCATCCGCGACATGAACTTGAACTCCATGTCGTTCTGGATCTCCTCGGGCACCTCGATGAGGTCCTTGCGGCACTTCTCCGGCAGCAGGACCGTCTTGATCCCGGCGCGGTGCGCGGCGAGGACCTTCTCCTTGACGCCACCGACTGGCAGCACCGCACCCCGGAGCGTGATCTCCCCGGTCATCGCGATGGTCGGGTCCACCTTGAGCCCCGTCATCAGGCTGGTGATGGCCGTGATCATGGTGACGCCAGCCGACGGGCCATCCTTGGGGATGGCGCCCGAGGGCACGTGGACGTGGATGTCGAGGGTGTCGAAGTCGGTGTCGTCGACGCCGAGCTCGTCGGAGACGCTCTTGATGTAGGACCGTGCCACGCTGACGGACTCCTTCATCACGTCGCCGAGGGAGCCCGTGAGGGTCAGCCCGCCCTTGCCGCGGAACTTCGTGGCCTCGATGAACAGGATCTCCCCGCCCACCGCCGTCCACGCGAGACCTGTCGCGACGCCTGGCACCGCCGTGCGCTCGGCCACTTCCTTGAAGAAGTGGATGGGGCCGCGGATCTCCTCCAGGAGCTCGGGGGTCACGTCGAAGCCGGCGTCCCGCTTCTCGGCCGCGATCTCTCGGGCCGACCACCGGGCCACCGCCGCCAGCTCCCGCTTCAGGTTCCGGACGCCGGCCTCGCGGGTGTAGGACTCCACGACCTTGTCGATGGTGGCGGGGTCGAGCTTCACCATCTCATCGGTCAGGCCGTGGTCCTCCAGGCACTCGGGCCACAGGTACTTCTTGGCGATCTGGACCTTCTCGTTGTGGGTGTACCCGGCGATCCGGATGATCTCCATCCGGTCCCGCAGCGGCCCGGGGATGGTGTCCGGCACGTTGGCGGTCGCGATGAACAGCACCTTGGACAGGTCGAAGGTGACGTCGAGGTAGTGGTCCTGGAAGGTGTCGTTCTGCTCGGGGTCGAGGACCTCGAGCAGCGCCGAGCTGGGGTCGCCCCGGTAGTCGGCGCCGAGCTTGTCGATCTCGTCGAGGACGAACACGGGGTTGTTGGTGCCCGCCTTCTTCAGGCCCTTGATGATCTTGCCGGGCATCGACCCGATGTAGGTCCGACGATGGCCGCGGATCTCCGCCTCGTCACGTACGCCGCCGAGGGCGATGCGGTGCATCTTGCGGCCGAGGGCCCGGGCCACGGACTTGGCGAGGGAGGTCTTGCCGACCCCCGGAGGACCGACCAGGCAGAGGATCGGACCCTTCATGTCCTGCTTGAGCTTTCGGACAGCGAGGAACTCCAGGATGCGCTGCTTCACCTTCTCGAGACCGAAGTGGTCGGCGTCGAGGATGCGCTCGGCCTCGTTCACGTCGAGGCGGTCGCTGCTGGACTTCTGCCAGGGAAGCTCGGTGAGCCAGTCGATGTAGGTGCGGGACACCGTGTACTCGGCAGCGCCCGGGCTCATCCGCGCCATGCGCTTGAGCTCCTTGAAGGCCACCTCCTCCACTTCCTTCGGCATCTTGGCCCGCTTCACGGCCCGCTTGAGCTCCTCGAACTCCTCCTGCCGCTCGTCGACCTCGCCGAGCTCCTTCTGGATGGCCTTGAGCTGCTCCCGCAGGAAGTACTCCCGCTGGGCCTTGTCCATCTCTCCCTTCACCTCGGTCTGGATCTTGTTGGAGAGCTCCAGGACCTGGATCTCCTTGTTGAGCAGTGCGATGGCCTTCTGCATCCGCTCGAAGGTGTCGAAGGTCTCGAGGAGCTCCTGCTTCTCCTCCGGCGGGATGTTGAGGTTGCTGGCGACGATGTCGGCCAACACCCCGGGCTCCTCGATGGACTTCACGAGGTAGTTCGCCTCCGCCGGGATCTGCGGCGACAGGTCGATCACCTTCTCCGCGAGCTCCCGGAGGGTGTCCATCATCTCTTCGGCGTCGGCCGTGGGGGGCTCGGCCTGGTGCACCGAGAGCTTGGCCTTGAGGTAGCCATCCTCCTCCACCCAGTCCTTCACCTTCGCCCGCGCCAGCCCCTGGATGATCACGTGGAGCTTGTTGCCCGGCCCCTTCACCCGCTTGAGGATCTTCACGATGGTGCCGGTCTGGTGGAGGTCGGAGGGATCGGGGTCCTCCGTCTTGGGATCCCGCTGCGCGAAGATCCCGAGGTAGGTCTCCCCGTCCATCGCCTGCTCCACCGCTCGCACCGACTTCGCGCGTCCGACGTTGATCGGGAAGGCGAGCACCGGAAAGATGACGGTGTTTCGGATGGCGAGGACCGGGATCTCCAGCTCGGCCGGCAGGTTTGCGGCTGGGGTCTCGGGTGGCGACTCGAAGGACATGGGGGCCTCGGGGGACGGATGTTCCCGTAAGCCTAGCGACTGGGAGATCGAAAACAACCCCCTAGCAGTTTGTTGAAGGATGGGAGCCCGCGACCGTGTTCAACAACCTGCGCGAGCGGAGGGCGTAGCGAGCGGTCCCTGCCACACGAGTCCCGCAGTGAGTGAAGTGACGGAGGAACGTAGCGAACGGAGGGCCAGGTGGGAGGCGCCGCGTAGCCCGCAGCGACAACTGGCAGAAGCAGACCGGTGAAGAAAGTCGCGCGCGAAAGCGTGGGCGAAAGCCGAATCCACCGCGAAGCGGTGGTTCGGAACGTACGGCTTGCGAGGCTTCTTCAACGGCCTGCTTGTCCGAGGACGTCACCCGTAGCGGTGCAGTGCCCAGTCCATGATGATCGACACGGCGAGCGAGATGGCGACCAACTCGCCGAAGCCGAAGTGTGCAAATCCCGGATCCACGGGGCCGGCTAACCAGCCGGCGGGTACGAGGCGCAGCAGCCCTCGCACCCCTGCGATATGTTGGCCTGATTCGGAGGTCCCGATGGCCGTGCCGCGCCCCAGCGAAGCCTCAACCCCGCCGGAGCCGGAGGCCGGCCCCGAGGGGGTGGAGCGCTTCTTCCGCGAGGCGCCCACCGGCCTGATCGACGCCCTGCCAGCCGGCGTGTGTGTCACCTTCGAGCTGTCCGATCGAGACTGGAGCCGTCGGTGGACGCTCCGCCGCGACGACGATGGGATCGGCCGCATCGTCGCGAAGGCCCCATCTCCCTGTGACTGCCGCCTCGCCTGCACGGCCCAGGACTTCATGGCCCTGGTCACCGGCCGCCTCGATCCCCGGAAGGGCTTCATGGAGGGTCGCCTCGAGGTCGAGGGCGACGTCGGCCTGGTGCTCAACCTCCATCGCTGCCTGGTGGCCTGACATGCGCATGCCCAAGCCGGTCATCGTGCTCTCCGACGGCACCGGGGAGACCGCCGAGAAGATGGTCCGTGCGGGCCTGCACCAGTTCAAGGGGCACCTCGTCCACGTCCGCACCCAGGCCCACGTGACCCGCCCCGAGCAGCTCATGACGTGGTTCCGGGTCGCCGCCCGCCAGAATGCCCTGGTCATCACGACCCTGGTGTCGGAGACCATGCGCACCCGCGCAGCCGAGGAGGCCGCCTCCAACGACGTGGTCCATCTCGACCTCATCAGCGACCTGCTCGGCGTCCTGGAGTCCTACCTCGAGCTCTCCCCCGCCGAGATCCCCGGGCTGCAGCACCAGGCCGACGAGACGTACTTCCGCCGCATCGAGGCCGTGGAGTATACGATCAAGGCCGACGACGGGAAGGACCCCCGCGCCCTGCACGAGGCCCACATCGTCCTCCTCGGCGTCTCTCGCACCTCGAAGACGCCGCTGTCCACCTACCTGGCCCACAAGGGCTTCAAGGTGGGCAACGTCCCCATCGTCCTCGACCGACCCTTCCCAGACCAGCTCTTCGAGATCGACCAGCGCCGCATCTTCGCCCTCACCATCGATCCCGACGCGCTGCAGGAGATCCGTCGGGCCCGACTCAAGGCGATGGGGATGGCCCGCAGCGTCAACTACGACGACATGGCCTACATCCTCGCCGAGCTCGAGTACGCCGAGTCCCTTTTCCGGGCCCACCGCGAGTGGCCGGTGATCGAGGTCACGGGCCGCGCCGTCGAGGAGACCGCCGCCATCCTGCTGGGGGTCCTCAACGACCGGGGCCTCATCGAGCCGACCGGCGACCCATCCCAGCTCTGACCGCGGCTCACCTGGGCGGGAAGGTGTCCTCTCCGGCCACGTACTTGTAGGCGTACTGGTGCGTGTCGCCACCAGGGCAGACCAGGCTGACGATGTGGGGGACCTCAGGCGCGATGACCGAGAGCGTGCGGTCCATGGAGCCGAGGGTGCCACTGGGCACCCGATCCAGGATCACCTCGCAGTCGTCGTCGAACTGGGCATCGAAGCGGACGTGGGCCGGCTTGGCCTGGAGCTTGACGTTGAGCACCACGTCCTCCCCCGCGCTGGCGAAGATGCGCTCCGCGTGGGGGATCAGGAACATCCCACGGATCTCCACGTCATGGGCGCCGGGCTGGATGGAGTGGTCCTCCCGGGTCGTTCCGACCTTCTTTCCGTCGATCCACACGTCCCCCGAGAGGCTTCCGCTGCGGATCGACAGCGTGGCGGGGGCGTCCTGGGGTGCGGGCGCCGGTGCGGGCGGAGGCTCTGGCGCAGGGACGACGACGGGCTTCGGCCGGGGCACGGGTC
>Ga0213839_1001540_pt1 | contig 14569 bp, 1 predicted proteins | sample SWPATP21_FD_160075 | JGI IMG/M metagenome (GOLD analysis project Ga0213839, IMG submission 160075) | Coastal seawater microbial communities from Marineland, Florida, United States - SWPA TP2 #1 | ecosystem: Environmental > Aquatic > Marine > Coastal | place: USA: Florida | collected 2016-08-14 | reverse complement strand
GGGGCCACAGGATCCGTGCACCGCAATGCCCACGCAACTCGCGGCACGGGAAACGTGGAGCACTTAGAGTGATGAAACATCACGAACGCTCAACTGCTGCTCAAACAGTGAGCCGATGATTTCGCACACTCAACTCACTCAACGGCATTTCTATATCCTCGTCTCGGATGATCTCTGATGGGTACATAGCATAGTTTTCTGGCCGATCTATGATGGGTCCATACTCATACGAGTACTCCGAGTAGCATATTGTCCCGGGAAAATTCGCGACTTCCTGGATAGATTCCGGACAGATTCGTGACTTCGAGCAGATTCACGTTTCCCGGACAGGCTGAAATTTTCTCAGATTCGTGCATGGTTCTTGATTCCGTGATGTGTGTTGCAGTACGTCCGTGGACAGTATGTTGTGACTTGTTGAGTGGAAACTTCGTGGCACAAATGGTTAACAAATCTTGAAACCAGCATGTAAATAAGTATCTTGTTTTAGTTTTAGAGTATGCGTGCAAATTCAAGAACAACTGCGATTGGACGCGCAGCAGATGCGTTTTACTCTGCGTCGCTGCACAGAATAGCAACTCCGCGCATAATCCAATGACGTGGCCGATGTTGGCGTGAGCTCAAGTCAATGTGGAACACAAATGACTCTTCACTTCTCGCTTTACTGGTATAACACGGGCATTTGTATGCTCCATACGCACCATAGTCTCCCGTGGTGTTTCGCTTTTGAATCTTCGTCAAGCAAGTGATGTAAATGATTGGCATGGTGCACGTAAGCGACTTTGGCTGCGACTCAACCAAAGACTGCTCAATCTTACTCCAAGCAGCACCTTCCAACACCAGGCCGTGCAAATACACACCCGAAACCAACCGTGCGGTCGCATCTTTGCCGATATCAGCTGGATCGAACATGTCTGTGACCTCAGCGTGCAGCGCCATTTCATCCAACGCGATTGGGCGATCTTCTTGGACGCGAATGGCTCTGGCGACACCCTGCCGAACCGAAATTAGGAACCCAACCGGGTTGAACAAACCACCGAACCACACACTCGCCGGGCGAATACCGCCAGAATCGCGCCAAGCGTCTAACTGTGCGTGCCGTTTGCGTAGAACGTCCAACCAAGGCGCGAACGAGCGGGAATGCCAGCTGCCGTCCACGAGCAAACTTGGTGTGAGACCTTGCCCGAGTTCGTTGATACTCTGCACCAAATCGGGAGTTTTCTGGATGATGCACGTGATGGCCAACACGACGTTGTGGAGATGTTTCGACAATTTTTCTTGGACTAGCGACATTCGTGTGATTTCTTGTCGCAAGAAGCGAGCAAGTGGCTGGTTCATTGCCTTGGCAGCGCGCGCTTCCACGCTGTTGTTACTAGCAGATGCGGCCACTGCGGACGACGCCCGTCGACGTTTGTCAGGACTGGACGAAGACGCAGACGCCGGCGGCGGAACGCTGTGACTTTTAGGTTCGGGAATTTGACTGGAAATTTGCGGAGGTAAGTCGATGAGAATATCTCGAACCATTTGAAGGACCAATTGCTCCTTGTCATCCGCCGTGGCGCTCGCGCCAACGTCTTTCTGATCAGGTTGTGAATCATCAGGCTCTTCAACATCGCTGCCAAAGGATGCTGTGCGTCGAACAGCCGACAATGAATCGAGGAGTGCTCGAGATTCATCCAGCATGAAGCGAAGCGAAGCATTCGGATGCAATCCAAACAGTTCCGGCGGATCGATTTCCGGGAAACCATCAATGTGCTTGCGGAATTCATCGATTTCCATGCAATCAGTGCTGGGTGGACGATAATCAAACGAACGAAGGACCGGGTCGATGATGTTGGTGGCCTGCGGATTATACGAGAACGACGAAAGCAACGTATCATTGCTCATCCACTGCTTCACGATTTGTCCAAACAGCCGCGCGTCTTGCCGATCCGTAATCTTGCCTCCATAGAACACTTCACTGATCATGTATTGAACGGTAGGCCACGATATTTTTTGTCCGTAGAGATGCTTCTCCAAAAAGTGGAGAGAACATTGCAGATCGGACATATTGAACTCGTAAGCAACGTTCCACCCGACGCGGCCATACTGACTACGTTCCTGCACAACAGAGTGCAGGAAGCATGTCGTGAACAGAATAGTGCGCCAAGATGCATTTTCGATTCTTTCCAGTTTGTCCTGGTCGACTACTGTTGAGAAAGATCGAATGAGTCCCTCTTTGATTCCGCGTGGAGGTTCGTCGGTCACTTTGACAGCACGTTGCAGAATTGACGCCGGAAAGTCTTCGTGGGGTTCCGTAGTCAAAAACAACCTGAAATCAGGATGCAAGCGCTCAAAAGAATTAGCTTCGTCTGTGGCCCCAGACGACTCATCAATGCCGGATCCAGACCCAGACCCAGTAGTGTCAGCTGTTCTGCTGCGGCGTTCAGTTGTTGCAGACCCGTTTTGAATTTTTTGGCCATCTTTTGCTGAGGAGCTACCGTCGTTCCCGGCCGAAGTTTCAGCGCCCAATGCATTGCCACGGCCACCGTCATCCACGAATCCTCGAATGACGGACTCGATGTCATTGGTGCACTTCAGTTCCAGATGACAATTCTGCAATAGAACCCAACCACCATTCGCACAAGCATCTTGCAACACGCGAGTCATCGCTGCTCTTTGGCCTTGACCCATCGAAACCAGGGCCATGTCTCTCTTTTGGCGCCGAGAGAGCTGCAAAATTTTCTCTGTTGGGTCTGCACCAGGAGACAGCAAAAATACCGCTGGGGTGACACAATCCATTTCGGACAGAACGTCGGTGAGGGAGTCCGTTGACGGGAGCATGTATTTTTCCCCCAGAATGATGCGGACAAGACGAGCGTCGTCGTCTTTGTTATCCAAACCGACCAAACCAGCAACGTCTGCTGATGCAGCAACATCGGATCCATCCAGTTGTTCACCGGAGTCGACAGCCACATCAACGGCAGTCGAACCAGGAGTAGCTGCAGCTGTGTCGTTGCCGCTTTCACGGATGAGTCGACGTAACGCCGTGGTTGTTCGGTCTTCTCGGAAAGCGCGCACCAACAAGAGGCGTAAGAAGCGTCCGCGATCACCTCGCAAAAGTTCTGCTTCGAACGTGGGAACAGCGCTTCTTTCTGGTAAGGGTCCTTCTGCCCATGTTTGCCATTGCTTGGAATGCTTCTGAACGTCTTCAGGCAAGTCCTTGAGCGACGATACCCCGCGGCCAACAACGACAATATTTCGCCACACCGTTGGTGACATCCATGCGACGGGGCAAGAGGGAACGGAGTCGAGATCAACTCGGCTAAGAAGGTCCCCTCCCCGCAAAAATATCTCTACCTCTGCCTTCGACACAATTCTTGCTTCCACCACGTACATCTTTAACAGCACCATGGTCACAAAGATCAGTTTGTGGCGAACATAGAGCCCTCTGCTGGCGAATCGGTACACCGAATACGTCAGTTCATCCACAATATTGTGCACACGACGCGCAGTAATTTGTGCAGGTGGCGCATCCGCCATGGCTCGCACAAAGAGCTGGGAAAACTTCTCCAACGAAATTTGATACATTGGCGAGATCGAAGTCATGTCGATAATAGCTGCGTACAAAATAGAACCTCTTGTAGCAACAGCACGGAACTCCTCGCGCTTGTGTCGAATTTCCTCGCGCGTAGCGGCCGCAGTTTGAAACTTCTTCTGCACTTCATCATGACGGGATTTAGTGGATGACAGAGTTTTGATCAGCTCGACATCGTCAAGCAAGTTGCCAGTTGAATTTGTCAAGCGCGTCAGCAAAATTTCGTCAAGTTGCTGCAGAGCCTTCGACGAACTGGCGACAACACTTAAAGCCTCGTGCAGTTGCTGTTCTAAAGTTGTCTGCTCTTTCTGAATGACTAACCCAAGAAGCTGTTCACTAAGTCCTTGCTGGGTAACACTAAAGTCAACCATTGCAGCGTACGATTGCAGCTCAGGTGATAAAGCAGCCGTTGGCGAACGTGTGACCAGATACAGCGAAAAGTTGGGGTCGTAGCTGCAAAACGCATCGCCTACTTCGATTCGCTGAAGTGTTCCATGCAAAACAATGTTCCGCTTGATGATGGACGTCAATTGATCATCCAATGATGAGTCATCAACGCCAGTCACAATCACAGCACGACCTTGACCTAAGGCAAACTGCAACTCCTCGCGCAGTTTTGGGTGTGAGCGATCCATCGCCCCGAAACGAGGAAGTCGGTTGCCTTCTTGAGACAGGAGCCATTTCAGAGCTTGACCTTGCGGGTCAATCAGCATTGGGAAACGAGGTGATGCAGTGACCAGCAATGCATTCTCTACTGACCGCTGGTCGAGTGGCAATTGATTGAGTACCCAATCCTCTTGTCTTCCGCGATCCACCAAAAAGTCATTGAGTGCGAGAGCCTTATCTCGAGTAATTGCTTTTGACATCGGTGCTGCGGCAGCCGTCGCGCTATCAAACGCTCCTCCTCCGTCCAATTGGTGCTGGAACGCCGACATTAAAGCAGTCCGCGTGCCTTTGCGCAAGGCTCCGCAGTAAGTCAGAAAAGTCGCTGCGTACGCGCAATCGCCAGCAAGATAGCTCTGTAATTGCTTGTAACGATCTTTGTCAGCCGTCCACCTGTCTTTTTCGTCAGCGAGGTCATTCAAAAGTGCTGTTGCTTTATCCATGCGCTCACGTGTGGCGAGCGCGTGAGATTCGATTTTTGCTTTTTCCTGAACTTGCTTTTCAAACTGAGCGGTTTGCTCGGCCATGATTTCGCGACACGCCTTTACACGTTCTTCAGCTTTTCGTAATTGCTCTGTCGCATGCAGCAGCCGTCCTTGTGCTTCGTGCAACTTCTCCAATTTGGGTTTCACAACTTTAGAAGCTTCATGGTACTGCACCATAGCTTTCACCCAAACGCACATACCTTGTGCTGCTGCAGCCGCATTCTTTGCAACCTTTGGCTCAAAATTTGGAAGGTCCAAATACGGCTGCATGAACTCGATCGTTTCTTCGTTGATGAGATCTTTCTCTGTCTCACCGAACTGAATAAGAATTTGCAAGAAGTTGGTTTTTCCCAACAATTTCGAGCGTGCGTTCACATAACTGTTTTTGATGAATGGAACTTTCCTGCGTTGCTTTCCGATACCCAGCGTTACAGCGGCTGCAGAAACGGGTACCATTTCTTCCATTTTGAGTAGCATCACACAGTCAAAAATCAACTTGATGATGTCAGCAGGGTTGTTGAAATTTTTCAGTTCATGAATATCTTTCGGGCTGATCGAATCAATTGCTTCTTCTGCCGCTCTGAGATAGGGCATAGCTGCCTCGAGCTCGACTGCAGCTTCTTCTTCCTCTTTAGTAATACGGTCCTTCTCCCGCAGACAATTTTCGCGGATGTTTTCAACAACGTCGCTCTCCTGCTTCGTCTTGAGAGACGACTCCTGAAGATCTACCAACATCCTTGAGCTCGCGTCTTCAGCTTCTTTCAATTTCACCTCCTCGCGCACAAGGTCGTTCTTCATCTTTTCAATGTCGAGTCCTGCAACAACCAACTTCTCGACGCCAAACGCAACTCTGTTCGCTTGTTCCTGGATGTTCACAAGTTTTGAGCTGTACAGGTCCTTGAACGTGTCGAGGAGACAGAGAAAAGTTGTTGGCGTCACATGAATTTGGGTCGATCTTCCGCGGCTCTGGAGATTCACACCGGTGGTTATCGACGTAACATGTGCATGGGCCCATCCAAAGTAGTCTCGGAGGGCCAACGCGGTTTTGGGAGAGATACCCAAACCAGAATCTTCCTGAGCGGCCTTCTTCTTCGGTGAGTTCGTTGGTGCTTCAGATCCGTCCGTGGGTGCCGGGCGAACGACGAGCGCAGACAATCTTTCTTCGCTCACGGCAGCAAGGGCAGCAACCGGCCACGGGAGGAACCAGTCCAGCGCGCAATGGTTCAAAATACCAGAGTACGAGTGCAGATGCAGCCGGAAAAACTTCGATTGCGGCGACACACAAAATACAATTCGAAGATTTGATCGAATCTGCTTCAATAGGGTTGTCACCAAATCGTATCGGTTCTGCTCAGGGCTCTCCGACGTGACCTCCTTGTCATTAATTTCGCTGTTGGCGGCAGGTGTCTTCGCCCGGGTTGAGGCTTGAGAAGATGGCCGAGAAGATGGTCGTGATGGAGAACGAGACGATGATGAGGCCGCGGAAGGAGACTTCGACGACCCAGACGATGCTTTGTCAGAGGTTTTCTTGAACGAAGACTTCTTGCGGAGTTCGCTTGCCATAATAGCAAGTTCCTCTTTCGGGAACAGCGACGGGGCACCAGAAATCAAGAAGTCATTGAGAGCTTGCAAGTTCCTGGGATCAGCTGAGTGCAGCTTGTCGATATCTTGAATGACGAGCACAATTTCTTCACCGTGGCTACTGCCCGCACGGCGGAATACAGCTCGGAGTTCCTCGAGGAAGTTCTCGTCGGAATTCCCAGAACTGGAACTGTCCTTCCCAGTTGCGAGCGACTTGCCTATTTTGGTTTTGCCGCTTTCAAAGATCGTGAAGCGATTAATGTGGATGGCTAATCGAGTGAGTGACTTCCTTCCGCTACCTCCATACCCAACAAGGAATGCGCATCCGCCTGGTGCACTGATGATTCGTGAAATGCGCAAGAGGTGCTCGAGGGCGTAGTCGAAAAGGACTAAGTTTTCCATCTTTCCAATTCGATGCACGCGATTGAATCGTCCTAATTCGGCGATGACCACTTTCTTGACCTGCTTCAACGTTTTGATGGGTAGATACTCAAGATCAGTGACTCTGACCATCGTATCGTCCTCAGCAGCCTCAGTAGCGTCGTTAGCTGCTGCGCGTGCGAGAACCGCGTTCGCCCCGGTGCCGACTGCGACAGCAGACGTTGCAGAGGGATCCGCAACAGGCGTGGTCTCCACCTCAATGTCAGTCAGTGCTAGAGCACTGTTGGTGTCGTCTGCGGGGACCAATTTAGTTCCAGAAAAGTTGCAGTAGAGTTGCTCGTAAGCCGACACTTTGTCTCCGTCTCCGCCCCTTGATGCTCGACGAGGAGAGCCAGGTGTTCGTGGTGCTGAGTCTGACTGCAACTGAGCCACTTTCGTTCCCTTACCAGACTTGGTACTTGTTAAAGATTTGCACTGGTACTCTATTTCATGACTGAAGCGCTTTTGGTCTTCGGACGTTGTTAAGCAATCAGAAATGCACCGCAAACACTCATGTCGCCACAACATCACGAGCGCCTTCTTCGGATGTGCACCATGCAGTGTTGACGCTGGGGCGCGCAACATAGCGGACAAAATGTTGCTCACATCATGGAACGAGAATACGTAATGCGGCTTCAGCGGGGTCGGCAAGAATGTTTTGCTTACCCAACCCACAATTTTCAACGTTGAGTCGAGGAGTTTCAATGAGTGCTCCGCAACTGCACCCGAAGCAAACCCTGCGTCCTTCGAGTATTGGTGCCGGAACAACGGCTCGTAAATGTACCGCAGCTGCTCATTGTCGGGGTCAGCAACCTGGAGCGGGAAAAAGAGTCTGGTTAGTCGCTGACTCACCGATCCACGGTCGAACGCACCCCGTGTTCTCAGTGCAGCAACGAAATTGACATCTTGGATATTCTTGAAGTCGCCTCGCCGTTCTTTCTCCAAGAAGCACAGTTGCTTCTGCGCAACAACTTGACGTACGAGCTCAAGAGTCGTTTTGCAGCCAGTATCGTTCGTCGCTGGGAGGGCTAAATCGTCAATAAACACTGTGAGCACATGACCTGCTGGTGGTCCAAAATTCTTCCCACCGCGCTTGTCAAGCTCAGACTCAACTGCCTTTTGTAGGTTAGTCGTTGTCGTGTCACTGGTGAAGTTGACGTTGAGACTGGAGTGGAAAACGCTTTCGCGCCGTGCGTTGTCGTCGAGCAACCCTTTGCAAAATTTGGTCATGTACATCTCGGCAATGCTTGATTTTCCAACCCCTGCGCCACCAATCAATAGAACAGGGAACCGCGACGCTTGAAGAAGCTTCATAAGGCCCGATGCACGATATTCTGTGGCCGTCGGCAACAAAAACTGCCCGGTCACAGATTGGTAGCAGGAAACAACGTCAGTTTTCAGCTGCGAAGAACCAAATGTCGGATACTGAACCCACTCGGTTGAGTTTTCAACATCAACGAATGCAGCCAACAAAGAGCCATTGGATCCAGAAGGCAGATCACACAGCACGAATACTTTCATAATCTCGTCAATGCGAGCACACTCATCGTCGTTGAGAACCGCGCATCGAATGACACTCAGAACCGAATAAACAAAGATACGCTCAAGCTCATGATCGAGGTGCGGATGTGCTTGTCGCGCATTGGAAGACTGCGAGTTGGAGGTGTTGTCTGCACCAAGTCCTTCGTTCACATCCGAGTCAAGGCCTGCACCTGTGCCCGCCGACCCGCTGCCACCTCCTGGAGTTCCCCAATCAATTTGGGCCAACAGACTCGTCAAAAGTCTCAACACGTTCTCGACCAAAAGTTTGGTAGTCAAGCCATTGGGCAGAGCCGACTGGCATGATTCAATTGCATAGTCCAAAAGCCAGTTTTTATTCGCAACATTGTTGCTTTCCGTAAATGTCCGTACAGATTCAGCCAACTTCATGGCCTCGGCATATGCAGCCTCCGCTGGATCAAGTTCTGCTCCTTCGTTGCCGTGCTCACCGCTTTCTTGATGTTGTGCATCTGCTTTGGATGCCTTCCCTTTGGCGTCGGTCTTCCTGGTTTTCTTCGAGGACGACTTCGGTGGTGAAGCCCCGCGGATCCGCGTCATAGATGCCTCCGGTCGAGTGCCAGGACGGGGAACTTCAGGAACTTCGTCTCCAAAATAGCGATCGAATAAATCTTTCAAAATTTGTCTTTCTTCGTCTGACTGTCGCCCTAGGCACCATCCGTCGACGAGAGTTCTCCACGTGGTGGTCCCTTCCGACACATACACCACACCACACCGCGACACCGTCGCCGGACTGGCGTGGTCAAGATCCTCGCTTTCAAAGAACAGCTTCACATTTTCGGTCATTGGAATACGGTCGCCATTTGCCAACGTTAATATCTTCGAATCGTCCAAAACAGTGTTGAGATTTTCGATCCACTGCGAGTCAATCGGACCATCACAACAAATCCAAGCAACGTCGCGACGTCCTCGTTGATTGTATTTGCCCCACAAGGCCGCAAACACGCCTTCTATCCACTCCCCCGAGGCATGATCGGTTTCGCCAAACATTTCAGCTGTGGAAATCGCCTTTGGAAACATACGACACTGCAGGTACCGACGCTGCACGGGTCGACTCAACGTGGTCGAGGGGTTGCCTCCGCGACGATGACCGTGACTATGGCGACGCCGAACATTCGGTTTTGAGCTGTCTTGCATAGCTTTCTGTGACGATGCGAGTGCGTCACGGAGTGCTTCGAGAGCCAAGCTCTTGCCAACACGAGCTTTGCCGATAACCATCGTACCATGACGTGTTGACTGAGTGTCATGCAGTTGCATAACTGTCGATAGCCACGCAGGGGTGGCGACGAGGCGTTTGCGTTCTGCGAACTGGCGAACATTGTGCTGCACAATCCCTTGCATAATATCTTCTTTGCTGGTGCCTTTCGTGTCAGGCAACGACCACTGCTCGGCTTTCTTTTCGGCTGCGACGCTCATGTTCGGGTTGAAAAAATCCGCCAGCAAGGCCTTGAACAGAACTTCATCCTCCTCCACAAGACGTGGCAAATTGATGGCACTCAGAGTTTTCACCAAGATAGATTCCTCCGTTTCGGCAAGGTTCTGTTGCACACAGTTGCGCTTACGTGCTCCGGCAAGTTTTAAAACTGGGAGCATACTTCGCAACCCAAAATCGTACTGCTTTTGTTGACTAAGCTGCTGTTCACAAAGTTGGTACAACAGATCAAATTTGCGGGCCAGTTCGCTGAATTTTTCGTATCCGTAAGTGCACAACTTCACACGGATAATCGTCTCGCGATCCGGCACCATCATGGCAACCGTCCTGAAAAGATCTTTTAAGTTTTCTGGAAGTTCGTGCCTGCCAGAGTAAGCTGGATTCATCGTGATGAAGTACCCGACATTCCTCTTTAACGCAATTCGGTCGTCGAGGTACGCGCCGCCGGCCAGCAAACCAGCGGCTGCAAGACTAGCGTTCGCATTTTCGCTTCTAGTCGCCGCAGCAGTGCTACCGCTACCGCCACCTGGAAACTGGAAACTGGTTTGTCCGCCGCGTTTGGCGTTTTGTATTGCAAGCACTTGTTGTGCCACAACTGACAGAACAGGTAACTGAATGCGATTGAACTCGTCAAAGCAACCCCAAAGGCCCGATTGACACAACCCTTTGAAAATTTTCGCAATGTCCTCGTACCGCTGTTGGTCCGTGCAATTGGTTACAATCACGCCCAGTCCAAGGGAATGGGCGAGATCTTTGACAGTCTCTGTTTTGCCAGTTCCGGCGGGACCAAGTGGTGCGCCTCCGAGGTACATTGATAGTGCCTGCGAGAGGGTGATGTACGCCCGTTCCTGCAATGGTGTTGCAACCAATCGAGGCTTGCAGCCCAAATATTCGTGTGCGTACTGGAAGTGTACATCACAAATTTCAATCACTAGAGCTCCCATACTGATGTCGTCCGCAACATCGGGTTGCCAATAGAAACGGGTACGCTTGAGCCATTCAAAGTCATGCATCGGAGTACTTGACAACGAATGTGCTTTGTATCGCTTCATCAGATCTTGGAAGACGTCTCGTTGATGAACCTGCACGGCCACCAGCGTTTCCAGCTTCACACGATCCATCATCGAAGTGTTCTCGCTGACCTGCAGACACCACCTTGAGAGTTCTGACAAAATGTCAGACTGGCGTTGCATATTTGCTTGCATTGCTGTTTTACTTGTTGACGAAGCAGCAAGGGCTTGTTCACAGTCAAACGTCCACCCCAGTTGGAGAACTAAGATAGCAAGTTGTGAACATGTTGCATCCACAGTCGAACGGAATTTTTTCATGAGCTCGGAACTCTGGAAACTGAAGTCGGTTTGCCCACCGGCTGCACCATCCAGCGCAATCTCAGCGGAGGCCGCACTTTCCAGCGCAAGGGCCTGTTCACGAGGTCCGAGAACCTGAATAACGGCGGTCTGACACATACTTTTCACTGTCTCGTGCATACGCTTTTCGAGATCCTTGAGCCAGACTTCAATATTGCCGGAAGCCAATACTGGGGTCTCCAACTTAATCACCTCGTGGCCTTGAGACGAGCCGGAAGCGTCACCCCGAGTGGACGTTCCTAGGTTCTGGATGTGCGTGATGATGCGATTATTGTCTTCAGAATGTCGCACGCGGTTGATGGAGTCAAACAGCTTTTCATAAAACTGCTGGACCGCATTTGTGTCTGAACCCTGCGACAAAATTTGGAGAAGGACAGGATTTGACACAAAGTAAAACCGCGGGAAAATGTTTCTCTTTTGCATCAGATATCCCTCCAAGCTCTTCTGGCATTTCTCAAGCTCGACGTAAAGCAGCGGAAGTGTATTTTGCAGAGCCTCATTTGAACAACACTCAAGTACATTTGCGGTATTGTAGGCTTTGGTCATTATCTTGAGCCATTCTTTGTCCACCTTCACAAATTTCTTTGCCTCCGTTGGCATTTGCTTAGCGATGTCACCTCCGGTGAATACAGATTCCAGAGACGTCCACAACAGCTGCACCTTGACCCAATTTTCTAACGTATCAGTCGTGTTCTCCAACGCATGTAACTGATTTGTAACCTCCTCTTGAAAGGGCTCGACATGTCGCATCGTGAGCATGGTTTGGAGTGTCATTGTAGAATCTTCCAACTCGTCAATGACAGCTGCAACTCCTGCCAACACGGGCGCTTTGCGATTTTTCCAGGTCGCGAAGACAAATTGTTGCCCATTCCATTTGTTGCGGATTTCATTGAATTTGCGTTCAATTTCCATTTGCTTGTCGGCCGCCATGACAACTTCTCGAATAGCAGTCTCGTGCTTTAGAATGTTCGTTTCCAGCAACTGTGCTAATGTGAACGGTTTCTGAACATTGTACTGCAATCGTTTTGATCCGACGCGCGTAATCGCGGACACCTGTTCCCAATGTCGCGTCTTAATGGATGGTGACGTTAAATCACGCAGCAATGGCAGCTCCGCGAGAAACTGCGTTATCATTTCACGAAGATTGGCGTAGGCTTTCCATGACCGCAATGAAGTTGGCAGTTTGGCACACCTGCTGTCAAAAAGGCTTGCGGTGTCATTCATTTCGTTGAGCCGTGACAACACCTCTGGCCACTCCATTTGTCGATAGCCCTCCAAAGTATCCAAAGCTTCGATGTACAGACGGTAAAGCTTGTCAAGCAAAATCAATTCTTCTCGCGTAGCGATGAGTTCCTTGTATTCTGTGGGCGTCAGAGCAAAAAGCTTCTCACCCGCAGCATACACTTCCATCTTTCTTTCACGAATTTGAAACTCGGCCTTGTACCGCTTCAGGGCATCCATCGCTTCTGCAGGAGTGAGCGTTGTCTGCATTGGGCCGTTTCGCAAATAGTCGTCCCGGAACTTGATGGAGTCTGCTTGCAGCTCCGTCACATCCCTGATTAGCTTTTCTCGGAATCGACCTTGAACGTCGCCCAACTTGTCAGTGATAACTTCGGCTTCGTCACTGAGTTGCCGCCATGAAGATCGCAGAACAGCTTTTTGGTCGATTTCAGCCTTGTCCATGTAAGCAAGGGGAAGATGGTTTTCAAGCAATTGGTACATATCCAGAATTGGACTAATTTCCAGCTCAATTGTGGCTTCTCGGCTACGAATTTCTTTCAATGTCGACATCACCAGTCGCAGAGAGTCTAGAGACTTCACATCAATGGCCAATTTGTTCCGTGTTGAACGAATGTAATCTAAAAGAGCTTCCATGCGTTGTTTGGCCTGGTCATGCACCATCTTGGAATACTGAATCTTCCACTCCCGACACTGAGACCGAAGCTGCACTTTAAGATTGCGCGTGTTCAACGAAAGAGCTCCGATCACCTGGATTGGACTCGTCGAAGCAATCTCAGACTCAATCTCCTCGAACTCCCGCAGTTTGGCCTCGACCTCTTCAATTCCGGGGTCCGACATAATGAACTTGCGATACACGAGTTCCATGTCGTCTTTCCAGATCCAGTCATATTTGCGGAAAACTCGAAGAAAGTTATGCACTATCTGTTGTGTTCCACGGATGCCACCGGTGAGTAACAGGCACACCCGGACAACTTCAAGATCGGACCCAATACGCTGGAAAAATGACTTCCGCTGGGCAACTGGCAGCTTCAATTGGTCCCACTCGTACACCGCACAAGTGGTTCGAACAATTATGAGCGCAACTTTATTGATACATCGTTGCAGCTCCTTGAGGGATGGCGTCAGCGCCACAGTCGGAATAGCAAGCTGTACGCTGACCTCAAAAAAGGGGCGTTGCACGAACAGAAACCCGGCAACTCCACCCGCGGTCACACGCGTGCAAACTCGTTCTTTTAGAGAGTACAGACTCTGTTTGGTGGCCTGCAGCAGCGCATTGAAAGTCATACGGTTGTAGTACAATCGGAACGCGCTGATAGCCTCCTCTGAAAGTGACCCTGCTTCCTTGTTCAGTGGATAAGCACGTAGTCGAGTAAACACATCTTCCACGGCTTGTTCGATGTCGTGGTTCTTTGATTGCAGAAGGACTCCTTCTTTCCGAGCCTTGGACTCCTGCACGCGAACAAATTCCTCGAGCGTGAACGACTTGCGCTGCACCGTGCTTTCAAGGTCGCAAAATTGAGTTTTGCTGATTTCTCGCAGGTTTTTGTACACTCGATTGTCGATGATGTCAACGACATTGTTCACCAGAGCCTCAAACACCTCCAGTTTGCTGTACACTGTGTGTTTGAACGCATCAATATTCATGGACGTCCACGTCAGCGAAAACAGACCCGGTTTAAGCGTGAGTTCCAAGTCCCGTTTGAATGGCTGCAACAGGTCTGCGGTCACCGGAAGAATACAGTCAACAACTCGATTGTACTCTTGGAGCATAAAAGTCAGGTCGTCGTAGTATCGTTTGAATTTGGCTTCTTGCAGCAGAATATTCTGCGCAGCCTCTGGAATCTGAATGTTCATTCTGCTCAAACACTTTGCCTCTCGCAGCAAACGAAAGATATCCGGATCAAAGTTCACGTACAACTTTCCCGTCTCTGGGTGTTGGATTATTAAAGTTGCACTCAGACCCGCACGTGCGGCATCAATAGCTCTGCACCAAGCATCGTACCAGAGGTATTCGAAAGAGACTAGAGTCCGCGCAACGTTGTTGAAAGTTTTGACAATGCGCTTCGCCTCCTTCGTGGCGAGGATATTGGGGTTCCGTTCGAACTCCTTCATGGGTTGCTCGATGCGTTTCAGCAAATGACGGCACCACATAATGTTGCCAGTCACCGGTGGGGTGTTTCTTGGCATTGGGGGGTTGTGTTTGTATTTCTCATAGATATCCTGAACAGCATTCAAGTCGAGGCCATAA
>Ga0213839_1001539_pt1 | contig 14575 bp, 9 predicted proteins | sample SWPATP21_FD_160075 | JGI IMG/M metagenome (GOLD analysis project Ga0213839, IMG submission 160075) | Coastal seawater microbial communities from Marineland, Florida, United States - SWPA TP2 #1 | ecosystem: Environmental > Aquatic > Marine > Coastal | place: USA: Florida | collected 2016-08-14 | reverse complement strand
CCGGCCGCCAGTGGCGTCGAGCACCCGGCCCCGGTCGACGGCGAGGAACGCCGTGTACTGGGAGAGCACCTGGTAGTCGAGGCTCGTCGCCAGGATCTCGTCGGCGATGTCGGGCACCTCTCCCCACACCTGGTCGCGCTCGAGGTGGGCGATCTTCTGGCGGGCCCAGGTGCTCGGGATGGAGCGTCCTTCGGCGGCGTCGACGGGCTCGATCACGGCCTCGAAGGGGCCGTCGCCCAGGCGGCCGGTCACGACCACGGGGGTCGTACCCCGCTGCACGACCCGCGTGGTGATCATCAGCGGCTGACCGGCGTACAGCGCAGGAAGTCGACGGGGCCACGGCTCTTCCACCTCCCAGTCGCCCCAGTCCACCTCGATGTCGGTGAGCACGGGGGTGTTGATGGTGTCGACGAAGCGCTGCATGGCGTCTTCGGGGGACTCGCCGTCCCGCAGCCAGGTGGTCTTGCCGCCGCCGAAGCGGGCCATCTCGTCGAGCAGCCAGCGGTTCGACGCCGGGCCCACGCCGAAGGCGAACAGGCGCGCGTCGCCCACCTCGTCGGCGATGGCGGCCAGCACCTGATACTCGGTGCCGATGAGCCCGTCGGTGAGGAACATCACCATGCGCTCGCGGCCCGGGTCGGGCGGGGTCTGGAGCGCGGCGAGCACCCCGTCGAGCAGGTAGGTGCCGCCGCGGGCGTCGAGCTGTCGGATGGCGTGCTCGGCGCGGGACCGGTTGGCCCGGGTGACCGGCCAGCTGGCCGCGTCGCCCTCCACCCGGTCACTGAACCGGAGGATGCGCACGCTGTCGCGGGCGTCCATGTGGTCGAGGGCCTCGAGCATCGACCGGCGCACCAGCTGCAGGGGCTTGCCGCCCATGGAGCACGACTGGTCGATGACCCAGATCATCTCCCGGGCCACCACCTGCTCCCGCGGCGGCGCCTCGGGAGGCTCGAGGGTGAGCAGGGCGTGGTCGTCCATCACGTGCACGGCCGCGACCGGCCGCTCCTGGCTCACGCCCCAGCGCAGCACGAAGTCGCGGTCCATGGGCACCTCGGTGACCACGGCGCGGGCGAGGTCGACGACCTCGGTGATCCCGACGTCGTGGGACGGTGAGGCGAAGGAGGTGAACGGCAGGCCGCTGACGATCAGCACGTCGACGGTGGCCCGTAGGCCGGTGTCGAGGGGGACCATCGGGGGACCGGCCTCGGAGCGGTCGTGGGACGGCTGGGTGGGCGGGAAGACCGTGTCGAGCTCGTCGGGGGCGACGAAGCGTGGGGCGGCGACCAGCGGGAGCACGAGCTCGTAGGCGCCGTCGACGTGGGGCACGGGCTGCACCAATCGCAGGCGCACCACCACCTCCTCGCCCGGGCCGATGTTGCCCACGGTCTGAGTGAACAGGTTCGGGCGCTGCTGCGTGGTGAGCGCGGCCGTGTGCCCCGCGTCGATGGCCTCGGCGTAGTCGGTCTCGGCCTGCTCCCGCTCCCGGATCACGCCGTCGATGAGCCGGTCACCCACCTCCATCTGCATCCGGTCCACCGCTGCGCCTTCGTGCAGCGGGAAGGCGTAGACCGCCTCGATCACCTCGTCGGTGTCGTTGTGGAAGGTCTGCTCGATCACCACCTCGGCCAGCGGCCCGTCCACGTCGACCACGAAGGCCACATGGTCGACGGGCATCGCCCACGCCGACGTCACCACCCCCACCCACAGCAGGAACGACATCACACTCTCCCGGCCGTGCCCTGGCCGCGAGCTCGGTCTGTCCTTGTTGGTTGTGTCGGTTGGGTGGGGGCCTGCGGGCCAGGTGTAAATGGCGGCGCGCCCTCAGGGGGAGGGGGGCGTCAGCCGCGTCCATCGGCCCCGGGCCCCGAACGGCCCGGCGTAGCCGTTGCGGAGGTCGTCGAGGAACACGAACACCCGCCCCTGGTGGTCCCAGGCGACGAAGTCGTAGGCGAAGCCGTCGCGTACCTGGGCTGCGTCGGCGAGCACCTTCGTGGGTCCATCGGGGCTCACGCGCCACACGGCGCCGTCGCGGTCGTGGACCCACGAGGTGGACTGCGCCACGGCATCGTCGACCTTCTTGAGGCGTGGCTTCCCGCACTCCCAGGTGCCCTCCCACAGGTCGCAGGTGGTGGTCCGGCCCTGGTCGTCGACCAGGTAAAAGGACTCCGCATGAGTGAACGCGTAGCGCTCCTGAGGCGGGTCCTTCCAGGTGAACTGGTCGGCGTCGAGCCAGCGCTCGAGGTCTTGGGAGATGCACTGCGGCGCGCCCTCGGGGGTGAGCAGGCAGAGGGGCTCCCCGGCGACCACCTGCTTCACGGGGCCCGGCGTGGGCAGCGTCTCGAAGCGGGTGCGGTGCTCGCGCTGGCCGAGGCATCGGGCGGTGGGCGGGGCGACGGCGCAGACCACGTCCATGCCGCCCTCGAAGGGGGTGGGGTACCAGTAGCCCCAGGCAAGAGACACGCCGTCGACGGGCTCGGTCCACAACGGGGTCGGGGCGACCTCGGTGCGTCCGCGGGCCTGCAGCCTTCCCTGGGTGTCGAGCCAGAACACCCAGCGGGTGCCGACCCGGACATCATGCACCTCGTCGGCGATCTTGCGAGGAGGCGCGACGTAGGAAGGTCCACCGTCGGGGTCGAGGTCGTCGAGCTCGCCCCAGCACCACAGCTCCCCTGTCTTCGTGACGGCGCAGCCGATGTCGCTGCGGAGGTCGGCGGTGCGCACGGGGGGGAGTCCCTGCACCTGTACGGCCTGGTCCTGGAACTCGGCCCGGGCCCCGAGCCCGGCACAGGCCACCCCCTCGCCGTCGAGCACGCAGAGCTGGCCGCCGAGCAGCGACAGGTCACGCACGCCCTGGAAGGGCAGCTTCGTCGGCTGTCCTTCGACGTGCCCTGGCACCTTGTCGGACTCGTCGGTGGTGCACCACGCCTCGCCGGTGGACGACAGGGCACACGCCGTGCGGCCGCCGGTGGCCACGTCGACGGTGCCGGGTCGGGTGCCGAACGTGGCCATGCGTTCCGCAATTCCCCAGCTGTCACGGTGATCGGGAAGGGGCTGGCAGCGAGCGTCGCCGGCGCGGGTGCGGGTGCAGAGCACGCCGTCGGCCACGTCTACCTGCACCACGTCGGTCGCGGGCTCGATCAGCTCGCCGCAGCCGGGGGCCAGGTGCACGGTGCCGGCCTCGTCGAGGGCCAGCCACTTCTCGCCGCAGTCCACGGCATGCACCTCGGCGGGCACGAGCGGCAGGGTCACCGGGTCGTCGTACCCACACCGCAGCTTCTTCCCGGGCAGCAGCAGGCACTGGGCTCCGCCCTCCCGGCTCACGTCGAGCACGGGGCCTTCGGGCCAGTGGGTGGGGCGAGCGGGCCAGCACGTCCACTCGGTGTCGGTGGGCGTGGCTCGGCCGCAGGCACCCCCTGGGAGGGGACGGAGATCGGTGAGGCCGGCGAGGACCTGCACGGGCGCCGGTGCGAGACCGCCGGCGTCGTCGCCCCAGCACGACACCTCGGCGCCGTCGACGACGCAGGGCGACAGCAGGGTGGGCGGAGCGGCGAGGGCGATGGAGAGCAAGAGGAGCATGGGCACGTCCGTGGGGACGGTAGGATGTCACGAGGGGGCGTGATGGATGGCCTGCGGTACCAATGGCAACCCACGGCGGGCGTCCCGTCATGGGCCGCTCAGGGACTGCGCCGCACGGCGTAGAGGTGGTAGGGACCGGCGCTGTCGAGGACTTCTCGGGGCGGCGGCGTCATGAGAGGCTGCAGGTAGGCGGGGATGGCGCTGTCGGTGACCCAGATCGTGCCGTCGCGGCCCACCTCCACGCTGTCGGTCCACACCACGTCGGGCAGGTCGGTCACCCGGAACGCGTCGCCGTCCATCCCGATCGACACCAGGCCTCCGCGCTCCACGTCGGTGACGAGCACGCGGTCGCCGTCGGTGGCGATGCCGTCGCTCTGGGGCTTGCGCCCCACCACCTCGACGGCAGCGGCCAGCTCGGCGTCGGTGACCGCGGGGTCGAGGAGGAGGCCGGCGGGCAGGCGGTGCAGGGTGTCGCTCGACATCGTGGCGTAGACGAGCCAGCGACCGTCGGCCGAGAACGTCAGTCCGTCCACCCCCACCTGGAACGTGAGCAGGCCCCAGGCCACGCGGTGCGGCGCGCCGTCGAAGCGGCGGATGATGGTGTCCCGTGCGTCGAGGCTCGGGTGTCGGAAGGTGCGGACCACCTCGCCGCTGCGCGCGTCGACCACCACCAGCTGGCCCGCGGTGAGCCGGAAGGCACCGGTGTCGGCCAGCACCAGGAACCGGCCGTCGGGGCTCACCCGCAGGTCTTGGGCGAAGCGGGCCACGCCGTCGGGCAGCGCGTGCTCGGCCACCCGCTCGCCGCTCGCGAGGTCGTAGCTCAGCAGGCGGGTGGCGCTGCGGTCGAGGGTGGCGGGCTCGGTGAGCCACAGCCTTCCGTCGTGCGTGGTGAGGCCGAAGGGGGCCACGAAGTCGGCCTGGGCCTCCGCGCTGGGCCAGGGCACGGCGGCGCCCTCGACCAGCTCCCAGACGTGGGGTGCGTCGAAGCGCTCGGGGCCCGCGAAGGGATGGGTGTCGAAGAACACCCGGCCGTCGGCCGACACGGTGACGCAGCCCGGCGGCAGCTCGAGGGTGGCGGCCACCTCGGCGTCGAAGCGGGCCGGCCCGAGCTGCTGGGACGCGACCGGTGTGCCGCCGCCGTAGGCCACCTTCACGAGGACCACCACCACGAGGGGTAGGAGCAGGGCCAGCCCGATGGTGCCGAGCAGGAGGGTCTGTCGTCGCATCGTTGCTCCTCCTCGCTCGTTGTACTCGAACGGGCGCGGCGAGGGATAGAGCGTGCCCGGAGGTGCCCATGTGCGACGACGACACCGAACGTGACAACGAGGCCCTGCTCTCCCGCCGACGGCTGGGCATGGGCGTCGCGGCGGTCGCGATGGCCTCGCAGATCTCGCCGGCCTGGGCTGCTCCGGAGGGCAAGCCCACGAGCCAGCGCAAGGTCACCATCCCCACCGCTGACGGCACGGCCGACGGGCTGTTCGTCGCACCGTCCGAGGGCAAGCACCCCGGGGTGCTGATGTGGCCCGACGTGGCCGGCCTGCGCCCGGCCTACGAGAAGATGGCCACGCGGCTCGCGGCGGCCGGCTTCGCCGTGCTCGTGGTCAACCCCTACTACCGCTCGGCCCCCAGCCCCATCCTCGGCCACTTCGACGAGTGGCGTACCGACGAGGGTCGCGCGAAGATCGGGCCGATGAGAGAGAAGCTTACACCCGACGCGGTCGCGCGGGACGGCAAGGCGCTGGTGGCCTGGCTCGACGACCAGGCAGAGGTCGACACGGCCAAGAAGGTGGGCACCCAGGGCTACTGCATGAGCGGGCCGTTCACCTTCCACGTGGCGGCAGCCACGAGCCGGGTGGGGGCCTTCGCCTCGTTCCACGGCGGCGGGCTGGTGGTCGACGGCGACGACAGCCCCCACGGGCGCCTGGCCCACACCGAGGCGGCGGCGCTGGTGTGCATCGCGCAGAACGACCACGAGCGTGACCCCGCCGCCAAGCCTGCCCTCGAGGCCGCCGCGAAGGCCGCCGGGCGCACGGCGGAGATCGAGGTCTACCCAGCCAACCACGGCTGGTGCGCCCTCGACTCCCCGGTCTACGACGAGGCTGCTGCCGAGCGCGCGTGGAGTCGACTGCTCGCCTGGTACGGCGCCCACCTCGGCTGAGCGAGGCGCCTCAACCGCGGCGACGGGTGAGCATCCCCAGCAGCAGCGCCATCCAGCCCGATGCGGCGGCTGGCCCCGTGGCACAGCGGCCTTCCTCGTAGGTGCCGTCGGCGGTGCGCCGGCAGTTGCCTCGGCCCTCGTCGTCGAAGGGGTCGAGGTCGTAGTTCGCAGCCATCCTCGCCGAGCAGGACGCGCGTTCGGGGTCGGGAAGGCAGGGCACGCTCTCGCCCATCACGGGCCGCAGGGTCACGCTGTAGCGCCCCTGGGGGGCCTGCACCCGCACGCCTTCTTCGGAGGTGTCGAACATCAGCGTGCCGTTCCGTTGGTCGCGTGTGGGAATGGCGGTGGATGGGACGTCGAGCACCTGCCCAGCTCGGGCGGGGTCGGCGCCGTAGTAGTTGAAGAACGCAGGCTGACCGGCTCCTTCCGTGGCCACCGCGCGGTAGTAGCAGGCCGTGCCGTCTTCGATGGGCACGAGCTGCTGCTCCAGGGCCGTCAGGGTGTGCTCGAGCTTGGCGAGCTCCACCTCCGGGCCGTCGTTGCTCCCGCGGAGGGTCAGCGTCAGGTCGTGCTGGGTCGGCGCCGTCGGCGTGAGCACCAGCCGCAGCTGCAGGGCTACGTCGTCGGTCGCTACCACCTCCCCGCAGCGCACCAGGTCGCTGCTGACCGAGCAGGCCGACACCTCGCTGCCGTCGACACGGTTGAGCAGCCGGACCTCGCTCGACATCGGCGGATCGGCGTCGATGTCGAGGTCGACTTGCCAGAACCCGGGCCCAGCCTCGAGATCGACGTCCACCCAGTACTCGTAGCGCTCGATCTCCGGCGCGTAGTGGTCGAGGCTCTCGGTCACGCGCACGAGCTCGTGGTCGACCACCTCGGCCTTCAGCGAGGCGTCGGGGGTGGCCTCGCCGACGCACACCACGCCCACGTCGGTGGGGTTGTCGAGGTCGATGCGCGCACACACCACCGCGCCGTCGCTGGACGCGAACGGACCGCCGTCGTCGAAGTACAGGTCTTCGGCGACGCGGGCTTCCCCGTCGACGGTGTAGGTGAACTGGTCGGAGAGCAGCTCGAACGGCGCCGGGTCGTCGAGGCGGACCACCACCTGCCCGGTGGTCGACTCCCCGGAGACATAGACGTTGCCTGCGTCGTCGGACGCCACCTCGTAGGCGCGCACGAACGTACCGGTGCCGAAGGGGCCCGGCGTGGAGGCGGTGAACAGCGTCTCGAGGGCGCCTCCGGGGGGCGCGTGGAGCACCGCGTCGGCGTTGTCGAACAGGCGGACCGCTGCGTAGACGGCTCCGGTCGGGGTCACGTGCACGTCGTCCACGAACCCGATCGAGGTGTCTTGCAGGTCGGCGAGCACCTCCACCTGGCCATCGGGGGACACCCGCATCAGCGCCTCCCGCGTGTTCCAGAAGCCGCTTCCGGGCGGGTTCTCCTCCGAGTAGTAGGACCCGCGGAAGGCGACGTGACCGCCGCGCCCGACGTGGATGTCGGACGTGGCCGCGGCGATGTCGCCAGCGCTCGTGTCGGCGTCGCCCCCCATCAGCTCCCAGGAGGTGCCCGTGCCCGGGGTGTGCCGCAGCACGGTCTCGATCTGGAGCAGGCCGTTGCCGGTGTCGACGACGAGAGGGGTGACCGCGTAGACCCGCCCCTCGGCGTCGATGCCCACGTGCTTGAGCTGGACGACGGTGCCACCGGCCGCCGTGCTGTCCTCGGAGAGCAGCGGGGTGAGGGTGGCGCCGTCGAAGGCGTAGATCGTCGGGATGAACGAGCGCGCCGCGACGAAGTGGACGAGGCCGCGGTCGTCGCCCCAGAACTGGTCCGCCGGGCCGCCCAGCGCCATGCCCACCGACGACAGCTCACCTTCGCCCTCGGCCGCGACCTGCTCGAGGGTGCCCTTGGCCGGGGACACCTCCCACAGCCCGTCGGTGCCCCCGACCGTGGCGCGAATCAGCACGGTGTCGCGGTCGGTGGCGCGGAGCTTGGGGTCTTGCAGCAGCTCCAGGGTCTGCGGGATGCGGCGCTCGGCGCCCAGCTCGTCCGGGCCGAGGAGCACCTGCGTGAGGCCGCCGTTCGAGGCGAACAGCGCATCGCCGTAGCCCATGTCCTGGCCGCGGACGCCCATCGTGAAGAACACCCAGCCCCCCGGCGACACCGACACCCCCGTGAAGCTGGCGGCGTTGGTGGGCACGTCGAAGAGCAGGTCGTCGACGAACGACTGGCTGTTGGAGGCGAGCACCTCGGCGGCGTCTTCCTGGGCCAGGGCTGGCGATGACCACGTGGTGGCCAGGGCGAGCACGGTGCTCGCGAGTCGTCGTACCTTCATCGAATCCCTCGCTCGGCGGTCGGCCGTAGTGTGCCATGCAGACGCGGTACTCGGGGGTGCTCGGTGCCACACGGTGTCACGTGGCAGGGGGAACGCCTCGCGCTACCTCGACGGCGGAGGTGCCCAGTGCTCCGTCGTGCCACCGCTGTGCTGACCCTGGCTGCCACCCTCGGCTTCGCGACCCCCGCGAGCGGGGCTCACTTCCCCGACAAGGTGCAGAAGGGCTTCGACAAGTGCCTGGCCAAGGGCGGTGGCAAGCGAGCCTGCAAGAAGGCGGCCTTGGCCGACTACCTGTCTCGCTGCCAGGCCTACAAGTCGCAGTCCCTGCGCACGTGCAAGGCATGGGCTCAGGCCGAGGGCTGGACGGTCCATCCGCGGTGGAAGCCGGCGGCCTTCGACGAGGCGGTGGCGGCTCTCGGTGTGGCGGAGACCTACCAGGCAGAGGGCAAGACGACCGCCATGGTCGAGCTGTCGGTGCGGGCAGGCCAGTGTCTGACGTTTCGCCTCGACGCGCCGGGCCAAGGGCCGCTTGCCTGTGGGGTGGAAGGGGATGACGCGCTGTGGGTGGCCGTGTGGTCGAAGTCCTTCGATGTCGGCGCACCCGATGAGACGACCGAGGTCTGCTTCGACGGCAGCGGAACCGCGGTGTTGTCGGTTCAGGGCATCGAGCCACGGACCCGGGCGGTGCAGGTGGGACGTGCCCTGCAGGTGGCCGTGGGTGTGGAGCGCCGGACCGAGTCCTCGCGAGAGGCGGCGACCCGCCAGGCCGCAGAGCGCGCCGCCCTCGACGGCTGGCTTCGCAAGCGTGCACAGCTCGCGGGGCCCTCACGCGCTCGTGCCATCCTGCGTGACCTCGCGGGGCTCGAGCCGCGGCAGGCCATGGCCTGCGAGATGTGCCGGGAGGAGCGCGACAGCTGCAGGGCCGACGGCCGTGGAGACTGTCCTCCGCGGTACGGACGGTGTGCCGCGGCGGTAGGGGTGGATGCGGCCGGCCGGTCCGTCTGTGCGAGCAACTGAGCCAGCGGTGATCCGCTCGGACATCGGTGGCCTGCGGGAGCGTCAGCCCAGCTCGACGAGCACCAGGGCGACGTCGTCCATCAGCCCACCGGACGGCAGTCGCACCGCCTCCACGAGGGCATCGGCGGCACGCGACAGCGACGGGTGGGCGAGGGCGGCCTGCAAGCGCTCACCTCGCAGGTAGCCGCACAGGCCGTCGGTGCAGACCAGGAGGCGGCGACCGTGTCCTTCGAAGCCGACCGGCCGCGCTCGCCCCGAGCCCAGGCGTAGCTTGCGGTGTTGTGCGGTGGTGAGCTCCTCGCCATCGAGGAAGGCGGCGGAGTCGCCGCAGGAGGCCCCGCGCACGGACCTGCCGACGCAGTGAGCCACGACGGCGGTGGTCTCCCCACACGCCGTGTGACGGGCGAGGTGTTCGTCGAGCGCGAGGAGCGCAGCATCGGGGTCTCCCGGAAGACGGCGAACCAGTCCGGCCATGGCGAGGTCGGCTGCCTGCGCACCTCCGCCGATTCCGCCGGCTCCGTCGCACACCACGATCAGCAGGCCTTCGTCGTCGTGCCACACGGCGAGCCGGTCCTGGCCGGGGCCGGAGGCGGAGAGCTGGCGGGTCACCCAGCGGGGAGACATCATGCCGTCTTCAGGGCTGCGAGCAGCTCGTGGCGGCGTGGGTCGACGGGCTCGTCGGGGAAGGCGGGCATGCGTCCCGGTATCGCGACGTCGCGGCCCCGACGTCGAGCGGCAGGCCGCCGGGAAGCGACCTGCCGTTCGGCGAGGTTCAGCCTGCGTTCCTTCCGATCAGAAGGTGGACGCTTCGTCGTCCGTTCCCTGGTTCATGCGGTAGGGGTCGTCGTCGTCGATGGTCCCTTCGACCACCGCGTCGTCATCGTCGATGACCCGCAGCTCCACCCGGCGGTTGAAGGCGGTGGCCGCGTCGGTGTCGACCAGGGGCATGGACTCGCCGAAGGCGGCCGTCTCGATCTGGCGGTCCCACACACCCATCTCACGCAGGGACGCGGCGACGTTGGCCGCACGCTCACGGGCGAGCGCCAGGTTGTAGGCGGTGGACCCGGTCGCGTCGGTGTGGCCCTCGATGCGCACGGTGACCTCCCGGTTCTCCCGCAGGATCTCGGCGTTGGCCTGCAGATCGGCGCGGTAGCTGTCCATCACCTCGTCCTCGCCGAGCGCGAAGTGCAGGCGGTGCAGCTCCACCGGCTGCTGCGCGGGCACCTCCACGGCGACGTACTGCACCACGGCGGGCGTCTCGAGGCGCGCGACCATCGGTCGGCCCTCGCCGGTCCAGTGGTCCTGACGTGCCTCCCGCACGTCGGCGTGGGCCATCATGTACTCGCGCTCGTCGTCGAGCACCTCGTCGGAGACCCGCTCGACCTGGCGTGTGAAGCGTCGCGGGACCGTGCCATAGGGGTCGTCGTCGAGGGTTCGCAGCGTGGCCTCGCCGAACTCGCGCTGGGCGATGGCGGCGGACAGTCGGCTGTTCGCCCACTGCTTGTCCTCGCGGGCGGCATGCACGCGGGCCTTCTGCAGCACCACGAAGTCCTTGGCCTCGGCGAGGGCGCGCTCGGCCACGGCGCGGTCCTCGATGGCCTCGCGCATGCCCTGGTTGTCGTCACGGTCGGCATGGCGAACGTCCCGCTTGGCCTCGCGGAGCGCCATCCGGGCGTCGCGGCGGTCGTGGCGGGCCTGCTTGCGGGCGTCCTTCGCCTCGTCGATGGCGCGCTCGCCGCGCAGCACGTCGAGCTCGGCCTCGGCCACCATCGCCTCTTCGGGAGCCATCTTGTCGCGGACGCCGGGCACTTCCTCGACGGCGTTGTCGGAGGTGTGCCACCAGACGATGGGGCGAGCGTCGGCCGTGAGCGGCAGGAGCAGCGAGCAGGTCAGGATGAGGGTCGGGGTGCGCATGGAGTCTCCTCTGCGGGGTTGGGAGCACCGGCTCGAAGAACGACTCTCCGGCGGCGACACCCACTCCATGGGCCGCGGCACGGTCGCTCCAAGGGTCGCGCGATCCCTCGCGGCGGCGAAGGCTGGATAGGTGGGGGTGCGAGGACCGAATGCCACAGGCGCCGATTGACGAGTCTGCCGGGTCGAACCCCTTCGCGGCCCCCGAGTCCCTGCCGACGGCCGTGTCGAGTGCGTGGCGCAAGCACGCCAGGGTCGCCGTGGGCTTGCTGGGAGCGACCCTCGTCAGCGACGGGTTCTTGGCCGGCGGCTACACCTGGGCGGCGTTCGCGAGTGCGGGAGCCCGTGTGGTGCTGTTCATGAACGCCACCGGCATGCTCTGCGCGGGAGGCGCGCTGTGGGCCGTCGGCCAGCCCCACGGTGCCCGCGAGTGGACGGCGACGTCCCTGGTGTTCGGCGGCGTGGCCGCCGCGTCCATCCCCTCGCTGGTCCTGATCGATGCGTTCTTCGACCTCTGAACTGCAGATGATGGGAGACAAAGCAGATAGAATCGCGTCATGAATCGCGTCGACCAAGCTGCCGCCAGGCGCGTCCTCCGGGCGCTACGGCTCGAGGGACCGTGCTCGGCGACCCACCTGGCCACGCTCGTCGGCTGCAGCGTCTCCACGGCTCGACGAGCGCTCGCCTCACGTCCCGAGGTGCTTCGTGTCGGCCGGGCGCGGGCCACCCGCTACGCGCTACGTCGGAGCATCCGGTCGGTGGATGCGCCGATCGCGGTCACCGAGCTGGGCGCGCAGCCGCGGTGCCTCGGCCACCTGCACCCGGTGTTGCCCGACGGCTTCTGGTTCGAGGCCGCGGCCCCTGGCCAATCCGAGGGGTTCAGCGACGACCTGCCCTGGTGGCTCCACCCGCTTCGCCCTTCGGGCTACCTGGGGCGCCTCGTCCCCGCGCGCCATCCCTCGCTGGGGCTGCCCCCCGACATCCACGTGTGGTCTGCCGACCACGTGCTGCACTACCTCACGACCGCCGGGTGGCACGGTGTCGGGGCGCTGGTGGTGGGCCAGGAAGCTCTCGCCGCCGCCGTCCTCGCCGCCGCCTCGCCGAGCCCTGGCGTCTCCCTCGACCAGCGACAAGTGCACTACCTCGAGCGCGCGCACGACGTTCTCCGAGGCGGTCCGCCGGGCTCGTCGGCCGTGGGGGAAGCGCCCAAGTTCCTCGCTCGGGTGGGGGGGCGCGACGTGCTGGTGAAGTTCTCGCCGCCGCTCGACGGGGGCGCCTTCGCTCGTCGACGGGCCGACCTGTTGCTCGCCGAACACCACGCGCTGCAGTCTCTCCGCGACGGAGGACATCCCGCCGCGCGCACCGAGGTCGTCTGCGGGGAGCGTGTGTTCCTCGAGGTGGAGCGCTTCGACCGCGTCGCCGGTCACCGCCGCGGGCAAGCCAGCCTCGTGTCCCTCGACGGCGAGTTCGTCGGTCGGCTCACCGGCTGGGCGGAGGTGGTCGGCCGCCTGGTGGAGCTCGGGCTCGCTTCGGCGGCGGATCTCCGCGAGACGCGGTTCCTCGCCCAGGTGGGCAGGTGGATCGGCAACACCGACATGCACCTCGGCAACCTCTCTTTCCACCTCGACGGCACCCGACCGGCGGGGCTCGCGCCGGCCTACGACATGCTGCCGATGGCGTACGCGCCTGTCGGCGGGGAGGTGGTGGAGCGCCGCTTCGAGCCCACCTTGGACGAGACCGACGGCAGGCTGGCCCGCGAGGCGCTGCAGGTGGCCGGACAGGTGTGGCGGCGCATCGCGGAAGACCGGCGGGTGAGCCCTGCGTTCAGGTCGATCGCCAGGGAGAACCGTGCGAAGCTCGAGGCCCTCCGACCGGCGGTCGACCGCTTGCCGTGAGTTCGAACGACCGGTGAGGGGGTGAAGAGGGTGTGCTCTCGACCGGAGAGAGGTCGAAGAGGGTGCCCGTGCCGACTTGTGGCGATGGACCAAGGGATAGTGACGCTTCGTTCGTAGCCGATCGCTCGGGGCGAGCGCCGAACACCCTCTTCGATGTCTCACCGGTTTGCCGGGCACCCTCTTGGAGTGCTCACCGGTCGGTCGCCCGCTACTTCGCGCGCCTCGCCAGAGAGAGTCTTACTTCAGCTTGTTCTGGGCGTCGGCCACCAGCTTCTCCTTTTGCTTCTCGGCGGCGGCGATGAGCTTGTCTCCTTGTTTGTCGGCTTCCTTGACGAGCTTGTCGCCCTGCTTGCCCGCCTGCTTCACCAGCTCGTCCTTCGCCTTCTCGGCGGCGGCCTTCGCGATGGGGTTGTTCGCCGCCTTGACGAGCTTGTCGCCTTGCTTCTTGGCCTCCTTGGTGAGCGTCTTGGCGCCCTTCTCGGCCTCGGCGACCAGCGCCGCGGCGGCCTTCTTCGCCTCGGCGATGAGCTTGTCGCCCTGAGCGCTGGCCTCGGCGAGCAGGTCGCCCGCGACCTCCTTGCCCTTGTCGACCAGGTCGTCCTTGACGCCGTCGAGGCCGCCCGCGGTGATCTTCAGCCTCGGCTTGGCGTACGGACCCACCAGGCCGATGCGCACGTCGACGTCGGGCACGCCCTTGGGCAGCACGGAGTCGAGCTTGGCGCCGGCGAGCTGCGAGGCGGGCAAGGTGAAGTCCATGAACAGGTCGAGGGTCTGGTCGACCACCCCGGCAGAGCCCCCGAGGGTGGCCGGGGTGCGGCCGAGCTTCACCTTGGCCGGCGTGAGGTGCAGGCGGCCCTTCTCGATGCGGTAGTCGAAGGTGGTGCCGGACAGGTCGAGGGAGGCCAGCGCCGGCACCCCGAGCTTCTTCGCGGCTGCCTCGAGGGCGTCGGGCCTCACGGAGCTGCCCACGGTCAGCACGAGTCCCTCGCTGAACAGGGTGGGCAGGTCGGGCCCGCCGTCGGCGCCGATCTTCGTGTCGACCTGCACGGTGCCGCCCACCTTGCCCCCGGCGCCGGCCGCGGCGGGCACCACCTCGGCGGCGGTGTCGACGGTCTTCATCACCTGGTCGACCTTCAGCTCGCTGAACCGCAGCTTGCCGTCGAGGCTCGCGTCGGTGGGGGTGGGGGCGCGGTAGACCCCATCGACGGCCACCTCGCCCCCCAGGGTCTGGAAGCCGAGCCCCTGCAGCGCCACGGCGCCTTCGGCGATGTCGACCCGACCTGCCAGGCGCTCGAGAACGTAGTCCTCGTAGAGCACCTTGCCGATGTCGAGGGTGATGCCGAGGGCCAGGTCGGTGGGCACCGTGGTGACCTCGGCCGGCTCCTCGCTGGCGGGGTCGGGCTCGGGCTCGTCGCTGCGCAGGTCGAGGGTGGTGGCCTTCACCACGAGGTCGCCGCCCAGCGGGGCCTCCCCCATGCCGTAGCCGATGGCGTCGCGCAGCTCGCCGGAGATCGAGGCGACCATCTTGCCCTGTCGCACGTCGAGCTGGCGAACGCTGACGGTCTTGCCGTCGAGGGACAGGTCGACGACGGGCAGCTGCAGATCTTCGCTGGCGAGCTGCTTGGCGCGCACGGTGCCGCGGGCCCTGCGAACCGTGCTGCCCTTGGTGGACACGCTGGCGTCGAG
>Ga0213839_1001538_pt1 | contig 14575 bp, 13 predicted proteins | sample SWPATP21_FD_160075 | JGI IMG/M metagenome (GOLD analysis project Ga0213839, IMG submission 160075) | Coastal seawater microbial communities from Marineland, Florida, United States - SWPA TP2 #1 | ecosystem: Environmental > Aquatic > Marine > Coastal | place: USA: Florida | collected 2016-08-14 | reverse complement strand
GAAAGTCCACACCAACGAAGTTGTGGCAAAGAACACATACAAAGGGGTAAAGGTTCATGAAAGCACGCGGCCAGGTACTGTCCAGACGCCTTGCATCCGCAGCCACGGTTTCCGACTGGAGCGGCCTTCGGGTCGGCGAACGGGTCGAAATCGTCAAGCACGCACAGGTCATTGCAGCCGGTGAGGTCGAAGAAGTCTCGCTGAGCGGAAATGTGCTCTGGCTGGTCCCCGCCGGACCGTCCGAGACGCAGCTTTTCCTGCAGTCCGACGGCGTGCAGGTGCGCCGCAGCTAGCACTCAAGTCTTATAAGAAGTCCCCGCCTTCCCCGGCTCCGCATTGCGCGGCCGGCCCGGAAGGGCGGGGACTTCTTTGTTTTCCGGGGTTTCCGGGGGGGCCTGCTCCGTTGGTCGGGAAACCGTGCCGCGGCTAGTGCGGCGCAAACGGCGGCGGCCCCAACAGCACTATGCCGCCGTTCCTGCGCGCAGACTCCTGGACCTTGCCGAAGTCCACCGGGCCCGCCGCGGCAGAGTCATTCGCTGAGTCGTCCGGCATGCCGCCGGGGGAGAGCGGCGTGCTCGCATCCCAGTAGAAGGCCTCACAGCAGCCGGGCGTGTGCAGGCAGAGCATCCGGGCGGAGTCAGACACCACCATGAAAGCGTGGGGAACCCCGCGCGGCGCCACGACCAGGCCGCCGGCACCGATCGGGTACTCCTCCCCGTCCATGTGCATCAGGATTTCGCCCGCCAGGATGTACATGGTCTCGTCTGAATCGGGGTGGCTGTGCAGCGGCGTCATCTTCCCGCCGGCCATCTGATCCTCGAAGAGCAGGAAGGCCCCGCCAGTCTCCTCCGCCTTGGCCTTCCAAGTGTGCACGCCTCCGCCGAAAAACCAGCGGCGCTCGCCTTGGCCTTCTGTCCGGATGATGCCTGTCTGGCTGCTGGTCGCTTCCATGGGATCGCCTCTTCGATGAGGAACTTATGGGACTTATGTCCCATAACAAGACTGGAGTACCATGAAATCCATGTCAACCCCCTACCAAGCCGCTGGCCGGACGAGCCAGAAGCGCCGCACGTTTGAGGCCCTGGTAGCGGCCGCCCGGGAAGCGGTGGCGGCGGGGGAGGCCCCCACTGTCGACGGCACCGCCGCGGCGGCGGGCGTCGCCCGGAGCACGGCCTACCGCTATTTTCCAAGCCAGCGGGAACTCCTTGCCGCGGCGCATCCGGAAACGGCCCGGCAGACCCTGCTGCCGGCGGACGCCCCGGAAGATCCCGCGGAGCGGCTGGACGCCGTGGTGCTGGAGTTCACCCGGCTGATCGTCAACACCGAGGCGCAGCAGCGCACCATGCTTAGGCTGTCCCTGGAGCATGACGGCGGAGAGCAGGCGCTGCCCCTGCGGCAGGGCAGGGCGATCGCGTGGATCGAGGAAGCGCTCGCTCCACTTCAAGGGAGGCTCTCCGGGCCTGAAATCCGGGCTTTGGCCCTGGCCGTTCGCAGCGCGATCGGAATTGAGGCTTTGGTGTGGTTGACGGACATCGGCGGGCTCTCGCGCGACCAGGCCATGGCCTCGATGCGCTGGTCCGCGCAGGCCCTTCTACTGCAAACGCTTGTCTCCGGACCCCCGCCGGCGGCTGCCGGCTGACGCTGGAGCCTAACCCAGCAGCGTGTTGACCAGCCGCGCGGCCACCTTGGCGGTGCGGGCGTCGATATCGAACTCCGGGTTCAGTTCCGCAACATCCAGGTGCAGGAGCTTCCCGCTCGCGGCCACCTGCCGGCACACGGCGCTGATGACCGGCAGCGGCACGCCGTACGCGGCCGGGGCGCTCACGCCGGGGGCCACGGAGGCCGGCAAGACATCGAGGTCGATCGTCAGGTACAGCGCGTCCACCTGTGCCAGGAACGCCGCCACGAACGCCTGGGCGGCCTCCGCCGAGCAGTCCTCATCCAGCAGGTAGTCCACGCCGAGCTCCTCGGCGGTGCGGAACAGCGCCCGGGTGTTGTTCGGCTCGGAAATCCCGACGACGGCGTACTTCAGTTCGCGGCCGGCGGCGGCTTCCGCCCGGGCCATCTGCAGGAACGGCGTCCCGGAGCTGGGCACGGGCTCGTCGCGGAGGTCGAAGTGGGCGTCGAGGTTCAGCACACCCACCCGCAGGCCGTCGCGAACTGCTGCCGAGCCGGCCACGCCGAGGTAGCTGGCGAACGCGGTTTCGTGGCCGCCGCCCAGCACCACGGGAAGCTGCCCGGAGTCGATGAGCCGGGAAATGGCCGACCCGGCGCGCGCCTGGCCGGCCTCCAGGGACTCGTCGCGTACCGTGACGTCGCCGGCGTCGAACACGTCCCGGCCGAGGTGGAAGGCGAGCGGGCCCAGGGCGGCCCTGATGGCAGCGGGTGCGGCCGCGGCGCCGGGGCGTCCCTTGTTGCGGCGCACGCCTTCGTCGCTGCTGAAGCCGAGAATGACGGCGGGCCGCGCGGCGGCAGGGGACGCTGCCGGGCTGGCGGGCGGAGCAAAGGGAGTCACCGCCTGCCACCAGCGCCGGTGTTCGGCGCCGTCGCCATCGAACCGCCCGGTCCAGGGCTGCGGCGGGAAATCAACGGTGAGCGCATGAGAAACCATGGTCCTAGCTCACCCCAGCCGGCGTCCGAAAACCAGCCGCTCCGCCGTCGGACCGTCCGGAATCCCGGAATCCCCGCATAAACACCTTGTAAACACCGCCGGGTTGGCATTTCGCGGCGGTGTATTTGGGAAACACTGCCGCGAAATGCCAACCCGGCGGAGGGAAGGGCGGGCCGGAAGGCCGGAGGACCCTAGTGGATGCCGAGGGCCGCCTCGATCGGGCCGATGGCGAAGAACAGCGCAAACGCGGCCGCCACCACCCACATGAGCGGGTGCACTTCCCGGGCCCGGCCCTGGAACAGGCGGATCAGCACGAAGGTGATGAAGCCCGCGCCCAGGCCGTTGGCGATCGAGTACGTGAACGGCATGAGGGTGAAGGTCAGGAAGGCCGGGATGGCGATGCCCCAGTCTTGCCAGTCGATCTTGCCGACCTGCGAGACCATCATGAAACCGACGATCACGAGGGCCGGGGCCACGGCCTCGAACGGCACGAGGTTGATCAGCGGGGTGAAGAACATGGCCACGAGGAACAGCAGGCCGGTGACGATGGACGCCAGGCCGGTGCGGGCGCCTTCGCCGATGCCGGCACCGGATTCGACGTAGATCTGGTTCGAGGAGACGGAGGCGCCGCCGCCGATGATCGCGCCGAGGGCATCCACCTGCAGCACGCGGTCCACGTCGGGGATGTTGCCGTCCTTGTCGATGGTGCCGGCCTCGGTGGCCAGGCCCACCATGGTGCCCATGGCGTCGAAGAAGATGCTGAGCAGGATCACGAACGCCAGCAGGGTCGCCGCGACGAAGCCGAGGTGCTCAAAGGCGCCAAACGGGTTGGCCTTCCCGATCAGGGACAGGTCCGGGGCCGCCCACTCCGAGAACTTGGGCGCGACGAGGGACCAGCCCTGCGGGTTGTGGTTCGTGCCGTCGAAGCTGGGGCCGATGTGCAGGACGGATTCCAGGATCACGGACAGGATGGTCGAGGCGACGATGCCGATCAGGATCGCGCCCTTGACCTTGCGGACCACGAGCGCGATGGTCAGGATCAGGCCGAAGACGAACACGAAGGTGGGCCAGCCCAGCAGCTTGCCGTCGAAGCCGAGGCCGACCGGGACCGTGGTGCCGGCGACATCCGGGATGCGGCGCACGAAGCCCGCGTTGACGAAGCCGATCAGGGCGATGAAGAGGCCGATGCCGACCACGATCGCGGTCTTCAGGCCTTCGGGGACGGCCTTGAACACGGCCGTCCGGAAACCGGTGAGGACCAGGATCAGCATGGTGACGCCCGAGAGCACCACGAGGCCCATCATGTCCGGCCAGGTCAGGCCAGGGTTCGTGGCCACGGTGACGGCCACGAACGCGTTGACGCCGAGCCCGGTCGCCAAGGCGAAGGGGTGCTTGGCCCAGGCGCCCATGAGGATCGTGAGGATGCCGGCCACGAGTGCGGTGACGGCGGCGACGGCGGGGAATCCGAGCGTGGCGCCGGTAGAATCCGGCCCGGAGAGGATCAGCGGGTTTAGCACCACGATGTAGCTCATAGCGAAGAACGTGGCAAACCCACCGCGGATCTCGCGCGAGAAGTTCGACCCCCGCTCGGAGATCTTGAAATACCGGTCGAGTACGGAGCCCTGCTTGAGCAATAGTCCTTGCATTAGTCCTCCGGGGGTGATGGATGTTACCTCAAGCCTATTGGGAGCCCGGCAGCCAACCCTGCGTTTTCGCCTAGTCTGTAAGGAAGACAACACTAGGAGTAGCGTGCCCATGCGCCTTATCCGACCACTGCTCAGTGCCCTGCTGGGCGCCGTCGTCCTCGTGGCCGTCCTGCTGGGAACCGTGGGCCCGGCGTCGGCGCACGATACCGCGGAGTCCACCAGCCCGGCCAATGGAGCAACCCTCGCGGCACCGCCGGAGCAGGTTTCGGTCACGTTCAACCACAACCCGCTGGCCCTGGGATCGGAGATCATCGTCACCGACGCGACGGGCGCCAACTGGGCGGACGGTCCCGTGGCGATCGTGGACAACGTCGCCGCGCAGAAGCTGAAGTCCGGCGCGCCCGCGGGCAAGTACACCGTACGGTGGCGGGTAGCCAGCTCCGATGGCCACCCGATCGAGGGCAGCTTCACCTTCACCGCGACGGCTGCTGCAACGGGCACGACGGCGGCTGCCGCGGTCCCCACGATGGGCACCGCCCAGCCGGGCAATACGCCGGCCCCGGCCCCGGCGTCGAATGATTCACAGCCGTTTCCCTGGAGCGTCATGGGCTTCGTTGCCGTGGGCGTCGGCATCCTGGTCGCCTTGGGCCTGATGGCCAAACGCCGCCTCACCCCGGACGAGGGCAGCGACGCCGACAGCTGACCGCGCCCCGCTTCGGGCTCCGGTTAGGCCGGAGCCGCCAGGGCGAAGCCGCCGGGCAGCAACGTGGGAATGCCGTCCGGGTAGACCTTGGCGGAGATCGCCTGCCCCACCACTTTGGCCTGGCGCAGGACTTCCTTGGGCGTGGGAGTAATGAGTTCGCCCACCCCCACGAGATACATCCCGAGCGCATGCATTGCCGCCATCAGGTTCTGTCCGGCCGCCATGCCCAGCTGCGAAAGCATGCGGCGGAGTTGGCTGTGGGCGCAGCGGGTCAGGACAAGATGGTCGGCCAGGAGTACCCCGCCCGGGGTCTGGACGGCCCACTGCTCGGTGGGGGAGCCGTCCGTCCCAGCCTCGAGGTGGTCCAGTTGCAGGGCCCGGATGTTGTTCCGCACGTCCAGCTTGTGGCTTGCGGCGTAATTGCGCAGGTGCCGCAGAATTTCGTTGCGCTCCTTCAGGCTGGCGGCGTCCGCCGCGTCGCAGCGCTGGAGCGAGGAGGTATTGGCCGGATGGCCGGCCCCCAGGAGGTCGAGGCCGTCCACGATGATGGACGCGACACCGCGGCGTTGGAGCTCGCTGGCCACAGCCAGACCGGAGAGCCCCGTCCCGATGACCACGGCCGTGGTCCGCTCAATCCCGCCGTACAAAGGCATGCTCGACACTGCAGGGTTCCTCCTCGAAATGGTGCCAGTCGCGGGGTGAAACCCCGGACGCCGACCTAGGCCTGGCTCTCACGCAATCAACCCCAGCGGCTGCGTTCTGAAATGCCAGTCTCGGTTCAGCAATGCCTCGAAGGATACCTAAGATTCCCGCCCGTGGATAGGGGAGGTAGGACATTGGCTGAAGCCCCCGGATTTCCGCGGATTCCGCGCCCGGCGCCCGCCGGGAAGGGCCCCAAAAGCCCGGAAACCCCGGCCGTCAAACGGCGTGTTAACTCTGCGTAAATCCTTTGGCGGCGGGCCGTCGGGACCGCCCGGCGGCCGTCTTGAATGTTCGCAATTAACCGAGAATAGTGAGGAAAATCAGGGGTTCCTGCGCGCAGATCCGGGGTCGCCTCGCCGGTGCACGTCGGGCGCAGGTACTTCTGGCAGAATAGCCGCAACATCAGGCAAGAATCGCGAGGAGGCGGACCCCATGGGCCGTGAACAGGTGCATCCCGAGCCGGAGTGGGAGACCGGCGGCGAACCGGCGCCTCCTCGGGGAATCGTGGTGGGTGTGGATGGCTCGGACCACAGCCACTGCGCCCTTGTGTGGGCAGCCCGCGAGGCCGAGCGGCGTCGCCGGCCGCTGCATATCGTGACCGCCTATTCGGTTCCGATCTTCGCCGCGTCCGGGCTCGACGGCGGCTACGCCACGGTGGATGACTCCGTGATCCGTGAAGGCGCCGAAGCCATCCTCAAACACGCCCTCGACAAGGTCTCCGGCTACAACATCGACGTCGACGCCTCTGTGGAAAACGGCGACGCGTCCGGCGTGCTCCTGGAAATCAGTGAAACCGCGGAGCTCCTGGTGTTCGGGACCCGCGGCCGCGGCGGCTTTGTGGGCCGGCTGCTCGGCTCCGTCAGCAGCGCCCTGCCCGCCCACGCGAAGTGTCCCACGGTCACCGTGCCGCTGATCTGCGCGGACCGCCTGGGTGAAACCACCAGCGACAAGCACGTCCTGGCCGAACGGGCGAAGTCCGGCCACCAGCCGGTCGAGAACGTTGTGGTGGCCGGCGTCGACGGCTCCGAGCAGGCCCGCGTCGCGGTGCTGGAGGCCGCCGCGCAGGCCGAACGGCTCTCCGCCCGGCTGCGGCTGGTGTGTGCCGTGCCGCAGTACACCGGCTCGCTGGCCTGGGTCCCCACCCCCATGGACCGCGACGCCCTGTTCGCCGACATCAAGGTTCAGCTCGACGCCGGCGTGGCCTGGCTGCGGAGCCATTTCCCCACCCTGGAGGTGGAGACTCAGCTCGTGGACGGCTCTCCCGTGGACATCCTCGTCGAGGCCAGCCGGCACGTGGAACTCGTGGTGGTCGGCACGCGCGGGCGCGGCGGCTTCGCCGGAATGCTGCTGGGCTCCACCTCCGACGGCGTCCTCCACCACTCCAAGGGGCCCGTCATGGTGGTGCCGGACCGCGACGACCCCCGGCTGGCGGACCGGGCCAGCTTCGGACCGATGCTCGGCGACTCCTGACCGGCTGAGGCTACGGGCCCGACGACGGAAGGACGATCCGCAGATGGAGCACCCCCGAAGGCCGGACCTCGCCCAGGAAAGGCCGGCCCAGGAAAGGCCGGCCCAGGAAAGGCCGGACCTCGACGGGCCGGTCCTGGCCTTGGGACGCCTCGGGCACGACATGCTGGCCGAGGTCGGCGGCAAGGCGGCCAACCTGGGCGAGCTGACACGCGCCGGCCTGCCCGTTCCCGACGGCTTCTGCCTGACCACCCGGGCCTACCTGGACGCCACGGCCTCGCCGGCGCTGGCGGACGTGCACAGTGCCCTCGCCGTGACCGCCTCCGAGGACCTGCCCGCGCTGGCCGAGCTCGCCGCCAAGGCCCGCGCGCTGGTGCTCGACGCCAACGTCCCGGCCGGCATCGACGCCGCCGTGCGGGCCGCGTATGCGGCGCTGGGCCCGGACTCCGCGGTCGCCGTGCGGTCCTCCGCGACCGCCGAGGATCTGCCGTTCGCAAGCTTCGCCGGCCAGCAGGACACATTCCTGAACGTGGTCGGCGCGGATGCCGTGCTGGCTGCCGTCCGCCAGTGCTGGGCCTCCCTGTGGACAGACCGCGCCGTGACCTACCGGGCGGTGCAGGGCATCGGCCCCTCCACGGTGTCCCTCGCGGTGGTGGTCCAGCGCATGGTGGACGCGGCCGTGGCCGGGGTCCTGTTCACCGCCAACCCCGTGACCGGGCGACGGCACGAGGCCGTCATCGACGCCAGCCCGGGGCTGGGAGAGGCGGTGGTGTCCGGGGCCGTCAACCCGGACCACTTCGTGCTCGACGGCGCCACAGGACGGGTACTGGAGCGAAGGATCGGCGACAAGGGCCTGGTCATCCGTGCCCTGCCCGGCGGTGGAACCGAACGGGTGGCGCAACCCGGCGCCGGGTCCGCGCCGAGCCTGGACGATGCCCAGCTGGCCGCGCTGGAGCTTCTGGGCCGCCGCGCGGAAGTGCACTTCGGCTCGCCGCAGGACCTCGAATGGGCCATCGGCCAGGACGGTGCCGTGTGGCTGACACAGTCCAGGCCGATCACGACGCTCTATCCGATGCCGGACAAGCCGCCGTCCGGACCGGGGCTGCGCGTGTATCTGTGCTTCAGCCTGGCCCAGGGTCTGACCCGGCCCCTGACGCCGATGGGCCTCGCCGGCATCCGCCTGATCGCGTCCTCCGTGGCACGTGCGGCGCTGTTCCCGGTGCCGGCGCCCCGGGACGGGCCCTCGCCGTATGCGGAGGCCGGGCAGCGCATCTTCTTCGACCTCACGCCCGTGGTCCGGAGCAAGACCGGGCGCGCAATCGTCCCCCGGGTGTTCGACATCATGGAAGCCCGTTCGGCCGTCGTGCTGCGCCAGCTCTTCACCGATCCCCGGTTCTCCGTCGTCTCCACCTCGCCGTGGCGGCTCCTGCGCCACGTCGCCCCGGTGGCGGCGCGGGCGAGAGTCCCGGAGACGCTGATCCGCGCCCTGATGCGGCCCGAGGAAGCGCTGCGCCGGGCAGACCGGGTCGGTGAACAACTCAGAGCCTCACTCACGGTGCCCGCCGGCGCCACCGCCCTGCAGCGGCTGGACCACGTTGAGCGGATCCTGGGCCGGAGCGTCTTCCCGGTGGTTCCCGCCCTCCTGCCGCTGCCCGCGTTGGGGTTCGCCCTGCTGGCCGCGGCCGGGAAACTCGCGGGAAGCCCGGGGAACGGGGCGCTGCAGGACGTCCTTCGGGGTCTGCCCAACAATGTGACCACCGAAATGGACCTGGACCTCTGGCGGCTGGCCGCCGCCATCCGGAACGACCCGGCGTCGGCGGCGGTGTTCGCGGAGGCCGCGTTGCCCGAGATGGCCCGGCGTTACCGGGCAGGGGAGCTTCCCGGCGTCGCGCAGTCCGGACTGTCGGGCTTCCTGAGCCGTTACGGTCAGCGCGCCGTGGCGGAAATCGACCTCGGCATGCCCCGCTGGTCCGACGACCCGACCCATATCCTCGGCGTCCTGGCCAACTATCTGCGCGTGGAGGACCCGGCGCTCGCCCCGGACCGGCAATTCGACAAGGCGGCCCGGGAAGCGGAAGCGCAGGTGGGGCGGCTTGTAGCAGCCGCAGGGCAGCGCAGCCGCCTGCGGGGCACCCTCGTGCGGGCCGCGCTGAAGCGGACGCGGATGTTCGCCGGGCTGCGCGAACTGCCCAAGTACCACCTCGTGGAGGCACTCGGCGCCGTCCGCCAACAGCTTGCCGCGGTGGGTGCCGAACTCGCCGCGGCCGGGGCCATCGATGCGGCGGACGATATTTTCTTCCTTGACCTGACCGAGGCGCATGTGGGGCTGCGCGGCGCCGCGCTGCAGGGGGTCGTGCAGCAGCGCCGGGAGGCGTACCAGGCCGAACTGGGGCGGCGGCACATTCCCCGTGTACTGCTCTCCGACGGCACCGAGCCCGAAGCCGTGCAGACCGGCGCCGTCGGCCCGGCGGGTTCCGGCGGCCCGCCGGGAGTGCTCTCCGGGACGCCGGCCTCGGCAGGCACCGTCACGGCCCGGGCGCGGGTGATCCTGGACCCGCAGGGCGCGCACCTGGAACCGGGCGAGATCCTGGTGGCGCCGTCCACGGATCCCGGCTGGACGCCGTTGTTCCTGACGGCGGGCGGCCTCGTGATGGAAATGGGCGGCCCCAACTCCCACGGCGCCGTCGTCGCGCGGGAATACGGCATCCCCGCGGTGGTGGGCGTCCCCGACGCGACGTCGCGGATTGCCACGGGCCACAACGTCACGGTCGACGGCGCCGCCGGCACCGTGACGCCGGCCAGCTGACGCCGCCATGAGCGAAATCCGCGGAACCGGGGGCCGGCAGCCGGAGACGGCCCGGACTCCTCCCGCAGGCACCCCAGCACCCGACGCCGTGCCGCCGGAAGACCCCTCCGCCGTCGTTTCCGAAACCCCCGCGGCCGGCGCCCGTGCGCCCGGAACCGCCGGACCGGAAGAACCTGCCCCCGACGCCTCCGGCCAGCGCCATCGCCGGCGTCCGTCCCCGGACCCGTCCCCGGACCCCGACGTCTGGCTGCCGGCGTGGCTCGTGGATCATCCGCTGACGGCCGGCTGGGCGTGGGCCGGGTTCTGGGCGGCGCTGATCGTGGCCGACGAATTCCTGGATCTGGCCGGCTGGTCCTGGTATGTGCTGGTGGGCATGGCCGCGCTACCGACGCTGCTGGCAAGCATCGCCCTGCTGCACGCCACTCCGCGCCGGTACCTGAAACCGCGCCGCGACACGGTGCTGGGCCACTTCTTTGTCCGCTTCCTTGCCCTGATCGCCGCCTTCCTCGTGTGGGGCGTGTCCGTGGTCATGAGCGCCTCGATCTCCACCACCCTTCAATCACTCGTGGGCGCGTCCGAGCGCGAGGTCACCGCGGTGGGCTTCAACCTCCTGCTGGCCGCGATCCCGCTGGTGGTCTCGGTGCTGTGGCTGGCCTTCATCATCCGCTGCGCCTGGTTTCTGCGGAAGCTCCGGGGCTGGAAGCAAACCCCGGGGCCCGGTGCCATGCCCAAGAAGTTCCTTCGGAACAGGCAGCGGCTGAGGCGGGTGGTGGTGGGCCTGGCGCATCCCGGACTCCTGCTCGTGGCCGGTCTGGGCACCTCCGTGCTCGCGCTCCTGCTTGGCGCGGTGGAGCTCACAATCAACGTGTTGAAGTAGGGCAACAATGCGCTGACGCAGGACACCCGCGCGGCCGTAGCCAGGCGTACTGTTGACCTATGAGCTGCACTGGAGCGCGCATTCCTCAGCCGCGGAATTTTGGTACCTCACCTCGTGGGGCGCGTATTTTTGGGGCGTATGTTTTTGGAACGCGGTCATGATGACCCGCAAGTGGCTGCGCTGGCTGCCCGCCGCGGCCGTTCCTGCCGTCATCGCCGCCGCTGCGCTGGCCGGATCCCTGCCCGCCAGCGCGGGTGATCCCCTGCCGCCCAAGACCCCTGAGCAAGTGCTGCAGCTGATCGCCCAGCACCGCGACCCCGCCCTCTCCGGAACCCTGGAACAGTCCTCTGAGCTCGGCCTTCCCGAACTCCCCAAGACCGGTTCCGGCACGGACACTTCAAGCGCTGCCTGGCTTGAACTGCTGACAGGTCCGCACACCGCGCGGGTCTACCGGGACGGCCCGGACAACGCCCGCATCCAGGTGATGGACCGGCTGGCGGAGCGGGACGCCATACGCCACGGCAACGAGGTGTGGTTCTACAACTCCAAGGACAACACGGCCGCCCACGCTCAACTCCCCGCCGGGGCTGCCGGCGACGCCGACCACTACAGCGGCAAAGGCGCCACGGCCACCCCAGACCAGCTCGCCGCGATGTTCCTGGCCAAGATCGACCCCGGCACGGCCGTTAGGGTCGGCGCCGACGTCCAGGTCGCCGGACGCGAGGCCTACAACCTGGTGCTCACCCCGAAATCCGAATCGACCCTGGTCTCCTCCATCGCGGTTGCCGTTGACGGCCAGACCGGGCTCCCGCTGAGCGTCGAGGTCAAGGCCCGCGGACAGGCGGATCCCGCCTTCCGCGTCGCCTACACGAGCCTGACCCTCGAAGCTCCGGACGCATCGGTCTTCAGCTTCAGCCCGCCGCCCGGCGCCACCGTCAAGGAGATCCCGGTCCGGGAGTACCAGCACGGAAAAGACTCCGCGAACGCAACGCCGCCCGCCAAGGACAGCACCCACAAGCCTGCCGTCACCGGCTCCGGCTGGGACACGGTCATTGAGTTCCCGGCGGGAACGGCCGGCCCGACGTCGGACGCGACGGCCCTGCTGCAGCAGGCCACCGTTCCGGTCGAAGGCGGCCGGCTGTTGTCCACCGCACTGGTGAACGTGCTGGTGCTCGACGACGGGCGGGTGCTCGCCGGCTCCGTGCCACCGGAGCGGCTCCAAGCCGCTGCAGCGCAGAAGTGAGTCCGGGCACGGTGCCAGGCGGCAGCCCGGTGACGGCCGCGTGAGCGGCCCCGGGCCGCGGGCCGGGCTGAGTATCGAGACCAAAGGCCTGACCAAGCGGTTCGGCCATCAACTGGCCGTCGACGGCGTCGATCTGGCCGTGCCCACGGGCGCGGTCTTCGGCTTCCTGGGCCCCAACGGCTCGGGGAAGACCACCACCATCCGGCTCCTGCTCGGCCTGGCCGCGGCCTCCGGCGGTTCCATCCGCGTCCTGGGCGAGGAGATGCCGCGGAAACTGAAGGACGTGCTGCCCAGGGTCGGGGCACTGGTGGAGGGGCCGGCCTTTTACCCGTTCCTTTCCGGCGCCGCCAATCTGCGCCGCATGGACGCCGCGGACCCCTATGCGTCGGCCGCCACGCGGCGCGCCCGGGTCCAGTCAGCCTTGGAACGGGTGGGTTTGACGCACGCCGCGGACAAGAAGGTCCGCGCCTATTCGCTCGGGATGAAGCAGCGGCTGGGGATCGCCAATGCCCTGCTGGCCCAGCGGGAACTGCTGGTGCTGGACGAGCCGACCAACGGACTGGATCCCCAGGGCACCCGGGAGGTGCGGAGCCTGGTGCGATCGCTTGCGGCCGACGGCGCTACGGTGTTCGTTTCCAGCCACCTGCTGGCCGAAGTGGAACAGATCTGCACGCATGCGGCCATCATGAGTGCTGGACGGCTGGTGGCTCAGGGGACCTTGGCGGAACTGCGCGGGGCGGGCCAGGCGAGAATCCGGGTGCTGACCCCGGACCCCGGGACGGCGGCGCAGGTGCTGGCCGGCCTGGGCCTGGCCGTCATCTTGAGTCCCGACGGCGGCCCTGGCGCCGGCGGCGCTCACTCAGGGACCGACGCGGTCCTGTTCGCGCCGCTGCTGTCGGTGCCGTCATCCACGGCAAACCGGAACGCGGGGGCGGAGAAACCGGTGGAGCCGGAGGCTGTGGTGGCTGCCCTCGTGGCGGCGGGGGTCCGGGTCCGCGGCTTCGCGACCGAGCAGGTCAGCCTTGAGGACCGTTTTGTGGCCTTGACGGGGGAGGGGTTCGACGTTGTCCAGTAACGGCTCACTCACGGGCGGTCCGCCGGTCCGGCGCCGGTCCCTGGCCGGCGGGCTGCTGGCCTCCGAGCTCGGGGTGCTGTTCCGCCGCCGCCGGACGTGGGCCATGTTGTGCGCGCTGGCGGCCATCCCGGTCCTGATCGCCGTGGCGGTGCGGGTCTCTTCCGCCGTTCCTGCGGGCCGCGGACCGGCCTTCCTGGACCGGATCAGCCAGAACGGGCTGTTCGTGGGCGTCACGGCCATGGTGGTGTCCGTTCCGCTGTTCCTGCCGCTCACCGTTGGCGTGGTGGCCGGAGACACGATCGCCGGCGAGGCCGGGCAGGGAACCCTGCGCTATCTGCTGGTCGCCCCGGCCGGGCGGCTCCGCCTGTTGCTCGTCAAATACGGCGGCGCGGCGCTATTCGTCGTCGTGGCCCCGCTCGTGGTCGCCCTGACGGGGGCCGGAATCGGCGCGGCGCTCTTCCCGGTGGGGCCGGTGACACTGCTTTCCGGCGACACCATCGGCACGGCCGAGGCCATGGTCCGGCTCCTGCTGATCGCCGCCTATCTGGCGGTTTCACTGCTCGGGTTGTCGGCGATCGGCCTGTTCATCTCCACCCTGACCGACGTTCCGGTGGGGGCCATGGCGGCCACCGTGGTGCTCTCGGTCGTTTCGCAGGTCCTGGACGCGCTGCCGCAACTTGATTGGTTGCATCCCTGGCTGTTCAGCCACTACTGGCTGGACTTTGGCGATCTCCTCCGGCAACCCGTTTCCTGGGACTCCTTTGCCGTCAACGCGGTCCTGCAGGGCGGCTACATCGCCGTCTTCGGAGCGCTGGCCTACGGCAGGTTCATCACCAAAGACGTGCTCTCCTAGCCTCGGGAAAAGGCGCCTGGCGTGGGCTTCAGTAGCGCGCCACGTAGCCGTAGAGCTGCATCCCGGACATGGCGGCAACATCGGTCACGGTGATGCCGGCGTCGGGGTTCAGGGCCTGGACCACGCGGCCGCCGCCGAGGTAGATGGCCACATGGTAGAAGCCCGGGGCCGAACCCCAGACGAGCAGATCACCGGGACGGGCCTGCGAGAGAGGCACGTGGACGGGGGCCTGCGCGAACTGCTGCGAGGCTGTGCGGGGCAGGTATTTTCCAGCCGCAGCGAACGCATTCTGCACCAGGCCCGAGCAGTCAAACCCGTAGGTTCCGGTTCCGCCGTACTGGTAGTAGAACGGCGAGCCGGTCTTGCCGAGCGCAACCGAAATCGCGGTCTGGTTTGACCCGCCGGAAATGGGCGCCGGAACAGGAACCGGAACAGGAACCGGAATAGGAGCCGGAATCGGTGCGGGAACAGGATCGGGAACGGGCGCCGGAACGGGATCAGGTTCAGGGGCAGGCACGGGTTCAGGCGCGGGGGCCGACGCCGGTTCGGGCTCCGGCGCGGGAGCGGCCGGCGCATCGGCCGGAGCCGGGGC
>Ga0213839_1001530_pt1 | contig 14629 bp, 9 predicted proteins | sample SWPATP21_FD_160075 | JGI IMG/M metagenome (GOLD analysis project Ga0213839, IMG submission 160075) | Coastal seawater microbial communities from Marineland, Florida, United States - SWPA TP2 #1 | ecosystem: Environmental > Aquatic > Marine > Coastal | place: USA: Florida | collected 2016-08-14 | reverse complement strand
GTCCGACAGAGAATTCTTCGGTCCAGTAAAAGCACGAAAACACAGTCGACAAACAATCCCGAGACATGTCAGGAGGGTTTGGCGTCGCCTTCACTAAAATTCGCTCCAAAACTAGATAAAACACCTGCAGAGCACATTCAGGCAACAAGGTGAGAAGCTGGTGTCTCAGAAAGTAACAGACTCAGTTGCAAACCTGATTTAGCAACTTGACCAAGCAGAGGCACTTTGGGGGCTGCGAATCGTTATCAGCATCGTTGTCAGCGCCATCCTCACGTGGTCCGTTCGCCGCCACCTCTTTCTGGTCAGAAGATTCGTCAATTGCAATTTCAACAAGCTCCACAGCTTTTGACCGCGGCGACGAAGGCAGCAAAGCAGCAAGAGAGTTCTTGTGAATGGGTTGGAGCTTCTTGAGGAATGTCTGGCAGTTGTCCATTTCCGAAACCACCTCTGCGTTCAGAGATTCCATCACGCGAGGTCTGCAATTGGAAAGAACCCAAAACGCAACGGCTTGTCCCAGTACGAGGAAAAAGATCAGAACCAGTGTGTAGAACCATGACGACATAAAGTCCGCGTACTCGTCAGGAACGATACTACTTGCATCCGAAGACAACGAATTGAGATCACAAGAAACATTGCCACTGGATGCCGTAGTAGTTTCCGCGGCAGTAGCCAGCCGGCGATGGCGACGACTGAAGGTGGAGGGTGTCGTCGTCATATCACCTGGGGTACTCGTCGTGTACCCCGGGAGTGTTGTCCCCTGGGAGTAATTTTGAGAGTTGGTTGATGAATTAGAATTGTTGCCTGACGTCCACCAACCAGGAATGCTTTGTAAATTCAACCACCCAGATGACCGATACGTTGACGCGAATGTTGGGGCGCGTTGGTACACAGCAGGGACTTTGCTAAGCAACGCAAGCAATTGCAGTTGGGCGAGCACGGAAGATGCTGCACCCTGAGTCGTTGATGAAATTCCTTGAAGTGCTGTGCCACCCGACCCTGACACTGTTGACGCCGCAGACGTTGCCATACTCGACAGTTCAACTGCGGTTGCAGTGGCCGCTGACGTTATCGAAGCCGCTCCAGCAGTAGATGCCACGGCGGCAGTTGCCGAGGCTAGGACTCCGGCCACGACAGCGCCAGTCCCATCTGTTACACATTCGCCACGATATTCCCGCACGTCGCCCGTCGACACCCAAGCAATGTCTCCAGTGAAGCCGTCGATGCATACACAGCTGACACCTTCACCAGTGCCCCCGATGCCATCACTGTTAGCAGGACAGAATTGGTCAGAGTACTGAAACGACGTTGAGATTGTGAACACTTCAACTTCGACCGTGGTCACTCCGTCGACAGAAAAGGTGACTACACTGCCTTCGTACAGTCCAGCAACATCCATTCCGTTCTTTAGAGCATTTGCAGAAACAGTCTTGTGCTCCGCGTAAAAAATGCTAGCGTCCAACGTGTAGAGCAAGAATCTGAGACAAAAGAATCACGTTAGAAACAGGTATATATTCGCAGCACCATTGCACGCCAATCATTCTGCACTTCAACTCACGTTGTCGGCTGTTCCGTTGCCAAACGTCGGCGCATGGGTTGTGCTCGAGTGCCTTGAAACAGCGCATTGGCAGCTGTTGGCGCGTGCGTACTTGGTAGAGTCGATAGCGTTGGAGCTGTGGTGTTTTGTGCCGAGTGTGCTCGTTGGGTGGTTGTCGTTGTAGTGGGCGCTGGATCAGTGCAGTTGCAACCGCTACAATTGTAGTAATATGGGGCACTTTCGAGCTGGTCACACGTGTAGCCCGCGAATGCCTCGCAGTTGAAACCGTTGACGTCTTGCCAGGAGCAGGCACAGTCGCAGCCTCCGCAGTCATAGTAGAATGGGTCACTTTCAAGAAATTCACAAGTGAACCCCCGCAAGTCGGGATCGTCACATGTGCGTCCTAAAGCATCCGTCCATGAACATGCCGCTGTGGTCGTCGTTGTCGTTGAAGTGGTTGTCGTCGTAAAATTGTCAACGGCGCCTTCAAACGTGACTGTGGCTTCAACATCTGTTGCCACAACACCCACATATTCCTACATGCAGTACGCGTCGTGACGCTACAAACAGTGACAAGCGTCATAGCTCAGAAGAACGTACCCCAACTGCTTGAATTGTATCGATCGCGAGTGCAGAGATGACCTCGTCAACTGCGTCTGAAAACGCGCCCGTAACTGTGACTCGCAAAGTTGCAGACACATTCGTGAACACGCATGACGGACAATACGGCCCTCCGCAATCCAAATGTTCTTCAAGCCTGTTCAACTCCGAGTCGCTGTGCGAAGTTAAGCAACATTACAACAGAAGAGTGTCACGTTCAAATTACGCACAGTAAAACTCAACAAACAATAAAGCAAGGAATGCACACCTGCAGGACGTATTCGAAAGTGGAAGACATGATGTTCTCGTTGTTGGATCTTGGTCTTGGTACTCTGTGCTGTCGCATTCAGCGCATGATGTGTCGAGAGCGGCAGAGCCTTCAACGAACCTTTCATTAATACCACAGAATGATACACTGTGGTTACTACAGCTGGATTTACCAGCATCTGCCTGAAAAGTGCCCGAGCTGCATTCTGTGCAACTGGTAGCTCCAGCAGCATCGCTGAATGTTCCTTGAGAACACTGCGTGCAAATCGATTGCCCAGAGGAACTGAACTGGCCAACAGAGCACAACGTACACGATGTTGCTCCAGTTGATGAGAAGTACCCAGCTTCGCACATCGAGCACGAAGCAACGCCATCAACGGTCACTCCTTCAGTGCCACCAGCACACGGTGAGCAAGAGCTGTCTGTTGTGGTACTTCCAACGGCGTATTCGTGGCCGATGCTACACTGTGTTGCTGGCGTCCAAGCGGCACACACTGGTGTGGTGCCCGAACTATCTTGGAAATATCCGTACGTGCATTCCGAGCAGAACCAATCTTGAGTCGAATTTGCTTCAGTGAAGAAGAAACCAGCATCGCATGCTGCGTTCGCGGAGTGATCCTGGCATTCTGTAGCGCCGGCACTTGCGGTGAACGTGCCATTCGTACACGGGTTACACTGGGTTGCGTTTGCCCAGTATGTTCCGGCACCGCAAGACTCACAACACTGCGAGCAATTGGAGCTAGTACAACCGTTGCAAGAAGTGATGATGGAGCCAGTTGGACACACAAGCTCACAGCTGCTATCAACCTTTGAGGATCCCGGTACGAAGAAGAAGCCGTCCATGCACGATGAAGCAGTCCACGAGATGCAGCTTGACGCACCGGTAGAATTTTGAAACTTGCCACTCGGACAAGCTGCACAAACGCTGCTGCCGTTCGTGGCTTGGAACTTGCCAGCGGCACATGCGACGCATGTTGAAGCAGCTTCATGAGGTTGGGCGAATCCGGGACCACAAGACGTACAAGTTGATGCAGCAAAACTTGACAAAGGCTGGAAGTATCCAATAGCACATGGAGCGCACGCAGAGTCATTGAACGCAGTTCCGTTGACAAAGAATGCGCCGACGGCGCAAGAGTCGATGCTCCATGGACTGCATTCACTTGCACCAGTAACGTTTGTGAATTGTCCCACATCGCACTCACTGCATTGAGATGTTCCGTCGGACCAACGACCCACAGCACACTCTTGACATACCGAAGCTCGCGAAATGTTCTGATATTGCCCAGCGGAGCACTGCGTACACGACGTGTTTGAGGACCAATCTGTAGAATATTGACCTGCCATACACGCACTACATGTTCCGTTTGAGACGTACTCCCCGCTGGGACACACCAAAACAACAGGTACTTCTTCAAATGACAACGCCTGCCCCCCAATAACAACAGCTGCTACCGGGAAACCACTGAAAGTATCATTGAACTCAGCTGAGGCACTGGGTTTCACCCCAATAATGGCAGTTATGGAACCGCAAATAGAAATCACAAACGTGTCCGTGTCAAATAAATCATCTGGTGTGTATGATGTTCCATGAGCGATGTTGATGGTATCCGTGAAAGCCGCGTAGAGCTGGGCAGACTGTTCTTCCAGAGTGTAAAGAGTTTTCCATTCTTCACATTGTTCGAAAGTCCAGCCATTTGATTTAATGGCTTGACAGTTCAGTACGGACTCTGAACATATTGGACTAACGTCTGCGACGCAGGTTCCTTCGACAAAATTGTTTCCTGCAGCATAGGGACACGAATCCACATTGCCACAAATACTATCGCTATCAGCGTCATTCTCGGCGTCATACGCGCAAGAATCCGTCTTGGCACAAAGCCCATCATTATCAGCGTCGTTCTCAGTGTCTTGAGGACATATATCATCGTTACCGCAGATCTCGTCACTATCTTCATCGTTGTCTGAGTCCAATTTACAAGAGTCCACATCACCACACACATTGTCGGAATCAGCATCATTTACCGCGTCGTAAGGGCACAAGTCAATGTCTCCACACAGGCTATCAGAATCAGCATCATTCTCTGCATCATTGGCACATGAATCAACGTCAGCACACAACAAATCCCCATCAAAGTCATTGTCTGCATCATAACGACACGAGTCAACATCGCCACAGATCAAATCGCTGTCACTGTCATTCTCTGCGTCGTACATACACGAATCAATGTTGCCGCACAACAGGTCACCATCGGCGTCATTCTCCGTGTCTAATGCGCAACTGTCCCCCGACACGCACAAACTATCGCTGTCCTCGTCGTTGGCCGCATCATAAACGCATGAATCAACGTCTCCACAAATGCCGTCGGAATCAGCATCGTTCTCGGCGTCGCGCGGACATGAGTCAACATTGCCACACAAAAAATCACCATCAACATCATTGTCAGCATCATAACGACACGAGTCAACAGGCCCACAAGTTGAATCGCCGTCAATGTCGTTCTCCGCGTCATTTGCACAAGAATCAATGTTGCCGCACAACAAGTCACTGTCAACGTCATTATCCGTGTCCAACGCACAACTGTCCTCCAACAAGCACAAACCGTCACTGTCCTCGTCGTTGGCCGCATCATACGGACATGAATCAACGTCCCCACAAATGGTATCAGAATCAGCATCATTCTCCGCGTCATTGGCACATACATCAACGTCGCCACAAAACAAATCGCCATCGAAGTCATTGTCTGCATCATAACGACACGAGTCAACATCGCCACAGATCGAATCGCTGTCAATGTCATTCTCCGCGTCGTGCATACAAGAATCCATGTTGCCACACAACATATCACCATCGGCGTCATTCTCCGCGTCCAATGTGCAACTGTCTTCCAACAAGCACAAATCGTCGCTATCAGCGTCGTTGGCCGCATCATACATGCATGAATCAACATCTCCACAGATACCATCAGAATCAGCATCGTTCTCCGCGTCGTACGGACATGCATCGACATTGCCACACACAACATCGCTGTCAATGTCATTCTCTGCGTCACGTGCACAAGTGTCCACATCTCCACACACAGAGTCACTATCGTAATCATTACCAGCATCGTACGGACAAGAGTCCACATCCCCACACACTTGATCACTGTCAGCATCATGTTCAGCGTCATACGGGCACAGGTCATCCGGCACACACACATCGTCACTGTCTGCGTCGTTCTCCGCATCAACCGCGCAACTATCGATGTCACCACAAATACCGTCGCTATCAACATCATTTGCGGGGTCATAGGCACATCCATCTACATCCCCACACAGGTTGTCCGAATCACGATCGTTCTCCGCATCAAATGGACACTCGTCATCATTGCCGCAAATGGAATCACTGTCGGCATCATTCGCGGCATCCAATTCACAACTGTCGTCAGGCACACACAGACTATCACTGTCCGCATCATTCGCAGCGTCAAATTCACACGAATCAACATCTCCACACACTGTGTCGCTGTCTGCATCGTTGTCCGTGTCGTTCGGGCACACGTCCGCATCGCGACAGAGCAAGTCGCTGTCAATATCATTCTCTGCGTCGAGGGAACATGAATCCACGTTCCCACACATTAAATCACTGTCAGCATCGTTGTCAGCATCGTGAGGACAGGTGTCCACATTGCCGCAAACAAAGTCACTATCAGCGTCGTTCTCAGTATCATCGACGCAGGAATCCAGCGGAGCACACAACTGGTCGGAATCCGCATCATTATCCGCATCAAAGGGACACGAATCAACGTCTCCGCACAAAACGTCCCCATCCGCATCATTTTCGCTGTCATGCGCACATGAGTCCACGCCACCACAAAGAACGTCACCATCAGCATCATTTTCGGCGTCAAACTCACAAGAATCTACATCACCGCATATGTTGTCAACATCGACATCATTTGCTGCATCAAACCGGCAACTGTCTACATCACCACAAACTTGGTCACTGTCAACATCATTGTCACTGTCATGACGACACGAATCCACGTCACCACACAGACGATCGCTATCATCGTCATTCTCCGGGTCGAACGGACACACATCAACGTCACCACAAATTCCGTCACTGTCTGCGTCATTGTCTGCATCAAGACGACACGAGTCAACATTGCCACACATGACATCGCTGTCAATATCGTTCTCCGAGTCGTACATACAAGAATCAATGTTGCCGCACGTCAAATCGCTATCAGCATCGTTCTCCGCGTCATTTGCACAAGAATCAATGTTGCCGCACAACAAGTCACTGTCAACGTCATTATCCGTGTCCAACGCACAACTGTCCTCCAACAAGCACAAACCGTCACTGTCCTCGTCGTTGGCCGCATCATACGGACATGAATCAACGTCCCCACAAATGGTATCAGAATCAGCATCATTCTCCGCGTCATTGGCACATACATCAACGTCGCCACAAAACAAATCGCCATCAAAGTCATTGTCTGCATCATAACGACACGAGTCCAAGTCTCCACAAATGATGTCGCTGTCGGCGTCATTCTCACTGTCTGCTGGACAAGAATCAAAGTCTGAACAAATCCCATCACTGTCCACATCATTACAGTCCAGGCAGGCTGATTGATTTGTCAATAATTGATACCGACCGGCTTCACAAAACCGGCACATCGAGGAGCCAGACACGTTTTGGTACTTCCCTGCTTCACATGCTTCACAAACAGAACCCCCTTGTACAGCAATGAACTGTCCCACTTGACACAGCTTGCATGACGTTGACTGGGATGATGACGATTGAAATCGTCCCAAATCACACAATGAACAAGAACCTCCGTATGTAGAGTTGCCTGGCACCAAGAAAGAACCAGCGGGACAAGTCGACACGCTCCAAAGCGAGCAGTTGAACCCAGAGAAGTTGTCCAAACTTTGAAATTGTCCCGCGGCACATTCCACGCACTCACTGTCTGTGCTCGATGTCCCGTTTGTCAAACGATAACCAGCATCGCACTCCGTCACCGTCCAATCCACACATTGCGGCGCCGACCAATTACAACCCTTCAAGCTGCACGCCTCTTCCGTGTTCTTGAACAAACAACTCCCGTCGCTGCCAATTGCCTTGATCTCTGCCTCATACAATGAGTAAGCATGATTGACGACACAGCCACTCCCGCTGAAGTTCGTCACTGTCCAATTGCCGTCAACACACGACTCCAAAAGAGACGAATACACAGCCGTGGGTTCTGACGTTGTGCTCCCTCCCAGCAACGAACGCCTCAGTGCAGTCGTCGCCGCTGCAGTGGATATTGCCTCGGCTTCAGTCGACCACACACCCACCGTCGTAGCAACACTTGACCCAGTGACATTCTTCACAAGCACATCACAGCAGCATTCCCCTGTAGTAGGATACTCCACAAACTGGCCCGCCGAACACTCCTCACACAACGAGTCAGAAGTCGTCGTGCCTTCAACAAACACAGAACCGGCACCACACCAGAACTGACTCCAATTCCCGCACGATCCGCCCGTGAAATTATCCTCGGGCTGATATTGGCCGTATGCGCACTCAACGCATGACGCATCTGAAGTGTTGGTGCCGTTCACAAAATGCGAACCAGCAGGACAACTCAACACACTCCACGACTCACATTGTGCAGGCGACCAAACACAATTCGCTTGTCGGCTACCACAAACGTCTTCGTTATTCGTCGTCAAGCAGGCGGTATCCTCCCAAGTTGTTGTTTCATCAGTCCCAGAGCACGTTTGCGATGCGTCGAAGTAGGACAACGAATACGTACCATTCTCGCACTGCCACAGAAACGATTCGAAAACTTCTAGCAATAGTCGCTCACGATCACCGAAATAAAAGTACGAGTAATCAAAGTAGTACGATGATTCCGCAACGTCATCGCAGCAACAAGTCCCTGTTCGTGGTGCCGCCAAGTACTCGCCGTACCCACACGCGACGCACTCGCTGTCGATCGTACCATTACCCTCCACGAAACGGTAACCGGCCGGACATGACAACTGTGACCACGATTCACACTCAGTAACATTCGTAGCATCCTCCAGTTGAAGTGTCCCATACGGACACGGCTCACAGCTCCCTCCAAAGGTACTACTCGGAGGCAACAAATAGTAACCCGCGCTGCAATTCGTCACGTTCCACTCAAAGCAAGACTCCCCAGAATACGAATCCGAACTCTGGAATTCACCGTCCGGACATGCTGTGCACACCGCGTCCGCAGTTCGGTTCCCGTCCACAAAGTACCCGCTTCCACAGCTCAGCGTGCTCCATACATCACATGATGCTGGTGTCCAAACGCAAGTCGCTTGCCTCGACGAACAAAAATCTTCATTCAGGTCTGTCAAACAGGACCCATCGGTGTCCCACACTTCGCCTTCGCTGCCACCGGAACCGCACCCTTCGTTCCCGTACCATTGGGTTCCAGCGTACGCCCCGTCAACGCACGAGTATTCAAAAGACAGCTGCTGTTCAAGCTGCCGCCCGCGCGCAAAAGCATAGTACTCGTAATACCCGTAATAATAATACGGAGGGTCACTGCAACAGCACGTGCCGGTGCGGGGTGCAGCCAAGTACTCGCCGAACCCGCATTCAACGCACTCGCTGTCGCTCGTACCATTACCCTCCACGAAACGGAAGCCGGCCGGACACGACAACTGCGACCAAGACTCACATGCCGTCACGTTCGTATCATCCTCCGTTTGCCAGGTGCCAAAAGCACATGCTTCACAGCTGCCTCCAAAGGTACTATTCGGAGGCACCAAGTAGTGCCCCGCACTGCAATTCGTCGTCGCAATTCCACCAGTGGTCGTCACAGGCACCGCCGTCGCCACAGGAACCGCCGTCGTCACGGGGTCCGTCTGCGTCGCAGCACTCGTTGTTGTAATGGCACTGAAGAGCAACAACGACGCTGACAGCAGCACGTTGTTGCGCGATGGGGTGGAGGTCGCACAGCGAACAAACCCCATATTGCTGGTACGTCACGTCAGAATACGGCTCGACGTGGAGCTCATCTCGAGCCGTACTGTGCTGAACGAGAGACGAGGAGGCAAAGATATTCTGGACAACCAAGCAACGGCAAAAGTTTCCGTTTCCGAAATCCGTCCCGTTTCTACGGAGCCTTAGTTCTGTCCTCGTGTCCTCTGTGCATCGAAAAGTGAGACCGCCTCGAACGGACTTCGGCGCGCGCCCCGCATCATGAACCACTCTCGCTCGACGACTCCTGCCTCCTGCAACACATGCCATAACTATTTAACTGCGGTCGTGGTGTCCAGGATCCCATCATCGTCACGCTGCCACCAACAACTCTCGAACAGGAGAACACAGCCTGAACCGACCACTCAAGCCATTTCAACCTTGAGCGATGAGCACTAGTATCTATGAAGCGACCAAGACAACGAAACAGCCAACATAGTTATGTATGCCCTTGCAAGGGTCACATACGTGCACCGGTGGCTGCTTCTGTTGACGTATGGTTGGTTGGTTGGTTGGTTGGGTTGGGTTTGGTAAGCGTCTTTACGCGTTTGTCAGTCGCCGACGTCATCGGTCAATGCAACACCTCAACAACAACAACTACGACCACTTCTACAACTCCAACTACTACTATGGCATACTCCTATGATCTATGATACTACAACTGCTCAACTTCTACAACTCTACGACCACTTCCTACTACGGCACACCACGACTGACGACCCTCACTATCATACTCGAGTACGACGACGACCACGACCACCAACTATGCCACAAGTAACATAAACAACACAAACAACACAAACAACACAAACTAAACCAACCAACACAAACGAACAAACGGTGTGTGTCCGAATTCTTTCTGCGCCGCCTTTCCTGGCACGCTGACAGCGCGTCCGTCCGTCCGTCCGCACAAGCGAGCGTGACCGACCGACCGACCGACCGACCGACCGACCGACCGATGACTGATTGATTGATTTGATTGATGGTTTGTCCAAGGGGTAATACCTTCAGAAGGTATTACCCCTTGGTTTGTCTGGCGTCGTCGCTGACTGAGGGTGGTCAGTGAGTGAGTCAGTCGTCAGTCGGTGTGTGTGCCGTGTCCTCGACTGACGGCCGACCGGTCACAACAGCACTCACTCACCCACCCACTCACTCACTCACAGTCACTCACCGTCACTCACTCACTCACTCACTCACTCCCGGCCGGCGGCGCCAACCTCCCCCACCCACCGCAACCCCTCCCTCCTGGCAACAACCAGAAATTCAGATGTCATGGTATCTATATATGGGATTACAGTCTTTCGTCCCGCACAGCTACTCTCTAAAACGTGGAATGGTATATATAGATACTCACTGTCTCTAAAAATATTCATGTCGATGCCGGCACGATTCCGTGTCTGGACGGACTGTATGTATCTATACATGATATTGTATTGTATTGCCTCATTAAGTCCACTATAAAACATTAAATAGCAGTTGTAGATATGTATTCGATTTTTTGTGCCTGCCCGCGAATGAACTGCCGTGTTTGGAAAAGCGGGCTCACTGTATTGCCATACCCTGTAAACTCTCACTTTCTACATGTACGTTTACGAACTACGACATTTCAAATACTCAAAATTGGGGTCAGTCTATCCATCTCTCCGCATTAATCAACAAAATATCACCTGGTAACAGCCTTCTGTCGGGATCAAAAATACTACAAAGTTGAATGTACAGTTCATATTTATCAAAGTCAAATTTTCAACTTTCAGATTCATTTCATGCAGTCTACGGTATAGACCCACGGCCACGGTTTGTTCCACAGTTTGGCTCGTTCGCCGTCGATCGTCACTGCACGCTCCAGTTCCGCCGCAGTTCCGCGGTTGTTGGTCGTTGGGTCGGTCGTATGATAAGAAACAGCAACAACTCACCGACGTGGCAATAAAATTCCCAAATTCCCTTTTGGCTTCGTCTGTTACCCACACGATGCAAAATGCAAAACTCCCAACACGACACCGTCCCAGAAAACAAGATTCCAAGATTCCAAGAACCCAACGGCCCTCCCTGACTGTGCTCTGCCGTGTTTGTGTGTCATGTCACCGCCACGCCACACCGATCTATCGTAACCATCGCGGTGGCATGTGCGCCGCCCAAGATTGGCAAAAAAGGAACGTCGGTATGGCCATACAGATCAACGGACTACTCGGTCCGCGGTGGGTCCCGCACAACACCCCACGAATCTACGGCGACCCGCGACCCACGAGTAAAATCACGAATCACGGGTGAATCGTGACTGGTGACATGTTACACCACGACGAACTGTGCAACGACGTCCTGCTGAGTGATTCCTACATGGTAAACTTGAGTGGCAGTGTTAGCCAGCATTGTGTTTCAACATACATCTTGAAGATGCCAATGAGGTGCCAAGGTGCGACGTTGTACGTTGCGGCCCGTGTTTCAAGTCATGCTTCAGGTTGCGCCGTCACCCACGCAATCAAAGCAAAACAATCGCTAAATCTCCTTCACTTTATTTTTGCAGGCCATCCGGTAGTAAATTGCTTTAAAACTCGCACAAAGACAATCTTGTGATGGTGACACTATTTATGCGTTGACATTTATAATTACTCGCATTGTACACACATAATCTCTGCAAATCGCATAAACAGCAATGATGATGGGACATACTACTCGCGTTGAAACTTGGCACACGCACACCCGTCAGTAGTAACTCTGATACCCGCCTGAGCGACCACTCGATCCTCCACGGGAACCGCCGCGCGAACCATCGCGAGATCGTTCGCGAGAACTATCGCGGCGACCTTCGCGAGACTTATCGCGGCGACCATCGCGAGAAGCTCCGCGAGACTTGTCACCCTTTCCACGAGAAGTGCCGCGAGAACCACGGGAACTTTTTGATCCGGAAGATCGACTTGACTTATCGAAGCCCGGAGGAGGATTGTTAGGATCGAATCCTGGTGGAGGCTTGTTGGGATCAAATCCTGGTGGGGGGTTGTTGGGATCGAATCCTGGTGGGGGGTTGTTAGGATCAAAGCCCGGAGGGGGACGGCGCCGGCGCCGGGGGCCTTGCGGGTCGTCACCACTACGACCCTCGTTTGGGTCTAGGCGAATGTGGCACTCGGGGTCTTCGGGATATTTGTTCATGAGCTTGGTAAAAAGCCGCCCCTCACGGCCTTTGTACTTTTCCACAAGGTTAGGAACGTTGTCCAATTTTGAAGGATCAACAGCCTGTTGTGCGTCATACAAAAATGGAAGAATGTCACTCGGAATGAAAACGTGTGCCCCAGCCCAGGTCTCAATCGCGAAACACACACCTCATAGCAGGACGTGAGAGCATTACGGAGTTTCCGCTGGAACGCTTGCTGCGGGTAGAATTTGTCATACACCTAACAAGTCGCCAGCAAACAACCATTGAGACAACCATCAAAACACCATTTACTGCATCCAATGCACGGTGTCCTCACACTAAATGCCATGCTGACGGCTGCTGGCACAGCCATCAGAGCCATGATAGCAATAGCGGACCAGTTGTAACCAGAGCCTTCCTTCTTGGCATCTTTTTTCTTCTTTTTCTTTTTGTGACTGTGACCACCGTGGCTGTGACCATGCCCTTCATCGTACCCTGTCGCTTTTCTAATGTCCTCAGCCATCTTCGCAAATTCCTCATCCCGACGTTGCTTCGCAGACTTTTGAGGAACTTCTGAGGAGGCGGCGTCATTGTCCGAATCGTTGTCCGGATCGGACGCGTGCTGCTCGCCCGTGCTTCGACGCTTCGGGCCGGGTCCTTTCTTCGCCATCTTGTACAATGGGGCCGCAATACTCAGTCCCGCAACAAACCAAACGGGACAAATACGGGAAAATCTGAACGTGAAGCAGCCAAAATATACAACGTGGCAGTCAACTTTCATGAACGCTCGCAATCCCTGCGCGTAGTGCATGTCTTTTGTGCTTTTACTGGTATTCAACATGGCACAGTTGCCCATTCTCGACCGTCACTTGTGAGAAGCGAAACGTCGCCTCCATTTGCGTCGCTGGAGCTACCACAGTGCGAGGTGTATGGCCGGTAGCCAAACCCTCTGAATGGACAGTCAGAGAGTGTCAGAGTCCGAACTAGCTCCGCTTCCGGTCATTGGACGAGGAAGTGGGCGTGGCAGCGTGTCGGTGTCGGTGTTGTGGCGCGTGTCGGGTTGTGCGTGTCGCTGTCGTTCGTTTGCTTGGCGAGACAACGCATAACACAACACAACACAACACAATACAACACCTCGAGCGTGTTATGTTATGATGTCTGTGTTGTCGGTTGTCGAGTCAACGAAGGCGACGAAGGCGACGAACGAACGAACGAACGAACGAACGAACGAACGAACGAACGAACGAACGAACGAACGAACGAACGAACGAACGAACGAACGCCGAACGCCGAAACACGTCAACGCCCACTGACCGACTGACAGTGAGCAGTGATTGGCAGTGAGTGGCAGGGAGTGGCAGAGCGACTATGAGTGACTGCGAGTGACTATGAGTGAGTGACGGTGCTCCGTGTTTGCTCAATACCCTCTCTCCCACTCCCACTCCCACCAAGCCACACTGCCACACTGCCACTCCCACTCCCACTCCCACTCTCACCACTCTCCACTCACCACTCACCGACCACCAACAAACAGAATTGCTGCACGCATGCATGAATGCAGCTTACATACATTCATTACGACGACTTGTGCCGATGCATTCGTGCGTTCAAGCATTCATTGAACCACCAAATAACAACCGGAGCTTTCTCTCACATGGCACGGATGATTAGTTGGGCATACGATTGCAGCATGTCCGGAATCGCCAAGCAATGAGCTATGAATGGCCAAGGTGGTCACACAAATGTTGACAACCGTGAGCAGAAATTGTCTGGTGAGGAAATGTTTGCCGTGTGCCAACGACTGTCCGGTGTGAGTGGCGGAGGGTATTGGACGGAGATCAAACGAAAAATGACGATGAGGCAGCAAGTCCTGCAAGCAAACACAGAGTGCGTGCGGCCCGTGTCCTCATGCATGCCCCAGATAATCAGTTTTGTACATGTTTTTTTATAAAACGGATTGTTCTGTTACAGTAGATGGTATGGACACTTCGGTGGCCCGCTATCCACCGCGGAGGCTGATATACTCGACCAGATCACGACAGGAATGACTCTTCCAGTGCGTGCAAATGCGATCGGAATGACTCTTCGATGATGCGGCTCAACTTCTTGG
>Ga0213839_1001529_pt1 | contig 14640 bp, 11 predicted proteins | sample SWPATP21_FD_160075 | JGI IMG/M metagenome (GOLD analysis project Ga0213839, IMG submission 160075) | Coastal seawater microbial communities from Marineland, Florida, United States - SWPA TP2 #1 | ecosystem: Environmental > Aquatic > Marine > Coastal | place: USA: Florida | collected 2016-08-14 | reverse complement strand
AGTGAGCGGTCACGCTCCACCCGGCCCATGCCGCCACAGGCCTTGCACGGGTTCTTGATGATCTGCCCCGCACCGGAACAGGTCGGACAGGTCCGTTCGACAGTGAAGAAGCCCTGCTGCGCCCGCACCTTGCCCATGCCCGAACAGGTCGGGCAGGTCGCGGGTTCGGATCCGCCTTCGGCGCCCGATCCGCTGCATTCGCCACAGGCGACGGAGGTCGGAACCTGGATGGTCTTCTGCAGACCCGAATGCGCCTCCTCCAGCGTCACGCGGAGATTGTAACGCAGGTCAGAGCCACGGGTCGCGCGCCGACGACCGCCGCCGCCGCCGCGCTGGTTCATGAAATCCCCGAAGAGATCGTCGAACACATCCGAGAAGGCCGAGGCGAAGTCGCCCTGGTGCCCGCCGCGCGGGCCACCGCCGCCCATGCCACCCTCAAAGGCTGCATGACCGAACCGGTCATAGGCCGCCTTCTTGTCGGGGTCCTTGAGGCAGTCGTAGGCCTCGTTCACTTCCTTGAACTGTTCCTCCGCCTTCGGATTGTCCGAATTGCGGTCGGGATGCAGTTCCTTGGCCTTCTTGCGATAGGCCTTCTTGATCTCGTCATCACTGGCGCCTTTGGCAATGCCAAGCACCTCGTAATAGTCACGTTTTGCCATATGGGTGGTCTCCCCTCAGGAACGTGTAGGGCCGGCCCGCCCGAAGGTGGACCGGCCCCAGAGGTTCCCGCGTGCGAAATCAGGCACGCTTGTTGTCATCCAGATCCTCGAAATCGGCATCGACGATATCATCGTCATCCGACGGACCTTCATCCGCAGCCGACGGTTCTTCACCGTCTTCCTGGCTCGCCTTGTAGATCGCTTCGCCCAGTTTCATGGCCGCTTCGGTCACGTTCTGGATGCCCGACTTGATCTTGTCGGCATTGTCGCTCTCCAGCTCATCCTTGAGCGCGGCAATCGCCAGCTCGATCGCTTCGATGGTCGAGGGATCGACCTTGTCGGCATGCTCTTCCATCGACTTTTCGGTCGAGTGGATGAGGCTCTCGGCCTGGTTCTTCGCCTCGACCAGCTCCTTGCGGGCCTTGTCGGCTTCGGCGTTTTCCTCGGCATCCTTCACCATCTTCTCGATGTCCTCGTCAGAGAGGCCACCGGACGCCTGGATCGTGATCTTCTGTTCCTTGTTCGTGCCCTTGTCCTTGGCCGAAACAGACACGATGCCGTTGGCGTCGATGTCGAAGGTCACTTCGATCTGCGGCATACCGCGCGGTGCAGGCGGGATGTCTTCGAGGTTGAACTGACCGAGCATCTTGTTGTCGGCCGCCATCTCCCGCTCACCCTGGAAGACCCGGATGGTCACGGCGTTCTGGTTGTCCTCGGCGGTCGAGAAGACCTGCGACTTCTTGGTCGGGATCGTCGTGTTGCGGTCGATCAGCCGGGTGAACACGCCACCGAGCGTTTCGATACCCAGAGACAGCGGTGTCACGTCGAGGAGGACGACGTCCTTCACGTCACCCTGAAGCACACCGGCCTGGATCGCGGCACCAAGCGCCACAACCTCGTCCGGGTTCACACCCTTGTGCGGCTCTTTCCCGAAGAACTTGGTCACCTCTTCGATGACCTTGGGCATCCGGGTCATACCGCCGACCAGAACGACCTCATCGATGTCCGACGTGGTCAGACCCGCATCCTTCAGCGCGGCCTGGCAGGGCTTCATCGAGGATTTGATCAGGTCACCGACCAGGCTTTCCAGCTTGGCGCGGGTCAGCTTCATCACCATGTGCAGCGGCTGGCCGTTGGAGCCCATGGAGATGAACGGCTGGTTGATCTCGGTCGACTGGCTCGAAGACAGTTCGATCTTCGCCTTCTCGGCCGCTTCCTTCAGACGCTGAAGCGCCATCTTGTCCTGGGTCAGGTCGACCTGGTGCTCTTTCTTGAACTCGTCCGCCAGGTAGTTGACGATCCGCATGTCGAAGTCTTCACCGCCGAGGAACGTGTCGCCGTTGGTGGATTTCACTTCGAAGAGACCATCGTCGATCTCGAGGATCGTGACGTCGAAGGTACCGCCACCAAGGTCATAGACCGCGATGGTGTGGCTGTCTTCCTTGTCCAGACCATAGGCCAGCGCGGCGGCGGTCGGTTCGTTGATGATCCGCAGAACCTCAAGCCCGGCGATCTTGCCGGCGTCCTTGGTGGCCTGACGCTGCGCGTCGTTGAAGTACGCAGGCACAGTGATGACGGCCTGGGTCACTTCCTCACCGAGGTAGGATTCAGCGGTTTCCTTCATCTTGCCGAGGATGAAGGCGGAAATCTGGGAGGGGGAGTATTTCTCGCCCTTGGCTTCCACCCATGCATCACCATTGCCGCCGTCGATGACGTTGAACGGCAGGTTCTTCTTGTCCTTGGCCAGATCCGCGTCGTCTGCCCGACGACCGATCAGGCGCTTGACGCCGAAGATGGTGTTGGTGGAGTTGGTGACGGCCTGCCGCTTGGCAGACTGGCCGACAAGGCGTTCCTCGTCGGTGAAGGCCACGATCGACGGAGTCGTGCGTGCACCTTCGGAGTTTTCGATGACCTTCGGCTGCGAGCCGTCCATGATGGCCACGCAGGAGTTGGTGGTGCCAAGGTCGATACCGATCACTTTGGACATGTTTTCAATCCCTTCTACTTAAGGCGATACTTCCGGAGGCAGACCCGTAACGGCATCCACCACCGTCCGATTGACGGCGGTCAGCTTCCTGTCCGCCGCGCTTCTCGGGGTATATAGGTAGGGGTCGGAGGGGCTGCAAGCGGCCAGACACCCCCGGATCGGTAAAAATCGAGGCTTGAGTCCCGCAAACAACAGCCCAAGCCGACCATTCTCCGCCGATTGCGCAAATTCCCGGATCACCCTCCCGCCGCACGCCCCTTCCTGAGCATCGCGGCGCCATGGTAACGACGGGGCGGATCCACTCGCGACACGGACACTTATGCCGACCCCGACCCTCCGCCTGCGCGGCTTTGACATCTACAAGGGCTGCCTAGACACCGACGCCCAGACCGCCCTGATCGGGGCGCTGCGCGACGTGCTTCGGACCGCGCCGCTCTTTTCGCCCATGACCCGCTTCGGAAAGAAGATGTCGGTGCGGATGACGAGCGCCGGGAAATACGGCTGGTATTCCGACGGACGCGGCTATCGCTATGAACCGGCCCACCCGAACGGCACCCCCTGGCCGCCGATCCCCGACCAGGTCCTGACCCTGTGGCACGAGATCACCGGCCACGACCGGATGCCCGACTGCTGCCTGATCAACTACTACGGCGAAGGCGCCCGCATGGGGATGCACCAGGATCGGGACGAGGCGGATTTCACCTGGCCGGTCCTGTCCATCTCTCTCGGCGACGACGGCCTGTTCCGCATCGGCAACGAAGAGCGCGGCGGCAAGACGGAATCGATCTGGCTGGAATCCGGCGACGTGGTCGTGATGGGCGGCGCGGCGCGGCTGACGCATCACGGGGTGGACCGGATCCGCTTCGGCTCCTCCCGGCTTTTGCCGAAGGGCGGACGGATCAACCTGACCTGCCGCGTGGTGGACTGATCCAACGCACGCCAGCCGCGCATGACCCTCGTCACGTCATGCAGCCCAGACGCTGCGACCCGCAAGTCAACGCTTGGCGTTCCAGCTCAACGAGGCATGGCGGCGGGTAAAGAACTCTCCCATCAGGCCCAGCATGACCAGCCCGATGCCGAGGAACAGCGGATATTCCAGCGAAGAATTATGCGGCGTGTAGTTCAGGAACACATATCCGCGGCACTGGTCGATTGCGTGGAAAAGCGGGTTCCAGTCGAACATGTTGACCATGTAGGCCGGCAGCGTGTTGGCCACGAACATCTTGCCCGAGGCGATCATGTTGGCCCGCTGGTAGACCTGCGTGAAAATGCCCACGAACTGCGGCGCCCAGGGCTTCGCGGCCAGCAGCACCAGCCCGATCGCCAGGCCGGTGAACCAGGCCAGCATCAGCATCCCGAAGGCATAGACCGGCTGATCGATAGTGATCGGCGTCACTGTCACATCGTAGATGAAAAGGATCAGCACCAGCGTCAGCACCTGGATATAGAGAGACGACAGCGCCGCCGCCCCGATCGACACCGCGGTGTTCATCGGCGCGTGTTTCATCATCCCCGAGGTCGAATTGTCCGCCCCCGCCACCGCGCCGAGCGTCTTCACATGGGTCATGAACAGGAAAACGCCCGACATGATATAGAGAAGGAAGTCGCCCCGGATCGTATTGCCGCGCAGCCCGAGGATTTCGAACATCAGATAAAAGGTCATCACGAAGACGACCGCCTGGATCATGTTGATCGCGATGGAGGCCAGCGCATTGCGATGCGTCTTGCGGATCGAATGGACCGACGCGTGATAGATCAGCTCGGCAATGCCGACCGCCGATGACAGGCGTGATCGATGAACCCTCTGCTCAAACATTCCGATGCCTTCGTGAAGATTGCCCGAGAATTGCAGGGAATTCTTGCCGATCCCTTTCCGCTTCATCATAACGGGCAGCATCACACATGGCAATTCACACGAGCCGGAGTGTCAACCGGCAGGAGCAGAGATTTGGATTACGCGAAACTTGAAACCGTCATGCGCCGCCTCGCCCTCGAAGCGGGCGACAAGATCATGGACATCTACAATTCCGACGATTTCGAGGTGAAATCGAAATCGGATCAGAGCCCGGTGACGGAAGCCGATGAAGCCGCGGACGCCCTGATCTCTGCCGGGCTGCGCGCGGCCTTTCCCGACGTGACCCTGATCACCGAGGAACAGGCCGCCACCCATAGCGAAAAGGCCGACAGCTTTCTCATCGTCGATCCGCTGGACGGCACCAAGGAATTCGTGAACCGGCGCGGGGATTTCACCGTCAACATCGCCTGGGTGGAAAATGGCGTTCCGGTGCGCGGCGTGGTCTATGCCCCCGCCAAGGACCGCATGTTCTTCACCCGCGCAGACGGCACATCGGTCGAGGAAAGCGCCCCCTTCGACAAGGACAGGGTCGGCACCCTGACCCCGATCACCGTCTCGCAGGCCGACAATTCCGCTCTGATGGTCGTCGCCTCCAAATCGCACCGCGATCAGGCCACCGACGACTATATCGGCAAATACGCCACCAAGGACATGAAGAGCGCGGGCTCCTCGCTCAAGTTCTGCCTCATCGCCACCGGCGAGGCCGATCTCTACCCCCGCCTGGGCCGCACCATGGAATGGGACACCGCCGCCGGACATGCGGTCGTCACAGGCGCGGGCGGCAAGGTTCTGAACTTTGAAACGCTGGAACCGCTGGCCTATGGCAAGCCGGATTATGCCAACCCCTTCTTCATCGTCTGCTCGCCCTCGGTCGAGCTGAAGAAGGGCTGACAGGGCCCGGTCGCGTGACCAGCCCTCCCGTCAGCGTCATCGTTGTCAGCCGGGGCCGGGGCGAAAGCCTAGGCCTCACGCTCATCGGGCTGAGCCGCCTGATCCACGACACCTACGAGATCGTCGTCGTCGCCGATGCCGAGGGGCAGGAGGCCGTACGCCGCGCCCGCCTGACCGACGAGGTCAAGCTGATCCCCTTTGCCGACCCCAATATCTCGGAGGCGCGCAACCGGGGCATCGCCGCCGCCGCCGGAGAGATTCTGGCCTTCATCGACGATGACGCGGTGCCGGAACCGACCTGGCTGTCCTACCTCACGGCCCCTTTTGACGACCCGCAGGTCGCCGCGACCGGCGGCTTCGTGATCGGGCGCAATGGCATCAGTTTCCAGTGGAAGGCCTCTTCCGTCGATTACGCCGCGCGCACCGATCCCCTGCCCGTCGATGAAACCCGGCCGACCGTGCTGACCCCGCCGCCCGGCCGCGCCATCAAGACCGAAGGCACCAACATGGCCTTCCGCCGGTCGGTTCTGGCCGGGCTGGGCGGGTTCGACCCGGCCTATCGCTTCTACCTCGACGACACGGACCTCGACATGCGGCTGGCCAAGGCCGGACACGCCACCGCGATCGCGCCCCTCGCCCGGGTGCATCACGCCTTTGCCCCCTCCGCCCGCCGCGCCCCCTCGCGCGCGCCACGCGACCTCTATGAAATCGGGGCGAGCCTGTCGGTCTACCTGCGCCGCCACTGCCCGGAACCGGAGCGAGAGGCCATCGTGGACGCCTTCATCCGGTCCCGCGATGCCTCGCTCATCGGGCACATGATCACCGGGCGACTGGAACCGCGCGACGTGCAGCGCCTGCGAAAACGGCTGCGCGACGGGGTGGACGCAGGCAAAACCCGCGACCTCCCGCCGCTCCCGGCCATTGGTCACTCAAATGCCCCGTTTCTGCCCTTTGCGAGCCGCACCAATGAATCAGGTATCACCCTGTCCGGATCGTTCCGGGCGCGTCGTGCCCTGCGCCGAAAGGCGGCTGAAATGGCTGCGGAAGGCAAGTCTGTAACACTCTTCCTGTTCAGCCCGACAACCCTCTATCACCGGGTGCGGATGCGGCGTGAAGGTTACTGGGAACAGGCAGGTGGCATATGGGGCCGCAGCGACAGACAGGACAGGATTGTGCGATTGACCACGGTAAGGAAACGCCTACTTCGGGAAATCAAGAGAATCGCGCTACAACGAGGCATAGATCGTTAAAAATGTTGAAAAACGATCAGAGTGAGCATTTCGTCGCCGCCGGAGAGAAGTTTTCCGCGCAAGTCGGAAGAAACCGTTGCAATCGACTGACATCGTTCGGCCCAAGCCATACAGTCGACCGTGGAGCAAAGTGAGTTGGATATGAAAAACAAGATCACCAAGGCCATCTTTCCCGTCGCCGGCATGGGAACACGGTTCCTACCCGCGACGAAATCCGTCCCGAAGGAGATCATGTCGCTGGTTGACCGGCCCCTGATCCAATACGCCATTGATGAGGCCCGCGCGGCGGGCATCAAGGAATTCATCTTCGTGACCTCGCGCGGCAAGGCGGCGCTGGAGGATTATTTCGACCACGCCCCGCAGCTTGAGGCGGAACTCAAGCGCAAGGGCAAAAACGACCTCCTCGACGAGGTCAAGAACACCAACATGGACAGCGGCGCCATCGCCTATATCCGCCAGCACAAGCCGCTTGGCCTGGGTCACGCGGTCTGGTGCGCGCGGCGACTCGTCGGCAACGAACCCTTTGCCGTGATCCTGCCCGATGACATCATCGCCGCCGAAAAGCCCTGCCTTCAGCAGATGGTCGAGGCTTTTGCCGAAAACCCCGGGTGCATGGTCGCCGCGATGGAAGTGCCCAAGGACAAGGTCAGCGCCTACGGCGTCCTCGACGTCAAAGAGGATCACGGGTCGCTCGTTTCCGTGAACGGCATGGTGGAAAAGCCCGCCCCCGGCGAAGAACCTTCGAACCTCGCAGTGATCGGCCGCTACCTGCTGACACCGCAGATCTTCAAGAACCTGAACGCCAAGCAGACCGGCGCCGGCGGGGAAATCCAGCTTACCGACGCGATTGCCAAGGAAATCGACGAGGACCGCCCGGTCTATGGCTACCGGTTCCAGGGGCAGCGGTATGATTGCGGATCCAAGTCGGGCTATCTTCAGGCGACGGTCTCCTTCGCCCTGGCACGCCCCGATCTGCGCGACGACCTGATGAACTTCCTCCAGGAAGTGGTCAGCGTCGACAAGGCCGCGCAGTAAGCAGACCAGCACACAGCCAGACAAGACGGACGATTGATGGACAAGGTACTGGTGACGGGCGGTGCGGGCTATATCGGCTCGCACGCCTGCAAGGCCCTCCGCGCCGCCGGGTTCGAACCCGTGACTTTCGACAACCTGGTGACGGGCTGGGAAGACGCGGTGAAATTCGGCCCCTTCGAAAAGGGTGACCTGCTGGACCGGGCGCGCCTGGACGAGGTTTTTGCCGAACATCACCCGATTGCCGTGATGCATTTCGCCGCCCTCAGCCAGGTCGGAGAAAGCATGAAGGAACCGGGCCTTTACTGGCGCAACAACGTTCTGGGGTCGCTCAACCTGATCGAGGCCGCCTGCGACGCGGGCTGCATGAACTTTGTCTTCTCCTCCACCTGCGCCACTTACGGCGATCAGGACAACGTCGTGCTGGACGAAGACAGCGAACAACACCCGATCAACGCCTATGGTGCCTCCAAACGCGCGATCGAAGACATCCTCACCGATTTCGGCAACGCCTATGGCCTGCGCCACGTGATCTTCCGCTACTTCAATGTGGCCGGGGCCGATCCCGAAGGCGAGGTCGGCGAATTCCACCGCCCCGAAACGCATCTCATCCCGCTCATGCTGGATGCCATCGACGGCAAGCGTGACGCGCTTACGATCTTTGGCACCGACTATGAGACGCCGGATGGCACCTGCATCCGCGACTATGTACACGTTTGCGATCTGGTCGATGCACATATTCTTGGGGTAAACTGGTTGATAGACGGCAAACCGAGCCGCGTGTTCAACCTGGGCACCGGCTCCGGTTTCTCTGTTCGCGAAGTGATTGATCATTCCCGCGCGGTCACCAACAGGACCGTGCCCTACAAGGAAGGACCGCGCAGACCCGGTGACTGTACCAAGCTGGTGTCGGGATCGACCCGCGCCGAGGCCGAACTGGGCTGGCGCCCGACCCGGTCCACGCTTGACCAGATGATCGCCGACGCCTGGCGGTGGCACCAGACTGGCCACTACGACAAATAGCGCCCCCCCGACCCGCCTGCTTGATCTGACCCGCCTCGCCAGTCGGCCGGGGCGTCAGCCGACGGGCATCGACCGGGTGGAACTGGCCTATCTGCGCCATCTCATCGAACTGGAGGCGCCGGTCTGGGGGCTGGTCCGGCTGTCGGTCGGCTATGTCCTGCTGGACCGTGGCGGGCTGGCCTCTTTCCTGCACCGCGTGCAGGGCCGCACCGCCTGGGGCAAGACCCGCCTCCTGCTGCGCCTCGCGCGGAAACTGACCCCGCTCCAGCGGCAGGTGCAAAGCGACCTCTGGCGCCTGGCCGCGCACAAGGTGCTGGGCCGCAAGCTGCCGAAACTGCTGGAAAACCTGCCCGAGGGGATCGGCTATATCAACGTCGGCCAATCCAACCTGACCGAACATACCCTCACCGCGCTCTCCGCCCATCCCGAGGCGCGCATCACGGTGATGATCCACGACACCATCCCGCTGGATTACCCCGATTACAGCCGCCCCGAGGCGGTCGACAGGTTCCGCGGCCTGTTGCGGCGGACCCTGCACCACGCCGACCTGATCCTGTGCAACAGCGTCAAGACGCAGGAGGACGTGCAGCGCAACATGGCGCTTCTCGCCCGCGAGGATGCAGAGGCCGACGGCCGCGATGCGCCGGGGGACGAGACCATCATCGCCGCCCTGCCCCGCATGGTCGTGGCCCCTCTGGCCATCGATCCGCCGCGACCCGACCCGGTGGCCCTGCCGCCGGACCTGCCCGAAGACCGCCCCCTGTTCCTCACCGTCGGCACGATCGAGCCGCGCAAGAACCACGGCCTGCTTCTCGACATCTGGGAAACCTGGGACGAGGGGGAGGACGGCCCCCGGCCGGTCCTGGGCATCGTGGGCGCGCGCGGCTGGCGCAACGAAGACCTCTTCCACCGTCTCAACACCACGCCCCTGCGCAACCGCGACATCTTTGAATGGCCCGACCTCAGCGACAAGGCCGTCGCGGCCCTCATGGCCCGCGCCAACGCACTCCTCTTCCCCAGCTTCGCCGAAGGCTTCGGCCTCCCCCCGGTCGAGGCGGCCGCGCTACAGACGCCGGTGATCAGCGCAGACCTGCCCTCGGTCAGAGAAAGCCTTGGGGATTTCGCAGTTTACCTTGACGCAAACGACAGCTATCCTTGGAAAAAGGCCATAAAGAGCCGGATAGAGGTTGGACGGTCAGTGACCGACGGGATGCGGGGCTTCTTAACCCCATTTTGGGAAGATCACTTCAAGGTCGTCTTAAAGATGACGTGATAGTCTTCGTCCCGACGGACCCGGCGGTCTTGGTCTGGAAGGGCGGGCGTTGAGCATCGTTTCGTCATATCGCCTGAGGCTCCAGCGGCGACGCTGGCTGATCCGCGCCGTGCGCAAGCGGCGGGACCTGACCTCTGTTGCCAACCGAACCCGCAAGATCCGCCGCGATGACGTTCTGCTTTACTGCACGGCCCGCAACGAACGCATCCGGCTGCCCTATTTCCTGGACTACTACCGCCGGCTCGGCGTGAACCACTTCCTGTTCGTGGACAACGACAGCACCGATGGCAGCGTCGAATACCTGCGCGATCAGCCCGATTGTTCGCTCTGGCACACCCGGCGCAGCTACAAGCGGGCGCGCTTCGGGATGGACTGGATCAACTGGCTGCTGCTGCGCTACGGCCACGGCCACTGGTGTCTGACCGTCGATCCCGACGAATTCTTCGTCTACCCCTTCTGCGACACACGGCCCATTCAGGCGCTGACCGACTGGCTCGACGCCTCCTCGATCAAGTCGTTCTCGGCCATGATCCTCGACATGTATCCAAAGGGCCGGATCGACGACGAACCCTATCGCGAAGGCCAGAACCCGCTGGAAATCGCCTCCTGGTTCGACAGCGGCAACTATGTGATCGAAAAGAACAAACGCTACGGCAACCTGTGGATTCAGGGCGGCCCCCGTCAGCGCGTCTTCTTTCCCGATCAGCCGGAACTGGCCCCGGCGCTCAACAAGATCCCGCTGGTAAAATGGGAACGGAAGAACGCCTATGCCTCGTCCACCCACATGCTGCTGCCGCGCGGTCTGAACCTGACCTATGATGAATGGGGCGGCGAAAAGGCCTCCGGCCTGCTGCTGCATACGAAATTCCTCAACACCTTTGCCGACAAGGCGAAGGAGGAGCTGACCAGAAGCCAGCATTACTGCGCCTCTGTCGAATACAGGGCCTATGCCGACCTGATGCGCGACGACCCGGAACTGTGGTGCAAATGGTCCGAAAAATACATCAACTGGCGCCAGCTTGAAATCCTCGGCCTCATGTCCAAGGGGAACTGGGCATGAGCGTCGGGATCATCATGCTGGTGCACACCGCGCTCGACCGCGCGGAACAGGTGGCGCGCCACTGGGCCGCGGCCGGTTGCCCGGTGGTGATCCATGTCGATGCAAACGTGCCGTCGAAGACACACAGGGCCTTCGTCCGGTCGCTGTCGGATGTGGAGCAGATCCAGTTTTCCCGCCGCCACCGCTGCGAATGGGGCACCTGGGGCATCGTGGCCGCCACCCAGTCGGCGGGCGAACAAATCCTGCGCAACTTTGCCGATGTGCGCCATGTCTACCTCGCCTCCGGCTCCTGCCTGCCGCTGCGGCCCGTACAGGAACTGATCGACTACCTCGCCGACCGCCCCCGCACCGATTTCATCGAAAGCGCGACGACCGCCGATGTCCCCTGGACCGTCGGCGGGCTGGACAGCGAACGGTTCACCCTGCGCTTCCCCTTCGCCTGGAAAAAGCACCGGATGCTGTTTGACGGCTATGTCCGGCTGCAACGCAGGCTCCGAATCCGGCGCCGGATGCCGAACGGGATCGTGCCGCACCTCGGCTCGCAATGGTGGTGCCTGACCCGGCAGACCCTGTCGGCGATCCTCCAGGACCCCGAGCGGCACGTCTACGACCGCTTCTTCCGCCGCGTCTGGATCCCGGACGAAAGCTATTTCCAGACCCTCGCGCGGCTCTATTCCAGCCATATCGAGAGCCGCTCGCTCACCCTGTCGAAATTCGATTTCCAGGGCAAACCGCACATCTTCTACGACGATCACCTGCAACTGCTGCGTCGGTCCGACTGTTTCGTCGCACGCAAGATCTGGCCCCGCGCCGACCGCCTGTATGAGGCGTTCCTGACCGACGAGGCCCACGCCATGAAACGGACGGAGCCGAATCCAGGCAAGATCGACCGCATCTTCTCCAAGGCGGTGGAGCGTCGGACCCGCGGCCGCCCCGGCCTCTACATGCAGAGCCGGTTCCCCAACAAGAGCTTTGAAAACGGGCTGACCGGCGCGAAATATTCCGTCTTCCAGGGCTTTGCGGAGCTCTTCAGCGATTTCGAACCCTGGCTCGCCCGCACCACCGGCTGCAAGGTGCACGGCCACCTTTTTGCGCCGGACCGGGCACATTTTTCCTCTGACCAGCGCGTGATCAACGGGGCCCTGTCCGACAGCGCCGCGATCCGCGATTACCGCCCCCGCGCCTTCCTCACCAACCTGATCTGGAACACCCGTGGCGAACGCCAGTGTTTCCAGCTTGGCCCGATGGACAGCCAGGGGGCGGCCTGGGCCATGGCGCGCGATCCCAATGCGCAGATCTCCGTCATCTCCGGGGCCTGGGCCGTGCCGCTCTTCACCTCCAACCGCGATTTTTCGCACCTGCGGACCGAAGCCGCCCGCCTCCAGAAGATCGAGACGGAGTTTCTGGAAAAACTGCGCTCCCCGCTCGCCAAGGCGCGGGTCCGGGTCTGGACCATGGCGGAGTTCGTGGAAAACCCGATGGAGCCCTTGCAGCTCATCATCGATGAACTGGGGGCCAAGAACGCCCGCCGCCTCACCGAAGCGCCCAAGATGGTGGACCTGACCGGCTTTGGCCAGTTCCTCCAGAACCTCAAGAACCAGGGGATGCACCCCTACCTGATGGGCGACTTCCCGACCGATTCCATCACCAACCGCCCGCCGCAACACCGTCAGCGCAAACCCTATCTGGTCAAGAAGTAGATGCCCCAGTTCGACAGTTTTGTTGTCTTTGCCGAAATGCGCACGGGGTCGAACTTCCTCGAAGCGAACCTCAACGCCTTTCCCGGCCTCGCCTGCGTCGGAGAGGCGTTCAACCCGCACTTCCCCGGCTATCCGAACAAGGAAGACTGCCTGGGCATCACCCTGGCAGAGCGTGACGCGGATCCCCTCCGCCTGATCGAAGCGGTGAAGGCGCAAGATGTCCTGACCGGGTTCCGCTTCTTCCACGACCACGATGCCCGCGTTCTGGACACGATCCTGCCGGACCCGCGCTGCGCCAAGATCATCCTGACCCGCAACCCGGTGGACAGCTATGTCAGCTGGAAGATCGCGCAGGACACTGGGCAATGGAAGCTCACCGACGTCCGCCGTCGCAAGGACACCGCCAAGGTCACCTTCGACGCCGAGGAATTTGAGGCGCATGTCGAACAATTGCAGGCCTTCCAGATCCGGCTGATGAATGCGTTGCAGACCACGGGACAGACGGCCTTCTACGTCGCCTATGAGGATCTTCAGGACGTCGCGGTGATGAACGGCCTCGCACGCTGGCTTGGCCAGGCGGATCAGCTCGACAAGCTCGACGACAAGTTGAAACGGCAGAACCCCGCGCCGCTGTCCGAAAAGGTCGAAAACTTCGACGCGATGGAACAGGCGCTGACCCGGCTGGACCGGTTCAACCTGACGCGGACGCCGAATTTCGAACCGCGCCGCGGGCCGAACGTGCCTTCCTATCAGGCTGCCGCGAAGACCCCACTTCTCTACATGCCGGTGAGGGGAGAGATCGACCGCCAGGTGTCGGACTGGCTGGCCGCGCTGGACGGGGTCACGCGCAAGGACCTGCCCGGAAAATTCACCCAGAAACACCTGCGCCAGTGGATGCGACAGAACCGGGGCTTCCGCAGCTTTGCCGTGATCCGCCACCCGGTCGCCCGCGCCCATTCGGTGTTCTGCAACCGCATCGTCAAGACAGGGCGCGGCGCCTACGGTGAAATCCGCCAGACCCTGCGCCAGAAATACAAGCTGCCGATTCCCGGCCGCAACGCCGATGGTCCCTACCCGATGGAGGATCACCGGCAGGCCTTTTCCATGTTCCTCGACTTCCTCAAGGCGAACCTGAACGGCCAGACCTCCATCCGCATCGATCAGAGCTGGGCCAGCCAGGCCAGCGTGCTGGAGGGGATGTCCAGCTTCTGCCCCCCCGACATGATCCTGCGCGAGGACGAGCTGGGAAAGGCCCTGCCCCGCCTTGCCGCCGCCGTCGGGCACCCCGCCCCGCCGCGCCCCGACCCGGTGCCGGAGGACACGCCGCACCCGCTCTCCGCCATCTACGACGCGGAGATCGAGGAAAAGGCAGCCGACGCCTATCAGCGTGACTACCTGCTCTTCGGATTCGGGAAATGGGGTTAGGCGGTCAGGCCGCCTGGCTGTCCTGATCGGAGGTCAGCAGCGCATAGAGCGTCGACACGTCGTGGTTCGCCCGCAGCTTCTTGCACAGGTCGGGATTGCGCAGGGTCCGCGACACCAGCGCCAGCGCCTTTAGATGCTCGACCCCGGCCTCCTGCGGCGCGAAAAGCGCCATGACGACATCCACCGGCTGCCGATCCACCGCGTCGAAATCGACCGGCTTTTCCAGCAGGATGAAGGCGGCGGTCATGTCGGTCACGCTGGACAGCCGCGCATGGGGCAGCGCCACGCCATGGCCCACACCTGTCGGGCCAAGCGTTTCCCGCTCCATCAGCGCCTCGATCACGGCTGCGGTGTCATACCCATACGCGGCATGCGCGAGTTCACCCACATCGTGCAGCAGACGCTTCTTCGAGGACGCCGAGGCGATAACCTTGATCGCCTCGGGTTTGAGGATCTCCGTTAGGGTCATTGTATCCTTACGCTCG
>Ga0213839_1001528_pt1 | contig 14651 bp, 14 predicted proteins | sample SWPATP21_FD_160075 | JGI IMG/M metagenome (GOLD analysis project Ga0213839, IMG submission 160075) | Coastal seawater microbial communities from Marineland, Florida, United States - SWPA TP2 #1 | ecosystem: Environmental > Aquatic > Marine > Coastal | place: USA: Florida | collected 2016-08-14 | reverse complement strand
GAAAGTCTTGACAACACTGCGGGAAAGTGGAGGGCGAAGGAGAGAGAGACTCATGCTGCTCTGCCACTGATGACCACTCATTGGCTGACAGCGAGGCAGAATGTGGGTCGCCAGCCAGCACCTGGTTCAACTAGTCTCGATAGCAACCGTATCCGCGGGACTGGATTTCGCCGGTTGTCGAACGGGTGACGCTTGCTGTGACTAGTCCGTACGGCGCACGGAACGACGTGCATCTCCGCACCGATGACGAGAAACTCTGTCACTTGGAACTACTAGACCAAGGAGTAATGTGTGTCATATCCCGGCTTTGCTCCGATGTTTTGTCGGTGCGATCAGTAATCTTGTAAGATATTGACGTCCACAAAAATACTGTGTGAAAGTCAAATAGCGGCGGTCCAACGAGCAGGTTGCCACGATGGGCAAGGAAGAACGACGAGTCATGCTGCAGGTGTATGGTCCACTAGGACTAAACCTGAAGGAGGTACGCAAACACAACTGTACAGTGGTTGTTGTGGACAGCTTCTATCGATCGGAGAAAAACATCCCATACTGTGCCGAAGCATCTCGTCAAATTCGCCCCGGCGACATGATAGAACGGGTGGACGGGATCTCTGTGATTAATGCGGGCATGGAAAAAGTTTACTCAATTATTCGAGACTCCATCCGAGACCACAAACTCGGGATATGGGTGCGGAAATTCAAGCACTTCTCTTCCGACATGGCTGAGGCTGCGCTTCGCAAGCCCAATAGATTCAACGGTGCGTCAACGTACAAGAATAAGCCGGCGCCGAAGCTACCGCCTAAATTGCCGGGTCCAAAACCGTCACTTCGGTCTCGAGCGCCCGGTGCTCCGGCTCCCGCAGCTGACAGGTTTACCAGGAAAGCCTCTCCTCCACCAGTAAGTATCTTTTTTATGGGAGTCTGAAAGTGCGCATGGACCCTGATTCATGATGTCCACGGCGCGCAGGTGCCTCGAAGAAATTCGAATCCTCGCATCACACACAACCACCAAGTGAACGACGAACTAGCAAAGGCGAAGCAGGAAGCAGAAGCAAATAAGAAGGCGGTGCGTTGTTTTTCCAATTGTGTTAATCGACTTGTGGCGACAGACCTTTATGCCAAGAGTATGCATCGAATAGGCTGAGGCAGCTCAAGCTGAAATTGAACGTTTACGAGCCCAACTTGCTAGAGCTTCTGTACAGCCAAGCGCACCTGGCCCAGCAGTTCCTGCTCGGCCACGGAGACGATCGTCAATCCAACTTGCCGCGCAAGCATCCGCCGTTAGAAAGTCGCTGGAACGAACGCGGGAACCACCAAGACGTGTGTCCAAGCCGACTGCAACCGCTCACCAGGTTCCGTGATACTCGCTGTGCCCATCAACAATCGTCCAGATGTCTTATAGCGCTTGCATTCTCCATCATTAGGCTTCCGGGACAATAATTGACAAATACAGGATCACGGATCTCCCAACCATTCAACAGGTAAGTTGTGATATTTGCGTCGTTGATCGTTGATGGCTTTTCATTGCAGCGCCATGCTCAGATTATGTTCGCGGGAAGCAACAAGTGGAACATTGTCGTGCTTGAACCCAAAGGAAAGCCTCTCGGCATGGAAATTGTGAAAGTCAAGACAAAGAATGAGAGGGGACAATCGGTTAAACGTATCCAGATTGCGGGATTCTACCGTGACGGGGATCGTGTGTGCGTTGCCGAAAAATCGGGCCAGGTATTTACGCTTTGAGCGTCGCAAAATGCTCTGAGTCCTGCAAGTTTACAATTTGCTTGATGACGCCACAGGTGGAGCCGGACGATGAAATCAAGGTTATCAATGGGGTGGGCATTTCAACGCACACGCAGGCAATTAGTCGTTTGAAGCATTTATGTGCTACCGGTGCAACCATCGTGCTTTCACTCATTCGGCGCAAGACGCCTGGTCCTAGCCAACGTGCTAACAAACGTTTGAGCGTGGGGCGTCCCACTTACTGAGAACTCCATCGCTCATGAACCGGATTTTCCGACGTTAGTTTGCCGGCCAGTATTAGATTTATTTAATTTTAGGTTTTTCTTATTTGTTTGGTTGTTCTAAATGTTTTTGAACGATATTGGACTTGGTTTGTCCAGATCGTCAAGTTTCTGACTATTCACGAGACCTAATTCAGCGTTTGCTCGCGCTGATCCGTTTGACATCAACGTCTGATCTGCGGATGATGCAACCACTAAGGGTGTACTTGCAGACATTGAACTTGTTGAGCGCCTAAGCTTCGACACCGCCGAATATAGCAGTGGCAATGAAGCACTCGCACTAGCTGGGTCCAGCGTGTCGAGCCCCAACTCGCTTTGCAAAAACACCCGCTCCAGCTGTGGTTTTTGAGATTGCCGGGCCTCAGGGACGAAAACGGATAACGTGTTGGTGTAGCCATTGAAAGCAAGATATTCCCGAATTAACTCGTTGATAATTACATTCTCCTCCGGAGCACTTGCGTCAATTGATGCAGTTTGCGGGTTGGACTGATTCGATTCCAAGCAATGATAAATTTCGCTGCGAATGCGCGACTTCAGCTGGTTAATCACGCCTCTTCGCTCCAAGGCGCTCTTCAGCTCTTCTTTGATTCGAGTCAGGTCTGGATCTGCGCTGGACATAATGTTAAACTAATTTGTCAGCAAAAGCGCTTGAGTACCGAAATTGACACACGCAAACACAAAAGAAGCACAGATGCACGAAACCAAACTCACAAAATGAGTTGCGAAATTATGTCGCTTTGTCACTGTTTTTCAATTCGTTGTACTCTGCTCAACAACACAACGCATCCAACCACCTCCTATGTGTCGTTGGAAAGTCACAGGTTTCCCTATGCACACAAGCGTCGATAGTTCGGGGCTACTGAGGTCGATTTCGCGTCAACGAACACCGAAGCGGACGGACAAACAGACGCAACACGCGCACGCGATACACAACACCAACCGCCAAACCGCCGACCCGCCGACCCGCACCAACTAAAGCAAGAACTGCTGCGTCGTCGCAGTGAGTGTTGTTTGCGGCGCGCACTGTGGGACTGTGAGCGGACGAGGATTCAAATCAAATCATCAAATCACAAATCACGAATCACCAACAACCGAAAACACCGAAAAGATTCGTACCTTGTACTTTTAGTACAGTCGCAGACGACAAGGACCAGTTTCGCGCAGAATCACCACAAACTTCAAACTTCGAAGCTTCGAAACTTCAGAAACTTCAGAAACTCCCAGAAACTTCGAAACTTCATGGGGGCGTGGCACACCACTTCAGATGCAAATGAAGATGAACCAACGACGTTATTGCGCTTGCCAAGCTGCACGTCGACGTCTCGCATCTCTGATCAGACGAGAGAGGAATGGCATACCCGTGATTGTTAATATTGTACAATGGCTCGTTGTGTTTCTTGCTTGCGACGTCGTACATCGTACTCGAGTAGTGTCCTCGCCAATATTTAATTTATAAAAAGTGTGATGCAAAGCGTTGTTCGATTGTTTTTGGAGAACTACCCGAGCATTCCAGTCGTCGCAGACGAGATGCGGTACTCGAGTACGGTGGCAACCCCATCACACGAACAGCAAGGAAATCGCAAGCACAACAAATGGTATTTTATTAAAACCTCCTTTTGCCACGATTGAACTGTTGGTTGTCAGCATACGACCGACTGGAGCGTGCCTCCTGTTTGGCTTGTCGCTCTCTCTTGAAGAACCTGCATGGACAGCGCATTTTGGACCGAAAATAGTTCAGCGCCAACTTGTTGCAAAGAGCACTGCGAAGTGAGTAACATACTCTTTATTGATTTCAGGATCGGCACGATCAAAGGTTCTTTTGACAAAATCTTCCTCCAAACCGTGTTCGCGATTGGCGCCAGGAGGACTGGGAGGTACACAGCAGCAAATGGTCACAGTGCAGTTCACTTCGCGCAACTTTACACACGCCCGTACCGTCGCCCTTCACGTAAGAGATTGGCCCAGAAGGGTTCTCCAAAAATATGTCTCCTCATCGCATTTTGCAAAGCAAATATGGACCACAAATTTAACACCTGCACATGTGCAGAAGTTACGCGTGCGATACCGTGACCAGCGACTGACGACAGGAACCTCACCTTCTTATTCGTTTTCACATATTGAAAAAATTCAGCCTTTGTCATGCTCTGTCATCACAGTTCAACATGTAGCCAAAAATCGCACACGTTACCAGGGCCTCGTGTGAAAACGCTTGCTGAAAGTAGATGGAACCTGTTTCCGATATGGTAGTGACTTTAGATACTCCAAAACTTCCTTCGACTTTGAGTCGATTTTCTTGCTGCCGAAGGCCTCTGAGAACAATGTTTGAACCATTTCTAAGCGAATGCTTCGTTGATCGTGACCCTTTCCGTCCTGTGAAACAACGGCACACAGATTAGCGAGTCTGATATTGAACGCCCAGCACCACCGCACAATTGTACGTACGCGCGCCGCGGTCGAGTCATTCATATCCATCAAAGACAAAAAGTAACAGTCAAACACGAAGTTCAACAAGTCCTTGTGCGTTGCCAACGCTATGTTGAACACCACCACGGCATACTGAGAAAAACTCAATTTACCACGTCGATCAATGTCAAAACAAAAGAAAAGGCGCTTTGCCATTGGAGACACAAACTTGGACTCGAGTTCGAAGGACTGGTAAAACTCGGCGAGGTCTAACCGCCCGGACTTCCTCATGTCATTGTCTGCAAAATTGTACAGCAGCTGTGTGATCAACTTATCGTCCATATCACAAACTTGAAATACTTTGTAGTCAAGGACAGTAATGTATTGCTCACGAAGAGCAGTGATGTTTCCATACTTGATGCGCGACACGATGCTCCCCATCGTACTCGTGGGAATGCTCCGCTCTACATTCTGCTTCGCTCAGCGCATGTAGTTTGATCGTAACTCGTGGCCTACCAAACTTAATATCTGTTTTTTTTAATTTCTTCACTACCACTTTCTTCGGCCGAACTTTTTGCACCGCAGCTTCAGCAAAGCCGCATCTCGCACGAAATAAAAGTGTTTGTTTTGAGCCACCGCTGGGTCAGACTCTTTCGTTGGTGACTCTCGTTCCTGCGAGGCAGCCTCGTGCGCTTGCCAAAACCCTGCCCCTTTTTCATTCTCGAAGGTAAGCATTCACAGCAGGAGTCCGCCACCTTGTCACAGCACCTCGTCGTCATCATACACCATCCTTATCCTGACGCGTCGTGCTCCTCCGTCTGCAGTGCTGCATCCTTCGTCTGTAGATCGTCGTTGTGGCTGTGGTGCTGGACGTTTCGTGTTTCTCGCGTTCTCTCGTTTCACGACGTCAGTCAAGTGACTTTCGCTGCCAGCGAGCGAGAGAGCAGAGCGCGCGGGAGTCAGCATCAACATTAGCCTGTATCTTCCTTCCTCCGCTTTCTTTCCTGGCCGTCAGTGAGTGAGCGAGTGAGTGAGAGTGACCGATTCATTGGCTGACTGACTGACTGACACTGAGTGAGTGGCTGAATGACTGGGTGAGTGAGTGAGTGACTGACTGACAGAAGAAGGAAGTCAGCTTGAAATGCAAAATGTACGGTGAATAAAGTGAATGGGTCGGGTCGGTCGGTCACTGTTTGTTGCTCCGCACTCACTCACTCACTCACCCGGTTTGGTTGGTGGTGAGTGGTGAGGTTGGTTGCTCGGTGTCTAAAGTTGGTCGGCGGCAGCGCTCGTTGGTCGTTCCTTCGTTCGTTCCTTCGTTCGTTCTCTTCTGTTGGTGACCGACCGTGCAGGTGACCGACCACCACAAACCTGACTGCGTTTAGTTGTCGTCGAACAGCGGCGAGCCGAAGTACAACGATGAACGGTGAACAGTGAAGGGCTGGGCAAGAAAGATTGCCCCTCTGATTCGTTTGTTGGCACGTTCGAAAGTTCGATTGGTCATTGTGTGAGTTGTCGGTCAGTTGGCCGGTCCAAGTAGGACAGGTGGTGTCATTCAAACGACAACCGCACGAAGAGGATACTTGTCAAACAGAGACGGTGAATTGGTTGCTACTTTGTTACCGGGAGTGGTGTGGTCCATACTGCAAGGCAACTGTGACGTGACGATGTGTGTGCTCCAAGCTCCGTCCAGATTCGTAGGGATAAACCTTCCGCGCGATCCGAGATTTCCACACCCAAAGCAGTGACTGAGCGCGGACGCCCTTGCAACTGAGCCAATTGAAGCATTGAATATTTTTCAAATTTTCACCCATCAATTTCGGTCGCCACACCATTGGGTAGAAGTGGCGTGTACGATGAGGTCTTCCGTTTTGATAACCATTCTGTCCATTTCTCAGTTACTTTCGGAAGCTGAGTGCCAGTCACTTGAGAAATGCGACGCTTTGTTGTGGAATGTCACTAACGCCTCGCACACGTGGACCGGTGAGGTCAAAGTTCTACCAGCATTGAACGGAGAGGAGAGTTATCCCGACTCTTACTCAGACATTCAGCTTGTGTTTGACGTCGGACGTGATAAAGATGGAAACCTCAATAATCCGGCGTACGTCACAAGCAATTTAACGCGCAGCAACGGCTACGACACCAACAAGTATTCGACGCCCCCGACGTGCAAGACGAAGTATCAGTACAATTGTCTCAAAGAGACGTCTCTGTCGATTACGCCATATTGCACATACATGACAGCAACCCAAGCCGCTGACTGTAACTGCGGAGAAAGTGGATCAAACAGTGCATGTGCGCCCGTCGACGAGGGTGGCAACTGCTACCAAATCAGCGACCCGTATGCTCTTCAGGAACAGTGTGATTTCCCGTGCACTGGATTCTTTTGGTGCGAACATTTTCTGTTGTCGTATGAAACAACAACCTTTTCGCTCCTATTTGAGCATGCCGGAAAGTTTGACACCGATCCGTACACACTAAAAATGACCACAGCTGGCAAATTTGAAAGTGGTTGTGGCGACACTGAGAAATCCACGTACCAACTTCAAGCTTTCCTCTATTCTGGCACACACGCAAATCCGTACGTCTGTTGATTTGAGCGTTTGTTCTAGACCGCGACCTTGCTAACCTCGAACGTTCTCGTGTCTTATTACAGGTATGTCGAAACAACCTGGTACATTATTGTCGGATGCGCCGGTGGGGCTCTTCTGATATTTGGAGGCGGCTGGGTAATATTTTTCCTACTCACGCGAGAGAAAAAGGGTGATGAGGAGAAGGAACAAATAGAGAAGCGGCAAGTAACGGCAAGTTCCACAAATCTATGTGCACCATTACTTCATGCTGCAGAGGGAGCAGATGACGGCGGCCTGCGTTGCCCGGACTGTCATGCCATTGTCATGTCGACACATGACCGACGATGTTCCAACAAGGTAAATCTTGCCTTTTGCCTTCGTTTTTTTCGCACATTCAGCCGCAGTTTGATTGTGTTCGTCTGTTGTATATTTCAGCTGTGTAACAAGCCGTACCGCTACTACATAAAGTGGACGAGAGAACACGGTGAAGTACAAGTGGAAACACAGTTCAGTGACGATGATGACGACGACGACTACGTCTCAGCCGAAACCGCATAATTTGTATGCCCGATCGCTTTGGATCAATAATAATAACATTAGTAGCAAAACAATAAAAATAGCGTACATACAGCACCACTGATAACTGCGATGCAAGTTCGCAGGCACTCGTAAAAGACTCGTACACGTTAGATTGGAGCGATACGCACTGTAGTCGCCGCTGTTGGGTACGAGTACCATGCTCAATCCTCGTTGGCGACAAACGTTCGGATTTCGTTCAATATTTCAGACTTTATTTCATCAGGCACCGTAGCTCGTCCCCGAGGCGCAATTTCTTTGACAAGATCCTCCACTTTAATTTTCTCCAAACCCTTGCTGGCAATTGCATCTTTACAGTACTCTTTCAAACTGTCAACCCAGCCGCTTTCAACGAGACGCTTTTCTAGCAGCTTGCGTAGGCGCGTCTTTTGATTTGGCATGCAAACAGAGGATGCATCAGTGATGGCACTTAAACAACTTAGACTATCAGTGATCGCTCACATCGTCAGCAAGCATATAACCCATACCTTTTCACCGGTCGCTTCGAGTTTTTCCAGAATTCTTTCTCGAATGAGATGATCTTTTTGCCTGCGCTCAGTGAGGTTCTCCATTTTGGCAGTGTCGTCACGAAAAGTTCATGCCAAAAGATTGGCTGAAGCGCAAAAATATTCAATACTGAAACAAGTTTGGTGTGACTTTGCCAGCAATTCCGATAACAAGTTGGTTCGTGCAGATAATGTGTCGCCGGACTTGCGGACTCGACGCGCCTGCTTGCCATCTTGAAGTAAGTCCCCAGTTCACCGCCAACGGCCGCCCCCCTCCATGACTGACACACAACGCGACGGAACCGAATAGACTTTCGAATTCAGTACATCAGGCATGTACACAACTCTAACACAACAGCAATCCACCGCCAGACCAACAACACACAGCAAATTGAAGCAACGCAACAACGCAACAGCGCAACCAACAACGACAGAAAACAACAGCGCAACAACACAACAGCACAAGCAAACCACGACACAACAAACCACAGCAAACCACGACACAACTACGCAACGAAACAACGCAACCACGACGACACAACGACGTTGACGTGAAACCGCCACAGCGAATTCGCCACAACGAACGATTGTGGGTGAGTGAAGAGTGAAGAAAAGAAGAAAAGTGAAAAGTGTGCAGCTGCTGTATTCACTAAGTTTCACATGCGTTGTAATTTTTCATCAAGTCGCAAACGGCGAAACTGTAGAGCACACACGAACCGCTCACTCACTCTCAGCTCTCAGCTCGTTCACCGTCAGACCGCCGCTAACATCAGCTTGTAAGTTCGTAAGAAGCAGAGGTTGAGGACGGAGGAAAGCCGCTCGCTCACTCGCTCACAACAGAAGAACCACCAACAGACCAACAGAGTGCCGTTGTATTTCCGTTCCCGTCTGCTTGTTTCGCCGCTCCTTGCCTTGCCTTTTCGTCTCGTTGCCTTGCCTCGTTGCCTTGTTGGTGTCTCTTTGCGTCTTTGTGCACGTACCTTCGTCTCTTCGCCAGTCTCCTCTCTGTCGTTGGCGATGTCCGTCGCGAATGCTGTGCCGTGTGCCGAAAACTGATGCTGACGAGCTGGGAGATGGCACATCCGTGAGGAGGAGGAGCCAACGTGTCATTGTTGAACACAGACCGAATGAGGAATACGCGGCGACTTGAATCCTGTTCAAGGGCAGCACAGAAAAATATGCACACCCCTGTAGTGCGGAGGCCACTTCAACCTACTGTCGTTACAAAGCGATGCGTTGCATTGAAATCTGCGGTCTCTAGGTCAATAAATGCAGGCGCTTCATTCCTATTACTGAACTTTTCTCGTACTATACAGTGGGCGTTGTGGACTGCTAACAATTATGTAGACACAATGTTCGTCATAAGTCGCGCGGCACAGCGGCTTGGCGTGTTGACGCTGCTGCTGACCGTACACACCACCCGTACGTCGTAGTTCGGTGCTGTTGGTTGCAATTGTGTTATCGGCATCGACGTTAAACACCTTAACTTGTTGTGCAATTATTGTAGGTGCTGGAGTGTCTGGGTATACGGAACAATATGATTCATTTGCTGATGGTGATGCCAGCCACTACATTGACGAATATGACAACTACAGCGAGCAAGAATGTGCAGATGAATGTACATACGACTTGTCTTGTTTCTCATTCGAGTGGCGAGACCCAGCTGGTGCAAATGGCGCGACAGGAAACTGCAAAACCTCTTATTTTAACGAACTGGATGGACCTGGTCTAACTGATTCGGATGCAGAAGAATGGAACTTTTACGAAGCTGATTCTGTAGAGTGTCCAGACTACCCTACTCTTGACGGGGCAACTATTTCGACAACTGGAACTGGAAAAGGAGACAAAACAATTGTGGCCTGTGACGAAGGTTACTTTGGGGGAGGGACTTCCTATTGCCTAGGCACTGGAGAATATGATCAAACATATGCTTGTTATGGAACGACGTCCGACGTCGTCTTGTCAGGGACTGATTGCACGTGGCGTGCCGAGACTGATGATGCCCCAGGAACATTCGAACAAGGTAATATAGATTCACTGCCAACATACTGGGTTGAAGAATACTGGAATCATGGCTACTGTTGGAACGGATCAACAACCCTCATTGCTTCCCTGGCTACGTCGAAAGACAACTGTAAGACATTGTGCGATGCAGATGGAACATGCTCCGGTGCCGAGTTCGACGGAACGACGTGCAGTTACTACTCTGGTGATGCGGTGTTGGCAACCTGTGCAGATGGCCACTTCGGCTATCAAAAGTTGAGTTTGGACATGATAGCAGTCTCGTCAACATCGTTTGCACACTGTGGTGACGCAAGCTTGGTCCTGCAAACGGACACAGTTACCATTGCATCCGAGTGGGTGCTGGTCGGCTGTTTTGATCAGTATAGCTCCTTTACCACTGGAGATTCTGAGACGCCGACCGCAGACGCTGCAACGAACATATTCGAAGCTGCGGAAGCTGCCAGCCCACCATACAAGTATGTCGCCTTTGCGTACGTCAATGGGGATGAAAGCGAGCTGGAATCGGATGTTGTCCTATTCTCGGAGCTTTTGTCTCTGCAGCGGACTCAACAACGTGTCTGGTCCCATGTATCACGAATGCTTCCTATTTTTGCGGAGATCAGACACAAATCAACGATGAAGGTAATGGAGGGTGGGCTGTGTACGTCTTCCAACCACAGGGGACTGCGATCAGCGTCGTGGAGGACAATGTGACAGATCCTGCCACTTTTAATCTGTTTGCTGGTCAATCATATCTCGCGCACTTTTGGGCCATGGTGCAGCAAGTGAACTTGACAAAGTATCCGGCAAACTCCGTTGTTGTGGAATCCAGAGTTGCAGACGCCGATGAGACGTACGCCTCCACAGATTCCAACCCGATGGGAACTGCTTTTGAATGGGTGTCTGTTTGGCACGACATATTCGTTCCTTCTGTTGATGTGGACTTCGCTGGAATAACGATTGGCTCCACGCAATTGTCCGATTATTCTGCGCTTTACATCGACGACGTAATCGTGTACTGCGTCAGTTGTTGCTACCCACAGCCTGACTTTTTCCTGCCAAATCGAATGTACTACGAAGACGACACCAAAACTTTGGGCAAACTAGACTCTGATTCTGGCTTCTGGGACGAAGATGTTTCAAACGAATACACAACGGCAATCGCCGACACTTACGTCTCTCAAGTTTGCGCGAGTGCGACAGGTGCAGATGCTTCGGTGACCTCACGTTTTGGGTTGGCGCTTTCATACCGGCCGGAAGATCACCCCATCATCGGAGGAAACTACGTCCTGGAACTAGGTCCAGAGGGAGTAGCCAGAGCGTACAACTTTGAGGCTGAACCGTCGTGTGGCTGCTACGTGATCAATAGTGGGCAAAATGCAGCTGGCGGCTACTACAGAACTGGACACTCATTGGTCGGGGCACCAACTGGAATTTGGACGTATAGCGTCTACATCCGCGTGTCCGAGGATTGGGATGGATCTTTGTCTGCGTTTCAAGCACAGTGGACTGATGCAGATGGTGGTACTATCAAAACTACAAGTACTGGCGCATGGGTGAAGGTTGATAACAACCCAGTCTATGGTGAATTTGTGTATGCATCGAAAATTGTCAACCTCAAGACTCAACCCGTGTATTTAGAATTGTACATTGGCGGCCCAGGATACAACTCCGCTGGCACAATCGAAACTTTCAGTATCGAGGTATTTGACCCTGAGGGAAACGACTGGTTGGAGGGTACTGGTCGAAGTGAATGCGGGAATGACTTCCCCGGCTTTATCGACATTGATGGAAATGCGGCGATCGTAAATGTGACTTGTGAAGAATTTATGTCGCCGTTTTGGACAGAGCACAAGCTGGAGGGCATTGACAACACAATCGATGTTGTTTTGTATGAACGTGGCGACAGGGGCTGCGTCAAGTATGTTTTGGCAAATACTTGGACCCAAACAACAGATTTCGACGGTAATTCATGGGACTTTTACAACAGTTGCGACGACTTTTGCGGTAATGCGGGCTCATCATGCACTGCAGCAAGGTATGAGGAAACGCAAGACCCCATTGAATGCGCGCTAGGTCCTTTACCAGATGTTATAGAGTGCCAGTGCAGCGACCCGCTCATCGTGTATTCCGTTACGACAGATGACGGCTATGACACATCGTTGAACGTTGGGACCACGGATGATCAAATTGTCACTGGTGGAGGAAACATTGACTTTTCATATGATGTTGCGAACGACGAAGAGTGCATGGTGCTATGTCGCGACGACGAAGATTGCCAGATGTTTGAGTTCTATTCTCCTCGGAGTTGTATGCTCTATCAATCAGACTTTTCAGTGTTGACGGACACGTGCTACGGTCGGTATGATTGGTCGGATAGAACAACAGGTGGCTGCTCAAACGCAGCCTACAGCACGTTTGATACAGATAATCCTCCAAATGATGCTGCCTTTGATGACTTGCAAACCAAAATTGATGATGAAGGCTACACCGATGACTCAAGAGCCGACTTGGATGAGTTGTGCAAGCAGTTGTGCGAGGACGCCTTGTTTGGATGTTTAGCGTATGCTGTTGCAGACGACACGCTGTTCGCCACGAGCGCTTATGTCTGCGCCTTGTACGATTCTTGTGGTGCCGCCGACACTGGCGTATCGCTGGAGCATTATGTTCGAGAGTATGACATGAACTTTTTGAACATTGGTGATGGACTGCAGTGTTCCACCGCAGACGGTGAATTCGTACCAGGTGGAATAGATGTTGATGAGTGCGCGTTTCTTTGTTTACTTGACGCCAACTGCGAAACTTTCTCGTGGGCAGAGGACGGCTGGTGCATCTATTCAAACACAGCTGCGCAATGCACTGTGGAGACCAATAGCTCGTCAGCGTTGTACATGTTGACAGAATGTGCATTCTTTGGAAAGTCAGAAACCCGAGAATGGGATGTTTTTCATGCCATTGTGCCATCCTACTCTGAGTTTTTCGGTGCAGTTGCCCCATTTAACTTTGATTCAACAATGACCAACGTGTACACCAGAACAGCATGGGAAACCTGTGATCCTGGGTCACTGGTTTCGCTCGCAGATGCCATTGATGAAGTAACAGACTACTGTGATGGAGACTGGAGCACGGATCTGGCCTCCGGCGCTGTGACCGAAGTTGCTTTGTGCTACGATGCTGCCGTTACCGACAGTGGTGATGCCAGCACAATTGAAATGGTCATCTATGGCGACAGCGGAGAATGCTTCTACACTACAGATGCTTCCAGCGTGGGGGCTGATGCTGCATGCACCTGGGTTATGGAGACTGCAGACATTTTGACTGTTGCCCAAGGCATCGAGCATGCGCCATCTTCCAGTACCATCACCACTCTCTGGGACGGGACTTGTTTCGAGCAAGGAGCAAGCTCGGCGCTCCACTCAACATGTGTCGGTCCAGCTGGGTGTCTGTCGGGCTGGGAAGGCATTTTTTGTGATGAGGATATTGATGACTGTGCTTCTTTTCCGTGCGAAGATCACCTGGAATGCTTCGACCTCGGAACAAATCTGTTCGAGTGTCGCTGTGTTGGTGGCTGGGGTGCCATGTGCACGCAGCCGCTAGCCATCAGCAATAGACAAAGCGTGTCCCATGCCAAATACTGCTGGGTGGCCACTGATGCAGTGTGCTCAGTGTACGAAGAAGACTACACGTACACCGGAGATATCACATCATTGGATGTGTGCAAAAACTATTGTACGGTCTCAGAATGGTGTACTCATTTGGTGAGTAGGCTGTGGCCGTGATACATGCCGGTTGCTGTTGTGATGACATGTTGCTGTTGTGGTGTAACTCCTTGCAGGCTTGGGATGTCAGTACCAACGAATGTCGAATGTTCGACTCCACTGTTGATGGTTGTGCAGCACAGACATTCGCTACCGACAAAGTGATATTCTCACCCTGCGCAGACACGTCTGGCGATAGAGATACAAAAGGATATAGGTACCTTGAAATTGGATCACGCGGGGCCAAAATCAAGAATTCATTTGATAGAACTGGGTTTGAAACCATCAATTTGCTGTAGACAAAATAGCGTCTTGCATGACCATATTAATTGTCAAGTTGTTCAAACATCTCCCTCTCCTTTTAACGGTCCATGACGTCTGGTGCCACACCACGGTCGCACAATATGTATTTAGCATCTACCGAGGATTTACCAATCTAGTAGAGGTCCATTGTGCACGGCACCGTCGTTTTGAGTATTGATGGTGATTGCCTTGATTATACATGACATATCAACATCGTCCCGGCATACCTACCGGTGTGGTAATGCGCCACTCCGAAGCGACTTCTCCGGCATACCGAACTGGGACTCCACGAAGGCTGGATGCTGGATGGATCGGAGTGGAGTGAACTTCGTGGCAGTTGTGAGTGAGCGGGTGAGTGAGTTCCGCGTCCCTCCTCAGCCACAACCAACCAACCCCTAGAGCTATTAGTCTAGAGCTATTACCCCTTTTGAACCAACCACTCACTCATTCACCCACTCACTCACTTTACTTGAAGAGTCGTTGACAACGAGTGAGTGAGTGAGTGAA
>Ga0213839_1001527_pt1 | contig 14654 bp, 19 predicted proteins | sample SWPATP21_FD_160075 | JGI IMG/M metagenome (GOLD analysis project Ga0213839, IMG submission 160075) | Coastal seawater microbial communities from Marineland, Florida, United States - SWPA TP2 #1 | ecosystem: Environmental > Aquatic > Marine > Coastal | place: USA: Florida | collected 2016-08-14 | reverse complement strand
CTCATTGCCACTGATTGGACCATAGCTCTCGTCACCGAGCTGGCTGGTTCGCTGGCTGGCCGACGATGGACACTTGGATACGCGCCACGTCCACAACACGCGTGAAGATTAATTCGCAGAGAAGCACTTGCTGCCACCAGTGTTGCATTCTGACTCGTAAACATTGGCTCGAACGCACACGAAAATGGTCCGCGCAACTTATGCATGCCGTATTTCCGATAATTGCGGTTGTATCCTTGATTGCATTGCAAGCTGTCGCAGACAACCTGTATCGCCCAGGCGTGGAATACTCACCGCCTGTTTCGACATCGAATTACCAGTCCATTTGCTTCGATGATGCGCAAAATGCTACAGACGAACAATGCAGCACCCTTGTTTATGCGCCGTCCAGCGTTAGCTGGGTAAACGACATTCTGGAGTCAACCGTCTCATCACTTGTTGGGGACACGGCTGTGACTGCCGACCCTAGCCGATACTTGTCGCCGCTGCCTGATGAGGCTGATATTTCACAGCACCGTTGGTGCTTGAGTGGACCCGGAACCGCTGAGTATGAATGCCCGGGGCTGAACTGCAGCCGACGCTATCCGATTTGCAACGACACACTCATCGAAAATTTCCCAAGCACTGGCTGCTTCGCGCAAGTACTTCAAAGCAACGACTTGCTGATGCCGTGTGCATTTTTCAAAGACAACGCGACACTCACGGAGCTTCTCGTGTCCGGATCCACGATTCAAAATGCAGTTTTGTTTGTTGGTGCATATTTGCAAGAGTCGATTCCGGACTCGCTGGAAGAGCTCAGCGCAAGTGTGAACGCGTCACTGCGACAGCAGTTCTGGAATTACAACTTGCTGTACAACTCATCCCGCAACGTGAGTTGCTGTCCTCGTCACGATCGCTGTTCCAAAATGTGTATGCTTCTGACATTCTGTGTTTGAAAATGCCAGGTCTTCCCGAAGTACGAGGATGACTATGCCCTTTCTGTTAAAAATGCACTTGATGAGTCGATTTTAGCTCACCGTTTGGGATGGGAAGACGGAGTCGATTTCGACGCATCTTATTTCAATTTTCCCCAACCACCTGCCGCGCTCTCTAAATTTGATGTTGTCGCGGAGTTTGGAGCACTGTGGTTCTTTTTACCAGGTGGCGATGCACATAATTGCAAGTGTGGCCTACACCGCGTCGTGCTTTTGACGTGTGTGCACGCATTGCGTTGTTTGCAGGTCTCGCCCTATTCTATTCGGTTCTGGTGTCCGTCGTTGGTGAAAAGGAGAACAAGTTTCGCATTGGATTGCAGATGATGGGCATGCGCACATCCGTATTCTGGGCGACGTGGTTGCTGGTGGGCACACTGTTCTCCGTGGTGTCTGCACTCTTTTTGGTGTTCACAGCGCGGGCTTGTCAGGTCACCGTGTTTGCGAACACTGACTGGTTCGTTTTTATTCTCCTGTACGTCTGCTACGGATTTGCTATGGTCGGATTTGCAATAGCAATTGCGTCTTGTGTGAAAACTGTGCGAGTCGCACAATCCGTGGCCTGGGTCGTCATCCTCGTTGGATTCATATTCCAAGCAATGCTTACAATAGCAAATTCCTCTCTGCTGCAAATCGTATACTTGTCCGAGATCCCTGGGTGGTTGAAGAACGATCCTCGTGGAGACATTGCGCTGCTCACTACATCTGTTCTGAGGAATATTTTGTGGATTTATCCTCCATTTCACGTTGCCAAAGGTTATCACGATATCGCCTCCTTTGCGGCATACAACTTCGACTTCGTCAGTCAGGAATACTCTCCGCCGACCAGCTTTTCATTCTCCCAGATAATGGACGTTCGTGATGTGGAGTTACTGTCTGGCTACGACTACGTTGCGACGATGCCGTCACTCTTCCTCACACTCTGTGTGCTGGTGGCGAATGGTACGGTGTATGCATGCCTTGGCCTAGTTGTGGACGTCGCCCTGGACAAAAGCGTGGCTGCTGCTGGATCAAAAACCGACAATCGCGCTGGATGTGTCGCGCAATGTTGCCGTCGAGAGAATGCTCCGAAGAACGCAACACAAGAAGACTTGACTAGCTCCGACGGCCGCCAACCCGTGGTCAAGTTGACGAAGCTCGGCAAAAAGTACAACCAACGGCGCTGCTGCCTCTGTGGTCGCCGCGGAAGTGGGCGGGCCAATGCAACACATACACAAAGTAATTCTCTCTGGGCACTTCGGGACTTGGATCTGCGGTGCTATCGAAATGAGATTTTGTGCTTGCTCGGCCACAATGGGGCCGGAAAGTCAACTACAATTTCCCTTCTTGTGGGATTGATAGCTCCTACTGAAGGGAGCGTGACGATCAATGCTTCGTCACAACAAGATGCTGCAGTCACAAGTGATGACAGCGACGAGGAACTCGGCCAACCACCGGCGACGATGTCGCACACAAAGGTGCATCGGTCATTGCTGGTCGGTGTGTGCCCGCAGTATGATGTTCTCTGGCCAACTTTGACGGCTGAAGAGCACCTTCGGATGTTTGCACGATTAAAAGGCGTCAAGACAACAAATCTTGACGCGGAAATCGAAGACAAGTTAAAACTTGTGGACTTACACTCGCGGTCATCAAGGACCAAGAGAGCTGCTGCAATGTCTGGGGGCATGCGCCGTCGTCTGTCAGTCGCCATCTCAGTGATTGGCGAGCCACCAGTTGTTGTTCTGGACGAACCCACCACTGGGATCGATCCGTTTCATCAAGTAAGTCGATCGAATGGTTGCCTTGTCTTTTGTTGTTGTTGTCCATCCACGTGTCGATCACTGAGTGAGTCGCTGTGGTCGTCGTGTGCAGATGGAATTGTGGCAGGCTATCGACAGACTGAAACACGATAGAACGATTCTATTAACTACACACAACATGGAGGAAGCGGAGACCCTAGCAAGTCGCGTTGCTGTTCTGCAAGGTGGACAGCTGCGTCATCTCGGAACAGCTTTGGGGTTGAAAAATGCTCTGTCCTCAAGCGTCCGAATGGTGGCCACACGCTGCGCGGGATTGCCCGCAGGGGCAACCTCGATTGAAGAATGGGCATCTGACTTAGTCACCAAATATGGTTCCTCGCACGCAACTGCTGCGTTTGGTACGTTGTGTGTGAGGCGCGCGGCAGACGTAACTGGCCTTTGAGAATGTGTGACTTTGTGATCGTGCACTAGGTGACAAACTATCCGGTCCCATCATTCGGCAAATTGGGCCTCTGAACAGTGTCTCCGTGGAGCTTTTGGTCCACAGCGCGTGTCCGCTCCAAACGCTTGCGTGGTTGTTGCCAAGGTTTCAAACTGCGCAAACACAACGAATTATCAGTGATTGGAAGCTGGAGCAGCTGGGATCATTGCAATCATACATGAACCCAGATTTCGTCCCTCAGGACGAAAACCGTGCTTCCGAGACGACCAGTTCTGTCATGGAATTGTCCCGCGCATCCATTCTACAAGAAACTGCGGCATCCTTTGGTCAGGCACGCATTGAGAGTGACGCTTTTAGCCCGCTTGCTGTCGATCGTCGCCAAGCAAGTGTTCAGGGTGGTCTGCAGCAACGCACAAGGGTACGTCTTTGCGCATACAATACCCGGGTAATCATGAATTGTATGTATGCAAAAAATGACAAGTGAAAAATGTTGAACTATTGTTGTAGGGTGATGATTACCAGTGCCTGTGGTGTTTCAAATTTGGCGCACTGCTCCGCAAAAAGTTTGTTCTTCAATCCCGGCAATGGTGCCAAAATATGTGTTTGGTGTTGACGTGTGCAATGACGATAGTAGTGCTCATTATTTTAAACACAGTTGTGGCCGATCAGTTGGCACTCGTCGACGGTTCCAGCAGCGGGGTTGATGCTGCTGCCGTATCCAGCGTCGTTCCAAGTTTGCCAGTTTTACTTGGCATATCGCAGGCAGCAATGATCCCAGAAGCGTATGTGTTCGGAAATGTTCTATTTACATCTTCAACACAGTCGTCGTCTTCGACATTTTTCTCGCAAGCGAGTGACGACGATGACGATGATTCGCCTTCTTTCGGAGACTGTGCTGTGTTGTTCGATGTTCGCGATGCCACTGATGCCAATGGACACAATGTGACGCAGTTACTGTCGGCTTTCCCTTCATCCCTTTGTACTTTCATAAATTCGTCTCTCACAGATTTTGGCCAAACTGTGACTTCAACTAGTCAACAGACATGCCAACGTTGGGATGCTGACGATCCGCATGATTTGAGTTGGTTTTGGTGAGATTAGTTGAATGTGATGCATTCATTGCGCGACTTGTACCCGCTAATACGGCTCGCGGTGACTTTAGGTTTGACCAATTGCTTCAAGACGATCAAATGGATAGCTGCCAGGACCCGTTCAATGAAGGAACTCCATGGTGCTTTGTTGACAACCCAGACATCGAGTTCGAATGGTGTTTCTCGAATGTACATCTTCAAAGCCCCGTCTTCAGCGTCCAGCGAGATCTTGCAGAGAGTGACAGCGACAGCTCACTGCAGAAACTTCAAGAAGAGTTGTATGCACATGTTGACTTCGAGACAATTCTGGATGAGACTTTGGGAGACTATCTGGATTCACACCAAAAATTTGAACCATACGGTGTTTTGAGGAATGGTGTCCCAGATGCGGCAATTCGAGTGGAAACATTCAATATGTCGTCGGCATCGAGACAACTTGCACTCTCGTACACGTTCGCACCCAACACGCTGTCCGATCCTGGCAATGGGTACGTGTGAACGTACATTTGCGATGTGATGTCCATGGGCTCACACCGATCGAACGTTGTGGTGTGGTTTACAGCGCATACTCTTATCACCGCGACAACGGCTTCTTTGTCGATGATCCTGGAGAGCGGAGCTTTTTGTTTGTCGACTCGTCCGTGTCGACAACCGCAATGAGAGCGAGGGTTTGTGGCGTGTATGATGCGTAAAGCAATCGACTGGCCCTTGCATCACAAGTCCTTTTGTGGTTTTGACCTTGTTAGGTAATGGAAACGTTGTTCCAGGCAGTGTCACAGTTGCTGCTTCCAGCTCCCGATGTGGCCTCTCTCGAGCCTTTCATTGCCTTGTTGACGCGTCGCCGTTCAAGGCTTCTTTTTGACTTTGAATCAAGTCGAAAAGCGGCAAAGAATGACACACGGCTGTCCGCGGAACCGTGTGTGGATCAATCCAATATGAAGCGGGAAAGAAACCCCAACATCGCCTCCACACCAACAACACGGCAATTGTCTCTTGAAGCTGCAGAAGCATCCGGGTTGACGTCTTCGTTAGCCTCAACTGCTATTCAAGGATGCGCTCTACAAGGATTTCAAGAACCGAGTAGTTGTGTGGCTGGGTACGCGTTAGCATGTATTTGCACGTGATGCCGAACAAACATAGTGTTTTGAGTTGTCTGTGGCCCAAATTTATGTTTGTGCACACAATAGCACGGGGGACTGTGTTGATTCGGATGCCGGCGACCTCACCCTGCGATACCGACTGCCGTTGAATTCTGGCGAGTGTGCTCAATCATGCATCACCGCCCTTGGTGCTCAGCAATTTGGTCTGGTAAGGTGCAAGTCATTGCAATTGCCACATCCGTCGGAGCTGTTGGTGCTAATGTCCACTATCCACTTTCGTGCAGGCCGAGACGGTGTACCAGTCTTCTTGCAAATGTTTTGCTGGGAAGGCGCCCTCCGACTTCACGATTTTCACCTTGGTCACTGGGTGTAGCATAGATTGGTGTGTACTTGGCTGCACTTTGGCCGACCAGATGGTGTAGCGCTCACGAGCTGCTGTCTGTGTAGGCCTGACTACGGCGTTCTTGGAATGAACAACAGCACTGATCTCGATCTTTCTGAAGTCGAAGCCTCTGGTGGATCTGACTCAACAGCGCTGTACGACATCGGGTCAGCTATTTGCTCCGCGTCGCAGTTCTCTGTGTCAGCGCAGGAGCTGGCTTCTGAGGGCGCTGCGTCTAGCGAAACGGAAGGTGATGATAACTCTGTCCGCGAGGTTGAAGCAGAGGCCGTCTTATATGCAAGTGTCGCCTCCACACTGAACGAGGTAGTGAACGGTAACACTCGCGTGCAAGCTGTGACTCAGTTGCATCGTTCTGGTGTCGATCCTGTGGAAAGTTGTGCCGACACATGCCTTCGCCAGAGTGTGAGCGCACAATCAACGTCAGATTTACCAAGACTGAACTCCTATTACTTAATCCCTGATGTCGCTTGCTACTGGAATAGCTACGTTAGCGGGGTCGACTGGTTCTATATCAGCCAAGCGAGCGAAGGCGAAGACTCGTCCTTTAGTGTGAGCGCATGCGCAGAAGCTTGCATGGTACGTAGCACAGTTCGACGGGCAGTTGTTTGAATTGCTTACATTTCCTTCTACTTGTAGGAACTAGACGGGTGCACTGGATTTGAATTTGTGCCTGAAACCTATTGTGCCTCGTGGATGAACAACAGTTGTTCTACGGTTCGTATGTCCGCGAAGAGAATTGCATCCATGGCTGTGCTTCAACCATCTTTCCTGACTGCCAGGGCAACGAGCTGCACGTACTCAACAACAATCCAACAATTACCGGTTTCATTTCAGCTTCGGCCTCTAGTCTGCAGACGTGTACCGACGAAGAGGGATGGGTTAGCAACATTGGTTTTACGTGCCGGGATTACGCAATATTAAGCATTTGTGTAAACTTCGGACTGATAGAATATGTGGACTGGGGATCTTTCACTGACCCTGACTCCAACGCCGACGGAAATGCGGACTTCATGCACAGAGACTCTAACGGAGTTCCGGTCACACATGCCTGTTGTTCGTGCCGACTTCACTACGATCTGGAGGCGTCGCAGTTCAACGTGTCGTCACCGCAGTTCGATGAGCAAACTATCGCGAACAGCACTGCCGTGTACTACGCACGTGCAAGTTCGGCAAGTTCTTGGGAATTGGATGCAATGTTGCATGGTTGTGGTCCTTCTCCTTCAACTCACTGTCTGCAATTAACATTGAATCGTTAGGGTTTGTGGCGGACTTTCGTGGACATTGACTTCAAAGCACTTGCCACCGGTGACTTCGGAGTGGATGATATGTCGTTGGCACCTTCTGCACTGCCGCTGGAGGGTAGTTTTCCCTTTCTTGTTCCTGTTGCCAGTCAAGAAACCTGCCGTCAGTACTGTGGCTTCTTTCCGGAGTGTGCGGCATACTCATTTCATCAAAACGCTGAGCCGGTAAGGCAGCTGTGCTCTGCAATTTCTCTGCCGAAGCATTTGACGTTTGTTTTTGTGCAGGATGATGACGACTACCAGCAATGCTTCTTCTACACGCTCGTGTTTGGAGCTGCGCGACCAATAGTACAACTTCAACGCCCAGGATATGTCAGTGGTATTCGAGTGTACGACGATCCGGAATGGAGTTGTTCTGGTTTTGCTACCATCAGTGGTGTCGGTGTCAACTCAACATACGGTGTGGGGTATGGACAGAGTGCACAGGAATCTGTGTGTCTCTTGTTCTCCGATGGGCCTCTGGACATGACAAGTGATCTTGAGTCTTTCAACGACACCAGGAATGCTCTCAGAGCGATACCCTTTGCGGATTTGCTGCTGACGACAATGGAGCAGCCTGCTTCAAGTTCGTCGTGGAGCGTACAATTTTGTGACCACAGCAACGAACTCTCCGGATACGTCAACGGCATGGATGAGGGGGATGTGGATACTTGGATGGAGTCTCTACGATCCATGACAGCTGAGGACCCGAGTCTACTCGAATTGGAATATCTCATCAACCTGCTCGGCACGTCGGCGGTATCAACGTTCCCATATTCTCTCACACCTCCATTGTTAGCAGCAGTGGATTTGCTGGGTCTACTAGTGTACCCGATTCTCTTCATGTTTCAAATGCCGATATTGGCCTACGTACTCGTCTGGGAAAAGCAAGAACGATTGAGGCGTCTGCAGAGGGGTGCCGGCGTCTCCGCAGCGCTGTATTACACCTCCCACTACGCGCTGTGCCTGATTATCTACTTGCTCACGATAGCTACGTGCTGGGTGTGTGGCTATGCTGCTTCCATTCGATTCTTTCATGAAACATCATGGAAAATGTTGGTCTCTCTGAGTTTGTCAGGCGGTGAGTTGGCTGCTACTTACAACTTCCCAACAAGTCAGAGTGTAGCCCGTGACAAGTGTGCGTGTTCTTATTTAGGCAATGTCGTGGTCGCGCTGTCATGGATTTTGGCGGCGTTTTTTCGAGATAAGCAGGCCGTTGTCGTTGTTGGGCTTCTTATAGTGTTCGTCGGACACGCATTATCGATTGTCGTCGTTGCTGGATTTTTCGGTACGTCGTGGGCTAAAAATCTGTTGTCGGGCTACAGCGCAATGAAAAGTTTGACCCTTACGTTACAGGCCAACCAATTGCTTTAATGCCGTCGCTCAGCGCGTCGACAGTGCTCCCTCCTGGCTTGCTGGTAGTTCCACAATTTGCGATTGCGCGCGCAATTTACATCCTGGTGATCTACTGTGCAGCTTCCCACTGTGTCGCCGACACAAGTGCGCTTTACGGGGGTTATGGAAGGTGAGTCATCTGGAGAGTACTGCGCCCCCTTTAAAAGTCTTTGTTGACAACATTGTGTGATCCGTTGTCCACAGTGCAACTGAAAGCGGGGGAATTGGCGGAGATGGCTTGTCAGAACTTGGAGCATGCTTTGTCGCCCTTGCGGGCTTTGCAATCGTGTTTCTCCCAAGCGTCGCTGCATTAGACTGGTATTACAGCCAAGGCCGTGATGGCAATAGTGCACGCAATGCAAAGTGCTGTGACGGTAAGTTGTGGTGTGGCATACAGCAATCTTCACATATCTACTCACTTCGCCTTGCCGACAACAACAAGGTTGTGCCAAGCGAAGGCATGTGAACGCATCGACTTCCAAGAGCCAGGACATCCCGAATCTTTGGACAGCAGCCAGATCCGAACGCTACGTCAGTCTGTCCACTCGTCCGCAAAACAGCAAGGGTCTTCGATGGACCAGACGGCGTCCCAATCGGCCAACAACAATGATGGTGGAGATGCAAGACATCACCAGCACCGGCGTCGCGAATCCGACTCACGCTCCGTCGACAGCCGCATCATCCCAACCGACGGATGACCACCAACTTGTCATGCACATTGACGACGTGCATAAAATATGGGCCGATGGCAAACATGCGGTGAAGGGGATTTCGTTGAAAGTGCGATACGGTGATACTTTTGCGCTGCTCGGTGTTAACGGCGCAGGAAAAAGCTCTCTTCTCACCATGATCGCCGGCAGTACAAGTATCACAAAGGGAAACATCTCCGTCTTTGGCGAAAAGCTGCCGAGCTTGATACACGGTGATGTGCCTAAAAGGCGAAGAACGTTTTCGCGGATTGGCATTTGCCCCCAACACGATGCATTGTGGGGAACCTTGAATCCAGAGGTCGGTACTACTTGCAACACCGAGGAGACTACCATTGGTTTTCACGGGGGTGTTGTGTGCGTAGGAACATCTTCATCTGTTCGCACGGTTGAAGCTTCGCAAGTCAAGGAACGGTGGAGTGCGCGCAAGAAGACAAGAAATCACTTTTCATCAGGTACCCGCTGATCGAAGACATGGCGTTGTTGTTGTTTCGCTGTTGAAAAGTGTTGCAAATGAATGCAGGCTGTTCAGGATGCTGTCGAGCTTGCACTTCAGCAAGCTGATCTTGCATCGGCCGATGTTCGCCGCAGGCCTGCAGACAAGCTTTCAGGTGGCATGCGCAGGCGTCTATCAGTCGTAAGTCATCGTCCTGCAAGGTTTAGCAACTCTGGACGTTGTTTTGAAGTGCTGTGATATCAGGCAATGGCACTAATCGGAGACGTTGAGCTTCTGGTACTTGACGAACCTTCAACGGGGTTGGATCCTTGGGCACAGGTTTGCTTGGCGTGACTACAAGATGTAAGTACGTCGACGTGTTAACCTCTGTCCAATTGTTGCAGCTGGACCTGTGGAAGATGTTGAGTCGATGGAGAGCTTCATCACCATCTCGTCACACATTAATGTTGTGCACGCATGACATGGCTGAAGCTGAGTTGTTGTGTGAGCGATTTGCTATCCTTAACGACGGCGTTCTCTTGGTGCGTTCGGTGCTGTTGCACTTCGGTGCTGTTGCACATGTTCGGGGCCATGCTAACGACGCTCTTTTGTTGGCAGGCTGATGGCGACTGCCCGTCTCTCCTGCGACGATTTAACTGCGACATTTTGACTGTTCATGTTGAGTTTGCTTCCATTACCCTCGATGGTGGTGGAATCTTGATGGCTACACAACAGTTTGAAACTTTCCTTGACGAGGTTTGTACGGTGCTGTGCTCTGGCTGTCTGCAAAGCTATGAATCAACTTTGTTGTGATACGTAGGTGGAAACCCAATTTCCGATGTTGATGCGCGGAACGAGATCTGACGTCTTAGCCTTGCAGCTTGAAAACAGCATCAAAGTTGATCTTTTTAAGCAGCACGCACATCTTGGGAATGCACTGCGTTGGCTGTCGGAGCATGTCGCACGTGACGAAGGCTCTGCTTCAACACGTAACGCCACAGAGCCACTGTTCTCGGTGAAGCACTGGTACATACGAGACTCTGGCCTACGAAAGATTTTTGAGGTTGCTATGGGCGTCTCGGAGGAATTAGGCGGGGATCACATGAATGACGAGGTGGCGTTGACCTCCTCTCTTCCTGACAATTCACGCAGTGCCGACAAAATCGACGTATCAGGGCGACTGCACACTGTGATGTAAGTTTATGCAACTACTTCTTGAGAAACGTGTACACGGAACAGTGTCCGGAGCAGTCCTGCACTGTACAGTGTAGGTACCGAATCGTGATGTAATGTGGAGCAGTTCTGTGTTTCTACTGTGAGAGCAAAACTAAATCGTACGAGGGAATATGCGTCGACACTTGCAACTGCAACCGCATTCTCAATGCCGCCGACTTGGGCGAGCTGGCAACCGCCGCCGAATCCATTTTTAGGGACTCATTAATCTTCGACACCACCTAACAACCAGCAACAAGACCCACATGATTGTCACAAAAACATTCTGCAGGGCAGTGCGCACATGTGCAGTAACACGGACCTCGCGAATTTCATCGTCGTCGCTTTCTCCCTCTGCCTGCGCCGGAAGACTGTCCGCTTGTTCGATACTCTGAGTGTAAGCTTCCGCGGTCAACTTCGACGGCAAATCTTTCACGAAGAGGGTCAAAGTTTCTACTGGTGTGCGCTCACGTTGTCTCGTTGGAGAACCAAAACTCAGCCTATCAATGTTGGAGTCGTCAAATATCTCGACCTGTCAACCGAAACGCACTTTCAGTTAGTTGCGCGGGTACCACCATAGACAGCATATGCAGCGCGCGCACCCGTAGTTGTGGGCCGTCAATGCCCCAATCCCCCGCGACAATGTCGCCGAGGTACAACACAGCAAGCGAATCCCACGTGTAGTTATTTTCCGGTGTCAGTGAGTATGTCACGAATGCGACATCTGTGGCTTCGGTTGCGGCCGCCAGATTTCGTTGAGCATCCCCGGCCATTGGAGTTTGAGCAACGGCCGAGTCTTGGATTCTTCCGAGCAAACGGACACGCACGTGAAGCGGCTTGCCAACATAATTTGAGTTTGCACCAACTTCAATTTGGATCGACTTCATCAAAAGTTGCCATGCCACCGCAAATTCTTGTTCTCGAATGGCTGGAATTACGGAATTTTCGAGTGTCGTCCTCCCATCAAAGTGCCGTCGGCTCAATGTTTGAGCGGTGGCACTCGATATCGAAGCACGCGAGTGCAATGAGAAGAACGCGTCTGCATTCGTCTCGCGGCGCATTAACGGAGCGATCGAATCAGATGTTCCACCCTCATGCAGGGCCCCGAGCTTAAAATCTTCTTCAGTGGTGCCCGCGGCGGATATGGGCAACAAGCTATTCGTCCGCGTCGCGGGGGTCGGCGCCACTGACGTCGTAACTGACAAATGAGAAATAGACTTGAAAATCATCTGCTTTCGGCGTCGCGTGGAAAGCTGAGTAATGTCCGTAGCCTGCAACCAAAGGTGTGCACAGGAATGAAACCTCATGGCATGCCAACCGTGAGCCTGACCAAAATGTCCAGGCAGCAGGGGCAACGTACCAATTGAGCAATGTCTGCACTGCTGTCGCGGTGGGGGTCGAAAGTTAAATTGTTGCTGTCGCCGTCATCTTCAGACTCGGCGATATCCCTAGTCGATACCGCAGTGTTGAGGACCGCCCACAGCGATCCGCTGAAACCAAAAATCCGAATGCACTTCACAGTCGTTGGCAGTGCAACCGCTATTTGTTGGTTTGAAACTGCGGGTCGTTTGCGTTCATCTTCACCAGCAATATTTGCTGCCGCGGCAACCTCGTCATATGGAACCTCTACATCTGCTTCGATCGACAATCGATCCACGTCTATTTCGCCGGCGTAGACAAAGTGACCCTGCTTACGTCGCCACCTCCCGATCAATAGGACATCCGAAAAAAGGAAGAGCTTCATTTTTGAACCCAAAAGTAGTGCTTCAGAAGATTTGTGAGCATGGGGGTCGAAATGCTGTTGATCGGCGGAAAAGGAGCCTCTGCAACGAAATATTGTGACGGACACCTCTCGCTTTAGAACACGTGCCGGAGCTACTAAATTTCTTGGAGGATTGAACAATGTCGACAATTGCCTAATTCGGTCACGGTTTGCTTGGTCGCGGATTTTAACGTCCACTGCCTTGGTCGACGCTTTGAAGGCCGCAAGTGCTTCAGCAATCGCTGGACGATCGGGAAGGTCGTGCGGTGTATATTTCAGCAGCTCTCGAAGAAGCAAGCAGTAACGCGGTACTCGCTGCACTGGAGCAATCATTGCGTCAGCCAAGGACATGTGAAGCAAGAACTGTTGTGACGCACAAAGCTACAAGCAGGAAACGTGTTCAGCGTCAAAAGGCCAACATCTTTTGTGACGAACGCCACGCGTTTGTGCACACAGCGAAACGAACCTGTCGGAATGCCGCTGACCGGATTGTCATTGCTTGAGCCATGCGCATCATCTTGGTGTATCCCACACAATAACTATCATACATACGGAACGGTCGACTGAAGTCGTTGAGAAGCTTGCCGATTTGTGAGGAGCCGTCTGGTGCCCATTTTGCTAGAGCGTCTTCAACATCTTTCAGGAAAGTGGTGTTCAGAAGGTACAGTTGTTCCACTTCGCGGAACATGTCATCAACTTGGGACTTTTGAAGCACAGTGTCGGCGGCGCCACCACTCGTGTTGCTCCGCTGTAGCCGAGTCAGCTCAACAGCGCGATCCCGATATCGACGGAGATTCTCAAGGGTTTCGACATAGGCTCTTTCTGTGCTCAACAATTCACATAGAATCAAATGCCGCTGCAGCCGGTCCAACAAAATTTTTGGTGGGTTGTCCGTGTACACGGATCGAATGTGTTTGATTACACAACGCAGGATTGTGTCGGTCAATTCCACCTCACCGAGGGACTGCGTGAGCGCGAGGGGCTTGCCAATAGCTTTGAGCAATCCAGCAAGTACACGCTCGCTCTCAAGAACGGGATCCACTGTGACTTTCTGCTTCCCATCAGCTCGCCGATCACGAGAGCGATTCGCCCTGTTTTTTTCCGCACTTGCCAGCTTGGCAAGCAAGCCTTTGTCCATGACTCTCTCATATGGGACCGAGAGCAGCTGGCGGAAAAACTTCAGAATTCTCTGATGTGTGATGATCCTTGAAGCTCGGAAATTCTCCATGACAGCCTTAGTATTTCGCTGCTTCTTTGCCGTGGCGAGGTTGCTCGCAAGCTCTGCCTGCAGTAACTCGAGAAGTACACCCGGCAGTTTGGGGCACAACAATCCGAGAGATGTTTCTTGAGCCATTGATGTGAACCGGTGAAACGCATACTCATAAATGCCGGAACAATGCTGTTTGATGAAGGGCATGATCTCTGAATTCAGAGCCTTGACAATCTGCGCGTCGATGCCCTCAGCATCAACGGGCAGAACAGACATCGGCACAACACGCGACGAGCCGCGTTCCACGCCAATCGCATCGTGATCCGAGTTTTTGGGCTTCTCCAGCAGCACGTCCTTGCCACAGCATTGGCCCATTTTGACAGAACACGTCTCAACCGTGTGCCATTGAGTGCCAGCCAATTTCTGCCCGCAGGGCAGATCTAGGATTCCCCCAAGCTACTTGCAGTGAGATGCCGTTGTTAAGTTGGACACAGTAGCAAACCACACAACAAAGACAAAGACACCAAAACACAATTGAAACAAGTGTATCGACTGTTTATTGCACAGCAGAGGTGTTCCTTTGCACTTGCTCGAAGGGGTCGAGGGTTGGATCGTCAAAACAAATCGTCCTACCAGCTGCTTGATCATTGTGGACATCAATCAGACGAGACAACAACTTGCCACACCCCAAGGGCAATCGTTGTCTGACCTGTATGTGGACTCGTGTGACACTTGACGTCAAACAACAAACAGCTCAGTCGGTCGTCGCTCATTACCTGGACTATGAGTGAATCCAAATGCTTGGTATTGACTATGTCGCAGTCGCTGCGATGGTCGTGAAGCTTTGCACTACATAAAGTACGGTGGGACTGCATACATACATGGACCTACAAACAACAGCGACAA
>Ga0213839_1001526_pt1 | contig 14657 bp, 20 predicted proteins | sample SWPATP21_FD_160075 | JGI IMG/M metagenome (GOLD analysis project Ga0213839, IMG submission 160075) | Coastal seawater microbial communities from Marineland, Florida, United States - SWPA TP2 #1 | ecosystem: Environmental > Aquatic > Marine > Coastal | place: USA: Florida | collected 2016-08-14 | reverse complement strand
CTCCTTCAGGCGAAGGAGGGATGTAGCGTGGTCAGTTGCCCGCCCCCGAAGGCGTGGTCAGTTGCCCGCCCTGGCGATGGTCAGTTGCCCGCCCTGAGGGGGATCACTTAGGCCGCTCTGTGACAGCCAATGTCGACCCTGCAACCTCAGAAACTGTTCGAAGCTTTGCAGCAGATGGACTTTGACGGCTGGGAACTTGAGTTCTGGGACGACGAACTCTGCATCTGGATGGACCCGTTCTACGCGTTTGAACGACTCACCTCTGAGCAGGTCGCCTCGCTCATGCAGCTTTTCCCACGGCACTCCGACGCCAAGGTGGTCGGCAAGCGCCAGCTTCTTCGCATCTCCTTGGAGGACTGACATGCCCCTGCAAAAGGTCTTCATCGTCGTGAAGCGTGACTTGGCCTACAACGATTGCTTCTACGACTTCACTGGTGGCGAAGAAGTCATCGCCGCCTTCCGTTCGTTTGCCCGAGCCCAAGCGCTCGCGCATGACCTGTCGCAAGACAACGAATGCACCATCGACCCCAGCGAAGAGACGCAGGACGACCACGTCGTCATCGAAGCGCTCGTCGAGGTCGATGACGCACAACCCAGTTGACGACGTGTCCTCTTGGCCATGTCCGGAGAGAGTCATGGCCAAAGCATTTCGACACGCCGAACGCAGCGTTGCCAGATTCGGTGGTGTCGTCGACGACTACTTGCCCATCCACGAAAAGATGGACCAAAGCAAAATGTCCCACGCCGAGGTCACGCACCGCGCCGTGTTTCACTCGTCGTACGGCATCTACCTGATCGAAGACTTGTTCGGCCGAACGTTGGTGAACGCTGACGGAAACACCGTCTGCGTTCGCGACGTCGCAGAACAACACGTCCTCGACGACCTGGGATTCATCCCTTCGCTCGACGCCTGGCTGCAGCTCATCCCCGTCCAACCTTGGATGATGGGTGTGCGCACCAAAAAGGTCGTGGTCGTCGACTGACACCCAAACCCCCGCCAGTGACTTCGTCGAGCCGTTGTCGCTGGCTTTCAAAGAGGAGGTTGCGATGCAACCCAAATCCAACGTTCCCTTTCTGGTGCGTCACGGCGACGTTCTCGTCCAGCGCGTCGCAAAGCTGCCGCCCGACATCAAAGAACAGCCTGGTTTCGTGCTCGCTTACGGAGAAAGCACGGGCCACGCCCACCGCGTCGAAGCCGTTGGCTCCGACGCTCAGCTCTTCCGCAGTGCTGACGAACGATTCGTCGTTGTCAGCGGTCCCGCGACGCTGCGACACGAGGAGCACGGCCCCATTCCGTTGCCTCCGGGTATGTACCGCTACTGGATTCAGCGCGAGTACGTTCCCACCGGCAAGGGCCAAACGGTCGACTTCGTTCCCGTGCGCGATTGAGCACGACGACATCCCATGGAGCAGCCATGCGACCCATGAATGCAAAACTGAAAGACCTCCACCTTGACGAACTGCCAAGCGACTTTGTCGCGCCGGAAGGCGAACTCGACCTGTCTGGCTGCGCGTCGCTGCGGAGTCTTCCCGATGGGTTGAGGGTTGCGCGTCTCGTCCTCCAGGGGTGCGAACGACTGACCCGGCTGCCTCGCGATCTCGAGGTGGTCGACCTTGACCTCACCGGCTGTACTTCACTGCAGGGTTGGCCCGGCGACTTTCCGTCAACGATGGGACGTCTGTCGATGTCGGGCTGCGTACAGCTGAGGTCGCTTCCCCCGTCCTTGAAGAGCGTTGTCGAACTCGATGTCGCGGGCTGTACTCAGCTTCGCGCCTTTCCGCTGCTTCTTCACGTCGAGCGTTGCGTCGAGCTCGCTGACACCGAGCTCGCTTCATTGGGCGGCGCGACGGAAGAGATTCTTCGTTGGCGTGGTGTTCCCGTCGGGTCGCGTGTGGTCCTCCATCCGGAGAGCATCACGTATGCGGAGGTTTTCACCGAGCCCAATGCTGAAGTCCGCCGTGTTCTCCTTGAGCGGATGGGTGTCGAGCGCTTTCTGGAAGAGGCTGACGCCGTTGTTGTCGACCAAGACACGGACACAGGTGGCAACCGACAGCTTCTCAAAGTGCGAATGCCACCTGATGAGCCTTTGGTGGCGCTTGTGGTCTTCTGCCCCTCGACGGGTCACCAGTACATGCTGCGGGTGCCACCGACGATGCGGACGTGCCACGAGGCTGCTGCCTGGATGGCGTACCTGCCGCCCGAGCAGTACGCCCCCGTCACCGAAACCTGATGGGTCCGTTGGACGCCGCTGGCTTGCCCGGCGGCGTTTGGCGTTGGTGAGTGGGACTGAATAAAAATGCCCCCCGGCTCGTCGATGAAGCCAAAGAGGTCGCCATGTTGTTTCTCAAGAATGAAATCGTCTTTCATCTCATCTGTGGGGTGTATGGCTGCTCTCGCGTCATCGAGTGCCGCCCACTTGGCACCCGCATCCTCTTGACCGCCCCGTTCTGAAAGTCGGAAGAGCAGGCGCTCGACTCGTTCAACCAAGACGCGTTCACCCGCATCAAGGACGGCGCATCCGTTTTTGTCGATGAACGCCACGCTCGTGCCGTCGAACTTGCAAGCGCATCCGCCTCTTCACTCGCCCGACAGCTCTACGTGCGGGACGCGTTTGTCGCGACGTTTGCACGGCTTGAGCTTCAGAGTCGCGGGCTCCTCGACGACAACCTCTACCGATTGGGCTTGCACGGCAACGCACTGGCGCGAGAGCAGGTCGTGGACATCGTCGTCGAAATGGCCGGCCAGGAGGATTGATATGAAAGCCGAAACCATGGCCATTCGACGGTTGCGACAGCGAGTGTTGGCGCCCATCTGGATGTGTCGAGAGGCGCTGCTGCTCGCGGACAACGATGTCGATGAGGCAGCGCTCGATGTACAGGCACGGCTCGTTCACCAGCTCATCGAACGCATCCCGGCGGATGTCGACGACGCCCATGCACTGCTGGTGTCATTGGACTACGACGTCGAGCTCGCAGTGCGCCAGTGGTATTGGGCGCATCCTCCGCCTGCGCCGTCGACGCTGCAAAGGCTGCAGCGAGGCATTGAGTTGGCGGCACCCGCGTTTGTTGCTGAAAACCACCTCGCTCGCTTTGTGCTGCTGACTCCCCAATGCGAAAGCATTCTGTGTCGACTGGTGACGCACCATCGTCGGTGGGTTCGTTGTGACTGGGACACAGACGGCGCCTTGGAAGAGCCCACGACGTCGGTAGGCGAACTCTCGGTACTCGGTGCCACGCAAGCCTTGGCGACGGCTGAGGTTTGGGGCGCTGCGATCGGGAAGTTTCGCCCGTCTCGAAAGAGTACGAGTGCCGTTGTGCTAGAGATGCGGTCGCAGGTGTAGTGCGGCTAAGTCGAACGCTCAGCCATCAGCTCCGTCCATCTCGCCAAGATGACCTTGGTGTAGGCCCAGGCATCCACGCCCTCATAGGCACCGAGTCCAAACCCGTCATTCACTTCAACGACGACGAGGGTCCCATCCTGTAGTCGGCCTACGTCGATGGCACAGCCAGCTGGACATGTTCCCGTTGCACGCCAGTCGTCCGCGGCTTGTTGTGCAAAGGCCTGCAGCCCGGCCTCGTCCTTTCCTTCATAGAGAACGACATCGAGCACAGTCCCGTCGGCAACGTATGCACGTGCCTCGTCGACGAACTCAACGACGTCCGAGCACCACACCGGGTCCCTCGCAGACACCCACTCCATTTGGTGTAGGTCCGAAGGACCTTCGACGACAAAGCCCGTGAACACCTTGTTGCGCTGCGCCGGCTTTAGAAACACGTTGGCGACCGCGCCGTCGTGGACAGCCTCGCGAACATCGCCGACCGTGCTTTGCCAAACGCGCCTGCCTAGGAGACCGTGAAGGCAGGCGGGGTAGTCGATGGGAGCAGGGACGACACCCAGCTTCTTCAAGACGGCTGTGCTGACGTCGAGGTCTCCAACGACGAGGTCGTCATACTGCGGGTGGAGCCGTCCTTGCCTGAGATGCTTGGCGTAGAAGCGTTCGGTGCTGAGGCTCAGGTGGCCGAGGACGCTGGCGACGAGTTCCACTTCGACGAACGGCTTGTTGGGGCCAAGGCTTTGCAGCAGGACGCGTTTGAAGGCGAACGTCCAGATGCAATGGTCGACAGCGCACCACCCGACCGCGACGTCGAGTGCGTCGAGAATGGCGTTTTCCTTCTCCTCGTTGCCGTCTTTCTGAGCGCCCTCCCTGAGGTCATTCAACACTCGGACGGCATCAAGTTGTGAGCCACCGTCGTCGTGGAATATTTGCAGAGCCGCCAGCATTTGTTTGTAGGCTCCGATTTTTTGACAAGACGTCCAGCAGACGGGTTTTGAGACCGTCCACGTTGCTCATGGCTGCCCCTCTGCTCCAGGTTCGCGTGCGCCCGTCTCACCCGATACGGGAAGACGCCGAGAAACACAGCGTCCCCCGTTGGCTTGCGCTTCACGTCCGCTGGCTCGTACCGAAAGTCGAACTGACAAACGACCCAACACACGCGGATGATGTTTCGTTCGCCGCAGGCGTCGACGACGGCAGCCTCGTATGACGCCCCCCAAGAGAGACCAGAAATCGCAACGGACAGCTCAACGGGGTCATCGTTCCAATACGTGTCTTGCTTGTCTGGGTTGTAGTCACCGACACCACACAGGTCCTGCAAAGGTCTGTCTCTGCAGGCCAAGACGGAAGGTTGTCGAGGCCGACCCAGACGGAGACGACGCCGTCTTCGTCGAAGTCTTGGCCGTAGAAGTCGTCCTCGTCGAGGTCAGCGTAGTCTTGGAGCGCCACGTCAGCCGTCCGTTCTTTCAGTCGTGCAAAGTTCGCCATTGTCGGTGAGAAGCGCTCGCAACGTTAGTGTCGTCGACGGTAGGGAGGCAGGCTCCAGCAAGTCCCACACTGTTCCCGTCCACAAGACCTCGACGAGGCCGTCCTCGCGTTTGCTAAAGCGAAGTGTGCTGTGGTCCACGGCTTGGTGGTTGAACTGGTACCAGGAAAAGCAGCCGTCCGTTTGCTCTTCCTCCCCTGTGCCCCAACCGAGTTCAACGTGAAGCTCGACGGACGTCAGGCTGGCCAGCGAATCCGCCGCAACCAAAGCCTCTTCGATGCTCAAGTGGATTTCTCGACCAAAAACGTGCTCCTCCTCCTCACCACTTGCTGGCGAATTTGAGGCGCCACAAGTGGTGAACTCGGCGTCGAACTAGCCGTCATTCAGTGAGCACTCGGCGCGGTCCAAGGGGAAGACGACGGGCGTCCCCCGGTGCATGACGACGACAGCGTTCATTGGTGTCGTGCTCATTTGCCCCCCAGGTAGGCTTTGCCCGAATCCGGATGAACAAGCTGCACTCGCATCTCTCCCGCCCACGGGAGTTCATGCAGTGCTGCTTGCACGTCGTCAGACATCACCGCGTTGGCTGCCGCCTCAAACGCGACAGTGCTGTTCTTGGTTTCGTGTTGCTCCAACAGCCAAACCAGGAGTTCGTCGGGCGCAACCATGGTTTTCTGAGAAGTTGATGCGAACGCGTAGTCTTCCCAGCCAGCGACCTCGTCCGGGTGGTTCAGCTCCTCCTCGCCGACTTTGAGCGCAGACACTTCAAGCAGCTTGTGCCAGGGGAACACGCCGAAGTCGACGACGAGAAGGTCCCTACTGGGCTTGTAGCCTCGAAGGGCCGCAGCGAATACCTTGGAGAGTGCTTCAATCATATGTCGTCGTCATTTCGGTTCGATGCCGTGGTAGGCCTTGAGCGTCTTGAAGACGTACTGGGCCTTCTCGCCGACTCGGCCTCCAATCGCAGTCAACCGACTCAAAGCATCAAGGTCGACGTTGAGTCCCTCGCCGTATTGCTCAGCGAGGTCTCGTAGGTTCGAAAGCGCTGTCTCTCGAGCGTACGTGGGGACTGTTGTCTTCCCCGCTAGTTCCAACAGAGCGGCAGCAACCAGCTTTGCGCCGTAACCATCGTGGCCTTCGACGAAGTAGGTGCAACTCTCCAATGCGGTCTCTCTCGCGTCAGCATCGCGTCCCAAGAGAAGGCTCGGGAGGTTGTCGATGTACATCCGGTCGCTCTCGTCGTCTTGCGGGTCGACGCCGAGCACGCCGTCAATCGCAGATGAAATGCCCTCAAGGGTGTGTGGGTCGCAATCGTTGTCAGTCAACAATTCGATAAACGACGAAATGAGCGCTGGCTGCTCTTCTTCAGGGACATACTTTTGAAGCACGGTCCAATACGCTTCCATGAAGCGATGCCCTTGATTCCAACTCATTGCCTCGTCTCCTTTGTCAATCCAACACCGACAGGAGCAACGGCTGCCCAGCGACACTCCTGCCCACTCGTCGTTGTGGTTTTCAATGACGGCGTTGTTGATCATCACGCACTTCCCCTGCGCAACCTTCTCGGAAAGCTCGTCGTACGTCGCGCAAGCATAGACGCGCTCATCACAAACGCTGCAAGAACGAACGTTGTCATCGCTGGTTTCCTCGAGGTCGGTCCATAGCTGCGGACAACGCACAGCAAACTCCACCTCAACTTTTTTGTCACCGAGGCCACAGTTGAGAACGCGGTCGGACGTCCGTGAGATGCGTGCCCAGAACGGTGGCGAGACGTCCTTCAGGTGTTTGCGCAACGCTTTGCGGCCGGCCTTTGCTTCTGCCGATGTCGACTGACCAAGACGAGCAAGGTCACCGTCGACGATGAGCAACTTGTAGAGCTTGTCATCGCGGCTGTAGAGGAACTCGACGTACGCGTCGTAGGCGCCTTCTTCGTCGTCGAGGACGCGCTCCAGGAGCCTTGCCTCGTCGGCGTCACTGAGACGGCGACGAGCTTCGTCGCAGCCGCCTAGGCGTTCGAGCAGGGAAACGGGCAAAGGCTTCTTCAATCCGCGCTCGCCTTCACTGAGTTCGCATCCCAGACCCCGATAAGCGGCAACTTTGTTGGCGGCGTCGGCACCTGCCAGACGCCCTCAAGCACGAGAGGTTCCCTTTCGACCGCAACGGCGTTCAGAGACAGTCCTTGAAACCATCGTGGGGTGTTCCCAGCGGCTCCATCGGCAACGTGCACGAGTCGAAGCACGCCTTCTTTCCATGTTCCCTCCAGCGTACCGGCTTCGGCTGCCTGCTCGGAGCCACTGAAGAACCGTCCGCGAATGCGCCCTCGCCAACCGACGGTGAGGTCGAGGTGGATGTCGAACTTTCGGAGTTCGACCCCCACAAGGTTCATTGTTCGCAGCGTTGCAGCCAAACGCGGCAATTGCTTTGGGAGCCATGGGCCCGACCATTCCTCGCCTTTTCGGCTTGGTATCAGCGGCGAAATGCGGCCCTGTCGCCGCATGAACTCGTGGTCCGCGTGCCCACGAGAAACGTCGGGGATGCTCTCCCCAAAAAACGCTGAGCCCCCGTCGTCGTTCCGCATCATGTAGACCGCGCTCCAGGGCACGACGCAACGTTGTGGGTAGCCATCAACGATGACTGCTTGCTCAACTTCGCGCGAACGAATGCTCAGCGGTGCACCAGTCGTCGAGAAGCAAAGCTGGTCGAAACCGGGAACTCTCACAGATCGCGGAACAACGACGCCGTCAGCGATTGGATTGAATGACAGGTAGACGGGCCCCGTCTTCACAGCGCCACGAAACAACGCTTCCTTCCCCGAGTTGAGGTCCGTGGTGCTTGGGGTGGCGGTCGTCGTCTTCATGGCGCCTTCGCAGTGTGCTGAACCAAGCCTATCGAAGCCAAACGTCACTGTGCCATAGTGAACTACAGCAAAGGCTCCCATGCATCTCGTGAAGTCCGCCAACCTCCAACAGCTCCTCGACGGCGCAGGCTCTCTCCTCGTCGGTGTCGACACTGAAGACGGATGGCGCTTCGACAACAGGTGCCGCAGTGCGCTGGTGCACCTGTCGGACACCAACACCACCGTCGACTTCATTGTGCAGGAAATCGTGGGCGCCACAGGGACGTACGACAGCGTCGACGACGCCGTGCGTGCGCTGCGACTGTGGTTGGAAGACGACATCCCCATCGACGATCGCGCCGAGCTGACGACGTCGACATGGAGCGACGAGGCGCTCCAGGCAGAACGCGAGTGGCGTGACGTCGAGAGCGGCGTGTTCACCCGTCGTCAGTGGGAGGCCGTTCGTGAGCGGCTGAAGTCGGGTGCGTTGCTCGACGTCGTCGACGACGTGCTGAAGTGCGACGTGTTGTCTCGGATGTTCGTCGAGGTCGACGACGACGAGGTGCTTCACCTGCGGCAGGCGCGGTTCGACCCGTTTGTGCTGGTCACGGTGCAGGCGACGGACAAGGGCGTCAGGGTCGAAGACTTCAGAGGCGATGTTGTTGTCGACGAGGAGGCGCGGTTTTCAGCGCCGCTGATGCGGAACTGGTTGCGGCACGAAACCGAGGGCTTTCGTCGAATCATAGCGACGCGCCTCGCTACGCTCCTCGACCAACATGACGAGGTCTACCCCCTCGCCTCATCCCCCGGCGGGTTCGCATCAGACCATCGTGACCACCGAAGTCTCACGGTCGAGCTGGACGAAGCTCACATCCTGCCAATACGGATTGAGTTCTCATTGGGCGCCGTGGGTCGATACGACAACATCAACAACGCCGCCGAAGCAGCTACGCGGTTCCTTGTCGACGACTTCACGGGCCAGCCCCTGCGGCAAACTGCCGAGCCGCGCATGATGAAGCAAAGAAAGGCGCAGAAACGGCCGCTCGAAATCCTTCAGGACGTCCTTGGTCCAGAACGACTGCCGACACAAACTACCGACCAGCTTTCCGACGACGGACGCCGATTTGTGCGCGGCGAAAACCCAAGCACCGGCGACAAGTTTCGCATCGACTCCCGCGAGCTCTCGACACTTCACCTCGCCGACAGTCGAGCCTGGAAGCTGCAGAATGCTGGCTCCGGCGAAGCTTGGTTCCTTGAAATGACCAAGAAGCAGCGCATCGACATCGACGTCACCGCGCTTGGTTCACGCTTTTTCTTCGCCCCCCACCTCTTTCGGCAATTCGTCACGTCTTGGCTTCGTGGTGGTTCGCCTTTGTCCCTGCTTCCCAACGACGAAGCGCCCAACTGGGCACGTCGGCTTTTTGCGCTTCAGAAGCAACTGGGACACAGGCTCCTCCTTCGGAGCTCGCGCGTCGAAACAGCCAAGCAGAACTCTTGGTTTTCCGTCGACGGAGAGAGCCGGTCGGCTGACCTTTCAGCAGCGAACGAGGGACCGGTCGTTGTCGCTCTTCGTCAAGGTCGCTCCGTTTTTGGCGTTGCCTCACCTATTGATGATGACGACATTTGCCGGCTCGTCGACGCCTGGGTGACCAATGACCTCTCGTCTCTGGAGAGGCGCTCGACGCTCCGATGGTGTGACGCAGCGTTTGTTGAGGCTTGGCGGGCGCAAGTGGGGTCAACTGAGCAAGAGTCCGATGAGTTCTCGCTTCAAGACCGAGAGGTTCAGCAGCTTGCCTTGCGCATCGGTGACATCGCCAAAGAAATGCAGATGCAGCAAACGTACAGCCTTGGGTCAGACCTTCGGTTTCTGCGGCAGCACAGGCTTGAGCCCTCCCTCGTGCTGTGGTCGGCAGGCTACGAGCACAGCCAAGTCGGCCCGCCGACGCCTTGGGCTGCAAGCTGGTTGACTGGTGACGTCGTCAGTGTCGACAAAGGGGATGCCCTGTCACTCGCTGCCTCGATTCAAAGAATGCTTGATGCCGTTGTCGAGCATCCTCTCCCCGAGATTCTTGGCATGTGCACGCAGGTGGCAGAGCAGCTACGACACCTTGCCCATCGACGATGGGACGAAGACGACTGTGTTCGCTGTTCATTTGTCGTCGGGTCTCACATCGTCGTTGGGGGAGGACCCGTTGTCCTCCGGCTCCGAAAAAGCGGAGACGGGTCACGTATCTGGATCGATGCTTTCAGGGGTGGCCGGTGTACGGGCTGCAGCGTCATCGAAGACTGGAATGACCTCCCGCTCGAGGCATCGATGGTGACGGACACCTTGAGCGACGAGCTTCGCTGGGGTCCAGACCGGTTCCTACCTCCATCGTACGCGTCGTCTCCCACTTTGATGGTTCCTGAACTGTTTGAGCTTTGTGTCTCGAGTGAGTCGCTCGAAGGAAACGCTGCAGGCATTTGTCGACTGCGTCTCGTGCAGGGGGCTTGGCACCATCCGAAAGGAAAGACGTCGGCAAAGGGCGAGGACCTCGTTGCTGGACGCGGCGACAGCGCCTTTATGGAGGTCCTTCAAGAGCAGCTTGCGGCGTTTGGCGTTGAGGGTACAGCACGGCCGTGGACGCCTCCCACGAAGGGGGATGCATGACGTCGGGTGAAGAGTTTGAATCACGGCGTCTCCGCTACGGTGCCGTCGTGCCATGGGGCTGCCACCAAATGCCCGATGGACATTGGCAAATTCGACGAGGCTTCCCATTCATGGGTGACCCTCTGCCTTTCGAAAACGTCGACCAGTCCGTCTCCGCGAAGAGCCTGGGCAGCGGTTCGGTTCGTCGTGGGATGGTCGTCGACACGCCCGTTGGTTTCGTCATTTTGGCCTTCCCCGCAGCTGAAGAGAGCGCCCCGCCTCCCTTCGAACAACTCCCACCTGGGATTGAAGGAGGTGTCCTTGTCGATGACGTTTGGTCGCTCGACGGAAAAACGGATGCCGCACTGGTGACTGAAGTGACAAGTGGACTTCCGGATGTCGTTGCCGCCTCGGTGGTCAACATTGACGAGGAGGGGCTCGCCGAAGAGTCCGATGTCGTCGTTCGGCTGCCAACTTCAACCTGGCTCGTGCACACGGAGTACTGGAACGCCGCCCCCGACGACGAGGAAGGGGGCGAATTCAAAACGGCACGTCGATTGGAGGACTCTCAAGTCGATATTGACTTTGAGGCCACGATTCAGGGCAAAGCCCGGATGGTGATGGAGGCAGCTCTGAAGCGAGCTCGAGATGGTACCTCCAGGGTCGATGTCATCGAAGCAGTGTGCGTCGAACACGACATGCACGCGCACATCGACGTTTCCGTACACGAGTGGGATGGCTCCCATTGGAAGACGCAGTACGTCCTCCTTTTCGATGCCTTTCGCCCCTACCATCGCTACGGATTGACGCCTCTCAGTCTCGTCGAAGAGTTGAAGGCGCCCTACCCAGACGCGCATGTCTATGTTCCGTCTGAGGTGTTTGTGGCGGCTCCAAGATGGGTGTTCACCGAAGAGGCCAAACATGTCTCCCGAAGTCGATGAAGATGTACGCGGCACGCGGTTCCAATTTCGCAGTCCGTTCGGCTGCTACCAACTGCAAAACGGCGAATGGCAAACCGTTGAAGACGCGAGAGCATCGGGCCTTCTTGAGAAGGAACTGTCTTCGCAGCCTCCGTCGAGCTGAAAGCTCAGCTCAGCCTCTCAAATCCCGAGCCCGGCGTATGTCGCGCCCACGGCGAGGAGAACGCCCACGACCAAGCCTAGGCGAGCCCACGGATTTGATTGGAAGTGTTGAAACGTTATCCGTACGCCCAACCCAACCCCCATCACCAGGAGCGTTAGGCAAACGGCCTCGATCGAATAAAAGCCGTCCTCGCGCAACCACGCATAAAAGCGCCATGCAGGTGGGAACATCCAACACGTCGTGAAAATCCCAAGGAGTCGGGCCCAAAAATCTTCGTTGCCCCACGCCATGAAAACGCCGAGGACGACGCCAACAATGGAAGCAGTTGCCAAAACCTCCATGGCCGGTTTGCCTGAGGTGGCGAACAGCAAAATCATCGGGCCAACACCCAACGAGGCCCGATACCGGCTTTCTTGCCTTTGGGCGTAGGTCTGTCGGGTGGGGCGCACGTCCATGCTGTTGATGCTACCAGGTGGTGTTCTGAAAACGAATCCTCGCGTTCCAGCTTCTATCTCGGCTCGCCCGCAAATGCGCTTTCCAGCCGCCGCAACTTCTCGTCTTGCAGCGCCAACTCTGCAGCCCATTCCTCATCGCTGTAGCCACATTCGATGCGCAACTCGTCCGTGAGCCTTTCGATGTCAGCGTCGACCTCGCGTCGAATGCGTTCATACAGACCCTGAACGGTTTGTTCTGCGGATTCATGGGACAGACGAAGTCGGCCGCCAAGCAGGGCAAGGTGCTTTTCGTAGTCGTCCTTCCACCATGAGACGCCCCACGGAGCCCAATACGACTCCAGCGACGAGTCGTATCGGACTTCGGCCGCGGTCCACATGCTGACGTGCTCCTGCTGGATGTCGACGTGGAGCCCCCAGCAAGGTGGCCCTACGTCCCACTCCAAAGTTGGCCTCCCGTGTTGGCGTACGACATCGACCACGTCCTCGATTGCGCGGTTGCCGGCAAAGAGGTTTCTCGCGTTTCCACAAAGCATCGCAACGAGGACCTCATCCCCATCAGCAATGCTGACAAGCGCGTCATTCGCTCCGACGATGTTCGGCTCGTACTCGAGGTCCAACCGCGTCGAGCCTCTGAACCGTTCGTCTGGTTTGGCGACATCCAAGTACAACAGGATGTCGGCGAGTCCGCAGACCGCCCAACACAAACACCACCCAGGCCAGTTCTTCTGCATCAATCGCCGGTGAAGCTTTCGCATGACGACGTCTTCTGTCGTGTGTCCGCCGAACCAAAGAAGCAACTTGGCGTCAAAGTCGATAACCGCTGCGCCCTCACACCAGGTTTCGTCGAGCCACTCCTCTTCGGGGTCTTTGTCGACGAGCCAGTCGAATGAAACGTCTGGGCCATAGAACAGCTCGACGTCGAGCGTGTCCGCAGCCCAGTGCTCGTAGTAGAGCTTCCACTTGCCATCACGTTTGATGACGATGTTTGCGCGGGCTCCCATAGCTCTTTCCGGCGCGTCTCGGGGACATCATGAGAAGCGGTGCCTCCTAACGGTCGCATCTTGATTCCTTTTCCGAAAGGGTACACCTTCCGTCCATCAAAGATGGAAGGTACCCACGCAAATGAACGATGCGTCCGATCAGTCTCCTCGTCGAAACAAAGGCCAAGAGTTTGCGAAGGCTTCTTGGGGCAGCTTTGTGCTCGCAGCGTTCGTGATTGCGTTTGGCACCAGCACCGGAAAAAGCGCTCTCCCGTTCACGTTCGTCGGACTCGGCCTGATGGTCGTGGGACTTGGCGTGGGCATCGCAGCACTTGTGAACCTCTCCAAGTATGGTCGAGAAGGCGTTCTCGTTCCGGCCCTGATTGGCGTCGCACTCAACGTGACACCATTCGTCTATTCGGGAGTCCTCGCGGTCACATCCACCTCGTGGCAGGCCCGCCAGGTAGCTGGGCTCTACACGGTAGATGCGCCTGACGTTGCGACGACCCAAGAGGTCGACATGGGCTTCGCCGAACGTGGGCGAGCCGTCGTGGATACGTACAAGGCACCGTCATCTGAGACCGAAGCTGTCATCGTTCACTTTGATGCTTCAACAATCCCTGACGACGCGAAGATGCTCGAGATCGCGAGCACGTTTGTTCAAGGGAAGCTGTCGTCCAAGGCCCAGGGCGTCGTCGATGGAAAGCCAATTCTCGCGATTGAATGGAAAGACGGACCCTTGTCAGGCCTCGTCACGGGAACGCACCAAGGCAGGCAAGTCGTCGTCTTCATGGTGAAGTGGGCACCAGCCTCAGAACAGTCGAGCAAGGATGCAGACCGCTTTCTCCACAGTTTCAAACTCCACAGCCGTACCGCTACACGGCCGTAGACGTCCCGCCCATGATGGTGGTCTGAACACTGACGAGCTTGCGGACAAACCCGAGGGCATCTCCGGCATTCGCCCTCATCCTGGCGGTGTCGCCAAAGAAGCCAGAGGCAAATGATGATTGAGTTCTACACATACGGCTGGACCGAAACCGAAACCCCTGACGGCATGATCGTCTATGAGCGCCCGCCCGCAGACTTCTTGTCGGCACACCGGTTCCAACCACCCAACCAAGGACCTCGCCATCTTGAAAGCACAGCGTTCAATTGCTCCACCGTTGCAGCTGGCAGATCGCGCCCCCAGAGTTGGAGAGGTGGTTCATGTCATCGGAAACCCGGCCGGCCTTCCTTTGTCTTTTCATACTGGCTCGGTCTCCGGCGTAGGGAAGGCCGGAGAGCTGCAACTTGATGTGTCTGTCGCCCCAGGTAGTAGCGGCGGACCCGTTGTCGACAAGCGTGGGCTTGTCCTAGGGATTGTCTATGCCCGACACGCTCAAGAGGCACAGATTGGATTTGCTCTCGACGCGAGACTCCTCCCTCGTAGCCGCGTAGCACCGGCGCACACAAATTTGGACCCAGAGGAGGACCCGGTTGATGAGTCGCTTGGCTTCAAAAAGGGGGTCGCCCGAGTCATGCGTCGCCGCAGCCGCGCCTTTCAAGCTTGCTACGCAGCGGCCCAAAGGAAAAACAAGCAACTTGCAGGGCGGGTCGTCGTACAGTTCACGGTGAACAAGCGAGGACGCGTTGCAGATGTCGCCGTTGTGCGAAGCACTCTCCAGCCATCATCAGTCCCGCTATGCCTTGAAAAAACGCTGAAAAGGATGTCATTTCCGAAGCCCGACTAGGTGTGGATTCCGAAGAGGTTGTTCACTTGGACGCCTCCATTCGAGCCATCGGCGGCTTCTTCCCGATGCCGCCATGCGGTCTCACTTTATTGTAGCGGCGCACCCATTTCGGCAACGCCTTTC
>Ga0213839_1001525_pt1 | contig 14677 bp, 5 predicted proteins | sample SWPATP21_FD_160075 | JGI IMG/M metagenome (GOLD analysis project Ga0213839, IMG submission 160075) | Coastal seawater microbial communities from Marineland, Florida, United States - SWPA TP2 #1 | ecosystem: Environmental > Aquatic > Marine > Coastal | place: USA: Florida | collected 2016-08-14 | reverse complement strand
AGCCACATGCCCGCGTAGGCCGCCAGCACGTGCCTCGTCGCGCCCAGGCGGCGGTAGCGCTCGCCGAGGGCCTCGACATGATCGGCGAACCGGAGCCGCCCATCGTCGGGCGGGTCGCGGCGTGGACCGAACGGCCAGCCACGCCACAGGCCGAGAAGGGTCCACACCACGAGCAGGTGCACGACGAATGGCAGCAGCTCGGCGTGGGACAGCGACGCGAGGGGGTTGTTGCCGGCACCACCTGCCCCCCCGCCGCTGCTGTCGACGGCCCCCTGTGTGGCGAGCTGCACCCGGATGGGGGTGGGGACGGGCCAGCCGCGCACCGCCTGCCCGGCGTAGAGCAGGTCGCCGAGGAAGGCCTCGTTGCGCGGCAGGGCGAGGGCCGCGTTGGCGAGGAGATCGTCGTCGGCAATGCCCACCACGACGCCTCCCCCGACCGAGGCCGACGCGACCGCAGCCTGTCCGCGCGCGTCGATCACCCAAGGAAGCGCGGTTCCTCCTCGGTAGACATCGATCGGCGCCGGCACCAAGGGATGGGGAAGGTGCGCCCAGCGGGCCGGCCCGGTCGTGGTGAGCTCGCCGAGGCCGCTGTCGAGCGAGCCGAGCTCGGGGAATCCGGCGGACCCATCCCCCGCCACCACGAGGATGCCTCCATCTTCGACCCAGCTGCGTAGCACCGCCCAGGTCTCGGTGGGGACGACGATCTCGTAGGTGTTCAGGACGAGCACGTCGACCTCGGAGCCCAGGCTGTCGAGGCCTCGAAGGCGCCACGACACCTCGTGGCCCCACTGCCGATACAGCTCGAGCAGGGCGGCGTCTCCCTGCGGCGCGTAGCGCTCGGGGGTCTGGGCCCGGGCCGCGGGCGCCCAGGACACGGCGAACGCCAGCATCACAGCCACCACCGCCCCCACGAGACGACGAGCTGCAGCGACCGCAGCCTCCGCGGCCGCCTTCGGAGGTGTGCGCTGGCCGAACCGGTAGGCCTCGGCGGTGGCCACCACCGCGCGGAGGTCGGTGCGCACCCCGTCGTCATCGACCGACCGCACGTACTCGCGATCGGTGCGCGACCGATGCAGGCGCAGCACACCCTGCTCGCCCAGGTGACGCAGCGCCGCGCCCCGCGCGAGAACGGCTGCGTCGCCGGCCCGACCCTCGGCCAGCGCCGCTGAGGCCATCGCGATCAGGTCGGTGCTGGGGGCCTCGGGCACATCGTCGAGACCATCGTCGTCGCTCTCGACCTCGGGGAGGTGCACCGTGGCAGGCTCGTCGGCCTCCGGCGCGCTCGACCGCCCGAAGTAGGTCCACAGCAACCGCGCGAGCAGCAGCACCAGGAAGGCGACCAACAGCGCCATCACCCAGCGTAGCAGTGCCTCCGCGCCGTCGAGGTCGACCCCGGAGAACAGGTCGTCGGGGGCCTCCGGTTCGGCCGCAGGCGCATCGGGGACGCCCTCGCCGCCGGCCGACTCGTTGCAGCCCGAGGGCGGAGCCGGTGGAGCCCCTTCGCACGTGGCCCGGAGTCCGGGGCAGCGCTCTTCGGGAATCTCGTCGACATGCTCGCACCATGCTTCGAGCTGCTCCGCGTCGGCCCCCGGCGTGTGGCAGAACCGAAACGCCCTCGCGGCGAGGGGGTGTTCCTCGACCGACTCGGCGCCCGGCGACGTGCCCGAGCAAGCCACCAGCGTCGCCAGCAGAGCCCCGAGAAGTCGCCCCCCGCTCACGTGCCCAGCCCCGCCGCTCTGAGCCGCACCTGGAGGTCCCACCCTTCCACGCGGGTACGCACATCGACGTAGAGCAGCAGCCGGTAGATGGCGAACAGCGGCTGCGCCACGAGCATCCCGAGCACCAGGTAGGGCGTGGCCACCCCATCGTAGACGGAGCCGAACGGAGTTCCCAGCTGGAGCACCGTCCCCACCAGGGCCTGCCCCGCCGCCTCCCCCACCACCGCACACCATGCCGTGAGCACCAGCCGCCCGAGGGTCCCCGACAGCGCAGCCCCGGGGTGAGCCGCCGCCAGCATGTAGCTACGACGCAGCGACCGTCCCATGTCGACCCGCTCGAGGAGCGTTGTCTCCTCGACGAACAGCCAGGTGGAGTGCAGCAGAAGCCACCCGGCGCCGCAGGTGGCCAGCCCGAGCACCCAGACGAAGGCTTGCAGCACCCACACCCACAGCAGCTGCGGGATGTGGTGGAGCAGATCGACCACCACCGCACGCACGGGAAAGCGCTCGGCGAACAGGAGACGGCCGGTGAGCACCGCGAACGGCGCAGGCAGGGGCAGGCAGGCCGCCAGAGCTGCGACGAGCACGAGCTCGGGCGCACCCTCCACCCACCACGCCCAGCCAGACAGCAGCAACCACGGAGGCAAGACGGTCAGCGCGAGCAACGAGAGGACGTCGCGGAGGTTGCCGCGCACCAGGCGCAGGCCCAGGTCGAAGACCTCGAGCGGCCCCCGCGGGCGCAGGGCGACGCGGCAGTGATTCGGGTTCACCGCTCCCCCACCCGGCGAGCACCGCGGCCACCGAACCACAGCCAGCTCACGACGATGACCACCTGCACCGCTGCGAAGACGAGCTTGAGCGGACGCGGCGCCGGACCCGCCGACCAGAACCCCTCGATGGCGGCCGCGACGAGCAGCAGGACCGTCGTTCCGAGGACGAGTCGGTACAGCGACGGCCCCGCCGCGCGCAGGCTCCCCGCCACCGTGCGGCCGTCGGTGACGACCATCGCCCAGCCGAGGCGCAGCCCCGCCGTGCCCGCGGTGCACACGCCGGTGAGCTCCCACATGGAGTGGCCGCAGATGAACTCGAGGAGGTTGCCCCCCAGGCCCACCGAGGTCAGGTGACCCAGCACGGTGCCGATCATCAGGCCGTTGTAGACGAGGTAGAACACCGAGCCGAGGCCCGCGAGAGCGCCGGTGGCGAAGCAACGGAACGCGATGCCGACGTTGTTCATCACATAGAAGCCGGCCATCGTGGCGTCGCCCCCGAAGCCACGGGAGAGGTCGCCGTCGCCATAGGCCTGCTCCATGCTCGCGAGCTGCGACTCCGGCAGCACGGCCGCCGCGAACGCCGGGTCGGCGAGGCTGCCCAGCGCGCCCACCGCGAACGGGCCGTAGAACAGGGCCGTCGCCAACCAGAAGAAGCCAGCCTGGGCACGCACCTCCTGGGGAAAGCCCACGGCGACGGCCCGCAGCAGACCGAGCCCACCGCCGCGCTGAGTGCCGTAGAGCGTGTTGTGCGCCCGCCCCGCCAGGTTGTCGAGAAACTCGAGCACATCGGCCGGAACGCCGATGGCTCGGCCGCGGGCCAGATCGGCACAGACCGCGCGATAGTCGGCCGCCAGCGCCGACCACGCGGCCGCATCCCGGCGGGGCTCCTTCAGCGCCCGATCGAGCCGCGCCCAGCGCGCCTGGCGCTGGCCGACGAACGCGTCGCGATCGGCCGACGGCTTCACGAGACGCCCTCCGGATCGTCCTTGCCCGTCGCCCGGGCGTAGGCGAGCACCAGCACCCGCTCCCATGTCGGAGCCTCGACGCCGAACCGCTCGGTGACCGCCGGGCCGAACAGCCCAGCGAGCTCTTCGGCGCGCTCGGCCGACAGCGTGCGCCGCCGTCGCATGAAGTCCTCGAGGATGGCCAGCTCTTCAGCGCTCAGCTCGACGGCCGCGGGCAGCGACTGGCGCTCCTCCTCGGTGACCGGGGGCATCACCCGCACCCGATCGAGCACACGCCCGCGGTCTTCCTGAACCACGACGGTGCCCGCCACCAGATCGCCGATCCGCCGCAGCTTCGTGTCGACGAGCATCACCACTACGCCCAGCCCGAAGAGCGCTGGGAGGAAGTCGGCCACCCACAGCAGGTTGCGAAGCACGACGTCGGGCAGCTGAACCGGCGAGCCGTCGGTGCGCACGACCCGCACCTGGAGCAGCCACTTGCCTGGCGTCTGCCCCGACCAGAATAGCTCGAACAACACCCCGTAGAACCAGGACAGCAGGAACAGGGCGAGCATCATCAGGCCCACCGAGATGCCCTCGAGTGCATCGAGGCCCGTCGACGAGGCGAGGGCCAGCACGAAGAGCACGGCCATGAGGAGCACCCCGCGCACCAGCACGTCGAATGCCCACGCGGCGCCGCGCTGGGCAGGACCGGCGAGGCGGTAGCGGAACTGCACGCGCTCCGGCGTGATCACCGCTGCAGTCGTGTCCAACAGGCCTGCCACCGCCGCTCCCTGGCCTGCATCCCTAACTCCCGCGGGCAGCTCCCACACAAACGACCCACGACGCCAGGTCCTGGCAGGTGGTAAGCTCCGCCATCGATCTCCTTGACGAGGGCTCCCTCATGCGTCGCACCGTCGTTCATATCGGCTCCGCAAGCCTCCTATTCGTAGGAACTGTCGCGCTCGCCGACTTCATCACCCACACCAACGCCGGCCACTGGTCGAGCCCCGACTACACCGACGTGGTGGTGGGCAACTCGATCGAGATGGGCACGCAGACGAGCCTCGTGGCCGGGTGGGATCGCTCCACGTGGGACGGCGTGAGCTTCGCCGCCGAGGCGAACAAGGCCGACGCCAGCAACTTCAACTTCGGCGACGACTGTCTGCTCGCCTCCGACAACACGATCGACAACGCCGCCACCACCACGGTCAGCACGGGGATGACCTACCGTGCGGGCACGTTCAACGACTCCGGTGGGCTGCTGGGCACGGTGCTCGCCTCGGTGGGCAACGGTTCGGCCGTCGCGCTGCCGGCCACCATGGGCCACGTCGACCAGGTTCGCTTCCTCACGGGTGGCTCCCGCAAGGCGGCCACGTCCTACACCGTCACCTTCACCTACGACGATCTGTCCACCAGCGACGTCGTGGTGCCGATCGCCATCGACACCGACACGGGTGGCGCACGGGACGGATCAGGCACCAACTACGCCATCCTCGGCATCACCGACCTCTCCGTGGCCAGTGACGGCACGCCCGACGTCGACTCCGACGGCGATCTTGCCACCGACTGCGGCGGCGACGGCGGCGACGAGGTGTTCGTCACCAACCCGAACCAGGCCAAGGTCGTCGAGTCGATCACCTGGTCCTACGACGACTACGACGCGGCCGTGGCCGACGGCACGGGCATCGGCTGGCTCGGGGGTCCCCTCGCCGTGTCGATCGACACCGACGAGTCGTCGTACGACGCCACCTACACCTACTTCGGCAACTACGAGAACTTCGCCGATGGCGTCGACGTCGACGACGCGATGGATGCCTGTGGGGGCGACGACAACTGCGAGAGCGCCATCTGGTACGAGCTCGAGCTCACCCTCGACGAAGACAACTCCGAGGTGATGGTCACCTTCGCCTGTGGCTCCGACGACAACGACAACGGCACGCTCGAGTTCAGCGAGATGACCGTGATGGACTCGGTGGTCAACGTCACCAACGCCACCCTCACCTCGAGCGGTCTGCCGGCCACCTGTGAGGGCCGCTACGGTGTCTACCGGGTCGATGTGACCGCCGCCGACGACGCCGACACGCCCAAGCTCAACAGCCTGCGCGCCGACTTCGACCTCGACTACGACGGCGACGGCTACGGCGAGACGAACGACGCCGGTGGCCTCGTCGACTGCGACGACAGCGACAACAGCGTCTATCCCTACGCCTTCGAGGTGGTGGGCGACGGCATCGACCAGGACTGCGACACCTTCGAGCAGTGCTACGAAGACTTCGATCAAGACGGCGACCGCCACGGCACCAACACCGTGGCCTCCGCCGACGACGACTGCGACGACCCCGGCGAGGCCCTCACCGCCGCCACCATCGACTGCGACGACAGCACCGACACCCGCGCCTCGGGCAACAGCGAGATCATCGGCAACAACCTCGACGAGAACTGCGACTTCGTCGCCGACTGCTGGCTCGACGACGACAACGACGACTCCCCCGTCTCGACAGCGACGTTCAACAACGGCGACGAAGACTGCGACGACACCGACGAAGGCACCGCGGCGCAGCTCGCCACCGCCGGCGAAGACGACTGCAACGACAACAACCCCGCCATCTCCCCCATCGAGACGGAGATCCCCGGCGACAACATCGACCAGGACTGCGACGGCCAGGAGCTCTGCTTCCTCGACGACGACAACGACGACTCCCCAGTCTCCACCACCATCCTGTCCACCGACGACGACTGCGACGACACCGACGAAGGAACCCAGGCGCAGCTCACGCTCGCGACGAAGGACGACTGCAACGACAACGACAACAGCATCTCGCCGCTGCTATCGGAGATCACCGGCGACAACATCGACCAGAACTGCGACGACGTGGAGAACTGCTGGACCGACGTCGACGACGACGACAGCCCGGTCGCCACGGTGAACACCGGCGGCAACAACGGCGACGCCGACTGCAACGACCCCTTCGAGGGCACCCAGGCCGAGCTCGACGCCGGCGCCGACTGCAACGACACGAACGCCCTCATCAAGCCGGGGGTCGCCGAGATCGCCGGCGACAACGTCGATCAGAACTGCGACAACATCGAGAACTGCTGGACCGATGCCGATGACGACGGCAACGCGGTGAGCACGGTCAACGTCGGCGGCGACAACGACGATGCCGACTGCAACGATCCCTTCGAGGGCGTCGACGCCGACCTGTCCCCCCGCGAAGACTGCGACGACAATGACAACACGATCTTCGCCACCGCCGTCGAGGGCACCGGCGACAACGTCGACCAGAACTGCGACGGCGTGGAGAACTGCTGGAACGACGTCGACGACGACGGGTTCGGCGTGAGCATCGTCAACATCGGCGGCAACAACAACGACGACGACTGCGACGACCCCTTCGAGGCGGTGACGGCCGACCTGTCCAACCCGGTCGAGGACTGCAACGACAACGACGATCTCATCCGTCCCGACGCGGTCGAGATCACCGGCGACAACGTCGACCAGAACTGCGACAACATCGAGGACTGCTGGACCGACGCCGACGACGACGGCTCGGCGATCAGCCTCACCAATGTGGGCGGCGACAACGACGACGCCGACTGCAACGACCCCTTCGAGGGTCTGTCGGCCGACCTGCTGCCCGTGGCCGACTGCAACGACGGCAACGCCGCCATCAACCCCAGCGCCACCGAGCTGCCCGGCGACAATGTCGACCAGAACTGCGACACGGACGAGCTCTGCTACGTCGACGCCGACAACGACGGCGACCGCACCGGGGCCACCACGAACAGCACCGACACCGACTGCAACGACGACTTCGAGGGGGTCACCGGCGACCCGATCGACTGCAACGACGGCAACGCGGCCATCTTCAGCGGTGCCACCGAGGGCATCGGCGACAACGTCGACCAGAACTGCGACGACCGCGAGCAGTGCTACGACGATATCGACGACGACGGCGACCGGGGCACAGGCGACTTCACCACCAGCGTGGGCGACACGAACTGCACCGGCGCCAACGAGGGCGAGGCCACCGACATCGTCGACTGCGACGACAACGACCCCGACCGCTACGCCGCCAACTCCGACCTCAACGCCGGCAACATCGCCAACGAGGTCGACAACGACTGCAACGACCGCGAGCAGTGCTACATCGACGGCGACAACGACGACGCCCGCAGCGCGTTCACCCAGCAGACGAGCCCGGGCGACCACGACTGCCAAGACGCCGGCGAGGCGCGGTTCGACGCCGAGCTCGACTGCGACGACGGTGACGACGAGCGCTTCCCGTCCAACCCCGAGATCGTGGGCAACAACAAAGACAACGACTGCTCGCAGACGGAAGACTGCTACGAAGACATCGACTTCGACACCTACCCGAGCACCGTGGTCATCGAGACCTCGCTGTTCGACTTCAACTGCACCGACCTCGGCGAGGGCGAGGCGACCGACCTGACCGACTGCGACGATCTCGTGGCCACCACCTGCCCCAACGACGTGCAGTGCCCCGACATCTGCGGCGACGGTGTCGACAACGACTGCGACCTGGTGGGCGACTGGGCCACCGGCGGCTTCGAGGGCTGGCTCGACGACGACGGCGACGGCCTGCTCTACTCCCTCGAGGTCAGCGAGAACATCAGCGACTGCAACGACGACTCCGACGGCGACAACCTCAGCGACCCCGACGAGCTGAACATCGTCGGCACCGAGCCAGACGACTCCGACTCCGATGGCGACGGCGTGCAAGACGACGTCGAGGTCGACGGCGACGTGAACAACCCGCGGAACACCGACGGCACCGACAACATCGATGCCCTCGACCCCGACGACGACAACGACGGGCTGCTCACGGCCCTCGAAGACGTGAACGGCAACAACAACTGGTTCGACGACAGCGACGACGCCGACGGCATCCCGAACTTCCGCGACAACGACGACGACGGCGACTCCGTCCCCACCCTCGTCGAAGACCACAACACCAACAACGACTGGTTCGACGACAACGCCGACGTGTTCGAGCCCAACGGCGACTTCCTGCCCGACTACCGCGACGCCGACGACGACGCCGACGGCATCCTCACCATCCTCGAGGACCCCAACGGCAACGGCGACCCCACCGACGACGACTCCGACGGCGACGGCACCCCCGACTACCTCGACTCCGACGACGACAACGACAGCGTGCCCACTGTGATCGAGGGCGGCACGGGCGTCGACAGCGACGGCGACGGCACCCCCGACTACCGCGACACCGACGACGACGACGACGGCATCGACACCATCCTCGAGTCGGCCGACACCGGCGACATCGACGCCGACGGGATCCCCAACCGCCTCGACGACGACTCCGATGGCGACGGCTACTTCGACAGCCACGAAGGCCGCATCGACAGCGACGGCGACCTCAAGTTCGACTACCTCGACACCGACTCCGACAACGACAGCATCCTCGACGAGGACGAGCCGGTCGGCGGCAACGACTTCGTCGACACGGACGGTGACGGCGACGAGAACCGGATCGACGACGACGACGACGACGACGGCATCCTGACCATCGACGAAGACCCCGACGGCGACGGCAACCCCCGCAACGACCAGAGCGACGCCGACGGCATCCCCGACTACCGCGACGACGACGACGACAACGACGACGTGCCCACGATCATCGAGGGCGACGCCGGCGACGACACCGACGGCGACGGGCTCCCGGACTACCGCGACGACGACGACGACGACGACGGCATCCTCACCGCCGACGAAGACCCCGACGGCGACGGCGACCCCACCGACGACCAGTCCGATCCCGACGGTATCCCCGACTACCTCGACGAAGACGACGACAACGACTCGGTGCTCACCTCGGTCGAGGGTGGTCCGTCCGTCGACACCGACGGCGACGGCACCCCCGACTACCGTGACACCGACGACGACGACGACGGCATCGACACCATCCTCGAGCAGGCCGACTCGGGCGATGTCGACGGTGACGGCGTGCCGAAGCGCCTCGACGACGACTCCGACGGCGACGGCTACCTCGACAGCCACGAGGGCCGCATCGACAGCGACGGCGACCTCAAGTTCGACTACCTCGACCACGACTCCGACAACGACACCGTGCTCGACGAAGACGAGCAGGTGGCCGGCGACCGCTTCGTCGACACCGACCTCGACGGCGACGAGAACCGGGTCGACGACGACGACGACGACGACACGATCGCCACCGCCACCGAGGTCGCGGCCCGCCAGGACGCCGAGACCATCGACGACAACGTCCCGAACTACCTCGACCTCGACTCCGACAACGACGGCTACAGCGACTTCCACGAGTGGACCGTGGTGCGCTCGTCCACCGACGACGACGGGGACGGCGACGACAGCTACGTCGACCTCGACTCCGACGACGACCTCGTGCCCGACCTCGAGGAGGAGGGCTCCGAGGCCTCGCCCGTCGACACCGACGGCGACGGCGACGAAGACCGCATCGATGTCGACGACGACGGTGACGGCATCGACACCATCAACGAGAACCTCGGCGGCAGCCCGGCCCCCAACGACGCCGGCACCGACGATTTCGACAACGACGGGCTCGTCGACTACCTCGACCCCGACGACGACAACGACCTGGTCGACACCATCGACGAGAACCCGAGCGGCGAGCACGTGCCCGGCCTGTGCGACGACGCCGACGGCGACGGCGACTGCAACTACCACGACACCGACGACGACGGTGACGGGGTCGAGACCGCCGACGAGACCCCCGACGACGCCGATCCGCTCAACAACGACCGCGACGGCGACGGCATCGACAACTTCCTCGACGACGACGACGACGGCGACGGAATCCCCACCTCCTACGAGATCGCGGGGCTCGCTGCCGGGTGTGACCCCACGCCCGACACGCCGCCGAACTTCGACGACGATGCCGATCCCGACTTCCTCGACACCGACAGCGACGGCGACACCCACCTCGACAGCGCCGAGATGAACGTCAACACCGACGGCGACGGCTGCGACGACTACCTCGACCTCGACTCCGACAACGATCAGGTGGTCGACGTGAGCGAGGCCAAGCAAGACCTCGACGGCGACGGCCTCGTCGACCGCGTCGACATCGACGACGACGGCGACGGGGTGCGCACCGAGTTCGAGGACGACGGCTTCGTCAACCCCACCGCCTACGACACCGACGGCGACCTGATCCCCAACTACCTCGACGACGACGACGACGACGACGACGTGCCGACGGCCACCGAGGTGGGCAAGACGGTCCCCAACCCGATCATCGACCCTGCCGACTGGCCGAACACCGACCTCGACCTCGAGTCCACCACGGGCATCCTGGGCGACGACGTGCCCGACCACCTCGACACCGACGACGACAACGACGGTGAGCTCACGATCACCGAGGATCCGGGCGGCAACGGCCTGCCCGCCGACGACGACACCGACGAAGACGGCGTGGCCAACTTCCTCGATGCCGACGACGACGGCGACGGCATCCTCACCATCAACGAGCTGGCGATCGCCCGTAGCTGGGACAGCGACGGCATCGACAACCACCTCGACTGCGACTCCGACGACGACGGCTGGTACGACGTTGACGAGACCGGCAGCAACGGCGAGCTGTTCGACTCCGACGGCGACACCGTGCCCGACTTCGGCGACCTCGACTCCGACGGCGACAGCATCGCCGACGAGATCGAGGGCACCTCGGTCTACACGGCCAACCCACCTGCCCCGTGCGACCCCGCGCCCGACGAGGACGGCCCGATCGACACCGATGGTGACGGCATCATCGACCGTCTCGACCTCGACGACGACGGCGACCAGATCCCCACCCTCGTCGAGTTCCACGAGGCCGGCGCCACCACCGCGCTGGGCTCCGACTACGACGGCGACGGCATCGACGACTACATCGACGCCGACGACGACGGCGACAACGTGCCCACCCTCCTCGAGGATGTCGACGGCAACGGCACGCCCTACAACGACGACACCGACGGCGACGACCGGAGCAACCCCAACCTGACCCCGGCCGACGCCGAGGGCCCCGACTTCCTCGACACCGACGACGACAACGACACCATCCCGACCATCGACGAAGACAACGAGAACGGATGGCAAACTGGTGACGGCAACCCGTACAACGACGACACCGACAACAACGGCGTTCCCGACTACCGCGACGACGACGATGACGGAGACTCCTTCGAGACCGTGCAGGAGCTCTCAGACGTTCCGTTCGACTTCGACGGCGACGACATCCCCAACTACCTCGACCCCGACGACGACAACGACGGCGTCGACACCAAGTGTGAGGAAGTGGTGGGCGTCGACCGCCTGCGGGTCGACAGCGACTTCGACCTGATCCCCGACGGTGAGGAGTGGTTCAACTACCTCTACTACCGCGACGTGGGTGCCGATCAGTGGGAGCCCATCCCGGCCTCCGAGCGCAACACGGTGGAGATCAACGGCAACCTGGTCACCATCGACGACGAAGACATCTGGGATCGCAACCAGGACCCGAAGCTCGGCATCCCCCCCACGGGTGGCGGCTGCTTCGACCCGTGGAACCGCGACGGCGTCGACGAGATCAACGCCCTCGACCCGGACGACGACCAGGACGGTCAGGCGACCATCGACGAAGGTGACGACGACATCGACTGCCTGTTCCCCACGGAGATCCCGCTGGGCGACACCATCCCGAACTACCTCGACTACGACTCCGACGGTGACACCCTCGACGACGACGACCCGGAGGAGTTGCAGGACGCCGATGCCGACGGCATCATCGACATCATCGACTGCGCGCTCACCGGCGACGCAGGCGACAGCGATGTCGACGGCGTGAGCAACGGCGACGAGGTGTGCGTCGAGAACCCCGACGTGGGCGTCGACGAGCAAGACGACTGGTGCAAGCGCGATCCGGATGTCGACAACGACGGCGTCATCGACGGCATCGAGTACGGCGCCAACTTCCAGGCGGGTGTGGTGCCCCAGCAGGACAGCGACGGCGACGGCACCTTCGACTACCTCGACCCCGACGACGACGACGACAACTTCCTCACCCCGAGGGAGAACGGGATGACCTGTGACCAGGGCCAGTCGCTCTTCCACGTCATCCGCGTCATTCCTGGCACCACCGATGCCTACTGGACGTTCTGTTGCGCCGAGCGCGTCGAGAACGACAACGGCGTCGACTACAACTGCATCGACGGCGGCACGCCCTACGACCTCGGCGGCAACGAGCTCGATGCCTACCCGAACACCGACGCTGACCGAGGCGAGGCCCTGCCGCTCAACCCCGACGACATCCCGAACTTCCTCGACAACGACGACGACGGCGACGGCAAGCTCTCGGATGCCACGGTCAGTGGCGGCCAGGAGACGGCCCCCGACCCCGAGGGCATCGGCGACTTCGACAACGACGGCGTGCTCGACTACCTCGACCCCTATGAGTACGACGGCCCCACGGCCGATGCCGACGGCGACGGCCTCACGGCTGAGGAAGAAGCGATGGTGGGCACCGACCCCTACAACGCCGACTCCGACGGCGACGGCATCCCCGACGATGTCGAGGTGGGCGACGTGAACAACCCGACCGACACCGACGGTGACGGCATCATCAACGCCCTCGACCCCGACGATGACGGCGACGGCATCCCCACCATCATCGAAGGCACCGACGACGTCGATGGCGACGGCCTGCCCAACTACCTCGACGAGAACTCCGACAACGACGGGCTCACCGACGGCGAGGAAGAAGACGGCGACATCGACTGCGACGGCATCGAGAACCGACTCGACACCGCCGACACGGACGGTCCCTGTGGCGACTCCAGGGGCGACAGCTTCACGCCGCCGCAGTACTCGCGGCAGGGCTGCCAGTGCAGCTCGTCGGCTACCCCGACCAGCGCGCTCTGGCTGGTGGGCGTGCTGGGCATGTTCGGCTGGCGGCGGCGGCGGGCCAGCTAGGCCAGCCACCGCGTCAGGGAACCCCCTACGACCTCGGCCCTCGGCCGGGGTCGTCGTGTGTCTGGAGAGTGTCGCGTTGCGTCACACCCCCTACCGATCGCTGCCGGGCGCGATAGAGCGGTGGGGGGAGGACGAATGAAGGTCGGTGCGCATCCGATGGTGGTCGCGGTCGCCCTGGGTCTGCTCGGTCCCGCGTCCCTCGAGGTGTCGGAGACGCGGGAGCGTCGGCCGTGCGAGGGGTGCACCGGCGACGAGCGCGGCGACGATGTCGGCTCCGACGCCGCAGACCCGTTCGCCCTCACCGTGCAGCTCGGAGAGGCGTCGCCGGCCACGGCCGCCTACTGGGAAGAGGTGCATGCTCCCTCCGAGGCCGAGCGGGCCGAGGTGGCCGCCGCCTGGGCCGCGCTGTAGCCCCTTTCGTTGCGGGTCAGTCGAAGTAGCCGTGGTGGAACCACACCCCCTCGGGCGTAGCGAAGATCCACCAGCGGGTGGAGCCTCGCCCGTCGTCGAGGTCGGCCGCCCAGTAGTCGCGTGCCCAGTCTTCGTCGCTCCACCAGTCGCTGCGCAGTCGCTCGGGGCCCTCGGCGCGTCGCACGCGGGCCCAGCCCTCGGGACGGCGCACCCGGACTGGGTGGCCCGCAGCGTCGAGCGACACCTCGATAGGGCGCGGGGACGGGAGCAGGAGCGTGGGGCGCGGGAGCATCCCCGGGCGCTCGTGGGCTTGCTGCACGACCACGGGATCATCGGCATCGACGACCGATAGCTGCGGGCCAGCGAAGAGGCGCTGCACGGGCCAGGGACCGGGCCGCCACGCCCGCTCGGGGCACCACACGTCGACGGGCTCGACCCCGCAGAGAGCCTCGCCTCCGAGGTGGTCGGCCAGTCGTGCCAAGAGATCGGGCAGGGGCTCGGTGGCCTCGGTGCGATCGGTGAGCCCCGGCTGCCAGCCTTGCTCGGCGGCGACCTCGACGGCCTCGAGAACGAGCTCGTCGACCGGCGCCTCGAGCCGCACCCCTTCGAGGCGCACCCGCACGATGGGCTCGAGGATGCGAGGCGACCGTGTGGGCCGCCCCACCCGGACGGAGACCGCGACGACCGGGGGCACCCCCACCGTGGGCTCGAGGTGCATCGAGATCCGCAGATGCACGACCGCCTCACCGCGTCGCCCGAGCCGCTGGGCGAGCTGCACGAGCAGGCCGGGGAGCACGAAGTGCAGCTGCAAGGTGCTGGTGGCCCCCCCCATGGCGACCTTGACCCGGCGCTCCGCGG
>Ga0213839_1001519_pt1 | contig 14695 bp, 11 predicted proteins | sample SWPATP21_FD_160075 | JGI IMG/M metagenome (GOLD analysis project Ga0213839, IMG submission 160075) | Coastal seawater microbial communities from Marineland, Florida, United States - SWPA TP2 #1 | ecosystem: Environmental > Aquatic > Marine > Coastal | place: USA: Florida | collected 2016-08-14 | reverse complement strand
GGCGGGGCCGGTGGGCCGTCCTGGTCCGTGATGCTGCACAACGGCAGCACGGTCCTCACCGTGGGAGCGACCCTGCAGTTCGGCAGCGGCGGCTCTCCCGGCGTCGGAGGCCTCGGTGCGGGCACGGCGGCGAACGGACCGACCGGGGACGCCGGGCCGGAGGACGCCCAGCAGACCTGCGCGAACGCGTTCGACTGCTGGTAGGTCGCTGCGGGCTCCGGGCTCCAGGGCCCGGGGCCGCTCGAGCTCAGGGCGTCTTCGCCCGCGCTGACCACAGCTGCCGAACCTCGTCCTCCAGCACCTGCGCCGACGCGTCGGCCGCCGCCACGACCTCCCCCACCGTCACGTGCACCCGCGACCACAGCCCCCGTCGGAACGGCTTGCTCATCGCCTTCCCATCCACCCGTGAGAAGTAGCTCCCCCACAGGCCGTTCAGCGCCACCGGCACCACCGGCACCGGGTCCGTCGCCAGGATGCGTTCGATGCCCGGGCGGAAGCTCTCGACGTCGCCGCTCCGGGTGATGGCGCCCTCCGGAAAGATGACCACGACCTGCTCGTCGCGCAGCTCCTCCGAGATGCGGGCGAAGGAGCGCTCGAGGGCCTCGGGGTCCTCCTTGCGGGAGGCGATGGGGATGCACTTGGCCTGCTGGAACAGGAAGCGGACCACCGGCAGGTCGTAGAAGCCCCGGTACATCACGAAGCGGGCGGGGCGCTTGAGGCTCGCCATCAACACGAACCAGTCGATGAAGCTGACGTGGTTCGCCACGACCACACAGGGCCCCTCGTCGGGAATCCGCTCGTGGCCATGGACCTGGACCCGGTACACGAGCACCGACAGCATCCACGCGACGAAGCGCAGCAGGAACTCCGGCACCACCGTGTAGATGTAGACAGCGACGAGCATGTTCACGACGGAGAGCACACCGAAGATGGTGACGGGGTCGAGACCGAGTCCCTGCTGCATACCGGCGAGCGCCAGGGCTCCCAGCACCATGAAGAAGGCGTTGATGACGTTGTTCGCCGCGATGATGCGAGCGCGGACCTGGGGCCGGGCACGTTGCTGGATGAGGGTGTACAGCGGAACGATGAGGAACCCGCCGAAGAGGGCCAGACCCACGAGGTCCGCGAAGATGCGCCAGGCCATGGGGCGCGAGGCGATCTCCAGGAGGGCGATGGGGGCGTCCCCCGTCGCCCAGGGCGCGCCGACCCACCACAGATCCGCGGTGAACACCGACATGCCGAAGGAGCCGATGGGCACCAGCCCCAGCTCGAGGCGCTCTCGGGAGAGCCGCTCGCAGAGCATGGAGCCCACCCCGATGCCGACGCTGAACAAGGCGAGGAACAGGGTCGCGAGACCCTCGGTGCCACCCAGGACATCCTTCGTGTAGGGAGGGAACAGGGCCAGGAAGGCGCTTCCGAACAGCCAGAACCAGCTGATGCCCAGGATCGACAGGAAGACGCTGCGCACCTCCCGGCTCAACCGCACCAGCTCCAGGGTCGGGCCGATGGGCTCCCAGCGGACCTCCAGCTCCGGGGTCTGGGCCGGTGCCTCGGGGATCCAGCGACTGGCGACCCGGCCGAGGACCGCGATGAGCAGCACGCCCCCTCCGACCACGAGCTCGCCGTTGGGGAGGTTGATGAGCACGCCACCCGCCAGCGTGCCCAGCAGGATGGCCAGGTAGGTGCCCAGCTCGATGAAGGCATTGCCGGTGACGAGGTCCCCCTCGCCGAGGTGCTGCGGGAGGATTCCGTACTTGCAGGGCCCGAAGATGGTGGACTGGACCCCCATCAGGAACAGCACGAACAGCAGCATGGGGACGTTGCCCAGCACGAAGCCCGTCGCACAGAGCACCATCACGAAAATCTCCGCGGTCTTCGTGGCGCGGATCATGTCGGCCTTGTCCAGCTTGTCGGCGAGCTGGCCCGCCAGGGCGCTGAACAGGAAGTACGGCAGGATGAAGACCGCACCGGCCAGCGCGACCATCGCCTCCGGCGCGACGCCCGCGACGCTCACGCTACGAAAGGTCACGAGGATGACGAGGGCGTTCTTGAAGAAGTTGTCGTTGAACGCCCCGAGGAACTGGGTCACGAACAAGGGGCCGAAGGTCCGCTCGAACAGCAAGCGCGCGTGCATGGGGTCTCCGTGACCGGTGGGAGCCGTCCGGTCGGGGAACGGGAGTGCGAGGCCCGTGCCACCGAGATGGGGGGGAGCGACAGCCTACGCCAGACCGACGACCTACATGCACCGCAGGTCGCGACCGACACGAAATGTCGCCACCACGTCGGTGCGGTCCCTTGCTATGTTGCGCACGGAGGTCCGTTCCCCGATGAAGCTGCTCTGCGTCCTGCTCCTGCTCGCCGCGCCCCCGGCGTGGGCCGGCAAGAAAGACGAGGTGGCCGCCGAGACCCGCCGGTTGATGGGCGAGAGCGAGAAGCTCGCCCAGAAGGGCGCGTGGTCCGGCGTCGAGCGCACCTACCTCCAGCTGGTGGCACTGGAGCGCAAGGGAGCCCCCCTCACCCACGATCTCCACGTGCTGGGCGCCCATGCTGCCCAGAACCGCGGCGACCCTCTCACCACGTGGGAACGCCTCAAGCGGGCCCTCGAGATCGAGATGGACATGGAGACCCTCACCTGGAAGGCGGACCTGGAGGCCACCTACAGCCGCTTCGAGGTGGAGATCGCTCCAGGCTACGACGGCTCCCTCGAGGTGAAGTCCCTGGAGCCCCTCTTCGACCCTGTGCATCAGCAGGTCCTCAAGAGCTTCGAGGCGCAGCTCGCCGAGCAGCGCTTCGCCGACGTCCTCCTGCCCCTGGGGCGCTACCAGCTCGGCGAGGACCTGGTCCTGGAGTCCTACGGCGGAGAGACCCAGCGGGTCTCCGTCCGCCCTCGGGGCGCCATCGTCGCCGACCCCACGGTCACCGACCTTTCCCTCATCGGAAGCAGCAGCGCCGAGGCAGGCGTCGAGCCCGGTCCAGCCGGTCCGTCGCGCCTGGCGGTCCAGGTCGGCCCCGACGTCGCGCCGAAGCTGTGGGCCAGGACCGGTCCCGACGTCCAGAAGGTGGCGGAGGGCATCGACGGCGTAGGCAGCGTGGTCCTCGTCCCCTCCCCCGAGCCCTGGATCTTCGTCTCCTTCGACGCCACGGCCCTCCGCTCGGTGGGCACCGAGCCCGACGACCTCGTCGCGGCTCTTCGCCAGAGCTTCCGGCTCACCGACGCTCAGCTGGTGGTCACCCCCAACCAGATCGGCGTGGAGGCGTCGGCCGCCAAGAGCCTGCGAGACGTCGGCCTGGTCGAGATCGACCTCGGGGGAGCGCCGGTGCCCATCAACGCCGTCGCCCGCCTCAGGGAGGGCCCCAAGCCGGGAGCGCCGCCACCAGGGCTCGACCTGGCCCTTGCCGACGGCGCGAATGCCCAGGAGGTCACCGCAGCCCTCAGCGCCGCGATGCAGGGGGAGGCCTACGCCGACCTCGACCTGCAGATCACTGCGGCCGCGCCAACACCTTGACCGTCTCGCCGATGTCGTCGAGGACGGCACGGAGCCCGTCGTAGTCGGGGTGCCGGACGCAGACATAGGCGTTGGCCAGGTACCCCGCCTCGACGGGCTGGGTCCGGGAGCCCACGGGGGGCAGACGGAGCTTGAAGATGCCGGCACCGTAGCGGCGCTGCATGCGCTCGACCCCTTCGTAGCCGACGATGACGCCGTCGCAGCTGGGGCGCAGGTTGATCAGGCCCGCGGCGTACTGCCGGCTGGCTCGCTCCACCGGCTCCATGCCACACACCGCCCGGGCCCACTCGGCGTACAGGTCGATGCCGTTGGCCTCGCAGTACATGTCCCAGTGGTTGCACCCGGGCGGCCGAGCGCCGATCTCGCTGAACCACAGCCCCATGGTGCCCGCGAACCACTCCATGTGGGTGGCGGTGGTGCCGAGCCCCAGCTCCTGGATGACCTTGCGGCCGAAGGCGCGAAGCTCGTCGTAGCCGTCGGCGCCGATGCGGTTGGTGTGCACCATCTGCGGGCTGATCCACCGGGTCCGCATCGCCTCGAGGACGTTGGGGTAGTAGTGCGTGACGAACTCGTGCACGACCTTCCCGTCGACGGTGAGGGTGTCGTAGAAGCCCTCGTGGCCGCTCACGAACTGCTCCACCGTGAAGTAGGCCTCGCCGCGGTCGAGCCCGACCTCGGTCAGCGCGGCCTCCAGCCCGGCCTCGTCGTCGAGCTTGTAGGTGGCGGCGGCCCCCGCGCCATCTCGGGGCTTGAGGATGACCGGGTAGCCATGCTGGTCCACGAAGGCGCGGGCATCGGCCGCGCTGGAGCAGACGGCGTTGGCAGCACAGGGAACGCCACGCTCCCGCAGGAACTGCTTCATGACGAACTTGTCGCGGCACAGGGTGACCTGCTCCACGGACAGACCCGGAATGCCGGTGCGCTCCCGCACGCGGGCCGTCACCAACATGTGGGACTCGATGGTCGCCTCGAGGCGGTGGACCCACGGACCACGCTGCTGGATGCGGGTGACCGCATCGAACATGGCCTCCTCGTCGCCGAGGTGGGCCACGTACTCATAGCCGTCGAGGAGGTGCTTCAGCTCGGGGTCGAGGTGCTCGGGTCGCAGGTCGCCGATGCCGGTGACGTGGGCCCCCACGGACTTGAGTCCGCGCACGAAGCGTCGCTGCCCCGCTGGGAAGTGGGGGGCGACGAAGATGACGTGGGCCATGACGGCTCCTCTACGGGAGGCCGAGACGGTCCCGCTCTGTCTTGCGCCAGAACTGGACCATCCCGTAGAAGTGGTTGGTGAAGGTCTCGACCTCGTGGGCCGGGAAGAGCGCAGCGACCTTGCGGCGCACGATCTCCTTGAAGCGATCGGTGCCGAAGAACTCCAGAGCCAGCTCATCGAGGCCCTGGAGGTGTGCCTCGCAGAAGGCCTCGAAGGCGTCCGTGTCGTAGTACTCTCGGGCGATGGCGTCGTAGGCGTCGAGCTGCTCGTCGTAGGACAGCGACGGGTCGCGGGCGGCCAGGAAGCGCTCCCACTGAAGGGTCATCTTCTTGCCGCTCGAGCGCTCCGACCACGCGCAGAACAGCGTCCACTTGACCAGCGCCATCACCAGCCAGGGGAAGTGGTAGTGGAGGCTGGTCACCTGGCTGTCGGGGCAGGCGTTGGCGAAGTCGATGGGATGGAGCTCCTCGGCGGTCCGCAGGAGCTCGCAGCTGTTGAAGTCCCAGCCGAAGAAGGCGTTGATGGTGCGACAGGTCCGGGCCGCGGTGCGGTATCCATCGGCGTCGAGGAAGTTGAAGTCGACCCGGTAGCGGTCGTGGAGCGGCTGATCGGGGTCGTACTTGATGACGTTGACCTGCGGGCCGATGCCGATCGCCCGGATGAACAGGTCCCAGTCCTTGACAGCCGCCTGGAGGTGGTGGACCCGCTTCCCGCTGGCGTCGTAGGCCGCGCGGAGTGTGGCCTCGTCGGTGACACGGACCACGCCCACCCAGCCGCCGCCGTCGTAGGGCTTGAGGAAGGCGGGGTACCCCACCTCCTCTCCGACCGCGCCGAGGTCGAAGAGGCGGTTGTATCGGGTGACGGTGGCATCCCAGTCGGCGCCCCGCTCGTACTCCTTGGGGGGCAGCATCATCGTCTTGGGGATGGGCATCCCCAGCTTCATCATCGCGACGTAGCTGGTGTGCTTCTCCATGGACTGCGTCGCCCAGGGGTTGTTCAGGGTGTAGGAGCCGTCGAGGACGATCTTCTTCACCCACTCGCGGCTCGTGTGGAACCAGTGGGTCAGGCGGTCGATCACCACGTCGTACTTCCGCGGCGCATCCAGGTCGAAGGGCTCCACGGTGACCCGCTCCACCTCGAAACGAACCATGTCGCCGCTGTCGTCCGGGGCAGGGATCTCGAGGTCGAGGCCTCGCACGAGCTCCTCGAAAGCCGAGGGCCAACAGAGATCCGCTCCGAGTGACAATCCGATCTTGCGCGTGTGCGTCGCCATGAGCCCTCCGGGTCGGCCGTCTATCGCGTGCACACGACCTGCGCAGCGCCCCGGTGCGACGCCGATGGAACCAGCCTGCCCTTGCTTCCCGAGCGGGTTCGTGAGCTGATGTCGGCTATGGCATTGCATTCCAACTCGGGTCGTTCTGAAGATACTGGAGACACCTCAGCGGATTCTCTTTCGCTGCCCGCTCTCCTCGACGCGGTGGCCGACGCTCCCGCCAAGGACGTGCCCGGCATCCTGGAGTCTGGCCTTCGCGCGCTCGGAGCGTCGGCCGTACGATTCGCGGGCCCAGAGCTCACCGTAGAGGGCCCCGCGGCGGTCCAGGATGCCTGCCAGATGGTCCGCGCCGTCATGCGCGCCAGGGGCATGGATGCCTCCGGCCGACCCAGTGGTGCCGCCGAGGCCCACCGCATGGTGCTCGGTGCCCTCACGAGCGGCCTGGCCCACGAGCTGAACAACCCCCTCGCGGCGGTCATCGCCAACCTGGATCTCGCCACACGACAGGTCGAGGAGCAGGTGCGCGCCGTGTCGTCGTACTCGTGGCTCGACGACCTCAACGCGGAGCTCCAGGACGCCCGCGACGCGTCCGACATGCTCCACGGCATCGTCAAGCGCCTGCGCCCCCTGGGCCCTCGGGCCCCCAGCCGCGACGACACCGATCTGAGCTCCGTCCTCGAGGCATCGATGGCCCTCCTCGGCCGCGAGCTACGGCGTCGCGGCCGACTGCGTCACCCCGCCCCCGTGGCCGACAAAGTGGTCATCCGCCCGTCCTGGCACCTGGCGACCCACGCCGTGCTGGGGACCCTCGCCCACGTCTTGCAGAGCCTGCCGTCCGGCGACGAAGACCGTGAGATCGCCATGTCGATCGAGGTTCGCAGCCGACACACCGTCCAGCTGCAGATCGTGGCCACCCCCGGCATCCACGCGCCCCCCAGCCGCGCCGCGGTCGCCGCCCGCAGGATGGCGGTGTCCCTCGCACAGGAGGCCGGAGCCACCCTTGTCGACGGCCCCTCGGATGCCCAGGAGTGGTCCTGCGTGCTGGAGGTTCCGCTCCGCTACGAGACCACGCCACCCATCCCTCCCCCGCGCCAGCAGAGCGAGCGGGTCGGGCGAGTGCTGGTCATCGACGACGAGCCCCTGATCGGCAAGCTCGTGACCCGCATCCTCGGTGCCCATGACGTCGTGGTGGTCCACGACGGGACCACGGGTCTGGCGCGAGCCCGGCGAGAGGCGTGGGACCTGGTGCTCCTCGACATGAACCTGCCCGATCTCCCGGGGGAGGTGGTGGCGACCGAGCTGGCCAACCTGGCTCCGGAGAAGTCCAGCGCCGTCGTGCGCATGAGCGGCGGACTGATGGAGCCGCGCCCGAGTGGCCAGAAGGTGCTGGCGAAGCCCTTTGATCCGGCTGCGCTCCGCGAGCTGCTGAAGGCTCAGCTCCAGAAGCACTGAGCCGGGAGCCTGAAGGCGTCACGCGCTGCCGTGCATCTGTCACGGTGGGCCGAGGCTTCCTGGTGTATCCTCCGAACATGAGCCCCCCCAACCGTCGACCGTCCGACCTCGTCGAGGCACGGCGCTATCGGATCACGGCCGTCCTTGGAAAGGGCGGGTTCGGAAAGGTGTACCGGGCAACCATGGAGGGAGCGGGCGGCTTCACGAAGGACGTCGCCATCAAGCTGCTCCACGACAAGGAGGTTCCCGAGGTCTCGCTGCAGCGCTTTCGCGACGAGGCCCGGATCCTCGGGTTGATCCGAGATCGCGCCATCGTCACGGTCGACCCGCCCACCCGGCTGGCGGGGCGCTGGGCCGTCGTCATGGAGTACGTCGACGGCGCGACCATCCAGCGACTCATGAAGCTGGGGGCCATGCCTGCCACCGTGGTGGCCGAGATCATCCAGGAGGTCGCCCGCGCCCTCGACAAGGTCTACCGGGCGCCAGGTCCCAACGGCGAGCCCCTCAGGCTCCTCCACCGCGACATCAAGCCGGGCAACCTCCAGATCACGCAAGACGGCGAGGTGAAGATCCTCGACTTCGGCATCGCCAGGGCCGACTTCGAGAACCGGGAGGCCCACACCCAGGCCTACGTCGGCGGCACCCGCGGCTACATCGCGCCCGAGCGCATCGGCGGAAAGGAGGGGCCCGAGGGCGACATCTACAGCCTCGGTGTCACGGCCCACCTGATGCTCACCGGCGAGAAGCCCACCCGCCGCCAGCTCATGGGCCTGGAGGAGGTGCCCACCGAGGGGCTCGACGACGACACCATCGCGATGATCGACCTGGCGTCCCGGATGCGCTCGGTCGTGCCGGAGGAGCGCCCCACCGCCCGCGAGGTGGAGGACATCTGCGCCACCATCCTCCGCACCTCGGCCAACGGCGTCCGACTGCGACGTTGGGCAGAGCGCAACGTGCCCCAGGCCGTCGGCTCCAAGACCGACGGCATGTGCGGCACCATCCTCACGGAGACGCTGGCTGCCATCCCGAGCGAGGAGCGCGTCGAAGGGCTGATGGACTTCGAGCCCACCGGAGGGCCGCCCACCGGGGCGGGCCCCTCCATGCTGATGCCGCTCCTCCTCGTGACGCTGGGCGCCGGACTCCTGGTGCTCGTCTTCGCGTTCGTCAGCGCCGGCGGCGCCGCCGGGTTGGGCCTGTGGCTCGCGTCGGGTGACCCCCAGGAGACGGCCCCGATGACACCGGAGCTCCCTTCGGCGGAGGAACCGCGGGAGCGGCGCACCCCGAAGCTGGTCGACAAGGTCCGCAAGGAGGAGGAGGAGGAGGCCAAGGACGAGGTAGAGGAAGCCGAGGAGGAGAAACCGCGCCCAGCGCCCGCCCGCCCCCGCCCCTCCCCCCGCACCAGCCCGGAGCCCAAGGAGGCGCCCGACGCAAGCGAAGAGCCCGACGAGGACGCCGTCACCTACGAGATCATCATCTCGTCGAACCCGATGGGGGCCGACGTAAAGGTCGACGGCAAGTCCGTAGGGTCCACGCCCGTTCGCGGCCTCGAGCTCACCGAGGGTCCTCACCGCATCGAGATCACCGGCGACGCCGAGTCCACCACCCACACCATCTCCGTGGGTCGCCGCAGCCCCCGACGGTGGATCTGGATCGGCGGGGAGACCTGGGAGGAGTACTACTGAATGCGGCTCCTCCTCCTCGCCGGCCTGGTGCTCGCCCCGACGACGGCCCTCGCCCAGGGCGTCTGTCCCGGTCGGGAAGACGCGCTCGCAGCCCTCGAGGAGGCCGTGGTCACCTTCGACCTCGACTCCGTGCAGGGCCGAATCGACGAGGTCGTGGCAGCCTTCGACTGCGGCCGTGCCGCCCAGCCGGAGCAGATGGCGCGCCTGTGGAACGCCGAGGGCTCGTACCTGCTCCTGGAGGGCGACCCCGCTGCCGCCGAGGAGTCGTTCCAGGCCGCCAAGCGGGTGGCGCCAGATCTGTGGACGGAGGCCTTCGGCCCCAAGATGCGAGCCGCCTGGGACGACACCCCCGATGCCGTCGAGCGAGGCACCATCCAGGTCGACCCTCGCCTGACGTGGTGGGTCGTGCTGATCGACGGCGAGCCCACCAAGATCCCTGCCCAGGTGCCCACGGGCCTGCACATCGTGCAGGGCGGGCCTTCCCCCGATGACGTCCGCTTCGGGAAGCTGGTCTACGTCCGGCCGGGGGGCATCGCCGTGGCCGTCCACGACGAACAGGAGGGCATCGCTCCCACGGTCGCCGCCGACATCGAGGACGCTGTCGACCCCACCCGCGTCTTCCCGCGCTTCACGGCCCAGACGGCTGCCGGCGCCGGCTTCTCCTTCGGCCGTGCCGACCGCAACGAGCCTGCGGCCAAGCTGCCGATGACCCTCGAGGTCTCTGGCATCGTCCGGATGCCGCTCCAGGCAGGCGGTGAGCGCAACGTCTGGATCCGTCCTGGCGTGAGCGCCCTGCCCCTCCTCGGCGGCAAGTGGGCGTTCGAGGGGGTCGAGGGCGAAAGCGAGGTGCCCAACGGACTCGGCATCCAGCTCGCCGCGGGGGCCCGGAACGTCCAGGGCGACGTCGGTGGGCTGGTGGCCTGGCAGTGGCCCGGGCGGGTCCAGATGCGCATCATCGCGGCGCTGGAGCTACCGGCCATTCCCGTGGCCGTCGAGCCTCGGGTCGGCCTCAACGTGGGGCGCGGAGCGGAGCCGGCGGTGGAGGTGTTGGTGGCCTACCGCCCTCCGGTCATCTGGTAGCGCTACTCGTAGTACATCCACAGGCGGCCCGGGTAGAGCCAGGTCAGGCCGTCTCGGAGCCGGTCCCGCCAGTTGATCCAGTTGTGTCCGTCCTGGGCTTCGACGAAGCGCACATCGATGCCTGCGTCCTGGAGGAGGGGCTTGAGCGAGCGGTTGAACCAGATCAAGGACTCGAAGGTGCCGCAGGAGAGGAAGACCCGCGCATCGATGCGGCTGGGGTCGTTCCGGAAGTCGTTGACGAAGTCCACCACCGGGTCGAACAGCTCGCTGCGTCCGTGGTGCCCGATATCGGTGAACACGAACGAGCCCGACTGAAGCAGCAGCTTGCCGAAGACCCCCGGGCGGGTCCATGCCGTGTACAGGCTCGTCACGCCGCCGAAGCTGGCCCCCATCACCCCCAGCTCCGAGCGGTCCTCCGTGACCGGGAAGCGCTCTCGGAGGACGGGAAGGAGCTCGTCGACCAGGAACGCCGGCTGACGCGGGTCGGCCCCGTACTCCCGGTTCCGGTCGTGCCCCGAGGTGAAGGCGACCATGATCGGAGCCACCTCGTGGCGGGCGATGAGGTTGTCGAGGACCGTGACCATGTCGCAGAAGCGTAGGTAGTCCCGACCGTCGTGACAGATCAACAGCGGGTACCGCTTGTGGGGCTTGAACTCGTGGGGGAGGTAGACCTTGGTCTCCCGGGTGTCGCCATAGACCTGGCTCTGCAGCGAGAAGGTGACGGTGCGACCCGGGCGTGCCCCCGGCTCGGGACGGGTCCAGCGGGGCTCCCTGTAGCCGGGCATCGCGCAGACGCTGTTGGCACCGAAGGGGTCGAGGGCCAGCCGGTCGTTGACGGGGTCGCGGACCCACCGGCGGTTCTCCCCCTCCTGCACCTCGAGCTTGTACTCGACCCGCGCGCTGTGGGGCAGCTCCACGGGCAGGTACCAGGCCGTGGTGTCCCCGAGTCGGATGAAGGGCTGACGCGACTCGAGGCCGAAGACCCAGTGGAGGAGGTAGACCGCGGTGGTCTCGGCGGCTCCGCGGTACCAGAACACCGCCGTGTTCTTGTCGGCGATGGGGAAGGTGTGGTCGGCCTCGAAGGCGGCCAGCAGCTCGTCCTCCCGACCGGGTTCGGCCTCGATGGCCGCCAGGAGGTCATGGACGGGCCGCATGGCCCCGGTGGGCATCACAGGCAGCGCAGGCACTCGACCCTCCCATCGGTCTCCAGCCGCACGGCCGTCTGGGGCTCGGCCCGGTTGACCCACTCCTGCCCGTCCCGCGCCAGCCAGGCACCGTTCTCGAGGCCGATGCAGGCCGTGCCCATACGCTGTGCCAGCAGCGCGACGCGGTCGGCGTCGTCGAGGCGCAGCCGCTGGCGGGCATGGGGGAGCATGACGATGTCTTCCACCAGACCGAGCCCGCGCCCCAGCAGCTCGGGGTGGCTGGGCCCGTCGGGGGGGTCGTCGTAGAACAGCACGACCCGCTCGGTCAGGATCATCGCTCCCGCCGACCAGGCGACGATGTTGCCGCCGTTGGCATGGCGGGTGCGGAGGGCTTCGTCGACGCCGAAGAAGCGGATGCGGTTGAGCAGCACCGCGACGTGGCCGCCGGTGATGACGACGACACGCGCGTCCTCCACCGCCTTCCGCGCCTTCTCGAACATGTTCGACACCACCTTGTGGCCCTTCTGGGCGCCGATGGCCCCCGCGTGCTCCGCGCGAATCGCCTCCACGTGGTCACACATCTGCCGGTCGAGGTCTCGGACGTGGGCCATCGCCGCGGAGAGCTCCCGCTTCATGACGGGGTCGTCGCCGCTGGTGCCGGCCGCCCACAGGTTGCGCACCACGTCGAGGGCCGGGGTGAGGCGAAGGCGATGGAGCTGGCGCATCCGGATCCAGGCGTCCTGCCGAGCCCGGTAGGCGGCGCGGAGCTCCGGCAGCTCCTTCATCACGACCTCGAACCAGGTGTACAGCGGCAGCACGACCACGTCGGGACCGAGGTGGCGTCGGAGCGCCTCGTCGTCGGTCTCCTCGTGGCGCCAGCCGGCGGTGAGGACGAGCACCGTGCCTTCGCCACCGAACTCTTCGAGGCAGGCGGGTGCGTTGGGGGTGGGGCGCTGAGGGCCCAGGACCTGAAGCATCCGGCCCTCTAATCCGGCTCAGCGGTACAAGACCCGCACCGTCTCGATGAGCCGCTTGGTCGCCGCGATGACCGTGTCGGTGTCTGGATGACGGAGGATCACGTAGCCGTCACCCTCGTAGCTGCTGGACCGGGGAGCCCCCACCGTGGGGAGCTTGGCCTCCACCACCAGCGACCCGACCTCGGCCTGGGCGCGCTTGACCCCGTCGATGACGGCCACGCGCCCCTGACCCTGCCCGCGCAGGTAGGCGATGGACACGGCCCAGTTGCGGGTGACGGGCCCGTCGAAGGCGTCGTCGACGGCCGCGCGGGCCCAGGCCCGGTACATGTCGTGGTCGTAGGCGTAGGACATCAGGGACACGAACTGGGCCCCGGGGGGCCGCATCGCGATCTCCCCCACCGCCACTCGGCCGTCGGGGCGACGGAACCACTCCATGTGGGTCATTCCGGAGTGCATCCCCAGGCGCTTCACCGCCGCGAAGCCCACGTCACGAACGCCATCGAAGGCAGGCCCGTCGACCTGTCGCGGCAGCAAGCACACCCACTGCATCCACGGGTTTCGGGTGACCTCGAGGGGACCGGGGAGGTAGCGAGAGATGCTGTAGAAGCGCGGCTCTCCCTGGGTACAGATCGTCTCGAAGCTGTACTCGCGTCCGGACAGGAACTCCTCGGCGAGGACCTCCTGCTGGGGGGACGGTCGGGACTCGAGCAAGGCCTGGACGAGCTCCTTGGCGTCGTTCACCTGGTAGGTGGCTCGGCAGCCGGCCCCCGCGGGAGGCTTGAGGATGATCGGGTAGCCCACACGCTCCACGAAGGCCCAGGCGTCCGCCGCCGAGCGGAGGCGGGCGTGGGCTGCACAAGGAATGCCCACCTTTCGGAGGGCGTCCTTCATCTCTCCCTTGTCCCGGAAGCGCTGGGCGGCCTCTACGTCGCCGCCGGGCATGCCGTAGTGGCGTCGCACCATGGCGAGCTGCACCTGGAGCTCCTCCAGGATGCCGGTGATGCGATGGATCGGCCCGTGCCGCCGGCGCAGCGCCTCGCAGGCCTCGAGGACCTGGCGGGCGTCGAGACAGGAGCCGACCCTCTCCACGTCGTCGAAGATCCGCCCCGCCGAGCCGTGGAGTGGTTGCTGGACGACGCCCAGCAGCCGAGTGCCCGGCAGGGACGCGAGGGCCTTGGCGAAGCGATGGGTGGAGGTCATGCCCGGGAAGGGCGCCACGAAGACGACGTTGCGCATGGGCCCCGGCGTACCTCGACGATGGCCCGTCAGCCAGCGAATCGCTGCCCCTACAGGTCGACCGCTACGTCGGGCACGGGCACCACCTCGCTCCCCGTCGGAAGACTGAGCCGCACATCGGACCGGAGCACGAGCCGTCCCCCCTCTCCCCGGAGCTCGGCCGGCAGCGGAATCCACGCCTCGGCAATCGGCGTCCAGATGCCTCGGTACAGGCGAACGACATCCTCCTCACGGGGGGCTGTGCGCAGGTTCGGCTCCCCGTCGACGGAGACGCGACGGCCGTCGGGAAGGGGAAGGTCCGGGGGCACCGGGAACGGCTCCTCGCTGTCCCGCAGCGCCTCGTAGGCTGCGGCCTCTGCTCGCTCGTGGGCCTCGAGCTGCTCGACGCTCAGGTAGGACAGCTGGACACGCTCCAGGAGCGGCTCGGCGTCGGGATGGTGTGGCCGAAAGACGTCGACGTCGTTGTCCCCTGACATGGCATCCACCAACAGCCGCAGCTGGTCACCCTCCCGCACCATGCGGACCTGCGCCGCCATCACCGTCGCCGCGGGCATCGTGCTGGGCGGTCCGACGAACGCGTCCTCCTGGGCGTGGGCGACGGACGAGAGCAGCAGCAGCACCAAGAACAGCATGGGAACCTCCGACCCAACAGGTGCCGGCGGCCTCCCAGGTGCAAACAGGGGATCACGCCCCGCGGACACGGCCCCACGCCACGTGCTGGGATAGACGCGGCGCGCCCGACCACGGAGGCAGTCATGGATGTGCTCTTCCTCTCCCCCGGCTACCCGCCGGAGATGCCCAACTACGTGCGGGGACTCGCCCAGGTGGGCGCTCGCGTCTGGGGGGTCGGAGACAGTCCCCAGGCGGGCCTCCCGGTGCGCACCCGCCGTGCCCTCACCGGCTACCTCCAGGTGCCCCGCATCATGGACGAGGACGACGTCGTGGCTCGGATCAAGGGGTGGCTCGGGGGGCGTCGCCCGGACCGCATCGAGGCCATGTGGGAGCCCCTGGTGCTGCTGGCGGCGCGACTCCGAGGAGAGCTGGGCGTGCCCGGCATGTCGGTGGACACCGTCCGCGGCTTTCGGGACAAGCAGCTGATGAAGGAACGCATCGCCGCCGCCGGTCTGCGGGTCC
>Ga0213839_1001518_pt1 | contig 14698 bp, 12 predicted proteins | sample SWPATP21_FD_160075 | JGI IMG/M metagenome (GOLD analysis project Ga0213839, IMG submission 160075) | Coastal seawater microbial communities from Marineland, Florida, United States - SWPA TP2 #1 | ecosystem: Environmental > Aquatic > Marine > Coastal | place: USA: Florida | collected 2016-08-14 | reverse complement strand
GCGACATTTGAAAACAACGAGAAAGCGGACTCGATCTGTCCTTGCTGGAGTAAGTTTTGGCCTTCCTGCAGCTGTGCGGACGAGTCCGCGAACGCATTAGGGTCGGATGTTCTTGTTGGAAGAACGGAAAGCGCGACCACAAACACAGTCAACAACTGCGACAGCTTCGCCATGTCTGCACAGCAGACCAAGTGTTCGCGCAGTTTCAAGTGCGATTACGTCGGCATTGGCATCGGCAAGTTGCTGGCGACCTCGTTGCAATGCCGCCAGCGCATGTCGGCCGAACGAACTGTCATACTGTCCGAAAAACGTCTGGAATCTATCAAACACTTAAAAGTTGTCGTTTTGAGCTTCAACGCGAAGCATCGCTGTCCAAGAGAGTTCGCGACGAGCACAGAAAGCACAACTCGGGAACCGCCGCAAGCTTATCTCTTCTTGCTTCTACGCGTTCACAGTGGCGTGCGCCATCGCAGTAACACCAACGACGACGGCGTTTGTCGCGAGATGGATCTGATCTTGTTGCGTGTCGTGCAGCAGCAACAACAACGAAAGCAATGCTTGTGTGCGTGCAAGATGCAGCCCACGTAATGAATGAAGATCGATCTGGTCTCGTGATGCGTATGTTGCGCGTTGGTTGTACCTCGACAAAAGCGGCAGCAACAACGACAGCGACAGCTGCCACAACCTTGGTCGCGAGATCCGCCGAGCAAAGATCCATTTGTGGTGTGATGTTGTGATGTTGTGACGTTGTGATGTTGTGGTGTTGTGGTGTTGTGGTGTTGTGGTGTTGCCGTGCATGGTGTTGTGGTGTTGTGGTGTTGTGGTGTTGTGGCGTTGTGGCGCGTGGTGTGTTGTGGTGTGGTGTTGTGGTGCGTGTTGTGGTGTTGTGGTGTGGTGTGTCATGGTGTGTGGTGTGTTGTGGTGTTATGGTTTTGTGGTGCTGTGTAGCTGTGGTGCTGTGGTGTGGTGCTTGGTGTGGCGTGTATGCGTGTTGTCGTGGTCGTGGTGTGTCGTGGTCGTGGTGTGTCGTGGGGCGTGGGGCGTGTTGTTGTTTGTGGTGTGTCACAATCGTGTGACCGACCGTCATGTTTGTACACTATGTCGACGCGTACCGCCTGGACCATCATTGAATACCAAGGACGCTGCAAACCATGAATAATAACCATACCATCGCATGGCGAGCAACGATGCCAACCGCAATGCGCGGAAGGGGCAAACGCAGGCTATGTCATCCATAATCAATAGGCGGCAACGGGCGACGTGACTGCGATTGGACTGTACTCGTTGTCATTGATTGGACAACGGTAATACCGTTGTAATTGCAATCGCATGGACGGATACTGTAGGTCCCCGGGAAAGCGAGCGTTGCTCGCAGAACCACTTCGGTATGATCATCGTCGGCGTCACATCATCAAAGCAAAGCAACCACATTACCATCACGGTGATCGTTTCCGGCATCAACAGCACCAAAGCCAGCATCAAAGCCAAGCGCGTGGACGCCAAACGGGACGAGGCAATGCAGCAACGAACTGCTCGATCGTGTTGCCGCGAAGCAACGCAAGCGAAGAAGCGAGCGGCGTTCGTCTAGGAGGTTGATGCAGGTGGGAGGTCGTGTGGAGGTGGGAGGTTGGTGGAGCAACAAACGTGGTGAAATTATTTGTGACGGGTACTTGCGTACTGCTTGCTTTCACCGCGCGTCGGAACGGACGTCAGTGTTGTTCGAACAGACCCGAAGACGGATACGCAGAGGACTGCGCAAGAGAGGGAAACCCGGAGAAGGTCGGACCACGACGAGGTTCCGAAATTGCGAATGCAGTTGAAGACGCCGAGGACGTGGGAGGTGGGAGGTGGAGCAATAAAGGTGGTGAAATAAAGTGACGGGTACTTGCTGCTGCCAGTCAGCGTCGGGACGAGGAGAACGCAAGTACTCACTGAATACTCACGCGCTCACGCCCATACCAGGCACCAATCCAGCTGGTGCAGATGCGCAGAGGCGAGGGAGCTACCAACAAACGGGCGCTTCACAACCACTTGTTTTCCCCCCGCGAATTCTGGTCTGTCACCACCTACCTTCGACCTTTGTCATGCTACTGCTTCCCCTCACGCGCCCTCACGCGCCCTCACAAGTCCAGCCCAGCTATGCAGGCATACAATTCGACGGGTGCCTCACCATGCCCGCCCTGTCGGTCAGCCAGGGGCATACGTCTTAACTTGTGTCGTGCGCTTCGACGTGGTGCGTCGCAGTGGTGCGTCTCGTGCCCTGTTGCCCGTTGCAGTTCCGCCCTCCGCTTTCGCAACGCAACCACCAACTTGGGATATCTTCCTGCTCTCGCAAGGGAGTCAGGACGTACAAGACAACAGGAATCCAAGGCACCATGCTGCGCGAGAAGAACTTGACCATGCGAACGTGGACGAAGGCAAGAAGTACGCAGTGCAACCCGGCTGTGGTTGCAGAAGACAACAAAGGGCAGCAAGAGTCGTGGAAGCGCTGGACAACAAGTGGTATTGGTTATGCGCCACAGGTTTCAAACAAGAAAGAGGTGAGCGGAAACAAATCTCTCACAATTTCCTGCGCAGTATTGCTTTTCCTCCTGACGCCTCCCGATTGTCACTCAATACAGCTGCTCGGTTTTGAACGAGACAACAATGCAGACAGCACGTACGCTGCTTTTGCGCGCGCAGTCCGCGCGTCGAGCGTTTTCGACCATACCGTATTCGCCGGGTTTGTCACTTGGCAACATTGTGAAGCAGGACACACTCAGCAGCCTCGAGGAAGCCGGACGACTCAACAGTGACCTCGACGTCTTGCAGAACTCGCTCAACAGCGACAACATGACTCTCCGATCACTTCGGCTCACACAGAGCGAGTTGAACGCCATGGGAGTCAATGTGCCGGACGACATGAATAAGCAAGTGACGGAACTAGAAGACCGAATTAAGCAAAAGGCGTTGGACTTGGCGAAAAAGCGCTTTGAGGTGAGGCCACAGATCGATACAATCATGGGAGCACTGCCGCAAGTGGGTCAACTGGTGGAATCCCCTTTGGACTACAACAAGTCGCAAATCAAGACTATGCCACTTTCGAGCAACTCGCTTACCTTGGACTCGCAATATCTCTCGTTTGACAAGAACGAGCAAACTGCAGACAGTTTCGTGGCAGACATCAAATCTTACGTTGCAGCTTCGACATCGTTCTTGGGTACGGAATACAGTGGGAAAACGTCAGCAGCCGTCCAGAAGCAAGCGTCAGAGCAAATGCAGACGCACGAGATCCAGGGAACGTTGATCATCACCGCGAATTGCACCCACGAGGGCGCGAAAATCTTTGCGCCTCTGACATTGGACGTCGATAAAGCTATCAACGTTTGGAACAGCGTTTATCCCGAAGAGAAAATCAAACTGCCTGAAGGAGCCTTCGAAATCAAGGACGCAGAAAACACGGAAAACGAAAAATCGCTGGGCGTCCTCTCAGGAGTCACGACTGGCTCCTCGTTCGTTGGACTGGTATTTGTGCTCAAGAGTGAAGTCACGAAGACGCAGCAGGAAATGACGTCCATTGCAAGTTCCCTATCTGCGCAGATGAAGCGCGGGGCCTGGTTTGCGAAGGTGTCCGGTGGATTCGGGGTGGATTCGACATTTGCCAAAGATGTCAAGAATATGCTGAGCACTCAACAGATCTTGTCGCATGTTGCGCTCACGACGATGGGCACCATCCCCAGCATTGCGGCGGGCAACGTGAAGATTGGAGTAAAAGAGCTTGCGGAATTTGACCCTGCGAAAATGATGGACAAACTCAGCGCCCTCGCGTCCAATACAAACTCCTCAAATCGCTCCCTGGATGAGCAGGCTGACGCAGCCATCACGGGCGCCCAAATGGTCAACTTCCGAAACACAGAGATTCAAGGTGTGCTTTCTGGCTTGGCCGACATCGACGACGGACAAAACAAAATGCTGGATGTCAACACCCTTATGACTGCATTTGAGGACTTTGTGGCAAAGGCTTCCAGCGGATCCAGTGGCGTCCCGGTCAACTATTTCATCAAGCCAGTCACAAAGTCACAGCTCGCAAAACTCTGGGTCGACAAATACTTCCCTGGCGAGTACATGGTGGCGCCACAGTCCAATGAGTAGACATGCTGGAGTATACCGTCCAGTCGCTGTTAATGACAATAAATGCAAGAGCTGCCGATTTTGAAAACTTGGCAGAGCGACTCTTAAAAATAAGAATAATCCAGCTTGATTGAAGACCGACCTCCACAGAAAATCTTTTGTTGCAACAAAGCATCACCTTTGATTCAAAGCGTATTAGACACTCAGAACACATGCGTGCGCCAAGGACGTTCCACTAGGATAAAATCCAAATTCTCAATTCCAAACTGGAGTAGCTGTGCCCGATAGTATGTGCTGTGTGTTAGAGAAGCTACGAAGAACAAGGCATGAAACAAACACATTTTTCTTTTATAATATAAATAAACCAAGAGTGACTCCGTTCAAGACCCACAACAAAAACGGCAGGTACGCCTTTGTTTGGATTCTAGAGCTCAACTGCTCTTCCGCCATTTCTCCTGCACCTTGATATACTTATCCGCGCCGGCTGCGTGACGCAAAGTGCACTTAGAACTTTTCTTCCAATCTTGCCCGACCGCTTTCTCCGACATCATGTAAACATCCCCGGAGTTCAGACGAACCTCAATTGGTTTCCGAATAATTTTTCCGCGGTGGAACCACATCCATCGCATTGGGTAGGCCTTCGCTCCCACGGACAAGCATACAACGCGAGTTCGTTCAGAGTCTCCATGGTAGCCAATGCCACACTTGGACGCGTCGAAGTAATTGTTGCCTTCGCAAATCAGCGGCACCCACGATGTGTTTCCCGCTGAATTGCGCAAGCCTTTCTTGATCTTGTGCCAAATTCGTTTCTCCACCTCTTTCAACACCGGCAGCTTCTCAATGTCGTAAATCGTGCCTTTCCCTTTGTCGTAATCTGGACTCTGAGACTTGCCATGAGCGAACAGCAAGTTGCTGCGGGCATGTTTGTTCAACACTTTCTGTCTCCGCCTGTCCCAGTACTTCGTGTCCCAATCCAACGCATTGAGTTCTTTTCCGAGCGCTGTTGCTGCTTTTGCTGGAATGGCGTTTCGCACGATAAGCACAGCCGCATCAACCCGGCGTTGCCCATCTTGCTCTTCACCGAAATCACAGTCTGGCCCGCTGGTGGCCCGAACAAGCGGGGAATCCGCAGGCTCAAACAAAGAAAGATCTACGAACTCGGTGGCGAAACCCTTCTCTTCGTACGTAGTTTGAACGGCACGTAGGTCAACACTCGTGAAACCGGTGCCTGCTTTCATCATGTGGCCGACCATTTCCATTCCTGCATGGTTCTCCCCAGCGTCGCCCCACGTCAATGCGATCCGCTGATTCACCATCTGGTCCCGGACTTTCTTCGAAATTGCTTGCGAACCTCCAGAGGCCTTTCGCTTGGAAGTTGAGCTCATATTATTTGAGAAACCTACCCTTGGTTCCTTCCTCGCAACTTAATCCGCTTGATTTGTTGGTTTGGTCAACAATTCAGGTTGTTTACTGCCAACGAAAATTTCACAATCGCCTTGCAATGAGTGCACCAGTTTCCCAACGGTACCACTGTTACCCAGCGGTTGCACTTCCCTGACTGCAACGTTCACTTGCGCAGATTTCTTCGTTAGTTGTTGTGTTTTACACTCTCGTGGTACGCAGACGCCGCAGACGTAAACTCACCACCCGGTGTTGTCGTGGGCATTGCATGCGCCGCATGAATGGTCCGTCAATCACCATTGCATCTGTAGCGCCTCTTCTGCGCAAGACAACATTCTTTAGCGTCTACCTATACGACGCGTTACCACCATGTTACCGCTCCAACATCACCCTGTTGGCCGACGTTCACTGCAGGAATAATGAGGCGCACGCGCGGGAACGACGAGGAAGTATGTGAAGGAGGGTCAGCGTTGTTGTTCGCCGGCGGCGGGGTCGGTGGCGTGGAATGCGCCACTGGCACAGTGAGTGCGCGTGCGCGCGCTGAAGTCAGTCAGCGTGACGTGGGGCCACGCAGAAGGTCGTCGTTGTCGTTCGTCGTTCGTCGTTCGTCATTCGTCGTTCGTCGTTCGTCGTTCGTCGTTTGTCGCTCGTCGTTCGTCGTTCGGTGTGTGGACAGCGAGTTCGATCAATCAATCGAATTCAAAGGACTCTGTAGTAAAGGAATGGAATGGAGTGGAGTAGAGTGGTCAACGAGTGGTCAACGAGTGGTCAACGAGTGGTCAACGATTGGATGACGAGTGCTCGTTCGTTCGTTCGTTCGTTCGTTCGTTCGTTGTTGTGTCACTTTTGGTGACGATCGATGGATGAAGTTGCCGGCAAAGAAAGATACGGTGACAACAACACGCGTTGCGACGACTTCCAAGTCCGAGTCGAGTGCATAACAAAGTTTGAATGGCGTGCCGAACAAGTTAGTGTGTGGTGGACAACGACGTGGCGTGGCGTAGAGCGGACTGCGCCGCGTCGTTGCGCCGTTGCGTGGTGACGGCGCCGTTGAAGAACCACATGCGGTGCCACAATGACAATTTGGCACAATGACTCGATGAGACGGTGTCACGCAACACTTCTCGCTTGACACTTGCTTGGAAAGCAAATGCGGTGGGTGTCAGAATGGTAGCCTGTCTTGCTCGACGATGAGATGGTGTGGAAGTAACGGCGGCACGCACGCTGCATAGCTTCGTCGACACTGTGCAAGCAACATGCATGGTGAGGTGGTGGACTTGCTCAGTGCACGTGTCCAGCAGGAGCCTTCTTTGCGCTGCCAAGACTACATGGATGGTGATACAGTTCATTCAAAAATTGATTGAAACTTTGTGGCCGTCACTGCAATTGATCGCCATGAAATCAATCGCCGCCTGTTGCTGTATCGGCGCTGTCTGGCTGACTTCTGTGGACGGTGTGAACGCCGCTGGCGTGGAAAATGCGCCTTCGGACACGCCAGCTGCCCGCGCAGAGGCCTGGATTCATAGCAAGCGCAAGGAAAAGTATTACTCGGCCGCACCAGGAATTGCGGTGCTCACCGTCGATCCCGACAGTGGCATACACACATTCGGTGATGGCGTCCAAATGCTTGGAGCCACCACTGAAGTTGATGGTGACACTATGTTCGAGATAGGTTCTTTGTCGAAAACCATGACTGCTTTGGGCATCACGGCATTGGCAGCAAAAGGCACACTGTCGTACGATGACCCAGTCCAAAAATGGCTTGGCGACGACTTCAAACTCGGCCCGTACGACTACGTTAGCTCGACAGTCACTATCAAGGACTTGATGGCTCATCGCAGTGGTCTTGCTGAAGGCCAGGGCGACACAATGGGTGGATTCTTCCCTCCCAACGTCAGCATGTACAGCCTTGGAAAAGTGGATCCTGTGCACACATTCCGGGAGAAGTTTGACTACTCCAACACTGGCTGGAATGTTGCCGGTGAAGTGTTGCGCGCTGCAGCGAAAGCTGATAGCTGGTGCTCGGCCCTTCATTCCGAAGTCGTCGTGCCGCTCGGACTGAAGTCGACCTTTTGCTCAAGAAACGAGATCCCAGACTCCACGGCGGAACAACATCTTGCTGCGGTGCACAAGCACGATCCTTGTGGTCCGAATGGGAGCGAAGGGCTTGCAGCGTACGACTTCGTGTTAACTGGTTCTCCCACAGAGTTTGCGTGGGGAGCTGCCGATGCTGCTGGAAGCGTGATTTCGTCAGTTAATGACATGTCTGTGGTGGTTAACCTGCTCGTGAATCGTTCCGCCACGTCTTCGCTGTTGCCACGCAACTTGCTCGACGAATTGATGACCGGGCAAATGGTTGTCGAAGACAGCTGGATGAAGGAGTGTGGCATTGCAACGGATGGATACAGCCAAGTCGGACGCGGCAACGCCGCTGGATTTGGTTTCGACATCGCGTGCGAAATCTCACCATACCTTTCACCCGGAACCAATGACCCCTCAACAGAGAGTTACGCGGAGAAGAATGGAGATACGAACATGCACAAGGCTCGAATGGGCCTTTTTCCTGGATTGGGGCGAGGTGCCCTCTTGCTCAGTAACCTAGGAGGAAGCATGGGCTGCCAGCTGACGGCGCTGAAGTTTGGCGTTTTGGCTATCCTAGCCGGCGGTTCTGAGGTAGTGCATTGCTTGCGGGAAAACGTGAAGGTGCCCGACACCGTTTGTAACTTCATTATGCGTGATGCTAACCTTGGCAGGACGACGCGAACCTAGCCGCCGCCAGATCGCTTAATACCACTGACTATGTCAACCAACAATGGATTCCCGGCACGACGTGCACAGAGTGTGGGCGCGCTGCTGCAAGCGGGCCCTGTGTTCCAGGCGGCGAGGCCACGCCACCGTTCTCGGTTTCCTCCGTCATTGGGGTGTACTCATCTTTGTCGATTCCGTTTGGCAACATCGAGCTGCACACTTCGTCGGCAGGTGGCGACGACGAGTCGTTGCTAATTTCAATGGGACCAGTTCAAAGTGCTGCTCTAGCCTGGTCCAACACAAGTGCAATCATCAAGGCCGACTGCGCGAGTCTCGCCGCAGAACTGCCGGTGCGTATCTGATTGTTCAGCACTTCCGCCACAACAATGTGCTCGTGACATGTTGCTATGATTTCATGGCCCACAGCTCGCTCCATGGGCCGTCGCAAAGGAGGGGCAAATGCTGGCGGCTTTGCCAGGACAGTGTACGGCCGCGGAGTTTTTGCTTCCAGCAGAGATCCCCGCTGTTGGAATCAGCGCTGAGAACGGAACTGTGGTTCGTTTGTCGTGTGCCCTTCCATTGTCGTTGTATCGAAATCGGTGCCCAACACCTCTGTCCTGCTTCGGCGTGGGTTTCCGCAGGCGTTCCCTTGGGGATGTGGCATTATCCCTCTTCCCGACGCGGCGCAGGTGCGCAAGACCTACTTCGTTGAATCGTTGTCCCGTCAGCTCGTGTGCTCCGTCCTCTAGATTGCCGGATGATGTGTTCGGATGCTGGCTGTGCCATGTCAGGTCATCATTGTGTCACACGAAGGCAGAGGTGTGTTGTTGACTTACCTCGGCGAAGGTGCATGGATACACCAGTAGATTCAGATCCAAGATGCACGGTTTCTGTGTTGTTATGTTACCAAAGTAAAATATGGAGGCGATCCGTCCGTTGTGTTGCATCCTCATGACTCACACCCATCACCATCGATACGGACGTTGTATGGATTGTAGTCACCTTTTGTATTGAAACCGGGGAAGTCGCTATAGTTACTGCTTGTTGTTGCTTCGAGCAACTTGACCAAACTCGGGAGCATCGTCTTTACCTGGACAAATGATCATACAGCGTTGAAGCGTCGTGACAACCAAAATTCACTACACAACAGTTAGCGAGTGACCGCAACATACCTGGTCTTGGGGGTCCTCGCTGTAAATATCACGTGGTGCGAACGTGAACTTGTTCCGCATGGCGTCGGCCCACAAAAATTCCAAGAATGGGACGTTGGTTCCACCAGAAGCGACACATTCAGGGCGAGTCTCGGTCCCGGACTCGCATTTGATAAAGCCATAGTCATCGCGGACCCACCTACAAATATGAGCAGCATGCCGTCACACAAAAGCCACGGACGTTTTATTGCTAGCCAACGACGCAAACATACTCCATGAGAGACCGGTAAGGGTCGTCGTTGACGATATCGGCAATTCTGGTTGGCATCTGATCCAACGTAATGTTGTTGCCACGATTGTCCACCAATCGAATGAGGCGCTGAGTCTCCATTTTCTCAAAAAAGTCACTCCATGACTCTGACGAAAAGTCTTGCTGTGGGCACATGTACCTGACGAACCCGAGCAAGTGCAATAGTCAAGAGACGCTGGCCACGATGTCGAGCACATCAGACATTGATTACGTACACAGTAGCGTTCTCGTGCTGGCTCAATCCGAGGCCACCAAGCAAGTGATGGTGGTCTGTCACATACATTGTAGAATTTGGCCCAAGAACAACTGGAATGGGATGTGACTGCATGTATTCATCCAGTTTCTTGTCGCTCTTGCCGTTGAATTTCGCAGTCTGACACCAATGTGGTCCACGCCGTTAACCACGGAGGATTTCGAGCCACATTCGCCACATCGCTTACCTTGCAATCGCGGAGCATGAAACCGAGTGCTGGCTGTCCTGGTCGAATACGTTCGGACTGTGACGCTATGGTGCAAATGTCTCCCACCTTGGGGGCATCCGTGCAAGGTTCGGCAAGGCTGGGGTCGAAGTTGGGACAGTAGGTTTGACCATCAACACCAACTACGATGGAGGCCACCAGTGCCACCACTGCAGACAACCGAGCCATTCTAAAGAATTAAAGGACTTCTGAGTCCAAACCAGACAAAAGGGATGCTGGAGCAAAAACGTATCGAATCACTGCCACTCTATACGCTTGCTTCAAGAAATTCTAACGCCCAGAAGACAGTCTGCAGCAACCTTTTGCAGTGTTGTTCGCATCGGCATTTGTTTTACGGTTGGTTCGATGCACAGGCATCCAACTGCACCAAACCAAGCGAAACCAAACCAAACCAGCTAACCTGGTCCCGAGGACACAAGCCAAACGAGCAGCCAAGTAACCACAGCTCCCGACAACGAACGAATCCTTGCACGGTGACGACTCTGCAACGACTCTGCAACGCTACAGCAAGCGACAATGCAACGACGAAGCAACGACGAAGCAACGACGAAGCAACGACGAAGCAACGACGAAGCAACGACGAAGCAACGACGAAGCAACGACGAAGCAACGACGAAGCAACGACGCGGCAACAGCTCTGCAACGGCGCACCGCACCAACGGTGCAGAGAGAAAGAAAGATCGCTGTCGCTGGTGGCCTCTCAAAACCATTTTCGTTGTCATTTTCATTGACTGTACTATTGTACACGCAACAACACGCTAAGTGCAAAGTGCACCCACTCTTCAAATTCCTTGGCCCATACGCTCAACAGTAAAGTGTAAAGTTTAACAATACTAGCGGACGTCCAAGTATACTGTACTGCACATTGCGTTACTAAGCGGCTGCTGGTCGCAATGGCGTCGCAGGAGGCCCTACGGCACCCTACGCGCGACGATTCAATGCAATGTCGCAGCTCCTGTCCTATCTATAATACCCGAGGGAATCACATACTTGATCATGTATAATAAAAGTATCACAACATGTCGCATCTGCCGCGCACTTCACCTTGCTACGCGTCGCAAACCCACGCGTCACGAACGCCACCTGCGAAACGACTCACGCGATTTGCAAGATGAGCCCTGACCCACTAACCAAGGCATCCTCGTCAGAGGTGAGGGACCCGGGGTCGACGTCCCACGCCGTTGCTGCGTCTATGTTGTCGAGCCAAAAGTTATCGACGTCCGCTCCAGTGATCGCCAGCCGCAAACGCCACCCAGGCTGCAAGAGCACAGATATCGGCTCCAGCCACACGTCCACTCGGCGCCGTTTCTGAGGTTCCAAAGGCTGGAAGTCGGCTTCGCGAAATGTCAAAGCCGGCGAATGTGCGGCTCGGATCTGACCTTCGGTGAGGTATACCACATCTCCGCTGTCATCAATCACATCCAAATAAGCAAAGACTGCAGCGTCTGTCCCATCTGTGGGCGTCAGAAACAAACTAAGAAGGGCCGGTCCGGATAGCGTGATCGGTTCCAACAGCGGGACGGTTGTGAACAGCAGCGACGCTAATCCTTGTTGCTCACGATCGGCGTAATCTACTGGCTGCTTCAACAAAGATTGCACCAGGTTCCAACGAGAAACGACTCCCGACATTGCGTTGAAGTCAACGTGGTATCGAATGCGATCGTGCACACTCGATGTGGGTGCAGCAACATAGTCCGTTGAAGGAACACCTTCGAAATATGCTTGGCTCATCCGCAGCTCTCCTGACTTTTCCAGAGCAAAAACGACGGAACGAGCATCCTCACCGACAGCGGGCCATTCCTCGCGGGTCTCCCACGACTCACTCCCGAGCGTGAACACGCGGACGTTGTCACTGAGGTCTTTGTCAACGTAGTCGCTTGATAAATGGGTGTCCCAGAACGTCGCAACATCTTCGAAAACATCAAAGCATGGCGCAGTGGACACAACAGAGTTCCACGGGCTGCAGGTTTGTCGTGCTCCGTGAGTCCACGGCCCGATGGTCACCTCAGCATGCGCGCCAGCTTTGTGAAGTTGTTTCGCGGTGTCAATGCTGCCGCGAACGCTGCCACTATCATAGTATCCGCCGTACACCATCGTTGCTACACCGTTGTGCGCCAAACGCTCGAACACTTCACGCTCTGGGATGAAATTCAGAGCGCTGAGCTCCTGGTCGCTGTTTTCCTCCTTCAGAAAAGTTTCGTCAATAAAATGACGGCCCCGGAGGGTGTCCGCCATGTTCCAATTGTCATGATGCTCTGCAACGGCAGCAGCCAGATCGCCGTCAGGGTCGTTTGGGACCACCGGTGCCACGCCGTCTGTGACAATATTTGACAGGAGCTTGACCACCAATGGCATAGTCACACCGGTTACTGGAACATTCCTCTCCGATGCGCCGGTGAAGAGCGTGTAGTCTCCAAAGAAACCGACATCCAAGAGCCCACCAGGTGCAAGAATTTCAGTGAAAGGATCCATCGGCGAGAACATCAAAGCGGTCGCGCGGACGGCAGAGAATTTATCACCACTTGCCAGCCGGAAGGCGGACATCCCATCGTACGAGATACCGCCCGTGCCGACCCTTCCATTGCACCACGGTTGTGCCAGCACCCACTCAAGGACTTCTTGGTGATCCTGCACCTCTGTCGGGGCCAGATCGAAAGGTCGCTTTCCGAACGACGCACCGGATCCTCGTGTGTCAATGGATACGAATGCGTAACCCCTGGTCTTCACCATTTTGTCGACGTACTTACCCGAACGGGTGTTGAAAGAGTCTCCAAGCACGAAGTTCCACGGGAACTTCACGCGTAACGCGCGATTGTATCGCGTGATGTGCAGGATCGTCGGCAAGGGTGTGCCGTAGTCTGGCGCACCGGGCCCGTCTGGCAGATAAATATCAGTGGCGATGCGAACGCCGTCGCGCATTGTCAGATACGTAGATGAGTGATTTAACCCGTACCGCGGAAGCAATCGTGCGTTTGCATGTGGTTGCCATGGCGCGCAATCACTACTTTCGGAGCCAGCAGGCGCCTGCAGCCCGCCCTTTAGCGCCAAGTAAACAGTCACTGCGAGCAACCCAAGTCCAAACATGCGCCCGAAAGATGGATTCGCAGTTGACAGCTGGATGGCAAGCAAGCCAATTCTAGAATGAACGAGCACACCACCACAATTGATGGCAACACCAATCCTCCACAGAAATGCGTAGTGTGAGCCAGCAGCTGCACTGGCGGCATAGCTCTCTGCGAGTTGAAGGTGGCGCCACACACCACCCGTGAAAAGGATCGCAGCAAATAGGCAACACGAGCAGGCGAGCCACAAAGGATTGTTCTTGCGATGGACGGTGACGGCAGACCGCATCACAACAATGGCCGCGATGACCAAGAAGACGCTGCTACTGACAGGTGAATTTGCCGTCACGTGTCGACCTCCTTGACACACGTTGGCGTATGCCGCCGCATTGAACGCCAGAGCAACAACGAAATAGAGCTGCGAATGCGCAAGAGAATTCGACTTCGATTGGCGCCAAGGTTTAGCAATAAAGTTGGATGCCACCCACAAAAATACTGCCGCGAGGATGGCAGCTGCAAGTCCCACCCCTGCCGTCACAATAACGAACTCCGTCATTATGACAGTGTTGCAGCAGACTGGCAGGTGGGCCAGGTAATGCTGAGAGACGACTTCCAGGGTGAGACATCAGAAAGAAAAAACAACCGAGTCTAAAATAGTTATGTGCACAGGGACAAGCCTACGACCCAGCAGTCGGTACATCTGAAGGGCTATAGCTGAAGGTGAGGTGGATATTGCACGTTGCAGTTCAACGTCGCGAGTTGGAAGTTGTGGCATGCATGTTGATCCCACTGCGCGACGACACATACCCTTCCGTCTTCTGCGTCCGTGGCCTTTTCGTTGGCATAATCTCGACTACAAAATACGCCACAGCTGTGTGGTTGTTGACGATATCATCCAACGTCGAAAAATGAGGTTTGTCGTCAAGGCCCTCGCATTACGTTTTCAGTCGAAGTGTTCACTTTTCTATTGCTCGGTTCCACTCCGTTCGGTTGTGTTCGCTCAACTATGCCCTGTTCTGCTTGGCATCGGTTCGACTTGCTCGGTTGCCGCCGTCGGTCGTCTCCCCACCGTTGTCGGCAGAGTCTTCCACGACGTCGTCGACAGCTGCGACGACGAGGACGCCGACGAGCAACGAGCCAACAGCAACGACTTCTGTCAACAGCGCCCGAACGAACGAAACAAACCGCTTTCATTCGTACAGGCTATACGGAACAATTCATTTGATTTGCAAACACGGTTATGGAAATGATAAACATGGTTATGGATTGCATAAACGTGGTTATTGGTGGGGTGGCTGTGACTGACAGCGACGCTGTGACCGCAACGACGAACGACGAACGACGAACGACGAACGACGAACGACGAACGACGAACGACGAACGACGAACGACGAACGACGAACGACGAACGACAAACGACGAACGACGAACGACGAA
>Ga0213839_1001515_pt1 | contig 14711 bp, 13 predicted proteins | sample SWPATP21_FD_160075 | JGI IMG/M metagenome (GOLD analysis project Ga0213839, IMG submission 160075) | Coastal seawater microbial communities from Marineland, Florida, United States - SWPA TP2 #1 | ecosystem: Environmental > Aquatic > Marine > Coastal | place: USA: Florida | collected 2016-08-14 | reverse complement strand
TTTCCAGCGCACGCTACGCGCCTCCTGCTTGTGGCTAGCCTCGCACGAGAGCATCCAGAACGTCGACCCCTGGAAGCACCGTCGACGGATCGATTCCGCCGATCTTCAGCAATGCGAGCCCCACGTGCTCACACCCGAGCACCGTGCCGCCGCTCGATGGCTGGCCCGTCGACAGGTCGATGGTGTTGGCGATCAGGCTGTCGTCGGTGCTGCCGAGGGTCTGGTTCCCCGCGACGCCGGCTCCGGCGACGAACACCGAGTTGTAGGGCCAGTGATCCTTGCCGCCACCTCCGTTGAGGCGAGGGGTACGGCCGAACTCGGACATGGCGACGATGACCACCTCGTCGATCAGCCACTCGGTCGTGTGCCCTGGCGTGCTCGCCATGTGGTCCATCACTTCGTGGATGGCCTCGTAGAACGACGCCTGGGCCGGTGCCTGGACCATGTTGTTGCCGTGCGAGTCGTAGCCGCCGGGAATGCTGATCATCGCGCAGCGAGCCAGGCCGAGCCGGAACAGCTCGGTGGCCTTCAGGGCCTGATCGAGCATGCCGTTGCCGAGGTTGTCGAGGCCGGCCTCGAACTGGCGACCCTCGAGCTCCATGGCCCGCTCGATGTTCGACAACAGGCCCTCGGCGCGCTCCTTCGCCAGGCCGTTCTGCTGCGAGGCGAAGTCGGCGATGCGCTTGTAGACGAAGTCGTCGGCGATGTCGTCGGCCGGCGGCGCGGTGACCGGCGCAGGCTGGTCGCTCTGACCGTTGATGGATCCGTCGATGAGCGACAGCAAGGTGCCGCCGCCAGCCCGCACGACCGCCGAGCCGGCGGTGCCGGCATAGGACGGTCCACTGAAGATCACGTGGGGTAGGGGATACTCCAGGCGGGCCTTGGCGGCGAGCACGGTGGGCCAGTCGCTGTACGACGAAGCTGAGGTGCCGGTGAGCATGAACTGCGTGCCGGAGTCGTGACCCACGGAGTGGGCGTCAATCCCGTTCACGATGGCGATGCGGCGGTGGTAGGCCGCCATGAACTCGTCGACGCCTTCGCGGTCCATGCCGGAGGTGTAGCGGACGCCGCCCGCCTCGCCGAGCACGGTGTCGAGGTCCATGTCGACACCGTCGGTGCCGAAGTGGGGATCGAGGATGGTGGTGGTGTCCCACCCGCCTCCGGCGAAGAAGAACAGGAACTTCCGCTCGGGCACGGCCGCCAGGGCCTCGCGGGGAGCCCACAGTCCGGCCGAGCCCATCAGGGCAGCCGAGCCTCCGAGGAAGGAACGACGCGTCACGTCGAGACGGTGCTTGCGGTTCATGCGGCGCATGGGGGCTCCCATCAGTAGAAGAGGACGCGGGGGTCGCGGAGAATGACGGAGATGACGGTCGACCAGGCGAGCACGGGGCTGGCCTCGACCGAGTAGACGTACTTCCAGAGCTCGGTGAGCTCGGCGGGCTCGCTGGCCTCTTCGTCGAGGGGCAGGCCCGTGGACGCGAGGTAGAGGAAGCGGATCTGCTCCTCGAAGGCCTCGGGGTTCGACTCGGGCGTGTCTTCGACGGTGACGAAGTAGAGCAGCTTGGCGCTGCCCTCGCGGTTGGGGTCGAGGTCGTGCTCGGCCACGTTCCAGGCGGCCGCCTGGGCGTAGCGCTCCATGGTGAACGCCGTGCCCACGCTCGGGATGTAGGAGCGGTTGGTGACGTAGCGCCCGTCGGTGCCCCCGGCGAGAACGGCCAGGCCCTGGGCGTTGTCGACCAGCGCGTCGCGGCCGTCGAAGAACCACCGGTAGCCGGTGATCTGCGAGATGATGCCGGCGAGCTGGGCCGGCGAGGCGGTCTTCACGCCGGCCAGACGCTCCTCGAGAGACGGGTCGAGGGCTTGCCGCGCCTTGTACTCGTTGGAGTTGACGATGGACCGCACGAGCTCCCGCACGTTCTGGCCCGAGCTGTCGAACACCAGGCGATGCTCCGACAGCTCCTCCCAGTCCTCGTCGCTGAGCGTGCGCTGCGTGAGGCCCTCGAAGACCGTGCGTACGGCGCACTCGGAGAAGCGGCTGTCGAGCGCCAGCTGTTCGGCGAACTCGTTGATGTTCGCGGTGGGACGGCCGAAGTAGCCGGGCTCCTTGCCCGAGTAGCTGCGCCACTCCTCTTCGTTCTCGGGGCGGTACATCGTCTGGTCGATGCCGTCCTCGGCGTCGTAGTTGAAGAAGCCGAAGAAGTTGGCCGCCAGCGGGTCGAGCGTGCTGTGGCACGACTGGCAGGAGATGTTCTGGTTGATGGCGTTCTCGGGGTCGACCGTGAGCTGGTCGACCGCGGCGCGGTTCAGCACGATGGGCCGCGCGAGGTAGTCGTCGCAGAGGAACATCTTGGAGATCGCGTTGGCCCGATGCCGGTTGGCGTTGCCGCCCATCGACGGGTAGCGCTGCCAGGTGGTGGTCATCGTGAGCACGCCGGCGTGCGGGCGACCGTCGACGTACTGTGCAGGTTCCCAGCCGCCGTTGCCGTCGTCGGGGTAGTCCATGCCCCAGTACAGCGCGAGCTCGGGGTTGGCCATCGAGTGCTCCGCCGTCACCATGGTGCTGTACGGCAGGTCGTTGGCGATGGTGTAGCGCAGCAGCTGCAGGGGCTCGTTGGCGATCATCTCGGCCATGATCCGATCGTCGATGTCGAGCCCCACCTCGCCCGGGTCGAAGTACACATCGCCGGTGCGGAAGAGGAAGCGCTGGTCGAAGACCTCCACCATCCGCTCGACGAAGTTGTCCTGCGACAGCCACAGGTCGGCGTAGGCGGCGTAGGTCGCCTCCTTGTCGCCGGAGTCTTCGAACTGCCGAAGCTCTTCCTCGGTGGGGTGCATGCCCCGGAGGTCGACCGACAGGCGAATGAGCTGCTCCCGATCGCCGAGGAGCTCGACCCGACGGTCTGCAGGCGGCTCCTGTGCGCAGCTGGCGAGCAGCGCGGTGGCGGTGAGGGCGGTGAGGGCGGTGAGGATGCTTCGCATGGGGACTCCAAGCTCCTTGCACCTTCATCATCTCGCCCTCGGCGGTCGTCCACAAGGGCAAGGGGTCCCAAGGCTGCACATTCTGGGTCGCGGATGTGCTTGTTCATGTGCAGAATTGAGAGGGTTCAGGGGGCCGGCGTGCGTGGACGGGCCAACGATCCCGATGTTTGCTACGTCACTGCACAGACGGTCGGAGTTCGCATGCTGTTCCTGTGGTTGTGGGCGTGTGGTGGCGGCGGATCCGACGACGATCCCGCGACACCCACCGACGATTCCTCCGTCGCGCCCACCTCGGCGACCACCGCCGACACCCACACGGCGAGCGAGACCGCTGGGCCCACCGCCGACACGGCCCCCGATCCGTGCTCGGTGGGTCCGCTGTCCCTGGTGCCCGGTGTCGGCCCCTACACGGTCTACCCCGTCGCCGACGACGACACGCTGGTGATCATCCAGGGTCCCCAGGGGGGCTACCACGTCGACGTGGCCGGGATCGTCGAGCCGGTCACCGACTTCGGGGCGATCGTGAGGCCGCTGCTCACCCTCGACGACGACACCATCGTGGCGGGGGACGGCGACGTGATCCAGGTGGGGTTCTCGGTCTACGACGCCGACGCGTGTCGCGGGCAGTTCGCCGACGCCCGCATGTTCGTGCTCTCCGATGCGCAGAGCTTGTGCGCCATCGCCGGTCGCACGGCCACCTACGAGGTCACGGTTGAGACCTTCGACGGCCGGACCACGACCGAGGCCCGCACGGTCGTCCTCGAGATCGATCTGCTCGACCCCTACACCTGCGACACCTTGCCGTAGACCTACGGCAGGTCGTGCAGGGTGAGCACGAAGTCTTCGACATCGGGCACGGTGGCCTCGGCGTTGTCGAACACCGTGGACAGGTCGATGCACACCTCGCCGGCCTCGATGCCGCGGATGTACAGCGTTCCACAGCCGTCGCACTCCGACAGCGGATCGTTGGGGTATTCCTCGCCGATGATGTCGTCGGTGAACCTCGGCAGGAACACGAGGTCGTACCAGATCGCCTCCGGGTCGCGGACCCCGATCCACCCGAGGGGCTCGAGCGTGCAGTCGTCGGGCCCGGCGCCGAGGGGCCCGGCGAGGTCCATGTCGGCCTGGATGCTGTCGAAGCGGTCGTGCAGCTGCGGCAGGAACATGTAGACGTTGCCGCGCGCCTCGAAGCGATCGACGTCGCCGCCGGTCATGTTCAGGTAGAGGTCGGTGCGCCAGCCCGCGGGCGTGAGCGTGCCGTCGAACATGTCGCTGCCGGTGACCGTCGCGTCGACCGTGCTGCGGTAGATCCACCGTCGGTAGCCGTCGGCCGCGTCGACCTGGTAGGTGTAGTCGTCGGCGGAGCCCTTGAACTCGAACCGCACGTCGTCTTCGAGGCCCACGACCGCGTCACCGTCGAGCACCCGGCTGGCCTCCTGGGTGCGGCCTTCGGTGGTGTCTGCGTCGCCTTCGCCGGCGGCGGTGCCGTCCCACCACATCCACCCGTCGTAGTACAGCCCGCCGCCGGTGCGGCAGTCGTCGTACCAGCTGGCGCCGCCCTCGTCGGCGGTCATGTCGGCGTCTTCGACACCGCCCACCCACAGGTCGGGGCAGCCGGGCTGGCGTGTGCGGAGGGCCTCGCCGTGGCCGTACCAGGGAGACTGGTTGGTGACCAGGAACATGGTCTCCACGGCGTCCGCGAACACCTCCTCGAAGTCGACGTCGCTCATGTCGGGCAGGGTGGACAGCGGCGTGGTGGTGACGGTGGACGTGGTGCCCGCCGCGGTTCCCTCGCTGTCGTCGGACTTGCAGGCGCCGAGGAGGAGCGCCAGCACGGCGAGACGGGCGGTCACTGGTCGTCCTCCTCTTCCTCCACCTGGATGGCCATCACCAGGTCGAAGCTGAAGGTGAGGTCGCTGCCGGTGAGCTGGGCCTCGGTCCACTCCACCCACACCCCCGAGCCGCCGTAGTTGTGCACGAGCACCTCTCGGTCGGGGTCGAAGCCCATCTGCCAGACCGCCTCGTGGGCCGGTGTGTCGGGCTCGCGACAGCCTCCCGTGTCGCCTTTGGTGACGAAGAAGGTGACGTCGAAGACGAAGTCGCAGTCGCTGCAGCTGTGGTCGTCGACGCTCTGTCCGGTGAGGTTGTAGACCACCTCGCAGGCGTACTCGGGCTCCTTGGGGTCGAGCTCGTCGACGTACTCGGTGACCAGCATCGTGCCGGACATGTCGGTGAACGGCCCACCGATGGGCGACAGCGACCACGTGCCGCTCTGTTGGATGGTGAGGAGGTTGTCGGGCACGTTGTCTTCGGTGCCTGGCTCGGTCAGCGCGGTGTCGGTCGGCAGGAAGTCGGCCGTGTCGATGGTGAACACGGTGGCGTCGCCGGTGTCGGTCGGCAGCGGCTGACGCTCGGGCGGCGGGTCGCCCTTGCATCCCATCAGGGCCACGAGAATCGCCAGTCTCATTCGGTCTCCCAGGGGGGATCGTGCAGGGTGAGCACATACTCGTCGACGGCCGGAGCGGTCACGCTCGAGCGTACGCCACCGAAGTCGGGGCACACCAGCGGAACGTCTTCGATCTGCACGTTGCGCACGAACAGATGCCCGCATCCGTCGCACACCGCGTCGTCGATGATCTCGTAGGGGTAGGCCTGGGAGTCGACGGTGCCGTCGTCGGGGTCGTAGCGGGGCAAGAAGTAGACGTCGAACCAGTAGCCGTCGGTGCCACGGATGCCGACGTAGCCCACCGGCTCCTCGCTGCATTCGTCGGTGAACTCGAGGTCGGCCACGATGGAGTCGAAGCGCCCGAGCAGAGGCTCCCCGAAGAGGAACAGGTTGGCGTCGAGGGTGAGGTTGCCCGCGCTGCTGGTGTCGATGGCGACGTTCCCGCGGAAGCCTCCGGGCACGGCCGAGTCGGAGCCGAACATGGCCAGTCCCGCCACCTGGCCTTCGATGGACGACGTGTAGCTGAACGCACCGTCGGTCCAGGTGACCGCGTCGCTCGCCTCGCCGTCGAACTGGAACTCCACGTCGCCGTTGCCCCGCGTGACCTGGGCGTCACCGGTGAGGGTGCGGCTGCCGCTCGTCTCCCCCGGGGGAACGTCGGTGGTCCAGGTGAGGAAGCCGTCGTAGTCGTTGCCGTCGACGCTGCAGCCGGCGGCCCAGGACAAGGCGTCCTCGTCGTCCATCTGGGCGTCTTCGGGAGCGCCCAGGAACACGGGTGGACACGAGGCATCGCCGGCCTCGAGCACCTCGATGTGGCCGCGCCAAGCGGTGGCCAGGTCGGAGGCGACGACCACCGCCAGGGCCTGGTCGACGGCGCGAACGTAGTCGATCTCCTCGACGTCCTCGGGCAGCTCGAGGGGATCGTCGCGCAGGGAGCCCGACTGGCCACCGAGCTCGTCGCCAGGCTCGGCGGGGGCGCACGACAGCACCAGCGCGGCTCCCAAGATCGATGGTTGGATCTTCGGCACGGTTCCCCCCGTGGTTCATGGACGATGCCATTGTCCATCGAACGGTCGCCAGCGACAAGGCGACACCGTCTCGACTTCGCACATTTCGGGTCGCATCTTTGCGCTATGATGTGCAGAAATGGGAGGGTCGTGGTGGAGCTGGTGGCTCGTCAGCTCGTGCGCGCGGTGCGAGGAAGCCGGTCGCAAGAGGCCTTCAGCCGACGCCTCGGCTACCGCAGCAATCCGGTGGCCGACTGGGAGGCGGGTCGCCGATTTCCCGTGGCGGCGGAGTTCCTCCGGGCGTGTCGACTGGCGCAGATCGACGTCCGCGCCGCGTTCGAGCGCTTTCGTCCGGAGGAGGCCCCAGCCCTCGGGGACGGCGACGACGAGGGCGTGGCGGCCTGGCTCGATGCGCTGCGCGGCTCGGCCAGCCTCTCGGAGCTCGCCGAGCGCCTCTCGGTGTCGCGCTATGCCGTGTCGCGCTGGCTCAAGGGCAGCACCCGCCCGCGCCTGCCCGACTTCCTGCGGGTGGTCGACCTGCTCACCGATCGCCTCAGCGACCTCGTGTCGGAGCTCGTGCCGATCGAGGCCGTGCCGGCCCTCGCCGACGTTCACCGAGAGCGTCATGCCAGCCGCACCCTGGCCTTCGAGCAGCCATGGACCGAGGCGATCCTGCGCCTGCTGGAGACGCGGGCTTATCGGCAGCTGCCCGCGCATCTCCCGGGCTGGCTGGCGGATCGGCTCGAGATTCCCCGCGACGTGGAGGAGCGCTGCGTGCAAGGCCTCGCCGCGGCGGGGGTGATCGCGCGCGACCCCGCGGGGCGCTGGACGCCGGTGGGGGCCCTCACCGTCGACACCCGGGCGGATCCCGAGGGCACCCTTCGGCTCAAGCACCACTGGGCCTCCATGGGCGTGAAGCGCGCCACCTCACCCCACGAGGGCGACCTGGTCTCGTACAACGTCGTGGGGGTGTCGAGGGCCGATCTGGAGCGCATCCGGGAGGCGCACGTGCGCTACTTTCACGAGGTGCGGCAGATCGTCGCCGCGAGCGAGCCGGTGGAAGTGGCGGCGTTGGTCAACATCCAGCTGATGACCTGGGGCGACCCAACGTCCTGTTAGGATCGACCCATGGACGCTGGGGTCACCATCGTCGTGCCCACCTACGACGAGGCGGAGGCCCTGCCGCACCTCGTGGCCGGGCTGTCCGAGGCGGTCACCCGGCCGTGGGAGCTGCTGCTGGTCGACGACGGCTCCACCGACGGCACCGTCGAGGTGGCACGCTCCCTCGCCCACGACCATCCCGTGCGGGTGCTCGAGCGCCGGGAGCGGGGGCTCGCCACGGCTGTGATGGCCGGCATCACGGCCGCCCGGCATGGGCTGGTGGTGGTGATGGACGCCGATCTGTCGTTTCCTGCCACCGTGGTGGAGCGCCTGCTCGAAGCCCTGTCCCCGTCGGTGCGCTTGGCGGTGGCGAGCCGCTACGTGGCAGGGGGGGCCATCCGGGAGTGGTCGGCTGCCCGATGGGTGAACAGCTGGGTGGCCACCCGTCTGGCACGTCCGCTCACCACGGTGAGCGATCCGATGTCGGGCTGCTTCGCGCTGCGCCGCCACGATCTGCCCGACGGGCTCGACCCCGTCGGCTACAAGATCCTGCTCGAGCTGCTGGTGAAGACCGGCTGGACCCCCGTGGAGGTGCCCGTGGTGTTCAGCGATCGCGCCCACGGCCGAAGCAAGCTGTCGTGGAGCGAGCGCTGGAACTACCTGGTGCACCTGCAGCGCCTCTACCGGCATCGGTGGCCGTTCGTGGTGGAGCTGGTGTCGTTCCTCGCCGTCGGTGCCACCGGGTTGTTCGTCGACCTCGGAGCGCTCACCGCGCTGGTCGAGCTCGTGGGGGCACCCTTCGCGGTGGCGCGCCTCGGGGGCTTCGTGGCCGCGGTGGCCTGGCAGTTCGGCCTGCACGATCGCCTCACCTTCGCTGGCCGTCACGAGCGGGCCCATGGGGTGGCCGCTCGCTTCGGCCTCTACCTGGGGGCCGCCAGCGTGGGCCTCGTGGTGAACTGGGTGGTCTCGGTGGCGCTGTACGCCTGGGTCCCCCTCTTCCGCGATCTCTACCCACTCGCTGCGGCGCTGGGGGTGGTGGCGGGCACCGCGTTCAACTTCGTCGGAGCACGCCAGGTGGCCTTTCGGCGGGCCGCATGAGCCTCGCGCTCGTCGCGCTCGTCGCGCGGGTCGCATCGGCTGCCACCCCGGCTGCCGAGGCGGAGCGGCTGGCTCGCGTGGTCGCCGAGCTGCTGCCCCGGGCCGAGGCCATCGAGGTCGACGGTCGCGCCGACGACTGGGCGGGGCTGTATCGGGTGCGGGCCCCCGAGGGCGCGGTCCGCTCGATCGCCGTCGCACCGACCGACGCCGCCCTCAAGGTGGTGGTCGAGCTGGCCGAGCCGCTGGGCAGCGACGAGGTGTGGCTCGCCATGGATCTCGGCGACGGACCCCAGTTCGACGGGGCCCTCCGTGTCGCGCGGGAGGGCACGAAGCTGCGGGTGTTCGGGCAGCGGGGCCTGGTGGCGGCGCCAGCAGTGACGACGGCGGTCGACGGGGGCACCGTCGAGATCGTCGCGCGGTGGGCCGACCTGGCCGCCTTGGTGCCTCCGGAGCATGCCCTGGCGAACGGGCCGGGCGACCGGGTGCGGGTGCGTGCGAGTCGGTGGAGCCGAGGCGACAAGGGTGGACCCGGTCTGGCCGTGGCCAGCTACCGGCTGTCGCCGCGGGTGCGGTTCGACCCCCCTCCGCCCCCGAGCGATCGGCTGGTGGTGCTCGGCGAGCTGCCCGTCGTCGGCACCTGGTACGTGGCGCAAGGCGCCCAGTCGGGCCGGTCGCACGTCAACGCATGGGCCTACGACCTCACGATCCGCGACGCCGCCTTCCACGCCCGGTCGGGCGACCGGACCGTGAGTCACGTGCTGTGCTGGGACCAGCCGATCTACGCGCCGAAGCGCGGCACCGTGAAGTCGGCCATCGACGGCTTCGCCGATCAGCCCCTCGACACCCCCGGCAAGAGCAGCGAGGCCAACCGCGTGCGCATCGACTTCGACGATGGCACCCGGATGACGGCCCTTCACCTTCGCAACGGCTCGGTGGCGGTTCGGCAGCGGGAGCGGGTGGCGCCGGGCCAGGTGGTGGGCCGGGTGGGCAACTCCGGCAAGTCCTCGGGGCCGCACGTGCACCTGGCGTGGGCGACACGGAGCGGGGTCACCTCTCCGGCGCGCTGGGTCGACGTGGTGGTCTCGCTCAACCCTACGCCCGACGACCCGTGGCAGCGTAGCCTCGATGCCTGGGACCCTTCCGCAGGCTTCTTCGTGCGTCGGGCCCACGATCTCGGTACGACCCCACAGCGATAGCGGAGGACGAGTCATGCGTGGCATCGCGGCGTCGATGGTGCTGCTGGTGGGATGTGGGCTTCCCGAGCTGCCCGAGGTGGCGCAGCCCTGCGGGAAGTGGCCCGAGCCCGGCACCTACAAGTTCACGGTCGATGTCGACGGGAAGACGCGCAAGGCGCAGGTCTACGTTCCCCCCACCGAAGGGCCACGGGATCTCGTCGTCGCGCTACACGGTGGGGCGAGCAACGCCGACGACTTCCAGTCGGTGAGCCGGTTCGACTACATCGCTCAGCGCGACAACTTCGTCACCGTCTACCCCCAGGGCCGCAAGTCGTGGCTGTGGCGCGCCTGGAACGCCGGTGACTGCTGCGGGAACATCGACGAGCAGCACCGCGACGCCAACGACGTGGCCTTCCTCGACAAGCTCGTCACCGAGCTCACCCCCCGGGTCTGCGCCGACCGGGTGCTCGCTGTCGGCTTCTCCAACGGTGGATCGATGGCCACCCGCTGGGGCTGTGAGGGCAACACGCCCGATGCGGTCGTCAGCGCGGCTGGGCCCTTGCTGCGCAACCAGTGCGGGGGCGCGCCCAAGCCGTTCCGCCACTACCACGGGCTGGCCGACGCCAACGTGCCCTACGCGGGCGGCCAGGGGCGTGGCGAGTACGTCTGGCCGGCGGCGTCGCGTGGGCTCGGGATGTGGGAGGCACGCAACGGCTGCAGCGAAGCCGATCCCGAGAAGTTCGTGTTCGGTCCGATGACCTGCCTGCGCTACGACTGCGAGGCGTCGACCGAGCTGTGCACCATCGAGGGGTGGCAGCATGCCTGGCCCGGCGGCCGCAACGCCACCCGCATGGGCGGCTACTCCGACGCCACGCAAGACGTGATCGACTTCCTGCGCACCCACGTGCCCAGCAACTTCGACGAGGCCGACGACGACCTCGACGCCGCCGACACCGGGCTCGACGAAGGCTGAGTGGGCCGGCCTAGCTGCCGGGCTTGATCTTGTCGACCAGCCCGAAGAGCGTCTGGATGTCGGCCGGCAGGAACATCTTCGTGGCCTGGCCGCGGGCCAGCTCGCCGCCGAGCTCCGAGGCCTTCAGCACCCGGAGCACCTCGATGAGCTGCTGCGACTCGGCCGAGCCGTCGGCGAACACGCTCTTGAGCATGGTGAAGCCCTCGGCCTCGGCCTTGCGCTGCTTCACCAACGCCAGCGCCTCGGCCTCGGCGCGGAGCAGCTTGGCCTCCCGCTCGGCCTGGGCCTGCAGCACCGTGGAGGTCTTCCGGGCCTCGGCCTCGAGCACCGCCGACTCGTTGAGCCCCTCGGCCCGCAGGATCTGCGCGCGCTTCTGCCCTTCCGCCTCGGTGACCGCGGTGCGGCGGCGCGTCTCGGTGGCGCGCTGCTCGGCGAGGATCTTGCCGAACTCGGCCAGGTCGATGTCCTTGAGCTCCACTCGGTCGACCTTGATGCCCCAGGGGTCGGTGGCGTCGTCGAGGCTGACACGCAGGGCGGAGTTGATCTGGTCGCGGCTGGTGAGCAGCTGATCGAGCTCGTACTTGCCGCACTCGTCGCGCAGGGCCGACTGCACGAGCTTCTGCAGCGCGGCGACGTAGTCTTCCACCTGATAGACGGCCTTCTGCGGGTCGACGACCTTGTAGTAGACGACCGCGTCGATGAATACGGTGGCGTTGTCGCGGGTGATGATCGATTCCTTGGGGTAATCGTCGACCTGCATCTTGGTGGAGATGCTCTGGATGCCGCGCTGTTGCTGGAGGATGGGACCTCGTTCGGTCTGCACCACCCGAGACAGCGTGAACCGAGCGATGGAGTCGCCGTAGCCCCACATCGTCACGAGCATCTGCACGCCAGGCTCGGCGACCCGCACGAACTTGCCGCGCCGCTCCACGATCTTGACCTCTCCCTGTCGTACGATGCACCACTCGATCAGGCCCAGCGTGAACAGCTCCAGCAACTTCAGCACATCGTCCTCCCTGCAGCCCTCCGCTGTGGTTCGTCGGCGCGGAGGTGGCCGATGATACGCACGGTGGGCGGCTGGATTGCAGGTTTGTTGGCGCTGCACGGTGTCGTGGCGGGGGTCTACGTGGCCACGGTGGGGGTCGACCACCGCACGGTCGAGCTCGATCGGGCCTTCTTCGCCTCCGACGACGAGGTGACCGTGCTGGTGGCCGGCGGGTCCCACGCCCGCAACGCGATTGCGGCGGAGAGCCTCGGCGGGATGAGCATCGCCGTGGCGGGTGAGCTGCCGCTGAAGACCCGCTTCCGGCTTCCGTGGCTGCTCGATCGCTCGGAGCGACCCATCGGGGCCGTGGTGCTCGAGCTCGACTCGGTGAGCGTCTCGGGGTGGAAGGCCGACGTGTTCGACCCCGAGTATGTGTGGGGCCGCTATGTGCCGTTCATCGAGCTGGGGATGCTCCGCGGCGCTCCGCTCGACTACGCCGGGAAGTGGGGGAAGGCCTGGCTGGTGCCCTACGCCGGCGAGTGGAACAACCTGATGTTCTGGGGCGCGGGGCTGCGCGCCTTTCAAGACGAGGCGGGCCTCGACCGCTTCAAGGGGCAGCCGCCGGCCTGGATGCGCAAGTCGGGCGAGGTCGTGGCCAAGGCCCACTTCGAGGGCCACCATCCGGCAGACCCCGCGATGATCTGGGGCTTCCACGAGCTGGTGCGGGAGCTGCGGGCCCGACAGGTGCGGGTGGTGGTGGTGCGCTTCCCGGTCCAGGCCTCCTACCGCGAAGCGGCGGCGAGCTACGGGGCCACCCCCGACATCCTCGACGAGGTGCTCGCCCCGGTGCTCGAGCCGGGCGTTGTCGACGCCCTCGACTTCTCCGACCTCTACGACGGGCGTCCCGACGCGTTCTACGACGGCGATCACATCGGCGGGAAGGCGCGACGGCACTTCACGCGTGTGCTGGCCGACGAGCTCGAGGCCCTGGGGATCGCTACCCGCTGAGGGAGCGGCGCGGTCGCCGATCAGGGGGCGGCGTCGGACACCCCTCGACGGCGGCAGTGGGGGTTGGGCGTGGGGGCGTCGGGGTTCTCGGCCCGGTGCACGATGTCGCACACCAGGTAGATGACGTCGGCGGGGTCGGGGGGCTTGCCGAGGGCGAGCTGCTTGTGGGTCCACTCGGCAGTGATCACCGCGGCCACGTCGACGCGCCGATCGACCCACGGCGTGAAGCCGAACTTGCCGGGGCTGCTCATCACGAGCAACTCGCCGTCCTTGGCGACCACGTCGCGCCAGACGCCCAGCCCGTAGATGTCGTGCCGGGACTGGGCGTGGCGATCGGGGATGTGGTGGAAGTAGGGCCCCGGGCCCGCGTGGGGACCCTCCATGTCGCGGATGCGCTCTTCGGAGAGGATGCGCTGGCCACGGAAGTCGCCGTAGTTGAGCACCATCTCGAGGAAGCGCGCGAAGTCTTCCCCAGAGGTGACCAGGTTGCCGGCGATGCCCGGGTTGGGGGACTGGCCGCCGCGTCCGAAGCGGGTGTTGGTCATGCCGAGAGGCTGCGCGATGCGCTCCTGGAAGAGCTCGCGGAAGGGTCGCTGGGTGGCGCCTTCGGCCATGCCGGCGGCGGCGTGGAACGACAGCGCGCCGTAGCCGAAGCCCTGACCCGCTTCGTAGAGCATGGGCGCCTGCGCGATCTTGTCGACGCAGTCGAGCAGCGGCTTGTCGTAGGCCCTCAGGCAGGGGTGCTTGGCGTGCATTCCCGCGCGATGCGACAGCGCGTGCTCGAGGGTGACCGCCGCGTGGCTGCCCTGGTTCCAGCTGGGCACGTACTGTCCGACCGTGTCGTCCATCGCCAGGGTGCCATCGTCGACCAGGGTGAGGATGGCGGCCGCGGAGGCCCACTTGCTCGCGCTGCCGGTGGTGACCCAGCTGTTGAGGTCGAAGCCGCCGAGGGAGCGCTCGTAGATGCGCTCACGGCCGCGGACCACCACCATGGACGCGCCGCCGAGGCGGTTGTCGGCCACCATCTTCTCGAGGGCGGCGTCGAGACGGGACCACTCGTAGGAGACCGGGGCGGCGCTCCGGGCCATCCACAGCACCGCCGAGAGTCCCACGAGGACGAGCGCCACGCCCGCGCCTGCTAGCAGCTGCCTGTTCATGGGCGCACTGTAGCAAGGCGGGTCGCTGCCGGCCCGACCACGGTCTCAGCGCCGGCGACGCAGCAGCACGAGGCCCATCAGCCCCGCCAGCCAGCCAGCCGCGGGGGCCCCGGTTCCGGAGCAGCCCACGCACGCGCCACCGAGGTACTCGCCGGGGACGGCCGGCACCTGCACCTGCTCGGCGTAGTCGTCGTCGGGGTTGTTGGGGTCTTTGCCCTCCTCGATCTCCTGGCCGTCCGGAACGCCGCCGTCGTCGGAGTCGGCGTCGTTGGGATCGGTCTCGTAGATGTCGACCTCGTCGCCGTCGAGCAGGCCGTCGTCGTCGGAGTCGGGGGCGAGGGGGTCGGTGCCGTTGTCGAACTCGTCGCCGTCGTTCACACCGTCGTCGTCGGTGTCGGGGTCGAGCGGGTCGGTGCCCAGGTCGACCTCGTCGCCGTCGTCGAGCCCGTCGTCGTCGGAGTCCGGATCGTTCGGGTCGGTGCCGAGCTTGTCCTCGACGTGGTCGGGGATGCCGTCGCCGTCGCTGTCCTCGTCGTCGGGCTCCGGGTAGTCGTCGCTCGGGTCGAGGGGATCGGTGTCGTTGTCGAGCACTTCGGTGCCGTCGTCGACGCCGCCGCCGTCGGTGTCGGCGTTGTTCGGGTCGGTGCGGTAGTCGTCGAGCTCCTCGCCGTCGGTGAGGCGATCGCCGTCGGTGTCGGCGTCGTTCGGGTCGGTGTCGTGCACGTCGACCTCTTCGCCGTCCCGCAGGCCGTCGCCGTCGGTGTCTCTGTCGAGCGGGTTCA
>Ga0213839_1001514_pt1 | contig 14722 bp, 3 predicted proteins | sample SWPATP21_FD_160075 | JGI IMG/M metagenome (GOLD analysis project Ga0213839, IMG submission 160075) | Coastal seawater microbial communities from Marineland, Florida, United States - SWPA TP2 #1 | ecosystem: Environmental > Aquatic > Marine > Coastal | place: USA: Florida | collected 2016-08-14 | reverse complement strand
GTCGTTCGTCGTTCGTCGTTCGTCGTTCGTCGTTCGTCGTTCGTCGTTCGTCGTTCGTCGTTCGTCGTTCGTCGTTCTTTCAGTTTTTCCGGCAACGGCAGCCAACCGCCGCAGTGAAGTGACTGTGAGTCGACTGTGAGTGTGCGAAATCATCACTCACCAACCCACCCACTCACTCACACTCACTCACTCACCGGCGGTGTCGTTGTTGTTGTTGCCGCCGCTCCGCCGCTGCTGCCGCTTCGTTTTTTGTGGAAAAGAACGTACTGATGTACTCGGTCTCAGTACACCTGTTCTTGATGTACGGCATTGCAAAAGTTGTTGTTGCTGCGCCAGCCTGACGACGACGTTGCATTCGACGACACAAGGAGCTGCATCGTTCAATTGTCCGGAGCATTGTCAATTCATTTCGAATGTTGGTTGGGTGGGTGGGTCCCGACAGTCCCGACTCCCGACAATGCGGTCACGTTTGTTGGTTGGTATTCCACACACTCACTGTATAATCGCCCAGCTGCCTTGCCACACAGCACGACATAACATCACGTTCGACGCATGTTTCAACATCGATTTTGTCTACTGCAATGCCGCAATGTCGTTGCTCGTTTTGTTTCTGCACTACGCACGCGTTTTCTTTTTTGTCATGCATTGACGTTGAAATGCTTCTTTTTGTGGCTTTGGCAATTCTCCAAAGAAACTAGACGACCTGGTGTAGACGACCTGGTGTAGACGACCTGGTGTAGATCGTATCGCACGGAAAGATGTACTTAGTATGGCAAGTTAGCTCTGAGCCTTCGATTCCTGTAATACTGAGTGCCGGTGTGCCGGTGGTGCATACTTGGTCGGTGTACACTGTAAATGAATGTACTTGAGTTATGCTCTAGCACCGGTGTGGCAATACTACAGTGTCGTTTCGAATGCTGTAGGTTTACCAAGGCACGCAATCACGGAATTTACAAAGATCCTTGGCACGCCGTGACATAGTGTCGGTTCATTTGTGGGCTGCTGTAAACATTGCGTCAAGCATTGCGCGTCGGTGTATTGCATTGTACTACCATTCGTAGTTGACTATTCTAAATTATATATTGTTGCATCGCTTATGTTGCCACTGCTGACCGCTGTGCTAAGGCGAACGACAGACCTTTTTGATATCACGAGACGAAACCATTTCGGCGAACTCACTGCTCCGAACAAATTGAGGGTACACATCTGACTCTATCATGTTTAACACGCATGCCTTGGCCATCGCAAACACGTTTTCCTACAAACACGACGTAACACAGAATGAATGCCACGCACAACAACAGATCGACACGATTGTACATTGAACAACGCACCAGTTGCTCTCGGGAAATATTTGATGATGACACGGCCTCAATAATTTCACTACGAACGCCCTCGTCGAGGTCGTCGATAGTATCAAAAGCGTCCAAATTCACGAAGCGCTTTACAATAGCTTGCGCACGTCGACGGGCAGGTCCCATGTCGCCTTGTTCCCATTTTGGGTCGCATTGGAACATTTCTTCGTATTCATTCACAGCTTTATAGAACTCCAACATACATGTGTCATCATTGGCATCCATGAAATCATATAAGATACTTTCGCACTCTGAGTCTGCCAGGACGTCCTCTAACATAACTTGGTGCCCAACGAGTTCGGTTGATGAAGGATGCGAAACGTTGTCGTCGACAAGGGACTCGTCTGTCGCGGCATTCTCATTGCTTGGTTCTGCAGCAGATACATCTGCATTAGAAATATCAGAGGCCAACATTTCGGACCCAGTGGGGTCATCTGGCTCAGTCGATGACAAGCCCTCTTTCGTTTTGTCAGCTTCAGCATCAGAATTTGTTGGTAAAGGAAAGTCATCCTCGTGGGCAAAGTGAAGAGACGATGCGTCCACAGTTCCATATTCCATTGGCAGTCTTATGGAGTCACTGTCGCTGCTACTGTCGCTGCCGCTGGCACTGTCGCTGCCACTTGAACTGCTGCTGCTAGAACCACTGCCACTATTGTCCGGACTCGATCGCAAAAATGCCAGTGAATCAGAGTCTGAACCGATGAGCGCTGGGCTTGATATGCTGTCGCTGATATTGGACGTCTCGGTGCTGTTTGGTAGGATGTCCCCCATGTCATCGAATCGGCGCAGCAACAACACCTCGGTGGCGAAAATATTTGAGAACCGCAGGTCGAGTGGAATGCGATCAAGCGGGCTTCTCCATCCTAGAGGTGGAGCGGAGCTGGAAGATTGTGGCACAGTGTCGCGACTGTCATCGTCCTGCGCGGTGGTCGAAAACGAAAACAGCGACGCGGTTGGCGCGAATTTGGACAAACGTCTCGCGGGTGGACTGTCGTTTCGTAACGGATGCCAAGGTGCTAACCAAGAAGAAGCAATTGAGTGGACGACCGTTTCGTATGTCTGCAATAGTCGTGAACTATATGTTGCATCCACATGACCAGCTGCCGCACTTTTTTCGCTGGGGTGAAGAATTTCGGAAAATATTTCGAGCATATCATGAATGGCACCCGAAATCATCTCAGCATCGTAGTCTTTGCGCTTCTGAAAAGCTTCTACCATCGAAGAAATCATTCGAATCGCTAATGCTCCGCGCGTGTCAATTGCAGTTGGGTTCGAATTGAACTCGCAATCCAGGTTGCAGACATTACGCACATGTGTCAACAACACTCTGATACATGGGGCGACGGCCTGTGGGTAATGCTGCCCAATGCATTTCGAAAACATTTCCAGCCATGGACCAAAATCCTTCACGTGACCCCTTACACTCTGATAGTGCCGCGGCGACATTTTGCGGCTCCCAATCCCATGCAAATTGGTGGGATCAGCGTCGTCTTCGTTGTTGGTGGGAAAAAAGTACGCTTGGCAGCGTTGCAGAATTCGGCCCAGATCGAATGCAACCGACAAAGATTCTTCTGAGAAGTAATCTACGAGGATAGAAAGAAGTACTTTTTCGCGAGGGATCGGTGCGGACGACGTTCCCGGTGACAAAAGTGCTGATAACGATCCAGACTTGCGTCTGATGTGACCCGGCGTGCCAAGATCCACACCCAAGTCAGAAAATGTGCTGCTGCTTCGACGTGGAGGCCCATGATCTGTCACCGAAACTCGATGAACAGTGGGATCCTCGACGCCAGATTGACCTAACTGCTCACTGAATGAGTTGCCTCTCCTCTCGCCAACATGTTCGGTCCCTGGGCTCGATAGTCCACCCCACACTCTATCCATCGACATACTGTGACGACTGTTCCGCCGACTTGTTGCTAAGTTCCCGCCAAAACGATGCGCGTGGTCACGCATGGACGCAGGCATTGGACACTTACATTCGAGTGACCCCATCAGAGGCAGGAAAATTGTTGTTAACAATATCCTGCGGAGCAAAACACTAGGGGCACCGGCCAACTTATTGTTGACGATTCGTCCGGACAACAACAACATCTCGATGTCTGGCGTGTGGCAAAGACAAGTCGACAACTTTCGAAGGGCGTGGTCGACGCAGGACACAAACAGTCCTGCTGTCGCGCTCAACGGCACCGGCTTCCACCGAGGTGCCGAAAAGGATGCAATGGTCCACACGTCCTCCGCGCAGTTTCGCGAGTCGCCGCTGGAAAACGAACCACTCCCCGTACTGCTTCTACTGTGTCCTGAAATATTTAGTTTTTCAGGACTGGCATTGGTAGAATTGGCATTGGTAGAACTTGCATTGGGATGACCGAGGAGTGCCTCCAGGCCTTGCAATGTAGTTTGCGGCGATATTTTTGCATAATCCCACAACGTAGAGTCCAAACTTTCTCTTTCGTCCAGCAAAGTTCGCAGTCGCTCTGACCGGAACACATGCGTTAGCATGCTCCGGGCCAATTGCTGTAGCGAAGCTGGTTGGTTGTCTAATGCGTGGTGATGTATCAAGGCAACTGTGGTCCAAAAATATGCCACAAAGCATCGAGCATCAACGCCACTGCCGGGAATTCCACTGTTGTGACGGTTGTGTCGTCGTGTCTTTTTATTGTCACGAACTCGGCTGCGTGCTGTTTTATTGTTCAATACAAAACTGCTGACATCCCACATCTGGGACTTCTGGACCCAAACGTCAACGATAGCCTGGCAAGCATGAGCCAAACTGTCAATAACTGCATATCGGCCATCGTCCACGCTCTGGACACGCTCCGCACGAGCCCCGTGATCGTTTTGACTGACGGCCAAGGTTTCTTGAACGAGTAAAGCCTGCAGAAACAATGCCTCGGCGCGAGTGAAAAAGTTTTGTTCCGAAATTGTCGAAGTAGCAGGGTAAAGGAGTGTGGCCCTATGCACTCGTCCGAGCAGTCGTGTGCAGGGGACTTGCAGTGCTGGACATCTGCGAGTGGTAGCAATCCATTCGCACAAGGTTTCCACCCAAACTAATGCGATGCGATAATCTGTGTCCTGCAGGTGAGCGAGGAGGACGACCGCGTCGACGACGGTCGATACAGAAATTTCGAAACCGACAGTGGGCACCTTACGCTCTTTGCGTCGGGGCAATTTGGATGCTCGTGCGGCAGCGCCCCATGCCATAGTTCGATCAGCAGCTTCTCGAAATGTCTGATCCCGTTGAAACGTAAGGTGCAAGCATGGAGCTTGTGCAATTATGATGTCGAGGCTTGATATGAACAATTCTAGTTTCATGATCGCAGTCATGCGATAGTGCATCCCCTTTCGCTCTCTGTCCAAATCTGTGGTACAGAAGCTCAGAAGCATGGCGTCCAGAAGACGCATCAATTCCCTATTTTGGCTCAATACGCCCAGACTCTGCCGATGGAGCTGTAGGTGATCCAGTGCGTTGATGGCAAGGCGTCGCAACATCACCAGCAAGAGCCTTTCTTCTGCATGAGTCGATCTCATGGGGGCATAGCAGTCACGGAAACCGGGCTGCACATTGTCGTCACGAGCGATTGACACGATACAAAATGTGCTCAGTGTTGCCAAGTGCTCACGGAACAATGGTTCTGGGATTATTACTATCATCTCAGCAAGAACAGACGCCACTGTGGAACGCAGACAAGTATTTTCACGCCATTCTTCTCCGGAACTCGTTGGCAACTTAGCCGCGGCGGCTTGCGACAAGGCCTTAACTGCTGGCACATTAGACTGGTCGTTCCCACCGCTGACCCGTCGATCCTCGTGAACTGACTCGTCATCTTCCACACCATGATGAATGTCATGTCCGGTTTCGTCGTCTTCGGGAATTGTTTGTGGTTGGAAACTTGCGTCCAGTGACGAATTGAGTGGTGTCGACGACGACATCCCGGAGAGGTCACCGAGACCGACAGATGCTGAAGAGTGAGGGAGAATGTGCTCCATGCCGATGGGATGCACTTGAAGCAGCAAATGATACCATCGGCTAAACTTGCCGTGCACCGTTGATTGGTCGGCCCAGCTGGATGGCTCCGCTTCCTTCATGCCACCAGCCGCTTCGGTTTGGGCCTTACTGCGATAGTTAAACTGCAGTGGTTCGACCAAGATTCCCATGACGATACTGGGTGCCTGCGGAAACAACGCCACGCCAATGGCTGTCATAATTTCACGCGCTAAGCGGCATACGATGGCATGGCTGGGAACGAATTCAGGGTTCTGAGGAGACGACGCAGTCGCATTACCACCGCCAGCAACAGTTGCTCCGACGGCCGCTACTTTGTTCATCACATACCGCAAAACGGCTAATGACCCATTGGCGTCGACAAGAGACACCGTTCTAACTTGCGCTAACACTACCCACACTTGGATGAGTTCACGAGGCGGAACGAAGTTCCGTTGCTGCTCCAAAATGGCACATGACATCAACCAAAATGGCTCAAGTGCCAAGGCATGGCCTTGCGCTTGTTTGATCTGCACCTCTAGCTCGGCAACAGTATCAGCGTGCAAAGGAATTTCGCGATCCATCGTAAAGTTCCGCAAATGAACAGCCCTCCCAGGAGATACGACACCAGCGGTAGACTCAAAATCGCCGCTCGAAGTTGTGACATGAACCCCTTTTATTCGCTGCGCAGCACTTTCACACCATGGCAACACAACACGTAATCCCCAAGTCAGATACTGACCACGCAAGAAAGGAAATGTTTGCACCCGACGGAAGTATTCGGTCAAAAACTGAGGTGCGCGATTCCTCAAAACCAATGCCAACACACGACAAGCTTCACGTGCAAGTCGTTCTGCAACTGCAGGTGCAACACTTTCGCTCTTAACCGCAAGTCGATGCATGTGGTGCAGCACCAAGCGGAAATTCTGCAGTCGCAGATCATCTTCCACGAGAACAGGGAAGCCCTCTCCCTCAGTCTGTTGGTCAAAAGTGACTGGGGACTGTTGTGGAGTCCCAAATCCACCGGGCATTGAAACTGCCATTGGAAAATTACCCATCGACCTGGAAGAAAATGCGTCGAGTGTGAACCTGTGTTGTCCTGGGTAAGCTCCAGCTACAGATATGTCAAGATCGACAGTGTCATCAGCTGCACCGGTTGCGACGGCAATGTAGACCAAATTTGACAACATGTGAAATGCTTCACTTCGCACCACTCGGGGCGCGACGGGGCCGATGCACAACAGGGCGAGGCAGAGCAACGTTTCAAATTTTTGTGGGAGCTCTGCTCGCTGCTGGGCAAGAGTTGGATCCTCAGCAGAGGAGGAAGTTGGAGGTTGTGCACTCTTGTGGTGGAAAATTTTGGCGTACGCGCGTCGCAAGCCAGACGCCAGTGCGCCAACGATAATTGTCAAACACGCCTCGGCGGAGAACATTTGTTTGCTGGTCGCGCGACGCACACTCTGTGGAAACACACAATCGTTCTCATTTCTCAAGCGTTCGCGAGTTTTCCGATTCGTAGCCGATGGAAAGTACTCCTGGTATAGTGTTCGACTGAACGAGCTTGGGGCCATGTACTCTGACGATCGCGAAAAGTGCTGCTCGACAGCGGCTTCGTCAACAACCGCTCGCCCAAAAGTCCAAGTGTCAAAATCAACCTGTGGTTGCCCAGTTTGAAGGCGTAATCTTTGACTCATCGAACGCTGCAACAATGCTTGTCCGACCGGCAACCGCTGGGCAGAGCCCTCTCGGCGAAGAAAACTGTCGTTTGTGGGGAGCCACGGTGATGAAGAAACGAATGAAAATATTTCAAATGGCGAGTCAGCAACGACGAACAAATCAAAAATGTCAGCGTGGCGTTGTTGCATAACTTGGGAAGATTTTCCTGGGGGTCCAGAACTTGCGCTCGGAAGGATGTCGTTTGCCCGCAATATTTCGGCGGCATGCGCCCGGAAGTTGCTGTTGTGTGACGCCTTGGCGAGGTACAGATAAAACACAGTAATCAACACATCAACCGCTGTCCAATTCGACCGGATGTACGGAGCGAGCATATTGCGGTGTCCATGAGTCTCCGCTGATAGAATCCAGCACAAGTCGGCTGCAACTTCGAGCTTCGTGGATTGTGGCAATGGCTCGGATATGGGCCTGACAGAGCCAATTTGCACCACGGACTGCGTAGCGGCAATTAATGCAAATTGGAAGTGCGCCAGCGCATTGTACGCATGTATGTGTACGAATATGTGTCGTTGCCGCGCTAGGTCCAAGAGACTTGCCTGAGTGCTCTCGCTCCCAAGCGACGAAGGAATTGTCATGGTAGGTTGTTTCAGCAAAGAAAAGCTCGGTTGATTTGTTCCTGATGACGCGGGGATCGGCAGGCACGTTTGCAGGGTGACGGAAGCCGCCCTGTCGTCATGTTGCATCACATTGCCAGTTGTCCCGTTGAAGCAAAAGTCTCTGAGGTGCCGTTGTGGAACAGCGATCGGTGTCGTGCTGTCAACTTGAAGGCCAGCGACAACACAGCGTCGACAACTAGAAATCCGCCACCACACGTTACTTCTGGTGCGGAATGACCAATTCTGCAATTCGGTTCGTCGACTGTTATCACGAGGTCTACCTTTCATCTGCGACGTCGAAATACCACCAGCAGAGGTGGCCACCCCTCGATTTTCCCTTGGCGTTGTCGATCCTTTGAGATCGCGTGAGTTTGAGTGGCGTTTCCGTGGGGCAAGCTGGTGGCGCAAAGCAAGGGCAGCCAATGTCGTGACAAGCTCAATGCTGTAGCGCAAATCTGCAGCATCAATGACATAATCGCCAGTGGACGTTTCATTGAATCGGCGGTTTGCCTTTGGAACTGCAGCGGTTTGAGGTAGGCGCTGCCAGGCATGCTCAAGCAAGAACTTGTCAAGAGCAGCAAAATCACCGTTCATGCGGACAACAGCTTCGGCTGATCGGCGCGACGAATTTTCAAACTCCAGTTTATCATCAGCATCAACACTATTGGGGGACGTGGTTTTGGAGCTCGTCGATTGCGAATGATACACTTTCGTCTTTGCCGACGTAGGTGAGCTGACAGGCGATCGAAAAAAGTCACAAATGAATTCTCGCGTCTGGGTGTATGAAAGAACGAAGCGCATTAAAGTCTCAGCAACGGCGCGTTCGCCCAGAATAGCGTAGTGTTGTTGTGGGATGCGACGGTTTGATTTCGGACTAGGACTGGTGCCCTGACTTGATGACAGTCGAATGTTGTATGCGTCAAGAGTACCTTCAATGCCAATAATGGTGCTGCCAGTTGCCACCGTCAAAGTGGGAAAGTTTCGTACTTCTGAACTGCTGCTATTACCACCCCGAGCACCAACCCCGAACACATTGCGCATATCCATCAAAGAGGATTCCCATTTCCAACCTCCGGCACCAAGCTTGAGCGCACTTTTCCCACCCACACGTCGAAGATTGGCGTTGAGTTGTTGAGCACTTGTTCCTGGACTTCCCCATTTCAGTACTTTCTGTAGAAGCAAGCCATTGGCGGATCTATCAATCGACATCAAAATTTCGTGAAAGAGGCCTTGCCAATACAACGCATACGTGGCGTTGTAGTAAGCGGGGTCGGCTGTTGGTGCGCTTTGGGTCTCTGCCTTGCCCAGGAGCGAGTGATGATGCAAGCGGCGTGGGGGCGGCAGTCTCTGGCGAAGGCTGTCGCGTATGTGCTCGAGTTCCAGACCCGAAATACATGTGTTCGACGGCAAGAGATCCCTATTCTTCAGCTTCACACCAGTGGCATCTGCAAACGAACATTCGAACGCGTGCCGAGTCCATTGAAGTTCAACTACCCGATGCTCTGCAGCACTTTCCAGTAATGCTCGAAGCAAATCTCGAAACAGGAACTGGAGCACCGTATCGTGGTCGGTGAGATCACCTTGAATCGGATTGTCGACGCCGATATGATGATCGTTGGGGTCTAGCGAATCGTTGGTATTTTGTCTGGATATTCGCGAACCTTTCAGTCCGCCTTTGGATGGAGACGGCGAGTGTTGGGGTGTATTTGAGATCTTGCCGCCAGTCGCGATATTCTGGCGAAGCCGAGGCATTACCGGAGTGGGAACCTCATAGAGAGAATAGAGGGAGGTTGTGAGCGCGAAAAAAGTTCCTGCGTGCCCAGCAATTTGTCTGAATACGTAGAACAAGCCATCAGATGTCTTGTCAGCATCTGTCCCAGTTGCGGACGTTCCTTCGACGGTGGAGCCACCATACAGAGATGCATGCTCTTGCGCCAGTGCAGATGCCAAACTGTGGAAATGCCGAAGATCAGAAAAGTTATAGCAGTTCACTTTGACTGATGCCATCCAACTCCAAAGTTGGGTGCGAGCATGACGGATGGTTCTACGGTTGAGGTGGCGAAGACAAGATTTCATAATCTCAATTCTGACCATGGACCAAATTTTGTCTGATCCATCAATGATTTCGTCAACAGAAGAAGGGACGGAGGGGGAGGTCTCGTCAGAGAGTTGGCGTAACGTCTTGGACGACAATTGCTTCGAGATGTCACGCCGTTTGTGCACAGCACAGTGCCTTCGTAAGCGGGCTTTGGCACGACTAATAATAATGTCGTCTGTGTCACAGAGTACATTCCACAGAGTTACAGCTGCGTGACCTCTAACGGTGCGGTCATCTGGAACAAATCTTTCGTTTCCCACGCCATGATGGCTTGATCGGGGCGTGGACGAGTGCGACGATCGCGGCGACCCAATCTTGGACGTGAATCGGGCCCACTCTGTTGAATTTCCGTCTTTCGCGAGAGCAGCAGCGAGGTGAAATGCAACATCTCGGATTGCAGATTTATGGTGTGTCAGCAGTGTCAAACAAAGGGCTTCAACACGAAAGTACCACTTGCATCTGCCCAGCACAGTTTGCGGTCTCCTTCGAGGTGTTGTGCCGGCATTTGACGGCGTCGCTTTTCCGGGATGCGCCTCCACGACGGACGGCAAGCGGAGAATAATCGCAGCTAAAATGTTGGCTGCCGCAATCACTTTTTGGACATCGGAGCGCAACGCGTGTCGTGAGATGCTCTTCACGAACGTCTCAATGACACAGGCTTGTACAATGACAGAGTCGGACTCAAGCGCAATCTTCTGTAGAGTGTGAGACACCGCGTTGGCCAGTCGCCAATGGGGAAAGTAGAGAAATTCAATCTGCGGAAGGAGTTTCATAATCTTTTGGTGAGGTGTTGCCGTGTGCGTCGCTTTACCGCTTGAGGTCCCACTGTTTCCTTTGGGACCCCTGGATCCGTTGCTAGTTCTTGGCTTCTTTGGCGTTTCTTTCGCCATAATCCATGCATGAATAGGGCTCATGCATGCCGAGTCCGTGGACGGAAAAGCTGAGGATCCGGAGGCTAAGTTCGCTCGAATTCGCTGGTGGTTCTTTCTCATGGCACAGATTTCACTCGAGGGGCAGAACATACATGCTTTCAGCTTCTCCATGTCTACAAGTGTGTCTAACAAAGCTGCCAAATCACCCTTATAGCTACCAGGGGCTTTATCACGTTGTCGCAGGAGCGCTTGGAGCCTGAACCACCACCGTTTTTTCTGAGTGGCGACGAGTTCACGCTCTGGCGTGTGTCCGAACCGAGAATGCGGTGGAATGGGGTCATCGTAATGACTGAAGACCAGAGCATCGTAATCATTGCCACTATCCTCGTTCGGCAAAGCTCCGTCCCCAGTACCACCTGTCCCGTGACCACTGCCGGTGCTCCCGGATCCAAAGGATGTGCCGGTGCCGGTACCAGTGCCGGTGCCCGATGTGCTGCGGTTAACATTAACTCCGCAGCATTCATACGCGTAATCGAAGTAGTCGCGTCCTTGCAGTTCCAATATAATAGCTTGAACTGTCTCACGAACACTATTCGCAACAGCAGTGCCTTGAACTAACACGTCCGCCACCAATCTTTGTTGTTGCTCCGGATCAACAGCGCTCTGGTTTGTTGGAAGCTCCCAAATCGAGGGAAAATTTCCACCCGTTGCGCCTCCACGAAAGCTGCACTGGGCCCCGTTGAGATCTCCAAGTGCCTTCGTCGTGCAGAATCGGGTCCCTGGATCAGCAACTCGGCGGAGCGCGTTCACTGCGCCACGAAATACCATCAAATTTTTTGTTAAAACTTTGACAGTGTGCGTATGAACGGTGTGGCTACGCCGTCCAACCGTGGACTTTATTCCTTGGTGAGAACTCGAGCTTGTGAAGAATACTTCTGCAAAGACACGTTGCTTGAAAAAAGACAAGTCGTGCGCTGCTATTTGGAAGAATATGTCCGAAACTAGTTTGCTCATCGGTTCCACGAGCCTCGTTCGTTGCAGTGCTTTCACGGGTCGACGCGTTGAAACCCACGCTGATACTTCGGCAAGATAACTTGACAACGCAGCAGATTGCGGTGTTGCATCTTTCGTCGCCAGCTTGTGGTTGGGATGCGAGTGTTGGTTTAAATTTCTCCGCATGCGTAAATTGGCAGTGACGAGTTGGTCCGGAACAACACGCTGATGTCCAGCACGGAGAGAGCCCATTGAGTCAATGGAAAACTTAGCGTCAACCTCTGCGCTGTCGATTCTGCCACCGCGCACCGCTGGCACATGAAAGTCGCCATCTCCCTCGTCGTCCCCGTCGCTGCCGGCACCGGCACCATGCGGCAGCTTCGTTGTTTCAGACCGCGACTGAAACAGAGTGGATAGAACTTGGCGTGCTCGAGTGTTGAAGATCAACTGTGAACAGCGCAACGCCCCATCGTTGGCAGGGTTGCCCCCTTGCACAACCGTCCGTAGAATCTCGAGCGAGTGGTATACTTTCCGAGGCTGATCCAAGTGTCGCACGGCTCGCTTTCGAACGAAATCATAAAAAAGACTGCGAAAAGGAATCTCGCGAGAGTGCATTATCACGGTTGCTATCAGCTGTAGAGACGCAGCTTTGAGCTCCCCAGCTTCGCGAGCCAAGCTCAGGCAAAGCGTTTTCGCTCTTTCGGCATGCAAGGCCAGGATGCCCCAACTGCCATCTTTCGTCGGAGTGATTTGAAAATCTATTTGCTGCAGCGCACCCTGCAGAGCGTGGATCTCAGCAAATTGCAGATCACGATGTGTTGCGTCGTCCAGCGAATTCAAAAGTGCTTGCAAGTAGGCGCACAACTGTCGTCGAACGAACACGTCATCGGTCAAGTCAAAGCGGAGGTGGCGCGCTAAATACACCAACAGCACCTGCGACTGTTGGTAGCCACCAAAATGTCGATCCTGAGGATTATAGGAGTTATTGCCACTTAGCCATCCATGCGCTGACACAGCCGAGGGCCCTGCGGATGCCCCATCCTTCGAGGCTAGCGTTGCAGATACGACGAATGATTCGGCTGGCGGCTCTACCGATGCATTGATTCCGAAGCCACCGGAGCCTGCTCGCGGACGGCTGATCGACGGGGAAGATGTTGAGCGTCGGCGTCGCTCAAAAGCAGATGGTGCAGACGGTGCAAGCGCGTCAACTACTTCTTGCATAACTTCAACTGGCGTGAGACTGTGAATTGCGGCAAATATCGCAGCCAGCGTGTCATTCAACAGGAACACAATTTCACGACACAGCGCCCAGTAATACTCCGTTTCGGCCCGGACTCGATCAGCGAGATCAGGCCGCCCAACAATCTGAGGGCTGGGCGTTGCTTCGACTGGAGTCCCAAGCCCCGTGGGCGGGAGGCGAGCTTTGTCGCGACACATTTGATTCAGAACTTTCCGGGACTGTGCTGGTAGTGAATCGACACCGAATCTGCTCAACAGAGCAGCGAACACGCGAAGGTAAATCAGAAGTTTTGCTGCACTGCCTGTTTGCTCTCGAGGGCAAGCTGTGGAGTAGTAAGTTGGGTCGTGCCGAAATTGGTCAAATTTGGCAACAAAGAGTGTTACCACGGATGGCCAGTCAGAGAGTGCCACACGTTGGAACACACTCAAGTGAGATCCAATATGAAACGACTCGTCAAGTTGCAACAAATTCCACCAAAGGTCGCCGGAGAGCGTGTCTGCGGCTTCACTTTTGTCATGCAGGATTTCATCGTTGGAATCAATTGTAAACTGGACTGCCGTGTCAACCTTGCTCCGAAATTGTTCAAAGAGGATACGAAGTAATGACCCTGGTTGGTGAGATGTGACGTTGGGCATATTGCAGACGAGTCGCCGAGTCGAGCTGGACCCGCGACTACTCGAGCATCAGGGGGTCAGGCCACAACAGTAGCCGTTGTGGGCTCTGTAGCTATTGTTGGCGTTCATTCCTATTCCATTGCTTGACAAAAAACTCGAGCGGATAAACAGGAATTGCGGAACGCGTATCTACGATTCCGGTCCAACAGGTGTCGACAGGTGACGACTCCACAATTCTACAACATGTGCGGTTTCATGCGGTGTGGATGGCACGAGCGTGCATCAATCCTTAGGGGACGCAGATCAGTCGAGTGTCTGTGTCAGTGGGCCACAGCTGATCTTCTCTCGCCATCCTCGTCACTTCACAGCCTCACCCTCATGCGGACAACCATAGGCCGACGTGCTGCACTTGCATCTTGTGTGCATCTTGTGGGCATGTGATGGATGGAATTGTATTGTTGTATTGATATCTATGTTCGCCACTGTCACGTGCTGCAGCGTCGTTGCACGCTGTTGTTTCGCTGTTGCTGCGCTGTTGCTGCGCTGTTGCTGCGCTGTTGCTGTGTGGCTGCATTGTTGCGTCCCTGCATTCTGGCGTCTCTGGTCTGTGTCACTGCATTGTGTTTCTCTGCCTCCACTGCAATTATTTGATGCGTCATTGCATCGCTGTCTGCATCGTTGCGTCACTGCGTTACTGTCGTCGTCGTCGTCGTCGTCTTCGTCGTCGTCGTCGTCGTCGTCGTCGTCGTCGTCGTCGTTGTCGTCGTCGTCGTCGTCGTCATCGTCGTCGTCCTTGCAGTGTTGGAGCGTCGTTGTTGTTGCTGCTTTGTCGTTGTCGTCATCGATGTTGTTGGTTGTATTGTGTTGTTGTGTTGTGTTTGTTGGTTGGGGACAGAAAGACTGAAAGCCGGAAAGCAACGACAACAACAACAACACAGCGAGCTGGAAATTCGTTTGTTCGGAAGGCCCCGAAATCATCTCACGCTTGTTATCCTCAACTGCTATTATACCGTTTCCACCCACACACGATCACCCAAACACATCTTAATGTCAATTGTAGATACATTGCGAAGCGCTGAGCAATGAATGAAGATGGAAGGAATGCCCAGCACTCTCCTCATTCAGCCACTCTCATTTGATATCCACAACTGGTATTATACCGGTTCATCCCACAAAGACTCACTCAAATACATAGTAATGTCAATTGTAGATATAATGAAAGGAATGAATGAACA
>Ga0213839_1001513_pt1 | contig 14723 bp, 12 predicted proteins | sample SWPATP21_FD_160075 | JGI IMG/M metagenome (GOLD analysis project Ga0213839, IMG submission 160075) | Coastal seawater microbial communities from Marineland, Florida, United States - SWPA TP2 #1 | ecosystem: Environmental > Aquatic > Marine > Coastal | place: USA: Florida | collected 2016-08-14 | reverse complement strand
GTAGGTGAGCGCGAAGCGGCCGGGGGCCAGGAGCGCTGCGGGAAGCGCCTCGTCGACGTCGGCACGGCCCGTGCCCGTGGTCCGTACCCGGTAGCGGCCGCCGCCCTCCTCCTCGGCCTCGAACGGCAGGCCCACATCGGCCAGGCGGGCCTCCAGCACGGGGAGGGCCTCCGGGCAGGTCTCGACCATCAGCTCGATCGGGGCCCCCTCCGCGGCTCGACCCTGGAGCCCGAGGGACACCATCCCCACGTACAGCACGACCACCGCGATGAAGAGCGCGATCGGCGCAGCGAGGATGACGAGCGCCCAGCCCGGACGGGACTGGTCGAGGAGCGGTTGGATGTCCACGACCCGTCTCTAATCGCGACCGACCGCCTCCACACTGCACCCCGGGGTTGCTACCCGCCCATGAACCACACCCCCGCGCCCACCAGCGTGGCTCCGAAGGCCACCAGCAGCGGCCCCACGACCAGCAGCAGCACGAAGACCAGTCCGACCCACATCCAGGTGCGCGACCTCGGAGGTGGCGCGGCGCGGTCGACCCCGCTCGGCAGCTGCAGGAGCACGGTGGCGGCCGCCTTGCTCTTGATCTGGTTCTCACGGGTCTCCAGGCGCCGGATGCGAACGGTCTGCCCGTCGTCCTCCTCGATCACCTTCCCGGTGAGGGAGCCCCCCTCCACCGACGACGGCGGGGGGAACGGGATGGACCGTGACCAGCGCTGGCAGGTGGGCCCCTCCATGGCGTCGGCGATGGTGGTGAGCTTCTTGGCGAGCTCCTCCGCCGACGGACGGTCCGACGACTGGAACGCGAGACAGCCCCAGAGCTGCTGCCTCATGGCGTTGCCCCGTACCTTCTCCAGGCGCTCCCGCAGGTAGGCCTCGTACTCGGCCTGATCCGCCGCCAGGTTCACCTGCTTCTTCAGCTTCACCCCCTCGAAGAAGCGCTCCCCCACCAACAGGCGGTAGCAGGTGGCACCGAGGGCGTAGATGTCGGTGAAGTCCCCGATGGGCGCCTGGTCGCCGAACATCTCCGGGGGCGCGTAGCCCGGCGTGAACGGCATCTGGCCCGTGTGGGTCATCGCCTCCCGCCCGAGCTGGGAGGTGCGCGCGATGCCGAAGTCCAGCAGCTTCACCTCTCCGTGCTTCGACAGGCGGATGTTCTCCGGCTTCACATCGCGGTGCACCAGCCGCAGGGGCTGCCCCGTGTCGGGCGACACCGTGACCCACGCGCAGTGGAGCGCGGAGGCGACCTCCGCCATGGCCTCCACCACCACCCGGGGCGGAAGCAGCCGCTCGGGGTGGCAGCAGCGGGACAGGTCGACGCCGTCCACGAACTCCGCGACCAGGGCCACACGGCCGGCGATGCGGGTGAGCTCGTGCACACTGATGATCGCCGGATGGTCGAGGACGGCGAGCATCCGTGCCTCGTCGCGCATCCGCTCCAAGGCCTGGCTGCCCTTCTTGCGCCTGGTCTTCAGCACCTTGACCGCGACCCGCTTGGTCAGCCCTCCCGACGAGTGGTGCGCCAGGTAGACCTCACCGAAGCCGCCGCGGCCGAGGCACTGGATCATCTCGAAGGTGGCCGGCATGGCCGAACTCTACCCGATCAAGCTCTCGGAGCGGGGGACCTCCAGGGGAGCTTCGACGGCCACGTTGTCGGAGATGGGACGCGCCTGCGAGCCGAAGAGCAGCTCGTCCTGGATCGCAGCTGCCTCCTCCCAGGTGACGAGGGGGAGGGAGACGGACCCACCCGCGAAGCGCACCACGACCAGACCCAGACCATAGCGGCGCAGGAGCACGCCCTGGGCCCGATCGATGGACTGAAGCTTGCTCCGCTCGACGATGTCGGTCCGACGGGACCACCAGCCCGACCGGCTCACCACCAGGTCGTCGGTGATCGTCCACCCCTGGTGTCGATGGTCCAGGGTGGCGACGCCGAGGAGCAACGGAATGGCGAGCAGGGACGGCGTTCCCCACCAACCGAACCAGCCGATGGCCAGCACGGCGATGAGCGCGCCCTGCCAGGTGGCACGGATCCAGGCTCGGTACAGGGCGTTGTCCGCCGGCGGCTGGAGCGGCAGCTGGCTCACCCGATCGGCCCCGGGGAGCAGGTGAGCCAGGACGCCGTCGACGTGGTCGTTGTGGACGATGGGGACCCGGGCGACGGCCCGCTGGGTTCCGTCCTGGCCCGCCCGCACGGCGGCCGTCTCCACGACGATGGTGGCCACCCCCAGGAGCATGCGACGCACGGCCGGCTGCAGCACGCTCACCACCTGCACCTTGCGCCGAGACAGCTCCACCCGCCGCTTGGTGAACAGCCCCTCCTCTGCGACCAGGGTCTCCCGGCCCTTCTGCCGCAGACGGAAGCCCCAGTGGCGCAACAACGTGCCGCCGACGCTGACCATCCAGGCGCCGGAGATCGCCGCCGCGAGGAGGGCCACACCACCGATGGCCCCGAAGGTCCCGGGCAGGCGCTCGATGGCGCCGGGGTCCTGGGTGGTGACGATCTCGAAGATCACCCCGGCCGCCACCGCGATCGCGCCGAAGCGCGCCCCGGTGATCCCGTAGGCCACGAGATCGAAGGGGCGTGTCTCCACGAGGACGGGCCAGTCCGACTCCTCGGTGGTCTCCACGGGACGGCCTCGGGACCGAGCCCCGTCGAGGGCCGCGATGAGCGCCTTGGCGCTGCGCTCGTCGAGGGCCGACAGCTCCCCCTCGACCTCGCCCCCCGAGGCCGTCTCGATGCGGACCTCCACGAGGCCAGAGACCCGGTGGAACACGTTGCGCACCAGCTCCATGTTCTGGATGCGATCCGCCTTGAACACCCGCACCTGGCGGTTCAACAGCCCGGACCGCAGCTCCAGGGCATCGCCCGAGACCCGATAGCGGAGGGTGAGGTAGTGCACGACCGTGTTGCCCACGGTGCCCGTGAACAGGAAGGCCAGCAAGGCCATGTCGACCATGTCGAACATCGCCTCGCCCGGTGCCCCACCGCCCCGTCCGAACAGCAGCGCGACCACCAATACCCAGGAGCGCCGCAGGAAGGCCCAGGTCCGCGGGAGCAGGTTCACCACCACCGACGCTGGGTGCAGCGAGAGCCAGCCGTCAGACGCCATCGTCCGCCGCTGCCTGGCTCCGCTCGACGAGGGCGTCCCGCAGGGCCTCGGCATCGTCGAACCAAAGGCCGGGGATCACCCCGTCGGCCCCCAGCCCCGAGGCCGTGTGCACCTGGATCCGAGCCAGCCCGAGCCACTGCTCCAGGGGCCCCTGCTGGGTGTCGACGTGCTGGATCCGCCGGGTCGGGATGGTGGTGACCCGCCGCACCAGGACGCCACGCACGATGAGGAGATCCTCGTCGCGGAGCAGGTAGCCCCAGCGATCGAAGGCCAGGCTCGGCATCCAGACCGCGAGGAAGAAGGCCAGCAGCGCGATGGCGCCACCCACCACCAGGGCGCCGTACACCTGCCAGAGGGCCCCGAGGCCGAAGGTGAGCCCCACCACCATGGGCAGCCAGGCGAACACCAGCCGCGACAGGGCCTGCAGGTGGAAGAGGAGGCGCGCGCGGGGCGCCAGGGGATGAAGCTCCATGACGCTCCCTATCTGACATCGCCCCCCGTCGGGAGGCGCCATCCCAACGGAACGGCGGGGGACGGGTGTTCGCGTCCCGCCACGGGCTGTCACGAAGCGTCGTCCCACGGGCAGAAACCCCTTGACTCCGCGTCGCTCGCGCCGAGAACAGGGCCAACCCGCGGAGGCCCCGCACATGTTGACGTCGACCGTAGGCTCTGCCCTCCTCGCTGCCCTGATCCACGGCGCAGCTGTGTCCACCGCTGTCCGCGAGCAGCTCCTCGGCGACGACAGCCTCGATCGCGTCGCCGTCGCTCTGGCCGACGACGTCTCCCCCCTGGTCACCGGCCTCCAGAGCCGCGCCATGGCGCTCCCCACCTCTCCGGAGCTGGCGGCGGAGGCCCTCGACCTCTGGGTCCCCCTCGCCGACGCCATCGGGCTCCGGAGCGAGCAGGTGCTGCTGGAGGACGCCAGCTTCCGCGCCCTCCACCCCGCGGCGTACGCGGCCCTCGCCGACCACGACCGACCCCTCGCCCCCGCCCTGGAGTCGCTGGCCACCGAGCTGGGAACGGTCCTGAGCGCCGAGCGGATCGACGCCCACACCCAGGGGCGCGTCAAGAGCCTGTACAGCACGTGGCGCAAGATGGAGCGCAAGGGCCTCGACATCCACGAGGTCCACGACCGCATCGCCCTGCGGGTCATCACCGCCGACGAGGCCGACGCTCGGCAGGTCCTCGCGGCCCTGCACCGTCGCTACGAGCCCGTCGAGGGTGCCTTCGACGACTACATCGCGGCGCCGAAGGCGAACGGCTACCAGTCGCTCCACACGGCGGTCCGCACCCCCTTCGGCATCGCCGAGTACCAGCTGCGCACCGAGGCCATGCACGAGGCGGCCGAGTCCGGCGACCAGGCGCACTGGCGCTACAAGCGTCACAGCGCGTAGGCCGCCTCTGGAGCCCACCCCCTTCCGGCACCCCGACGAATCTCCGCGATACGCTGCCGGAATGAACGAGCTGATCGACCGCCTCTCAGCCATGGGCCGCCGCGGGGGCTTCGTGTCTCTGGGGATCGCTGGCGGCTGTCTCCCGGTGGGCCTGCTGCTCAGCTGGCTCGGACTCACGGTGATCGAAGGGCGGTGGTTCCCCGCCCTGGTGGGCTTCGGTGGCGCCATGCTCCTGGTGGGCACGATGGTGTTCGGCCTCCTCGGCATCCGCCTGCTCACCATGCGGCACTACCCTTCGGCGGCCGAGATCTTCCCGCCGCTCCCCCCGCTGGAGTTCGAGGCGGCGGTGCGGGCCCGCAGTGGCCCCGTCTGTGCCTGCACCCGATGCCGGGTCGTGCTCGACGCCGCCTTCAGCACCGGGGCCTGCCCGGTCTGCACCTCGTCGGTCGACTACTACGAGGTCGACAGCGACGAAGACGCCGACATGGTCATCCTCGCCGTCGGCTGACTGAGCAGGAGCGCCCCCCCTGCCGAGGCAGAGAGGGCGCGTCGCCCAGGGGCTGAGGAGGTCAGCCCTTGGCCTTCTCGAGGCGGGCGTCGGCGCGCTGGTAGCGACCCTCCACCTTCTCGTCGAGCTGCTCGAGGAGCCGGTTCTTCTTCTTCAGGTCCGCCTTGCTGACCTTGCCGCGCTCGGCCGCGTTGGTGATGTCCCGGAGCGAGACCAGGTCATCGCGGAAGGCCTCCTTGAGGGGGAACTCCGGGGGCGGCGGCTCGTTGGCGGCCAGCCACTGCAGGTAGTCGTTGCGGTGGGGGGTGCTGGTCTCGGCCAGGTCCTTCAGGAGGACCTTCTCGCCGTCGACGTACCGGGTGGGCTCGGGCAGCTGCACCGGCACGGGCTTCTTGGTGGGGATGCCGAGGCGGCGGAGCCGGAGCAGCTCGTCGCCGATGATCTCCTGGAGGTCGGCGTCGGCCTTGGCCATCTTCTTGTCGTTGTCCTTGTCGAAGCCCTTCTGCCACTTGGACACGGCCTTGTCGACGGACTTGCTGTACTTCTTGGCGGCCTTCATCTCTGCCTTGGCTTCCTTGACGTCGTCGGAAGCAGCAGAAGCGAGGCTGGGCAGGGCGAGAGAGAGGGCCAGGGCGGCAAGGGCAGTGCGAAACATGTCATCCTCCGTTGTGCCCTGTCGGACGTCCGCCGTAGAGCCCCATTCGCGGGATGACACGCGATGACAGGGCGTCGGATCTTCGTGACGGAAGGCAGGTTGTTGAGAATGGGAGCCTGCGACCGTTCTCTGCAGCCTGCGCGAGCGGAGGGCGAAGCGAGCGGTCCCTGCCACACGAGTCCCGCAGTAGTCCGTTGAAGGCGCCGAGCTTGCGAGGCTCGTTCAACGGGCTGCTAGAAGTCGGCGAGGCTGTCCCAGTGGGTCAGCAGCGTCTCGGAGACGGCCACGTAGGCGCCCCGAACCGCCCGAAGCACCGCCGCGGCCGGGTGCCGCATGCCGGCCGACACCACGTCGTCGGGCGTCGATGCCTCGGCCGCCGCCATGGCCATCGCGTCGGCGACCTGCAGCAGGGCCACGTCGCGGGGACGGGCCGACCGGGTCGCGCCCAGGGGTCGGTGGTGCACCTCCACAGCCTCCGAGACCCCGTCGGGGAGCGACCAGCGCCGCAGCGCCGCTGCCCCCAGCTCGGCGTGGTCGCAGCCGAAGAGCCGTCGCTCGTCCTCCTGGGACCCCACGTCGATCCGACCGCGGGCCTCGAACATCCCGTTGGCCTCTCTCTCGTGGAGCACGAGCATCAGCTGCAGCCCGACATCGCGGAGCAGTCCGGTGACGAAGGCGGCCTCCCCGTCGACCTGGCGGACGTGCCGCGCGAGGAGCTTGGCGCCCCAGGCTCCGCCGAGGGCGTGGGTCCACAGCCGCCTCCCCCACGGGCTCCGGTCGGAGCCGACGCCGCCGATGGCAAGGGCGAGGGCGACATCGCGGGTGCCTGCGAAGCCGAGGGCGGCGATCGCCCGGTCCACGCTGGAGACCCGCGTGGCGCGGCCGTACATCGGAGAGTTCGCCAGCTTCAGCACCCGTCCCACCAGCACCGGGTCGCGGGACACGGCTCTCTCCATGTCCGAGAGAGAGCTGTCGGGGCGACGAGCCACCTCCAGCACCTTCGACGCCGCAGCGGGGAACACGTGGAGCTCGTCGAGCCGCTCCAGGTGTGCCGTCAGTCCTCGGGCCACGGTCGCCGTCACCATCACCTCCCGCCCCCCTCTCGGCGCGGGAGCCGCCCAGCTTCAGGAAGAGTCGCCAGATGGTCCGGCCGTTGTCAGAGGAGGTCGACCAGACACCGCCAGGAGGGTCCCTGGGCCTCCAGACGTGCCTGCGCGAGCTCGAAGCCCGGGTCGCCGGGGAACGGCACCTGGTTGCGCTGCACCCAGTCCGCCTTGGCCGCGCCCTCCACGCCCTTGGGACTCCGCTGCCGCGGGTTGGGGAGCAGGTACACCAGCCGTCGTGCCTGCTCCTGGCTCAGGGACGAGGCGGGCACCCCGTACCAGTGCCTCGCCGCCGCCTCGACCCCGAAGTGGTGGGGCCCCGACTCGGCCACGTTCCCGTAGAGCTCCAGGATCCGATCCTTGGGGACCAACAGCTCCAGCCACACCGTGTACCAGACCTCCAGACCCTTCCGGATCCAGCTCCGCCACTGCACCAGGAAGACGTTGCGGGCGACCTGCTGGGAGATGGTGCTACCCCCCCGGAGCGGTCGCCCCTTCTGGTTCGACGCCATCGCGGCGCAGATCCCACGGAGGTCGAAGCCGTGGTGGTGGTGGAAGCGGCCGTCCTCGGAGGCCACGGCCGCCCGCGGGAAGCCGCCCATGTCCTCGAGGGGGACGGAGCGATGGTCCACCCAGGTCCAGCCGTCACCCCGCCACCCGCGCTCGACCACCCGCTGCACCATGGTGGCCGTGAACGGCGGGTCCACGAAGCGGACGAAGAGCACCTGCAGGATGGTCAGCACCACGAAGGCCCCGAAGGCGCGCGCGCCCCCGCGGAGCAGCGTCGGCCCCCAGGAGCGCGCCCAGCGTCGAAGGCGACGGATCAGGACGCCGCCGGTGTGCCGTCGGTCTCCGTCGACTCGGGCCCGCTACCCAGGACCCGTGCGAGCGGCTGCTCCACGCCCCGGTACACGACCGGGATCACCAACAGCGTCAGCAGGGTCGAGGACAGCAGGCCGCCGATGACCGTGACCGCCAGCGGCCCCTGCATCTCGGCCCCCGCCCCCACCCCGAAGGCGAGGGGCAGCAGGCCGAGGACCGTGGTCGCGGTGGTGATCAGGATGGGACGGACCCGAAGGCGACCGGCCTCGCGGATCGCCTCGTCGAGATCGAGGTCCTGACGGAGGCGGCGGATGGTGTCGACCAGCACGATGGCGTTGTTCACCACCACCCCGGCCAGCACGATGATCCCGATGAACACCACCACGCTGATGGCGTGGCCGAAGAGGAAGAGCCCCGCGACCGTGCCGACCGTGGCGAGGGGCACGCTGAACAGGATGACGAAGGGATGCTTCAGGCTCTCGAAGGTGCTCGCCATGATGACGTAGACGAGGAAGACGGCGAGGGCGAGGGCGAAGCGCAGGGACGCCAGCGACGCCTCCATCTCCTGGCTCTGACCAGCGACCTCCCAGCGGATGTCGGGAGGGAGCGGCTGCCCCTTCAGCGCCCGCTCGAGCCGCGACCCGGCGGTGCCCAGGTCGAAGGCGCCCAGGTTGGCCGACACCACGGCGGCCCGCTGCTGATCGACCCGGCGGATCTCCGAGGGTCCGATGGCCTCCTCGAAGCTCGCCACCGCCGACAGCGGGATGTGGGGCTGCAGGCTGGGGTTCACGTTGAGGTCCTGCACGTCGCGGACGCTGGCCCGGTCGGGCTCCTCGAGCTGCACGCGCAGGCCCACCCGCTGGTCGCCGCGGTGGATCTGGGTCGCCTCGACGCCCTGCACCTTGTCGCGAACCTGCTGGGCGACGGTGAACGGATCGAGTCCGAGCCGGTGCAGACGCTCCCGGTCGTAGAGGATCCGCACCTCTGGATTGCCGTCGACCAGGGAGCTGCGCACGTCGCGGAGACCGTCTTCCTGGGCGAGCCGCTCCACCACCAGCGCCGAGCTCTGGCGGAGCTGGTCGAGGTCGAAGCCGTACAGGACCACCTCGACCGGGGTGCGGAAGGAGAACAGAGCGGGGCGGGACATGTTCACGTCGAGGGGCTGCAGCGCGGCGAGCTTCACGCGGAGCTCGTCCATCACCTGCTGCTCCCGCTCGGCGACGTCCCCGCCGGGCTCGAGGGTCAGGCGGAGCCGGGCCGTGTGCTCCCCCTCGTCGCTGCTGGCGTTCACGCGGGGGTCCACCCCCACGGTGCCGTGCACCGAGGCCACCAGCGGGTGGCGGGCGGCGATCCGCTCGGCCTCCCGCACCACCGCGGCCGTGCGCTCCAGCGGCGTGCCCACCGGCATGGCCAGCTCGGCCGTGATGCGCCCCTGGTGGAGCTCTGGGATCAGCTCGGTGCCGAGCCGCGGGGCGACGGCCAGCGCGACCACCACCACGACCGCCGTGGCGCCGAGGACCGCACCAGGACGCACGAGGACGGCCGCCAGCACCTGCTGGTAGCGCTCGGCGAAGCGGCCGTAGACCCCCTGGAAGCGGTCTGCGGCCCACAAGGCCAGCCGACGGGCGGGCCGGACCGCGAAGCCCATGATCCACAGCCCCAGTCGCGCACAGAGCCCGATCCCCACCACGGCGCTGACCATGGCCAGGCGCGTGCCCAGGTGCCCCACGAAGCGGAGCATCAGGTAGGGAACGGCGATGCGACGCCAGCCCGTGAGGGCCGCCCAGCCCGAGCGCCACTGGGCCCTCGGCTCGTCGGCCACCACTGCCCACAGCCGCCACATCCAGCCCGTCAGTCCCTCCTCGGGATGACGGCCGAGGAGACCGGGCATGCCCTGGGGCACCCCCTCCGGAACCTCGAAGGACAGCGCCGCCAGCATCGGCACCGCGAACAGGGCCACCAGCAGCGAGGCCATCAGCGAGCTCACGACCGCCAGGCTCAGATCCCCGAAGAGCTCGCCCGCCACGCCCTCTACGAAGGCGATGGGGAGAAAGACCGCCACCGTGGTGGCGGTGCTCGCCGCCACTGCCGCGGCGACGTCCCCGACCCCGAGCACGGCCGACGCCCGTGGGTCGTGCCCCTCGTCCCGGTAGCGCTGGATGCTCTCCAGCACGACGACGGCGTTGTCGACCAGCATGCCGACGCCCAGGGCGAGACCACCGAGGGACATCAGGTTCAGGGAGACCTCGAGGAGGTAGAGCGGTGCGAAGCCCACGACCACGGACACAGGGATCGCCACGCCGATGATGGCGGTGGATCGGAAGTCCCTCAGGAAGAGGAACAGGACCAGCACCGCGAACAGACCGCCCATGAACGCCGTCTGGAGGAGGTTGCCGATGGCCAGCTCGATGAAGGCGGCCTGGTCGTCGAGCACCTGAAGTCTCAGCCCCGGGGGAAGCTCGTCGGCGAGGCCCGCCGTGCCGCCGTACTCCAGCGGAACGCCGTCCCCCTGGAGGGTCGCCTTCACCCGATGGGCCACGTCGACCACGTTGGCGTCGGCCTCCTTGAACACCTCGACGAGGACCGCCTCCTCCCCGTCGAGGCGGGTCAGCACCTCCCGCTCCCGGTGGCCTTCGGTGAGGATGGCGACATCGGAGAGGGGGATGCGCACGCCGTCGCTCCGACGGATGCGGACCTCCTGGAGGTCTTCGACCCCCGAGAACTGGTTCAGGGTGCGGATCAGGTACTCGACGTCGCCCTCGATGATGGAGCCGCCGGACAGGTTGATGTTCTCCGCGACCAGGGCCTGCTCGACCTCCTGCAGCGTCACCTGCCGCGCCGCGAGCCAGTCCTCCCGGAGCTGCACACGGATCTCCCGCTCGAGCCCTCCCTGGACCCGCACGGCGGCGACGCCGGGGAGGCTCTCCAGCTTGCGCTTCACGTCGTTCTCGGCGACCTCGCGGAGGAGGAACAGGGCCTTCTCCCCCTCGGGCACGTCGAGCGCCTCGCCCTCCTCGTCCGTCGCGTCGGCGTCGACGGCCAGAGCGACCCGCAGGAAGGGGTCGAGGCTGGGGTCGTAGCGGAGGATGAGGGGTCGCGACGCATCCTCGGGGAGGAGCCAGCTGTTCTGCAGGTTCTCCCGAATCGTCTGGGACGCTCCCGACATGTCGGTGCCCCAGTCGAAGCCCAGGATCACGTCGGACGTGCCCGCGCGGCTGCGGCTCTCGAGGGTGACGAGCCCATCCAGGGTGGCGAGCTGCTCCTCGATCGGACGGCTCACCTGGGCCTCGATCTCCTGGGGCGCCGCACCGTCGTAGGCCGTTCGCACGGTGATCGTCGGGTAGCTGATGTCGGGCATCAGCTCCACGGGAAGGCTCTGGTAGCCGACCCAGCCGAAGACCAGCGCGGCCAGGAAGACCATGGTCACGGCCACCGGATGGGTGACCACACCGGCGAACACACCGCTGAGCGGGGCCGCAGGGGGTCGCTCGTCAGTGGGCAGATCCTCGGGCGGAAGGTCGTGGCTCACCCGGGGTCGGCCTCGTTGCTGTCCTCGCCCGCGTCCTCGGCGAGGTTCGCGGCCTCCTGGGGCCGGACGCGGGCCCCGTCGCGGAGGTGGCTCTGGCCGACCGTGACCACGGTGTCGCCCGGCTCGATCCCCTCGGAGACCTCGGCCCAGTCGTCGTCGACCAGTCCGAGGGACACGACCCGGCGCTCCGCCACCTGCTTGGGCCCCTCGGGCTCCTCGGGCTCCTCGGGCTCCCCATCGGAGGCGACCTCGGCCTCACCGCCCCCGAAGGGCCACCACGACCCCTCCTCGGCCGCGTCGCCGTCGCCCGCTTCCTCGTCGTCGCCGTCCTTGGGCTCGGGGGCGTCGGCCACCCGGTATACGACGGGCACGCCATCCTCGTAGACGACCGCCTTCTTGGGAACGACCGGGACCTCGTCGTGGCGACCGACCTCCACGGTGACCGACACGAACTGGCCGGGACGAAGCAACTCCTGGCCGGGGTCCACCGACACCGTGACCCGGAACGTGCCCGTGTTGGCATCGACCACGGGCGACACCCGCTGCACGATGCCCGACGCCCCCTGCTCCACGTCGTAGGCGGAGGCCAGCCGGACGGGTTGGCCCGGATGGACCCGACCCAGCTCCCGCTCCGGGAACGACGCGACCACCCTCAGGGCCGCCAGGTCGACCACCTGAAAGGCCGACGTGGCCGAGGTGGCGAGCTCCCCCACCTTCACGTTCCGGAGGGCCACCACGCCGTCGAAGGGGGCGACGATGCGCGTGTTGCCGTAGCCGGCCGATGCCTCGCGGAGCGACAGGCGGGCGGTCTGGAGGGCATGCTCTGCCTCGCCGAGATCGCGGGCGGACACGGCCCCCTGCTCGTAGAGCGCGCGGGTCCGGGAGGCCTGATCGGCCAGGCGGGCCACCTCGGCCCGCGCCTTCGCGGCGCCGGTTCCGAGAGACACGTTCTCCAGCCGGGCCAGCACCTGGCCTTCGACGACCGGGTCCCCCTCGTCGGCGAGGATCTCCGTGATGATCCCCGTGGCCTCTGGGACCAGGTTGGCGGTGAGCTCCGACTCCACCACGGCGGATGCCGTCACCTGGTCTGCGACGGATCCATGGCCCACGACGGACACCTCGACCACCGAGACGGGCTCCACGCGCGCCTGGTCGCCGCCCTCCCATCCCTCACCATCGCCGCCGCCCCCGCAACCGAGCACGAGCCATAGCAACCACACCACCTCGTCCCCCTCGCCAATGCCTCGCTTCCGCATGCCCATGGACACGGGAGAGCTTTGGTCGGCCCCCGTACGCCACGGGGCTCGGCCTATTGCGCCGACCCACCCCCCGCCCGGTCAACCTCTGTCATCGAAGGGACCCCCGCCGCGTTTGCGACAGGGACGGCCCGCGGATGCGGTTCCGGCTACCGTTCCCCTCGTGGCCATGACAGAATGGCTCGCCCACGAGGAGTCGCGTGCCCGCCTTCGCAGCCCCCACCAGCCCCCATCTGTTCCGGCTCCTGGAGGGTCTCCGTCGGCGCACGCAGCTGCAGGGCGAGGCTCGAACCCTGGCGGAGCGGGAGCTCGTGCGGATCGCGACCGAGCTGCAGAGCACGCTCCTCGACGACGTCCACGAGGAGATGGACGACGCGCCTCCCCGCCGGGTGTCGGTCGCCTTCGCCCTGGCGCTGCACTCCCAGCCCCAGTTCACGGCGATCCTGGGCGTTCCCGTCCGCTCCGGCGTCGAGGACCCCGGGGAGCCCGAGCGACGCCCCGCCGAGGCTGTGCCGGTCCCCTCCACCGAGGTGCTCGAGCGGGTCCTGGGGCTGCCGGCGTGGGAGATCGACGACCTCCGCGAGGAGGTCGATCGCCGCGGCGGCACGGTCCTGAAGCGGAACCGCACCCTGTCGTGGCTGTGGTCCTGGGCAGGCCTGCCCAAGGGGAACACCCACGCCTTGGCCTCGGCCCTCTTCCCCGGCGTCGACCTCGGCTCGGTCAGCCTGGTCCGAAGGGGCGGCCAGGTCTACGTCATGAGTCGGTCCGTGCGCTGCCCCCGGGCCGCGCTGTGGCTCCCCTGGCTCGACGACGGCATCCTCGGGCCCACCGCCTTCGTGCCCAACCAGGTCGACGAGGTCCTGCGGTCCCGGATCGGACGCGGCGTCGGGGCCGATGCCGAGGAGACCCGCAAGCTCCTGTCGAGCATGGTGGTGATGGTTCCACGCTCGGATGCTCGGGCCTTCCTCCAGCTCGACCAGTGGCGCATCCACGGGCGAGCCACGGTCACCGGGCTGGGCAGCGACTACCGTGGAGGCTCCTGGCTCACCGAGTCGATCTCGCCTCAGGGCTGCGACTGGCGCAACTGGCTCGTCCAGGACGAGGATGGGGTCCTCGCCGTCCGCGGCACCGTCACCAAGGTCTTCGACCGCCTCGCGATGGTTCGGGCCAACGCCATGATGCGTCAGATCTACGCTGCGGTCCTGGCCACGGTCGACGGCGAGGGAAACCAGGGCGCCGGCCACGTCCACCCGGACGACCTCGACCTCTATGACGTGGAGTCCCACCTCAAGGCCGTCATGGAGCCCGTGTTCGCCTGGGCGTCCGCCCCTGGCACCCACCAGGCCATCGCCGACGCCTACGAGATCGACATCGACCTCGTGGAGGAGCACCTCGTGGGGCTGGAGCACGTGTGGCGGGACCACGCCGCCCGCAGCTGGTGGGGCACCGACCCCGACACCCCGTCCATACTCACCCTGGTCGTCCCCCACCTGGTGGTGCTGCAGGCCTCCCTGCGACGCCTGCTCCGTCGGGACCCCACCGAGGACTGGTACCACGCCGACCTGCTGATGCTGTTCGCTGCCCACTACCTGCGTGAGGCGCGGATCGAGCGCCTGTGGATGCAGCAGCTCTCCGACGTCGGCGACCCCGACACCCTCCTGCCGCCGCCGGAAGACATCCCGGGGCGCTGGTTCTGGTGCACCTGGCTGCGCCTCCTCGACGCCCTGGCCCTCGAGGCGTCCCTGGCCTCCTGAGGGGCCTCATGGACCAACGGCGGACCGATGGGCTCCCGAGAAGGGCGCCTCCAAGCGCGCCCTCACCCAGGCACAGGTCCTCTCATGCGGGAGAGCATCACGCCGACGCGTCGGAGGGCCTCCTGCTGTTCGGCTCCCCCGGGCAGATCGACCAGGTCGAGGACCGCCAGGGCCTCCCCTGCTGAGCCGTGGGCGATTCGGTAGTGGTTCCTGCCTGCCTTTCCGCCACGCATGCGCCCCTCGGCGACGTTCATCACCACCGAGTCCATCGCTCGGATGCTGTTGTCGCGGAGCTTGTGGCTGACCTGGTCCGCCCAGTCCACCGTGCGGAACCAGCGGGCCACCTGCACTGCCAGTCGGTAGACATCCATGCGTTCGAAGTCGTAGTAGTACTTGGACATTTCCTCATCTCCGGGCCGAGCCGGCGGGCTCCGTCACCCACCCCCCCCCAGCCACACCCCCACCACGCAGGCCAGTCCGGCGGGGCCCCCTGCACAAGCGAGCTTGCGAGCGCGGAAGGGGTCGCCGGACTTGCCGAAGTGGTGGGGGTGTGGCACTCGGGCCACGGTGACGGAGCCAAGCCGGG
>Ga0213839_1001512_pt1 | contig 14725 bp, 15 predicted proteins | sample SWPATP21_FD_160075 | JGI IMG/M metagenome (GOLD analysis project Ga0213839, IMG submission 160075) | Coastal seawater microbial communities from Marineland, Florida, United States - SWPA TP2 #1 | ecosystem: Environmental > Aquatic > Marine > Coastal | place: USA: Florida | collected 2016-08-14 | reverse complement strand
GGACACCGTCGGCCACGGAGAGGGCGGCGCCCTCGTTGCCTCGGTGCTGCATTCCATGAAGACCCAGGACGGCGACCCGCGCGGCGTCGACGTGGCCTGCTACGGCGAACAGCCCCCCGGTGTCCCGCACACTCATTCAGCTGCCGAACACGCGCTCGTGGAGCTCACGGTAGGTGTCGCCGAGATCCGCGAGGTCGCGGCGGAACACGTCCTTGTCGAGCTTGCGCTGGGTGCCCTGCTCCCAGAGACGGCAGCCATCGGGGGTGAGCTCGTCGGCGAGGACGAGGGCCCCCGCTGCGGTGCGGCCGAACTCGTACTTGGCGTCGACCAGGGTGATGCCGTGGGCGCCCCAGAAGGCGGAGAGCGCGGCGTGGGTCTGCAGTGCGAGCTCCTTCATGCACTGGAGCTCCCAGTGCTTCGCCCAGCCGAGGGCGACCGCGGCGTCGTCGTTGACCAGCGGGTCGTCGAGGTCGTCGGACTTGTGGAAGAGCTCGACGAGGGGCTGGTCGAGGAGCATGCCCTCCTCGAGGCCGTAGCGCTTGGCGAAGGACCCGGCGACCACGCTGCGCACGACGACCTCCACGGGGAGGATGGTGACGCGGTGGCAGAGGAGATCGGTGTCGTTGAGGGACTCGACCACGTGGGTCGGCACGCCCGCGTCGGACACGACGTCGAAGAGCTTGACCGACATGGCGAGGTTGAGCGCACCCTTCTCGTCGATGCTCGCCTTCTTGACGCCGTTGAAGGCGGTGGCGGCGTCGGTGAAGCGCAGCACGACCTGATCGGGGTCGGTCGTGGACCAGACCTCCTTCGCCTTGCCCTGGTAGATCTTCGCCTGGAGCTCGGGTGCCATCGGTCCCCCTCGGGTTCCGGCGAGTCCAGAGTGGACGCCGGAGGGCGACCTAACCGTCGGGCCGTGGCTACGCCTCTTCGTCGCGCACCTTGGTGGAGAACAGCCACGCGACGATGATCCCGACGCCGTAGAGCACCACCAGGGGGGCGGCGAGGAGCATCTGGGTGAGGACCTCGGGGGGGGTGATCATCGCCGCGACGAGGAAGATGGCGACGACCGCGTAGCGGAAGCCCTTGATCAGGTCCTGGGCGTCGATGAGGCCGAGGCGGGCGAGGAAGAAGACGCCCACAGGGAGCTGGAAGCAAGCCCCGAAGGCGAGCATCATCCGCACCACGGCCGACAGGTAGGCCTCGAGGGAGAGGGTGACCTCGGCCTCGACGATGGTGAAGAAGAAGGGGAAGGCGTAGGGGAAGATCACGTAGTAGGCGAAGCCGGCACCGAGCAAGAACAGGAAGGTGCTGGCGGCGGCCAGGGGGATGACCAGGCGACGCTCGGTCTTGTACAGCCCGGGGGCGATGAAGCCCCACAGCTGCCAGCTGATCACGGGGCTCGACAGCGCCATGGCCCCCAGGAAGGAGGCGCGCAGCCACACGTAGATCCCCTCGAAGGGGCCGAGGATGGCCAGGACCCCCTTCACGTCCTCCAGGCCCAGCGCGACCCTGGCGGGCTCGGTGATGAAGGCGATGATCTCGTCGGCGAAGGCCAGGGAGATGGCCATCCCGATGAGCACGGCGATGGCGGCCTTCACCATGCGGTCCCGGAGCTCCTTGAGGTGCTCCAGCAGCGGCATCCGGTGGGCCTCGACCTCGTCGACCTGCTCTTCGGCGGACATCAGGGACGCTCCGAGCGGGCCGGCTGCACCGGGGCGGGGGCCTCGGGGTCGTCGGCGTTGGGGTCGAAGGCCTCTTCCTCGGCGAGCAGCTCGTCGCCGCGGTCTCCGATGAAGCCGTCGTCGGAGAGGGTGCCCTCGGCCACGGTCTTGGGGCCCCCGAACGGAACCGGCGCGTCGGCCTCGGTCTGCGGAGGCTCCTCGGCCTCGACTGCCTCGGGGGCTGCGCCGTCGCGCAGGGCCTCCGCCCGCTTCGACGCCTGGGCCTTCCGACGCTCCTGCAGCTTCTGGTAGCGCTCCTCCGCGTCCTGGCGCTCGGCCTCGAGGACGAAGGAACGACGCAGCTCGTCGGCGGTGCGGCGCACCTGCCCGTACATGCGGCCCAGATCGCGCAGCAGCCTCGGTAGTCGCTCCGGGCCCACGACGACCAGGGCCACGCCGGCGACCAGTAGAATCTCGCCCCATCCGAGCCCGAGCATCGGTGCGCACTCTCCTGGCGCGACTCTAACAGGCTGTGGACGGGGTGAGCCGGTGCCTACCGCGAGAAGTCGAGGTCGTCGGGCAGGGGCTCACAGGGCTCGTAGCGGACTTCGACGATCTCCACTTCCCGCATGCCGCCCGGTGCGCGGAAGCGGGCGCCGTCGCCCTCCTCCTTGCCGAGGATGGCCTGGGCGATGGGGGACCTCCAGCTGATGACCCCGTTGTCGACGTCGACCTCGTCTTCCCCGTAGATCCGCCAGGTCCTCTCCTCGCCCTCCTCGTCGGCTAGGACGACCGTGGCTCCGAAGCGCACCACCGGGCCCTTCTGGGTGGCGGGGTCGACCAGCTGGGTCTTCTGGAGCCGCTTGAGGAGGAAGCCCCGCCGGCTGTCGATCTGCCGGAGCCGCTTCTTGCCGTAGATGTACTCGGCGTTCTCCGAGCGATCCCCGAGGGACGCGGCGTAGGCGACTTCCTTGACCACCTTGGGGCGCTCCTCGGTCTCGAGCCAGGTGAGCTCCCGACGGATCCGCTCGTATCCCTGCGGCGTCATGTAGTTTGGAGGAGAGGACACGCGACACCTCGGAGAGGAGGGGAGATGGCGAAGCGCGACGAAGCCCCCCGACCGCTGGCCATCGACGTCGACGCACCACCGGTCGGCGCGCCCAGGCCGACGGACGGCGTGGTGTCGGGGGTGGCGCTGAACCGGCCCACCGACGGGGGACCGACGCTCGCCGTCGACCCGGACGAAACCAACCATGAGGGGGCCTACCCCCTCCGGCACCCCCACGGCACTATCCCAGAGCGTGCCCGTCGGGAAGGTCCGCTCGCGATCCGGGACCTGGACCCCGAGCCCCCCAGACGCCGCACCTCGCCCCGCTTCAAGCTCCCGAAGGGCTGAGCTACATCAGCGCGATGGCGATGGCCCCGAGGACGAAGCCGAGGATGGCCATGCCTCCGACGGCGGCCACGAACAGGCCGATCGTCACCAGCACCGGCGTGGCCGGCACGGCGGGGGGCGGCTCCTTGTAGACGGGTTGGCGGTCGCCGCCGAGGTGGGAGGACGACGCCAGCCCTTCGGAGGGGGAGATGCTGTTCAGGCGCTCCCCCCGTCGCTTTCGAGCGCGGTCCCGGGGAGAGGGGAGGGGGGTGGAGGCCATGTCCTGGAGGGTCTTGGCGACCACGGCGGCGCTCTCCGGCCGGTCCTTCGGGTCCTTGGCCAGCAGCGAGAAGACCAGGTCGTCGAGCCACTCGGGGACCTCGGGCTGGACCTCTCGCGGGCGGCGAACGGGTGCAGTCACCTGGTCCTGCATCACCTTCATGGAGCGTCCCCGGTAGGGAGGGGCGCCGGTGAGCATGTGGAAGAGCACGCAGCCCAGGGAGTAGAGGTCGGAGTGGGCCTCCAGCTCGTGCTCTGCGATGTACTCGGGGGACATGTACTCGACGGTGCCCAGGCGGATCCCAACGTCGGTGAGGTGCTCCGAGTCGCCCCCCTGCAGCCGGCCCAGCCCGAAGTCCATCACCTTGATGTCGGGGGCCGCATCGCGGGACAGGACCTGGATGTTCTCGGGCTTGAGGTCACGGTGCACGACGCCGTGCTCGTGGACGGCGGAGAGGGCGTCGGCCACCTGGCGGGCGATGTGGACCGCCGTGCCCGTGGGGAGGGGGCCGTCGGCCAGGACGGCGTCGAGACCGCGGCCCTCCAGGAACTCCATCACCAGGTAGTGGCGACCCTCCAGGGGACCGTCGGGCTGCTGCCCGAAGGCGAGGACATGGACCACGTTGGCGTGGTCGAGGTCCGAGGTGAGCTCGAACTCCCTCTGGAAGCGGCGGACCTGCTGCTCGACACTGCACAGCGGTTGGTGGAGGAGCTTCAGCGCCACCCGGCCGTTGGTGTCGAGATCACGGCCTACGTAGACCTCGCCCATCCGCCCGTCGCCGACGTGGCGGGTGATGCGGTATCGTTCGGCCAGCAGGACGCCCTTGTGGCGTGATGGAGGTGCCTGGTTGGAGCGGTCGGACATGGCGCACGACTCTACCGCGTGCGCGAGCGGCCGCGCTGACATCTCGTCGGCGTCCCGCGACATAGGCCGGCTTCGATGAGTGGGCCGTCGGGCGGAAAGACCACGCGCCTCGCGCGGGTGGTGCCGCGCACCCGGTGGGAGCGGGTGGTGCTCATGGCCTTCACCGCCCTGATGGGGGCGGCGATGGTGGCCCTGTCGCTGGCGTGCGGTGGGCTGACCTTCCTGATGCACCTCCTCGACGACCCGGTGCGGCTCGCGGCGGGCACGGGCATCGCCTTCGCCTTCGGCGCGCCCTACCTCGCCATCATCCTGTGGCTGGACCGCAACGAGCCCGAGCCCGCCTGGCTGGTGCTGGCCACCCTCCTGTGGGGCGGGGTCACCTCCACCGGCGTGTCGATCTTCTTCAACGACCTCTTCTCGACCTTCGCCTTCCTGGGCACCCAGAACGCAGCCATCGCGGGACAGCTCACCGCGTCGGTGTCGGCTCCGGTCGTGGAGGAGCTCGCCAAGGGCTCGGCGCTCATCGTCCTCTACCTGTTCTTCCGCAAGGAGTTCGACTCGGTGCTGGACGGGGTGATCTACGGTGCGCTGCTCGGCCTGGGCTTCGCGGTCGTGGAGAACGCGCTGTACTACCAGCGGCCGGACTCCATGGAGGAGCTCCTGCAGCTGGTGCTGCTGCGCTCGGTGCTCACGGGTGCGGGCACCCACATGTGCTTCACCGCGATGACCGGCGCCTCGGTGGGGCTGTTCCGTGTTCTTCGGTCCGGGGTCCTCCGCTGGTGCCTCCCCTTCGGGGGTCTCGGCCTCGCGATGGCGGCGCACTTCGCCTGGAACACCTTCGTGGGCCTGTTCGTGGCCCCGTTCGAGGCCGACCTGGCCCAGCTCTTCGTCGGCATCCCCCTGGCCGTGCTGTTCCTCCAGGTTCCCTTCCTGCTCCTCATCGCCCTGGTGGCCCTGCTGGCGACGATCCACGAGAACCGGATCCTGGTCGCCTACCTCGAGGCCGAGGAGGTCCTCGAGGATGGGGAGCTGGCCGCGATGGTGCCGAGTCGCCGTCGCTTCGCACACCTGAGCGCAGTGTTGTTCCGGGAGGGGCCGGGGCCGTGGTGGCGTCAGCGGCGTCGCTTCGGCTTGCTCGCCCAGCTGGCCTTCGAGAAGTGGCACATGGACCGGGAGGCCGACCACGGCTCCGACGACGCGGCCCTCCACGCCGTGAGGGTCCGGGACCTCCGCCGGACGCTGGGAGGCGACCCATGAGCCTCGTCGGCGACCCAGAGCGCTCCTTGTCCGCGTTCGTGCTGGAGGCCTTCGACGCGATGGCCCCTGGTGGGGGCTACCGCTTCACCCCGTCGTCCAGGGAGCCCACCGACCCGACGAACCCCCGGGACCCCCACTACGACGGTCTCCGCGACACCATTCGGGTCGGCGGTGGGGTGCTGGCTCTCGGCTCCGACGACGGAGCGACCTACTGCTGTGGTGTGACCTTCGCCTGCTGGTGGGACGCCCTGGTGCGCGCGGGGTGTCCCCTCCCGGACGACCCCGTCGACAGCGAAGCACTCCTCGCGGAGTGGTTCTGTCCCACGATGGGGCACCCAGGGGTGGTGGATGCGCTGGTGGACCGCGGCTGGGGTGGTCGTGTCGGCCTCCAGGAGGCTCGGCCCGGCGACCTCGTTCAGTACTGGCGCCGGACCGAGCTCGCGTCCCCCTCGGGACACTCCGCCATCTGGTTGGCGCTCGAGGGGGGGCGTCTGCACTACGCGTCGAGCCAGCCGGCCACCGATGGGGTGGGGCGACACGCCGAGGAGGTCGGCGAGGCCTGGCAGATCCACGTCGTTCGACCGTGGTTTCTACGGGCGGACATCGTCTTGACGTAGACGAGACCTCGTCGTGACGATGGCTCCACTACGCTGATCGGGTGTGGGAGGCGGCATGCGTGCATGGTCCTGGGGAGCGCTGATCCTGGCTGTCGGGTGTGGCGGCGACGTCGAGTACGGCGGCGACGACGCCGACGCATCCTCCGGCGGCTCGACGGTCGACACGTCCCCGCTGGTGGACACCGGATTCGACGCCGATGTGGTCACCACCCTTCCCACCGGCGGTGCGGAGACCTGCCTGTGGGTGAACGGCGGGTCGGACCGGGTGCGGGCCCCGGCGGTCGGCACGCCCATCGGGCAGTCGCCCCAGACCATCGAGGCGTGGGTGCGCACGGCCTCGCTGGCTCCCCAGGTGGCCGTCTCCCACGGCCTGGCGTCCCCCGGGAAGGCGTTCTACCTGGGCACCCACGACGGCTACCTGATGATGAGCACGGCGGGGCTCGAGCACGTCGAAGAGCGCTTCTTCGTCGCCGACGGCGAGTGGCACCACGTCGCGATCACCTACAACGGCCGCGAGGCCACCCTCACCATGGACGGGGAGCGTGGCGAGGCCGTCGCCTTCGAGGACGTCGACATCGCCGAGGGCGAGGTGGTCGCCGGCGCTGCGCCCACGACCGGGGGCTACCCGTGGGTGGGCTGGATCGACGATGTGCGGATCTACCAGCGGGAGCGAACCGCCTCGGACCTCCGCAGCCCCGAGGTCGAAGACGATCGGGGGCTCGTGATGTGGTGGGACTTCGAGGTCGAGGGGAAGGGCGCCGGGGTGACCGTGCCGGACCAGTCGGGGCTCGGAGCGGACGGCACGAGCGGTGGGGCCGAGGGTACGCCGGAGTTTCGTCCCTGCCGCTGAGGGCAGACCCCCGACGTGCCCCCTGCGATGAGGCCGGACGACGGCACCAAGGACGACGAAACCCGGGGAAGGCATGCCCTCCCCGGGTTCGTTGCGAGCCGAGAATCGGATTTGAACCGACGACCTGCTGATTACGAATCAGCTGCTCTACCACTGAGCTATCTCGGCGACAGCGCCGACCTATCCAGCTGCTCTCCGGGCGGCAATGGACCTCGTACAGGGCGCCGTCGCCCCGCCGCGTCGTGAGCTGGGTTGCTCCGTTGTCGACTCGGCAGGCGGACCTGTCGCGCATGCCCCGGCAACCTGCTAGAACGGGCGGATGACTGGTTTCCTGTCCTTGATGTTCGCGGCGTCGACGGCCCAGGCCGCGGAGCCTCTCTTCCTTCCGTCCTTCGCCTACACAGATCCCAACGACTTCCAGGCGGCCGTGATGATGGAGGGGATGGTCTCCGACCGGCTCCTGCAGGATGGCCACATCGTCCTCACCAACGACCACGTGTACCCGGTGGTCGGCAGCGAGATCATCGCGAACTGCTCGGCCCGACCCGACTGTCCCCAGGGGGTGCTCCCCCAGCTCCCCACGAAGGTCGCCATCGTCACCCGGCTCGACCGCATGGGCGGCAACATGGTCGGGCACGTGGAGCTGTACGAGCAGAGCAGCCCCAACCCGGTCAAGGTCCTCGACGTGCCCGTGGTGCCCGGCAACGAGCACCTGTTCGTCAACGACGTGTCCCGGGCGACCGCCACGTTGCTGTCCCAGATCCAGCCGTCCAACGAGTCGGTGCTGATGGCGGCGGCCCGCCTCATCGCGGGTCAGCCCCCGGCGGCACCGGTCCCGGCCCCCGCGCCGGCTCCCGTCCCAGCCCCCATCGTCACACCGGTTGCGCCCCCAGCTCCGGCCCCCATGCCCGCTCCGGCCCCCGTGCCCGCTCCGGCGCCGATGCCCCTGGCGCCGGCGCCTGCCCCGGCGGCCCCCGTGGCTCCGGGACCCCCTGGTGGGCAGCCCCAGTTCCAGCCGAAGCGCTACGACGGCTCCACTCCCCACGAGGGGCCACTCGCGCCCATCCTGGAGGGCACTGGCGTCTACCCCCGCCACATGGTCGGCCTCGAGGGTCACTTCCGGAAGTCGGGTCTCGACGCCCGAGACTGGCTCTTCAAGAGCATGTCCCACTCCGGCCGGCTCACGGTGGAGGTCCGGGCCGGCATCGGCATCGGCGACACCGATCGCTACGCGGCCATGCGGGTCGAGACGATCGACGCCGAGCAGACCAACAGCACCTTCATCGAGGGGCCCCGCTCGGCCCGTCGGATCCGCGGCGGTCTGTACGTGGGCTACGCGCCGGCGGCCTTCGTCGACATCGGGGTGATGGCAGGACTTCAGTGGGGCGAGCGCGCCACCACCACGGCCGTCATCTCGGGGAGCTCGTCCTCCACCGGGTTCCAGCAGCAGCCCAACCCCACGCCGATCCAGACCGCCGAGGCGGTTCAGCTGCTCCTGCAGCCACGGCTCCGGGGCTACCTCGTGCCCATGGGGCCCGCGAAGCCCTTCCTGCTCACCGGCGCCGAGATCCGGGTGTTCAACTCGTACCTGGTCGAGCAGCCGGCCAGCCTCCTGTACCCGGTCCCGACCGGGGGCGTCATCCCGGGCTGGGTCGGCGGTGGGGGCCTGCTGATCGACCCCAGCCCCCTCGTCGGCCTCTTCGCCGAGGGCACCTACACCGCCCACTTCGGCGACCGCTCCATCTACAGCCAGCCGGTGGCCGCCACCCCCTGGGCCCACGGCGCCCTCCAGGAGCTGCCGTACGCCAAGTACACGGTGGGCATCACCGGCGGCGTGCAGTTCCGCCTCTGAGGCTCCGGGCTACGCCAGGGCGTGCTCGAGGACGTCGCCGATGGTGTCGAGGGGCACGAAGGTGAGGTCCTTGCGGAGCTCGGCGTGCACGTCCTCGAGGTCGGGGAGGTTGTGGCGGGGGAGGAGGATGGTCTTCACGCCGGCACGACGGGCGGCCAGGGCCTTCTCCTTGACGCCCCCCACGGGGAGCACCTTCCCACGAAGCGTGATCTCGCCGGTCATCGCCAGCTGGGGCCGAATGGGCCGTCCCGTGACCACGCTCGCGAGGGCCGACACCATGGTGACGCCCGCACTGGGGCCGTCCTTGGGGATGGCGCCCGCGGGCACGTGGAGGTGGAACTCGCCGTCGAAGGCCTCGGCAGCGACGCCGTAGGTGAGGGCATGGGAGCGCAGCCAGCTCATGGCGGCCTCTGCGCTCTCCTTCATCACGTCGCCGAGGCTGCCGGTGAGCTTCAGGCTCCGGGTGCCGGGCATCCGGGTGGCCTCGACGAAGAGGATGTCTCCCCCCGCTGCCGTCCACGCCAGTCCGACCACGACGCCCGGCATCGACGCCTCCTCGGCCAGCTCGTTGTGGAAGCGGACGGGCCCGAGATAGCGCTGGAGGGCCTGAGGGGTGACGCGGACCTTCTCGGCCTTCTTCTCGACGATGTCGCGGGCGACCTTGCGGTGCAGGGAGGCCAGCTCCCGCTCGAGGTTTCGCAGGCCCGCCTCGCGGGTGTAGTTGCGCACGATGTCGCGCAGCGCCTTGGTCTGGACAGAGATCTGGCCGTCGTTGAGCCCGTGACGCTGAGCCAGCCGCGGGAGCAGGTGCTTGCGGCCGATGGTGACCTTCTCCTCCTCGGTGTAGCCGGGGATCTCGATGACCTCGAGGCGGTCGAGCAGCGCCGGGGGGATGGTGTCGATCAGGTTGGCCGTCGCGATGAACAGCACCTGGGAGAGATCGACGGGCACGTCCACGTAGTGATCGACGAAGGCGCCGTTCTGCTCGGGATCGAGGACCTCGAGGAGCGCGGAGGCCGGGTCGCCCCGGAAGTCGTTGCCCACCTTGTCGAGCTCGTCGAGGACGATGACGGGGTTGGACGTGCCGGCGCGGATCAGCGCGCGGAGCAGGCGGCCGGGGAGGGCGCCCACGTACGTGCGTCGATGGCCCCGGATCTCCGTCTCGTCCTTGACCCCGCCGAGGGCCATCCGGCCGAAGCTGCGCCCCAGGGCTGCTGCGATGGAGCGGCCGAGGCTGGTCTTGCCGACGCCGGGGGGGCCCGCGAAGCAGAGGATGGGGCCGGTGGACTCGGGGTTGAGCTGCCGCACGGCCAGGTACTCGAGGATGCGTTCCTTGACCTTGTCGAGGCCGTGGTGGTCGCGGTCGAGGACCCGCTGGGCCTTGGCGAGGCTCACCTTGTCTTCGGTGCGGTCGTTCCACGGGATGTCGCACACGGTCTCGAGCCACGTGCGGAGCATGGTGTACTCCGCGGTCTCCGGGGCCATGCGGGTGAGCCGGTCGGCTTCCTTGAGGGCCTCGGCGCGAACCTCGTCGGGCATCGCGGCGGCCTCGATGCGCTCGGCGAAGCTCTCGGTGCCGTCCTCGGCGCCGGTCAGCTTGGCCAGCTCCTTCCGCAGGACCTTCAGCTGCTCGCGGAGCTGGTACTCCCTCTGGCTGTCGTCCATCGCCTGCTGGACCTTGCTGTGGACCTCCTCCCGGATGCGTGCCCGGGCCACCGCCACGGAGAGCTCGTGGATCGCCACCGCCATCCGATTGTCGATCGACGGCTCGCCCAGCACGTCGATGCGCACCTGCAAGGTGGCGTTCGCCAGGGTGAGGGACTGGTCGATGAGGTGCTCGGGGTCGTCGGGTGAGGCCGCGAGGGTCCAGTGCTCGGTCGGGGAGAGCGAGTGCTGGCGGGACAGCTCCATGTGGAGCTCGGCGAGCTCGCGGGCCTCGGCGCCGAGGGCCACGGGGTCGTGCACCGTGCCCACCAGGGGCTCCACCTCGCAGCGGAGCACGCCGTCGGCCTTGCGGATGCTGGACGTGCGGCGGACGCGCTCCTGGCCCTCGAGGAGGACCCGCACGGTGCCGTCGGGGAGGCGGGTGATCCGCAGGAGCTGGGCGATGCAGCCGGCGTCCGGCAGCTCACCCAGCAGGGGATGCTCCTCCTCGGGATCGATCTGGGGGATGGTCACGAGGACCTCACCCTGGTCGGCATGGGCATCGATGGCCGCGATGGATGCGGGGCGTCCGACGGACACCACCCGCAGCATTCCTGGCATCAACACCAGGCCCCGGGTCGGAAGGACCACGGTCGTCATGTCGTTTCTCCGTTCGACCGCCTCCCGTATTGTCTCGACCCCGTCGGGTCTAGAAGCGGTCCTCCAGCATCTGCAGCAGCCTGCCGTGGAGGCCGTCGAAGCCACCGTTCGAGAGGATGGCGACGACGTCGGCGGGGTGCGAGCGGGCCGCGATGGTCCGCGCGATGGTGTGGGCGGTGTCCAGGCAGATGGCGTCGACGCCGCGCACCTGCAGGTCCATCATCAGCTGGTTGACGTTCATCCGGTCGTCTTCGGGGATGCCGCTCTGGTCGTAGGGCATGGCGATCACCACCAGGTTGGCGTCGTCGAAGGCCAGGGCGTAGTCCTTCTGGAAGGTGTTCCGCCGGGACGTGGCGCTCCGGGGCTCCCACACGGCCCAGAGGCGTCGGCTCCCGTAGCGCTGTCGCAGGGCCTGGAGGGTGACCTTCACGGCCGTGGGGTGGTGGGCGAAGTCGTCGATGACGGTGATACCACCGGGCTCGCCGATGACTTCCTGCCGTCGCTTGATGCCGGCGAAGCTGTCGAAGGCCGCCGGGAGGGACTCGGCGGCCGCGGTGCTGGTGACCTCGCCCCCCGTTGCCTCGGCGGCCGAGAGGGTGGCGACCACGGCGGCTACCTGGTTGTACAGGTTGTGCTCGCCCACCAGGCCGCTGTCGTAGGTGCCCACGTCCTGGCCATCGCAGCTCACGGTGAATCGCATGGTGCCGCGGGCGGTGTCGAACCCCTCGATGCGGCCGTCCCAGCGCTGTCCGGGACCGTAGGTCTCGACGCGGCAGCGCGCCCCCTGGGCGACGTCCATGGCGCCGGGGTCGTCTCCACGCACCACCAGACGCCCCTCGGCAGGGAGGATGGCCATCAGCTTGCGGAAGCTCTCCTTGACGTGGTCGAGGTCCCGGTAGATGTCGGCGTGGTCGAACTCGACGCTGGTGAGCACGACCGTCTGGGGTCGGTAGTGGAGGAACTTGGGCCCCTTGTCGAAGAAGGCGGTGTCGTACTCGTCGCCCTCGATGACGAAGACCTTGCCCGCACCTGGACGCGCCGTCCGGTCGAAGTTCTTGGCGATGCCTCCGATGAGGAAGCCCGGCTCCAGGCCGGCCTGTTCGCACAGGTGCGCCGTGACGGCCGTGGTGGTGGTCTTCCCGTGGGTGCCGGCGATGACCACGCTGTGGCTCTCGGCGAGGAAGAGGTGACCGAGGACCTCGGGGAAGGACATGTACGGGATGTCGCTCGCCAGGAGGGCCTCGGCCTCTTCGTAGACGGCGCGGACGACGTTGCCGACGACGACCAGGTCCGGCCGGGGCTCGAGGTTGGAGGCCAGGAAGCCCTCCTTCACCTGGATGCCGAGGGCGGCCAGGTAGTCGGACATGGGCGGGTAGACGGCCTTGTCGGAGCCGGTGACGAGGTAGCCGGCGTCGACGAGCATGCCTGCCAGCGCCCCCATCGCGGTGCCGGCGATACCCATGATGTGGATGTGCTTCAGGGATTCGGGGAGCGCGGCGACGTGGGGCATGCGGCCTCGGGCGGGTCAGGTTGGAGGGCGAGCATACCTGCCGACGGCCTGCAGGATCCGCACGCCAGCACGGGCAGCCCCCTGCAAGCTGCCGCTGATCTTCGATCGCCCGCGCGCCCGCGCACGGTAGGGGAGGGGCACTTCCTCGATGCGTAGGCCATGGTGGACGGCCTTCATCTGCATCTCGACGTTCCAGCCCCAGGTGGGGTCTTCCATCTCGAGGTGGGCGAGGCTGCGCCAGCGGATGGCTCGGAACGGGCCCATGTCGCGGTAGCGATGACCGGTCGAGAGGGCGATCAGGCGGGTGGCGAGCCCGTTGCCGAAGCGCTGCACGAAGGTGAGGGCCCCCGGGTCGGCCGTGCGACTGCGGTCCGACAGCACCAGGTCCCTTCGACCCTCCACGATGGGGTCGAGGAGCACGGGCATGGTCTCGGGGGCGTCGGCCAGGTCCGCGTCGAGGATGACGAGGATGTCGGGGGGCTCGCCGCGGAGGTGGGCCATGCCGGCGAGGACCGCGGTGCCGTAGCCCCGGGGGCGGGCCAGCACGACCTCGGCGCCGTGGGCGCGGGCCACGTCGCCGGTCCCGTCGGTGCTGTCGTTGTCGACGACCACGACGCGGTCCACGAAGGCAGGAACCGCGTGGAGGACACCGGGTAGGGAGGCTGCCTCGTCGAGGGCCGGGATCACGACGGCGATGCGGTGGGCTCGGTACATCGGGCTCGACGATCAGGAAGGGAGGAGACCTGCGAGCTCGTTCTCGTCGAAGCGGTAGGCCTCGTTGCAGAAGTGGCAGGTGACCTCGGCCCCCTGGTCCTCCTCGATCATGGAGCGCAGCTCGTCCTCGCCGAGGCTGACCAGCATGGCGGCGATGCGCTCACGGCCGCAGCGGCACGACCAGGTGAGGGGCTGGCTCTCGAGCACCTGGATGGGCTCTCCCCGCAGCTTCCCGAAGGCCAGCTCGGTCAACAGCGCGCCACCATCGTAGGTGCGGATGTCGGCAAAGGCCTCCTCGAAGGCCTCGGGGTCCAGGTTGGGCTGCCCGGGCTCCTCCGCGAGGCGCTCGAAGAGCACCCCACCGGCTGCGGCGACCCGTCCGTCGGCATCGACCCGTGCATGGAGCTTGAGGACGGCGTCGACCTGGGCCGACGACGAGAGGTGGCTCGCCAGCCCTCCCTCCAGCGTTCCTTCCAGGGGGGTCAGGCCCCGGTAGACCTCGCGACCCTGGACGGCCTTGATGGTCATCATCAGTCCCTCCAGGCTGTCGGAGGGGCCCTGGGGGTGGGACGGGGTGGTGCGGGCACGGAGGTGGCCCTCGGCGGTGTGATCCACGTAGATCGACATCCGCGGGGACTCCCCCTGGATCTGCACGGTGATCGACTCGTCGCCCTTGAGGTGAGCCGCCAGGAGCGCGGCGGCCACCATGGCCTCGGCGGTGAAGCGGGCGGCCACGGGGTCGAGACCGTGGCGGCGGCGGACCTCGTCGGCGGGGCCATGGGCCTCGACGAGCAGCATGCGGACGGCTCCGCCCGCGACGAGGCCGCGGACGCGAACCCCGGCGGGGGGCGAGGAGGTGGTGCTCATGGGCTGTCGCTGAGCCCCGCGAGGTAGACGTCGGCGGGGGACAGGATGGCCAGGATGCACGGACGATCCAGGTCGGCGAAGACGGCGTGAGGGACGCCGCCGAGCCCGACACGGCACCCCACGAAGGCGCCCGGGCGCAGGGATCCCTGCTGGAGACGATCCGCAGCGTCGATGAGGACACCCGCCGAGGCGAGAGCCCCCCAGTCCTGCTCGTGGAGCGCCCGGGTGCGATGGGCCCGCCACACGGCCTGGAAGACCTCGGGGCGCTGGATGGCGACGGGGGCCTCGACCGCGGCGCCCGGGAGGAGCTTGAGGAGAATGGACGCGCCGTCGGTCCCAGCAGGGGACGCTTCGGGTGCGCTGGGAGCCCCTGGCGCCTGGGATGCCGGGGAACCTTGGGATGCCCTGGACGCCTGGGACGCCTGGGGGGGCCTGGACGCTGCGGGAGCGGGCGTGGCCTTTCGGGCCAGCGCGGCGTTGGCCGCCTGGGCGGGCGTCGCGGCCGTAGCAGGCGCCGGGGTCGACGCCGCGGGCGCGGGGGCCGACGCCTCCACGACTGGCGCAGGCGGGG
>Ga0213839_1001511_pt1 | contig 14732 bp, 11 predicted proteins | sample SWPATP21_FD_160075 | JGI IMG/M metagenome (GOLD analysis project Ga0213839, IMG submission 160075) | Coastal seawater microbial communities from Marineland, Florida, United States - SWPA TP2 #1 | ecosystem: Environmental > Aquatic > Marine > Coastal | place: USA: Florida | collected 2016-08-14 | reverse complement strand
GGGGGCGAGAGGTCGTTTCGTAGAAGCGCTTGTCCGATTTCGAGTCGGAATTTTCCGACATGCTTTCGGCAGTTCGCCTAGGGTGGCTGCTGAGGGGAAAGGAGCGCACGTGACCAGAGAGAAGCACCATCGCCAGCACATCGAGGCCTGGGAGGAGGACCCCTCCTACGCCGAGATGAAGAAAGACGAAGCTGGCCCGGGATACGCCAGCGCCTGTCACGCCAGGCTGTACCGCTACAAGTGGAGCGGGATCGGCTCGCGACCAAAGTTCGTCTTCATCCTCGAAGCGCCTACGCAGTCGCTCGAGAGTGCCATGGCGCCCTTGGCAGAGAAGCTCACTTCCACGACGAATTGTGCCGTGTACATCGCAGGGCGGCACATCGCTGAGGGTGATCTCGCCCCGTCAGTCTTCGCCCTCGCGACCGCACAGATGGATCACATCGATGCCATCCGGTATCTGGCGGACAGGTATCCGGGCGCCCTGATTTGTAGCTACGGGAACAGTGGGGGCGGGTTGCGCGTGGCGACAGCTCATCGCTACCTCCTCGGGGCCCATCCCGACCTGGCCGATCGTCACTGTTGCGTAGCGTCGGGCGTTCCCTCCGAGTCCTCCGTGCCCTGGCAGCTTCGGCTTCTCGCCCTGGCGCGCCCGGTGCTCTCGACGCCGCTGTTCATTCAGCCCCTGCTTCTCCGCATGCTCAGCGTGACCTCCGCCATCTTCGCCCCTGTGGTGGTGTTCGCCAGCTACCCGTTTGCGCGCTGGCTGTACTGGTGGTCCTACTGGGCGGGTGCGCAGCTCGACGGTAGCTTGCGCCCCGAGCGACTGATCGCCGAGGTGCATCACGTTGTGGAGGACGCGCGCATGGCCGAGGTTGCGTTTGGGAGCGATCTGCGCCCGGAGGTGCTTTCCTCCGAGCGCGTCTTGATAATCGTGGATCCCGAGGACGGTCTCGTCGAAGTCTCAGGCTGGATCGGACACCGCCAGGTCGTCGAGATTCTCGGCAAGGGCCACAACCCCCAGGAGGAGGTCGCAGAGGCAATCGCTGGCTGGGCCCAGCAGTGGAGAGGAGAACTCTCCGCATGAGTTCAAAGACCTCAGTTGCGGAGGGTGAGTATGGCCTCACACTCAAGGAACTCCTCCAGCGAGTCTTGAAGGAGTCGGGGCTGAGCCAGCGTGACTTCCTTGAGGTGGCCTCGTCCGAAGGGCTCAAGCGGGCGACGGTCTCGGACTGGGTCTCAGGCCGGGTTCCCCGAGATCCCAGTTCGCTCAAGAAGGTGCTGTTGTCACTCGGCGTACCCGGACTCGTGGTTGAGACAGCGATCATGAACTCGCGGATGGAGAAGCGGGTGGTCGCCCTCATTCCTAACCGAGACCGACGCAAGCAGTACACCCCCCAGGTGATCGAGCTTGTTCGTGACCTGCAGCGAAGGCTTCAGTACACCTCAACTCTTCCCGACGGCCTGCGTCTCTCCATCAGGGAGATTCGAGGGGCCGTTTCGGATTGGCCTCTCCTACGAGCGGCGATGGACGGCAGCTGGCCGATGGCTGAGGGGAAACAGTTCAAGGCTCTCGTGACCGTGCTTAGCGCTTGTGCCATGCACATCAAGGTCGCGATTGATGGAGCACTCGATGGGTCTACTCGCCGCGAGCTGCAGCCCGAAGACTACGAGCGCCTTGAGCGGACGCTCGTCCGACAGTGCATCGGATCCACGGACCCGGGATATCGCGGGGCACCCGCGGCCTCGACGATTGATGCCCTGCAGGCGCTTGACCTTGCGACGGCCGACAGCTCTCAAGAGGAGCTCGAGATCGCCGGCTCGACCATTGGCTACGCGAACTACCTAGCTCAGAAGCGCAAGTCCGGGAACTCCTTCTGGAAGAAGTGACACGGACGAAGCTAGAACCGCCGTCGCTTTCACGATGTTAACTGGCGCCGTACGGCCAATTGCTAAGTAGCCAGACGAGCCGGGCCTGCCCGGAACGGCTGGCAGAAGAGATGACCAAACAGCCATCACGACGCAAGGACAGGATGTGACCTAACACGACCCGGACATCCTGCGTTCCGGCGCTTGGATGGAGGCCGATCTTCCAGGCGCGAGGCCGGAATGCGGGATGTCCAGTGTTGGACGTTGCCGGTGGCGCTACGGTCGTCGAGAGATGACACACGTCGAAGCCATCACCCCCGGTCGCAGCCAGCTACTCGCGCTCGAAGTCCTAAACACGCCGACGCTGTTGGTGGACTGGAACCTGTGCCGCTACATGCGGGTTCGCGCCGACTCGGCGCCCCTTCTACGCGCCCTACTGGACACGGAGGTTCGGGATGCGTTCGCTGTTCCCTGGTGCAGCGGACACCTGCTCGACGCGACAGCGGGTATGCACCTCAGCGATCCGGGGCAGCTCGCGGAGCGGGTGCAGCAGTTCGTCTTCGTCGATGGCCTTACGCGGTCCACACAGTGGGAGTTCAGGCGTGCGGAAGACGGCACGCTGCTCACTGTTCTGAAGCCGAATTCCCTGTCCGCAGCAGTTGAAGCCGCTGGCTTCTACTCGAGGATGACCGAACTGCAAGCTGAGGCCCCGGAGGTCTTCGAGCAAGCGGCGGCGACGGCGAGGACCGAGGCCCTGACGGCTGCATCGCAAATGGCTGAGGTGGTGAAAGAGCTGCCCGATGCTGCGCGGGACCTCTCGCGATGACGGATGAGTTGCTCTCGATGGCCGAGCAGGGGCTACCGGAGATCCCGGACGGCACCGGGCTCGCGGCGAGAACGAGCCGGCACGCGACCCTTCACATGCGCTCAATGTGGCTCGAACTTGGAGTGGATCTCGGGAGGCTGACTTCTCTCCACCCCCACGGCGCTGTCGAGGCCCTGTTCGAAGAGCTGAACAGCAAAGGTGCTGAGCTCAGCGTCGAGGTACTGCTTGAGCATTCCACTGCCGCCGATCCTGACGCCGTGATGCCCATGATGCTCGGCCAGTTGGGGCTCTGGTCGGAGAAGAAGCGCGATGTCCGGCGGGGAGCCCCTGGAGGAGTCGCGGATGCCATACACGGTCACTATGCGCTCAGTTCGGCCGCCTTCTTGACCGCGGACCGCCGACTGGCTCTGCGACTCTCGGCGTGGGCTCATCACACTGGTCGGGGAGTGGGTCATCGCCAGTCGCCCGCGATCTTCTTCGTCGAGCCGACCGCTGCGGGCTTCTCCGCAGCGGCGGACGCCGTGCGAACCATGGCCGAGGCCTTTCCTGAGCTCTTGCGGACCGTCCCACGGATGTAGCCGTTCTCGAACGATGGGCCGGTTTCGTCCAACACGACCCCGACATCCGCCGTGCGGCGACGAGTCAACTGGCACCTAGCAGAACTAGGGGGAGCCGCATGGCGGATGTCGAGTGTTAGGTCTGTCCTGTCGCAACTGCCTTGAGGAGCACCGCAGCCCGGCCTGCCGGGAAGCGGGCGGCCTGGAGCACGCTCCGCCCGCGCGCCAGCTGGGTTGGTGTTGGCGAAGGTCGCGTCCCAACCAGGAGTGAACTCCACTGGTACCGAGCCTCAACCTGTGAAGTCTAACCCCACGACCGTCACCTCTTCTGCGAGAACGGAGGTCCGTACTACACCGGCCGTATGCGCTTGAAGGTGTTTGACGAGTCCGTTGAACCCCAGCTCCTCTTCATTGGGAAGTAGCCACCGCCTTCCTGGCTGTGCGTTGCAGAGGACGAAGCAGCCGTAGTCTCTGTTTGGGTCCCTAAGGTAGCGACCGATCAACTGGTCCTGGATCGACTCCTCCAGCTGCCGAATCGAGTAGCGATGCGCGGGCTTGACCTCGATGGGCACCTGAGCCCGAATCCCCGTTACACCGACCAGAACGTCCGGCTTCTTTCCACCAAAGACCTCTGGTTCCCGGACGAGGTGGTATCGACCACCTGTGAGAGCGTCGAGTCGATTGCCAAGCCACAGCTGATAACCCAGCTCGGGAGTCTCTGGGTGGAAGAGCACGCGCAGGCTTAGATCGCCGCCTCGGAGTTCCCGCCGGATTCGGTCGAGGCGGCCGCCCACCATCTGGAACAGCTGCAGCCCGTTTGCCGGCGTGAACTCGCCGGCCGCACCGAATTCGAGGAAGCGTGCGGGGCTCCACGGAGCATCTGCGGCATCACGAGATGCAGCTCGGTTCGCCAGATGCGCTAGGTAGTCGCGCTCCCAGGCGGACAGTGCCGACCCTGCAGCGAGTCTGAGAAGCGCGTCGTGCGCTTCAGATCCGCCGCGGGCCGCGAGTCGCTCGGGGAGGGCCTGCCTGAATCTGCGAAGCTCATCCCTCCAATCGTGCTGCCAGACCTCGCCGGAAACAAAGTTCCTACCCAGGGCTTCGCCATCTATTCCGAGAAGGATCCTCGTCAGCGCCTCGTGAGCGACGACCGGCAGTTCCTCTACCGAGACCAACGGGGAATTGGCGACGCGGGTGAGGAGATGCACACCTTCGGCGCCGCCATCCGCAACAACGCCCGACAGGTACTCCAGCGCTAGAACGGGCTCAGTGTTCAGCCAGTACGTCCACCAACTGACGAAGCTCTCTTCTGTCAGAGACATCCCTTGAACACGGTCCGCGGCCACTTCAGCCAACCACTTGGGGATCTCCTCGTCGGGACGGAACAGAAGGCGAAGGCAAGTGTCCGTCTGAGCACCGTCGGGCGGCTTGCCCTCCAGCCACGCCCTCAGAGCAGGCACAGCGGCGAGGCGCACTGGCTCAGCTTCAAGGTGCAGACGCTGAAGGAGCGTCCATGTCCCGGTCTCCGCGGGCTCAGCTTCAAGGTCAGCCCTGATGATCGTTCTGATCGCGGCCGAGACCGGTTCGGGGTAGGCCCGAAGTAGAGGAACGAACCACTCGGGGAGTTTGTTCATCTCCCAAAGGGCAAGAGTGGCGAGGGGTTGCACACGCTCCGCCAAGATCTCCGCTTCCCCGGACTCCTCGTACCGAATCGCCATTCCGCAAAGCGCAAGAATGTTCGCCATTGGCACCGATCGGCTTCGGCCGGGTGGGGGGAGTTCTGGGACCACCGACGCTGCAAGGGAGAGACAGCCCTCCCTGAAGGCCTGCGCAACGTCCCTCCCATGCTCTGGCTCAAGCTGCTTCCAGTCGGCGAGACCCCAGTTGTCGGGACCGTCGACACGCCGCTGAAGACGTCCGTAGAGAACCCGCAGATTGTGGAAGTCCTCACCGGACCTGAGTGCGGGCAAGCAGTCGGCCAGGATTGTCGCCTCGCGCTCCCGCTGTCGACTCAAGCGAAGCCCTCGGGCGGCACGTAGCCGATCCTGTCGAGGGTTCCTCCAGGGGTGGAGGGTCCGTTCGCGGAAGCGGTGACAACGCCGCCACTCCGGAGTGGTCTTCCCGAAAGAGAGCTCAAGCTCCTCGAGCTCCGTGGACGTCCCGACCTGCAGAGCTCCGTCCAGCGCCAGTAGTCGGAGTCGAAGTTCCGACCCGGACTGAGCGTCTTCAGCTAGCCACTCGAAGTCATCGTTGTTCGGCCAAAAGGGAATCTGATCGTTAGCGAGAGCTCGGAGGGACCAAGCGGGCTTGCCTTGAGCCGACTCGACCATCAACCAGAAGATCTCCCGGCGTGCTTCCGCAAGGCGAGTCAGTCTTCCGAAGGCGATCCCACCGCCAGAGTCCGGCCTGAAGTGCCGACTCATCGCAGTTCCGATGTCTCCGAGAGCCCTTCGCGGGGCAGGACGTTGAAACCCCCGCCGACCTTCGGCTTCGAACAAAGCCAACAGCAGAACCGCCTGAGCTTCAAGAAAGAACAACCGTGTCTCATTGGAGGGGTGATCACTGAGCGCCGCCAACAGCGACTCGGTCGTCGACTGGTCGTGGGAACGCAGGACGCGTGAGTACTCGGCAAGCCGTTGAGGGGCTCGCGTTCCCTCGGCGTTCGCCACGATGGAGACGAAGTCAGGAGCTGCCAGATGCTTCGGAAAGAGCGCCCGAGCGGCTTCGGCTCTCAGTTCGGGTAGTTCGTCGCCGGTCGAAAGCACCTGGGAGAGGCGTGCTAGCTGGTCAGACTCGCAGACCTCCCGAGCCACGCGTATCGCGTGCCGACGGGTCCTCTTCGGAACTGACCGGTCGAGAGCCAAATCGACGACGGTCACTGCTGCTGCCCCGACCTCGGCCGCCTGAATCAACTGGAGCAAGACCCCCGCAACGTACTCCGAGCCCTTTGCGGCCTCCAGAGAAGCCGCGACCGCCTCGGCAGGGACCTGGGTGCCAAATCTCTTCAGCGCCCCCCAGTCGAACCGGTGCGGCCAGTCCTGCCGGTGGAGGTAACGATCAACGAAGGCACTGAGCAGAGCAGTCCCTTGCTGAACTGACATCTGCGCCGGGTCACCAGCCCCGATCAGCAGCTCGGGAGCGACCTGCGAAGTCACTTTGAAGAGCCTGGAATGGACCGGCGCAAGCCAGGCCAGAACACCCTCCAGATGGGCTGGAACGACGAGGCGTCCGTACTTGGACGCCACCACCGTGTCGAGAACGCTCTGTGGATCGACCCCCGCCTTAAGGAGCGCCGCGAACCAACCGGCGGCCAAGTACTCCCTGACGGATCGGTGGTGGAAGCGCACTCGTCCAAAGGTCTCTGGATCAAAAAGCCCGGAAGACAGCAGCGCCTCGAGCTCGGGACGGGGGACCGCCGGAAGAAGCGCAGCTACCGTCGCGGTCTTCTTGTCGTGGGCGGCGGACCATTCGCTGCGTCGTAGGCTCGATGAGCCAGTCATCGTCATTCCAGCTGCAAGTTGCTCTGCGTGACCGCGGAGTCCTGCCGCGGAAACTGACGAGGTCTTATGGCGCTGGGGGTCCTCCTCAGAGAGTCTGAGCTGCACGCTACGCTCAACGACGTTCTTGAAGCTTCCAAAGCTGCCGGGGCCCTCCCAGGTCTCTACTAGCCATCGGAGGTCCAGCGGTCTTGTGGCGAAGTCAGTGGCACCGATAGCTCGAAGGTCACTAAGCAACCGCACCGGCTCCTCAACTTCCCAGCCGCTCAGCATGGCACTCGACTGATCGATTGAGAGGGGAGCGAACCTCGCCACCAGGAGCTGGTGCTCCGAAATCCGCTCGGCCCGTGCCTCCGAGAGCTCGAACCCAGCACCGGCATCCCCCCGCTCGGTGGCACCCGGTGTTAGGTATCGACTGACGAGTTGGCCGTCCACGTGCTCGTTCCAATCGCTCCCTCGGCTTGAGAGAACGAACCGCACTCGGGCCCAATCGTCCTCCAACTCCGCCCCGATGCGCCGCAGGGCAGTCTTCAGCAAGGGGCCATACAGCCGAGCCTCATCAACAGAGTCGAGCAGGAAGGTTGCGCTTGCGCCGCCCGCTCTCCACGCCCGGAATGCCGCGCCGCCAACGGCCGTCTCCAGTCCGAGGACCGCAACGTCGTGAATGGTCGCGTAGAACGAAGGCCTTCCCCCGCGCTGCAGGTTCCGGGCGAGGGCCTGCAGCTCGACAGTTTTGCCGGAGCCTGCTTCGCCAAGGGCAATGACTATTGGTGCACGCTCAAAGAGTTCCTCCCACGTGTGGCCTCTCGATTCCCAACCAGACCAGGAGTGGGTACCCGCACCCTTTGTCCCCTCCCGTTGCGGAAGGAGTCTTCGACCGACGTCGATGTATCTGCTGGTATCCAAGTCCCCTCCACGACATCACGTCAGCCTCTCGTAGCGCCTCAGGTGCATTCTCGCCGCCTGGCCGACGGAGGTCGAGCCAAGTGGCCAACGAGCCAGTTTGTCTCATGGAGAACGGCCCCCAGGGACGGCAACCTGGGCCGAGCCCGTCGGAGTCAGCAGCTCCTGGCGAAGTGCCCCGAACCGTGCCAGCACGGGGCGGGCACAGAAGAGCTGACCCAAAGCCATTACGACGCAAGGACAGGATGTGACCTAACACGACCCGGACAAACGACGGCCTGCGGGCGCTTAAAGCGCAGTAATTGCAACTGCTTATGGCCCGCAGGCTGTCTTTTGTCCAGTGTTCTGTGGCGTGACGTGGCTCTTTCTACCGGAGCTGCGGAGCCCGGCCTGCCGGGGAACGGAGCGGTGCCAGGCTGAAAGCTCGGGCACGGTTCACTGGCGGATAGGTCACACAAGCGAGGTTATCGGACGACGAGCAGATGGGCCCGAAGCCCCCATCCGCTCTAGAGCCGAACCAGCGCGGCCTGGGGATGGAAGAGCCTCCAGGAGAACCAGTACTCGTCCGAGAGTCGCACCCGGTCGAGGTCGGGCAGGTCGCCGCTGAGCCGACGGCCGCGAAGATCCCAGCGAGTGGCCGCACCGCTGGTGCACAACACGCCGTCCTCGGTGAGTTCCAGGGGGCCTGCCGCACCCCGGGGCAGCCGATATCCACTGACGACCCCGTGGAGAGCCACGAGAAACACTCCGGCTGCGACCTCGACCACCCCTCGTTCCGGGAGCTCCTGCTTCAGCCAGGCACGTGGAGGCCCCACGGATGGATCCAGCATGCCCACGACGCGGGTGCGGGCCGGGAACGTGTGGTCGCGGCGACTGGCTGACAGCGACGGGGTGAAGTCCCCAGCCATCACCCGTTGCCAGACGCCGGGGATGGGCAACTCGAAGGGACGCAGGTCGCCCTCGGTGACGGCGGCGACGCGAGGCATCGGCTCGAGTTGCTTGACCTCGCTCCAGGGGAGGATCTGGAAGGGGACCATGTCCAGCGTCCGTGGATGCACAGGACCCACCAGCGAGTCGAAGCTCGCTTGCTGGAAGAACGTGTACGTCTGTCGATCGGCCACCACCATGTTCGCGTCCCGGAGGGCCACCACCGACAGCGGCCCGAGCTCGGTGACGTCGAAGGGGATGATGCTGCGGCACATGGCGCAGTAGGTGATGGACACCGTGGTGTCCCCGAAGCGGTCGTTGATGATGTGGTGATGGATCAGGTGGTCGAGGGCGTAGGCACGCGTGACCCCTCCATGTTCGATGAGGGCCATCTCTGCGTCGTCGGCGAGGGGGAGCGCGAGGGGGTGCTCTGCCTCCGCAGGGAAGTCCTCGGCGACGAACGCAGCCGCGGGGTGCAGCTTGTGCGCAAGCACCACGCCGAGGAGCGAGAGGCTCACCGGCCCGAGGGTCCACAGCGCGAACGCGCCCCCTTGCCACGAGAGCCAGCCTGCCCAGAGGCCCACGAGCCCGGCCAGCCCCCAGACGAGGGTCTTGCGGGCCAGGAAGTGCCAGCGCAGCACATGGATCGGGGCCCGCCCGGTCAGGATCATCGCCACGGCCGCGCCCCCCACGGCCACGGCCAGCAAGGCCAGGAGATAGAGAAGCGCGACGGTCATTGCGGTCTCACGTGGGAGGCCACGAAGAACTCCAAGTGTTGGCGCGCCAGGTCCCTCGCCCGCGCCCGTTGGGCGTCACTTGCCTCGCCGTGAAGCATCGCCAGCCGGAGGGTGGCGAGGGGCGCGATGAGCTCGAACACCAGGAACTCTGGGGACACGTCGCTTCTCAGGCGACCGCGGGTGGCCCAGGCCCTCATCACCGGGTGGAGCTGCGCCTCGACGCGAGACAACGCGTCGTTGATACGGGCCGGCTCGTGTCTGAGGAGCATGCTCGTCAGCAAGCGAGCCCTTGGTTGGTCGAACCTCTCCACGACCCCCGCGAACACGGCAGGGATGGCCTCCGCGGGATCCCGTTCGCTCAGGCTGTCGCCATCGTCGTCGAACCGCTCGAGCAGCGCGGCGCCGGTCTCGTCCATGAGGGCCTGGAGGATGGCCCGCTTGTTGGCGAAGTGGAAGTAGATGGCGGCGTCGGTCACGCCGACGGCTGATGCGATCTGACGGACCGTCGTGGCCGCGAACCCGCGCGCGGCGAAGAGCTTGAGAGCAGCGTCGAGGAGCAGCTCGCGAGTAGGGCCCGCCTGCGACTTCGGAGGGCGCCCAGGGCGGTTTCGAGCGCGGGGTGGGACGTGCATGGGCGCTAATTTAGTGAATGCTGAATTATTGGCAAGGCCTTGGGATTCGGAATGCGACCGCCGGAAGACAGAAGTGGAGCGTCGATGGTGAGGGGGAGGCGGGGACGCGCGCATCGCCGGGAGGACGACGAACCGTCTGCGCCGCCTCTAGGTGGCGCCGTTCTAGGGTCCGCGATGAGACATCCACGGACTGCGGAGCAAAGACCGTTCCCCAGCGCGAAACGTCCGACGGAGGCCGTTCCAAACGACACCGTGTCCGAGGGAGTGTTCAGGTCACCGGACACCCCCGGACACCCAAACATGGACGGGTCCGTCGGCGTAGACCGTGAGCGTCTCAAGGCAGAGATCAACGAAGGCTGGGCTCGCTGGCCTCAGACGCTCTCGTCTCCTGGTCCGGACACACGGCTGAAGGGGACCAGCGCACCGTGGAGGCCCGAACCGTGCCTGCACGGGGCGGGCCGGGGGCAGGGATGACCAACAGCCACCAAGCGCAAGCACGTCATGTCACAGAACACTCCTGTATCCGACCCTCTCCTCCTCCGGCTCCCACCGCCGCTCCCCCACTCTCACCCGTGGGCCAGGCTCCCACCCATGTCGCTTGTCGCCGACACCCCGACACCCACTCCGCCCCGAACTCGGGCGCAGGTCTTCCGGACATGCGTCCTGTGCTTGCACATCTCCGGCACCTGACCTGATCGGACCCTCCGGGTCCCGCGTCTTGAGGGAGCCCTCGCCGTCCCTCCTGCGACTGACCAACCCGGGACAGGTTCTGTCCCGGGTACCTCCTAGGGTCACTCCCGTCGGGACACGACTCGCCTCCCCCTCCGCCCGTCCACAAGACCCCTCGCACCCCGATGGCCAGTGAATCGAACGGAGGACCCGTGCCCTTGGACCGCTCCCCTGTCTCCGGCGCTTCCCCGCCGCTCTCGAATGTCCTGGTCGTCCGCTTCCAGCAGGAGATGACTCTGCGTGGCTACGCCGCGAACACCGTCCAGTCGTACACCTACTGCCTGCGGCGCTACCTCCGCTGGTTGGTACCCCGGCACCCGCGTGATGCGGACTCGCCGGTCATTCGGGGCTACCTGCTGGAGCTCTCCGAGGCCGGGGCCTCCCGCTCCCTCATCTCCCAGAGCGTCTCGGCCCTCCAGTTCCTTTACGTCAAGCTCTACGGGCATCCTCGCGAGAGGTTCGACGTGCCGCGGCCCCGCAAGGAATCGAAGCTCCCGTACGTGCCCACCCGTGACCAGGTCGCCGCGATGGTGAGGGCGACCCCGAACCCGAAGCACCAGCTGTACCTCCTGTTGCTCTATGGCTCGGGGCTCCGGGTATCGGAGCTCGTCGCCCTCACCGTCGGGGACGTCGATCTCTCGCGGCACCTGGTCCGGGTCCGTCAGTCCAAGGGGCGGAAGGATCGGATCACCCTCCTGTCCGGGCGGTTGGTCGATGCCCTGACGCCACGTGTGCTGGGTCGCGAGCAGTGGATGCCCCTGCTCCCCACAGACCGGGGCGATGCGACCTCGCCGCGGAGTGTCCAGAAGGTCGTCTCCCGCGCGGCACGGCGTGCTGGCATCCAAGAGCGTGTGACGCCCCACAGCCTCCGCCACGCCTTCGCGACCCACCTCCTCGAGGGCGGGACCGATCTCCGGATCATCCAGGGACTCCTGGGACACGCCTCGATCATCACGACCACCCGGTACACCCACATGCGGGACCCGCACCGGATGGCCGTCCGGAGCCCCTGGTGACCTACACCCTCGCCCGCACCACCTGGCTCGGCGCCTTCTCATCCCCCATCCGGGGCCTCTCGCCCTCCGGCAGCTCCATCGCAAGCACGCGCTCCACCGTCCCGAACCCCGCCTTCGTGAACGTCGCGCGGGCGTCGTCCCAGGTCTCCCAGCTGTCCGTGGGGCCCTGGCCGCGCGTCACCGCTCCGATCGCGCCTTTGAGCAGCTTGCTCGCCAGGGAGCTCCCTCGCGACTCCCGCGTGTAGGCGTCGCAGAGCACGACGCCGTCCCGGCCCCGCAGGGCTGTCGCCACGCTGGTCAGTAGCTTCGTCCGCTGCTCCAGCGTGAAGTACGTCAACAGCCCCTCCATCACCACCACCGGCCGCTGCGCGTCGCCCATCAGCTCGGCGAACTCGCCAGCGAACGCGTCGCCCAGCGCATCGCGCGCCACGAGACGGTGCTTCTCCAGCTTCCCCGCCAACTCCGACACCCCGTCCAACACCGTGCGCTTGCGCTCCACCACGTGGGGAAGGTCGATCTCCAGCGCCGCCACTCCGTGGTCCACCGCGAACGTCACCGCCCGCCGCGACAGGCCGCCCGCGATCTCCACGTGCAGGTCCGGCTCGTGGGCCTGCGCCGCCGCCTCGATCAGGCGGTGGCGGTACTCGAGCATCATCTCCAGCGACGGCCCCCCGGTCAGCAGGCGCCCCCACCACTCCAGCAGCACCCGCCACGACCAGAACCCGAGCCAGCCCCCGAACGTCACGAACGGCCGCGACCAGGGCATCCCGATCCGGTGCCATGCGTACGCGGTCACGTGGGCGGTGGGCGAGATGCGCTCATGTCCGTCAGCCATGAGGAGAGACTACCGAGGGGGGCGAGGAGCAGACCGCGCCGAGCGGGCAGCGCCGAGCGAGCAGCGCCGAGCGCGCGGCGCTTCGGACCGCCGCCCTACCAGAGCGCGCGGAACTCGCCGTTCATGCCGTGGAACGGCGGGCGGCCGCTCCAGGCCTGGAGCATGTAGCCCGCGGAGAAGCCGAGGCGCGCCGTCAGGTCGACGCGCATGCCGAGGCGGAGCTCGTGCGTGAGCAGGGTGGCTTCGGACAGGGTCGCGGGGTGGACGATGACCTCCGTCCCGATGGAGTAGCCGCCCTCGATGGCGATGGGGTCCCGGACCATCTGGCGCACCGTGATGCGGCCGCCGGGGACCACCCTCACGAGTCCGTCGGCGGCGGGCCGCACGAGGCCGAGGACGAAGGCGGCGCCGATGTCCGTGCCGGATGCGAGATCGAGCAGGGCGCCGATGCGGACCATGTGCAGGGTGGTGCCGCCGCCCCACGCCCGGAACGTCCAGCCCGCCTCCATCTCCACGAGCTTGAGGAAGCGCCAGCCGAAGCCGAGCCCCACCGTCCCCCGCGCCTCCCGGAGGCCGGGGACGCCGCCCGCGCAGTGCAGGACGAACGAGAAGCCCTTCGGCGTCCGCAGCTGCACCGCGCCCCCGAGCTGGACCTCGCGGTCGCCGAGCCAGGTGGACAGCTCGTGGAACAAGGAGAGCCGGAAGAGGCCGTGGGGCTGGATGCGGAGCTCCGCGCCGAGCCGCCCGAGCGGCGCCTCCTGCCGAAACGCCAGGGACGACCACACCCGGCCCGCGAACCCCATCGGCGTGACCGTGATCGCCTCCGTGATCTCCGAGGGACCCTGCTCCTTCTCCAGCCGGCGGGCCTCCACCTGCGAGCCCGCGATGTCGCCCGACACCCAGCGGATCCGCAGCGCCCGCTCCTTGCGCGTCTCCTCGTCGCCGTCGAGCTGCTGGGCCCGGTCGAGGGCCTCGCGGCTCTTGCGGAGGCTCCCCATGGCCGCGTACGCGTAGGCGAGGCCATCCCAGGCATCGAGCGAGTCGGGGGCCTGGGCGCGGGCCCGGTCGAAGAGGGTCACGCCCCGCGGCGCCTGCCCCGTCCAGGTCGCAGTCCAGCCGGCGAGGACGAGGAGATCGTGGTGCTCCGGCCACTGCGTCAGCCCGTAGCTGAGCGCCTCGTCGGCGGCGGCGACGTCGTCGTCCCGGAGGAGGGCGCGGGCGCGGGCGATGACGTCCTCGGCGATCTCTTGCGCAGAGGCCGCCAGCGGCGCGAGCGTGAGCAGCGTGAGCGCGAGGAGCAGGGCCAGCCGGATGCCTCTCATGACCCCGCCACCGCCGCCCGCGCCCGGCGGGAGACGCCCTCGTCCTCGTCCCGGGCGGCGCGGAGGACTGCGTTGCGCGCCGCCACCGACGTGCAGCGTGCGAGGCCATCGACGGCTGCCTGCCGGACCGCCGCCTCCTCATCGTCGACGCCCCGCAGAAGCGCGTCCTCGAACGTGGCGGGATCGACTGCCGCCATGGCACGGAGCGCCGCCGCCCGCACGGGAGCGGGACCGGCCATCCCGTCGCGCAACGCACCGCCGAGCCCCCGCCGAGCCACCTCTCCGCGGACCACCTGGGCCTCCACCGGGTCCAGGCGGTCCAGCCCGTCGACGAAGGCGTCGAAGGTCCCGGCGCCGAGGCAGCCGAGCAGCGCCGCCTTGCGCACGGTCGGGTGGGCGTCGTCGATGGCGACGGCCAGCACCCCGCCGCCGTCGCCGGCCGCGAGCGCCTCGCAGATCGCGACCCGCACCGCCACCACCGGCTCGACCGCCAGGGAGGACTGGACCACGGGGAACGCGCCCGCCGCCACGAGGCCACGGAGTGCCTCGGTGCGCACGGCGGGCGAGGGATCCGTCGCGGCCTGGGTCAGCGCCTCGTCGTCGCCGAGCTGGGCGAGCGCCACCACCACCGCGGCCCGGACCCCCGCCGACGGATCGTCCAGCAGGGCATGGAGCAGCGGCGCGAGGTCCCGCGCGCCGAGGCGGCCGAGCGCTGCGATGGCTGCGCGCCGCTCCCACTCCAGCGACGCCCCCATGAGGAGGTCGGCGAGCTGCACCGGGGTCCGCCGGTAGACCGCGACGAGCGCCGCCACCGTCGCGTCCAGGTCCACGTCGGCGCAGGCGAGGACGGCCGCCCCCGCGCCCGACCCCAGCCGCGCTCCGGCA
>Ga0213839_1001510_pt1 | contig 14737 bp, 13 predicted proteins | sample SWPATP21_FD_160075 | JGI IMG/M metagenome (GOLD analysis project Ga0213839, IMG submission 160075) | Coastal seawater microbial communities from Marineland, Florida, United States - SWPA TP2 #1 | ecosystem: Environmental > Aquatic > Marine > Coastal | place: USA: Florida | collected 2016-08-14 | reverse complement strand
GCCGGCTGCTCCTCGCTCACTACGGCCATAACGACCCCGACATGAAGGCCGCGCTGATCGACTATATCAGCGCCGACGGCATCACCCACGGCCTCGACATGCATACCGAGGCCAAGACCGCCTTTCTCGAAGCCTACGAGGAGCACATCCTCAAGCCGCGTGGTCTGGACTACAAGGTGATGTTCACCGGCCCGACCGGGACCAACGCCGTCGAGGCGGCGATCAAGCTGGCCCGCAAGGTCACCGACCGCCGCAATGTCGTGGCCTTCACCAACGGGTTCCACGGCATGACGCTCGGCTCTCTCGCGCTGACCGGCAATTCCGGCAAGCGCGCAGGCGCCGGAGGGGCGCATCTGGGCGATGTCACCCACCTTCCCTTCGAAGGCTCCATGGGCGACGACATCGACACGCTGCAATTCATCGAGGCGATGCTGGAAAACGCCTCCTCCGGCGTCGACGCCCCTGCCGCCTTCATCTTCGAACCCGTGCAGGGCGAAGGCGGCCTGAACGCCGCGTCCGACGAATGGATGCAGGGTGTCGCCAAGCTGGCCAAGAAGCTCGGCGCGCTGCTGATCGTCGACGACATCCAGGCGGGCTGCGGCCGCACCGGCACCTATTTCGCCTTTGAACGTGCGGGCATCGTGCCCGACATGGTCACGCAGGCGAAATCGCTGTCGGGCTTCGGCCTGCCCTTCGCCGCGCTGCTGATCAAGCCGGAACATGACATCTGGAAGCCCGCCGAACACAACGGCACCTTCCGTGGCAACAACCACGCCTTCGTCACCGGCCGCGTCGCGATCGAGAAATTCTGGTCCGACAAGACCTTCGAGACCGAGCTTGCCCACAAGGCGGCACTGCTGACCACTGGTCTTCAGGAACTGGCGGACATGATCCCCGGCGCCACGCTCAAGGGCCGCGGCCTGATGCAGGGTGTCGATGTCGGGTCCGGCGAACTGGCGGGCGAAATCTGTGCCCGCGCCTTCGAAAAAGGTCTCGTCATCGAAACCTCCGGCGCGGAAGACGAGGTGGTCAAGGTCCTCGCACCGCTGACCACGCCCGACGCCACGTTCCGCAAGGGCCTGTCGATCCTGATCGACGCCGCCCGCGACGTGACCGAAACAACCAAAATTGCAGCGGAGTAACCGCCATGATCGTTCGCGACTTCAACAAGATCGTCAAGGAAGAGAAAGACCGCGTCGTCTCTGACGCCAACTGGACATCCGTGAGGATGCTGCTGGCCGACGACAAGATGGGCTTTTCCTTCCACATCACCTTTCTCGAAGCCGGGTCGGAACACACGTTCCACTACAAGAACCACTTCGAGAGCGTCTATTGCATGCAGGGCAAGGGCCGGATCACCGACCTGGCCACCGGCGAAACGCACGAGATCGTACCGGGCGTGATGTACGCGCTCGACAAGCACGACAAGCATACGCTGGTCGCTGACGAGGAACTCGTCATGGCCTGCTGTTTCAACCCGCCCGTGACCGGGACCGAGGTGCACCGCGAAGACGGCTCCTACGCCCCGGCCGAGGAAAACGCCTGAGGCGAGACATGACCCATACTGTCGAAAAAATCGGCGGGACCTCCATGTCCCGCGTCCATGAACTGCGTGACACGCTCTTCATCGGGGACCGCAAAGGCGACGATCTCTATGGCCGGGTCTTTGTCGTCTCCGCCTTCGGGGGGATCACCAACCTCCTGCTCGAGCACAAGAAATCCGGCGAGGCCGGGGTCTATGCGCAATTCGCGAACGCCGACAACGACCGTGGTTGGCACGAGGCGCTGGACCGTGTCGCGGGCAAGATGATCGAGGCGCATGAAGCGGTGCTCGACCACCCCGCCGACATCGACCTGGCGACCGAATGGGTGCAGGGCCGGATCGAGGATGCGCGCAACGCGCTGACCGATCTGCAACGCCTGTGCAACTACGGCCATTTCCGCCTGACCGAACACCTGCTCCAGGTGCGCGAACTGCTGTCGGGCCTGGGTGAGAGCCATTCCGCCTATGTCACCACCATGCTGCTGCAGCGCGCCGGGGTGAACGCCCGCCTTGTCGATCTGTCCGGCTGGCGGGACGAAGGCGACATCTGCCTCGAGGACCGGATCAGCCGGGCCATGGACCGCGTCGATCCGGCCACCGAAATGCCGATCGTCACCGGCTATGCGCAATGCGCCGAGGGGCTGATGCGCGAGTTTGACCGCGGCTATTCGGAGGTCACCTTCTCCAAGCTCGCCGCCCTCACCGGCGCGACGGAGGCGATCATCCACAAGGAGTTCCACCTCAGCTCTGCCGATCCCAACCTCGTCGGTCAGGATGCCGTGCGCAAGCTGGGCCGCACCAATTACGACGTGGCCGATCAGTTGTCCAACATGGGGATGGAGGCGATCCACCCCAAGGCCGCCAAGACCCTGCGTCAGGCCGAGGTGCCGCTGCGCGTGACCAACGCTTTCGAACCACACGATCCCGGCACGCTGATCGACGACCAGCCGACCGAAGAACCGGCGGTGGAGATCGTGACCGGCCTCGACATCATCGCACTGGAGGTGTTCGAACAGGACATGGTCGGCGTGAAAGGCTATGACGCCGCGATCCTCGAGGTGCTTAAACGTCATGACGTGCGCATCGTGTCGAAACTGTCCAACGCCAACACGATCACCCATTACGTCGACAGTTCGCTGAAAGTGATGAAGCGGGTGGAAAAGGACATCGCCGCCCTCTACCCCTCGGCCGAGATCCGCTCCCGCACGCTGGCGCTGGCCAGTGTCATCGGGCGCGACCTCTCCACCCTGCGGGTGCTGCAGCGGGGCCTCTGCGCCATTGCGGATGCCGGGCACGAATGCATCGGCGCCACCCAGGGGCCGCGCAATGTGGACGTGCAGTTCGTGATGGAACGCGATGACCTCAAACCCTGCATCAAGGCGCTGCACGGGGCCTTCATCGAAGACCACAAGACCGCGCTCAAGGAAGCCGCCTAGACCAGGGCGGATCAAGGATGGCGGGGCGCTTCACCCCGTCCGGACGGCCCGGCGGCGTCATCTGGCCCGATGACCGCCGGGTCGTTCATTGTCAGGGGCCCCGCCCGGTGCTAACCGGACCCATGGCCCGCACGATCCTCTTCAACAAACCCTTCGACGTGCTGTCGCAGTTCACCGACCGCGGCACCGCCGGATCGCCGCGCCGCACCCTGTCAGATTTCATCGACCTGCCGGGCGTCTACCCCGCCGGGCGGCTCGACCGGGACAGCGAGGGGCTGATGATCCTCACCGATGACGGGCGGTTGCAGGCCAGGATTGCCCATCCGAAATACAAGGCCGCCAAGACCTACCTCGCCCAGGTGGAGGGCCTGCCCGACGCCGCCGCCCTTCAGGCCCTGCGCGAGGGCGTGACGCTCAAGGACGGCCCGACCCGGCCTGCCGGGGTCCGCATGGTGGACGAACCCGCCTGGCTCTGGCCCCGCAATCCGCCGGTGCGCTACCGCAAATCCGTCCCCGATGCCTGGATCGAACTGACCATCACCGAAGGCCGCAACCGCCAGGTCCGCCGCATGACCGCCCATGTCGGTCACCCCACCCTGCGCCTGATCCGTGTCTCCGTCGGCGACTGGCACCTCGGCGACCTCCCCCCCGGCCAGTGGCGCGACGCCTGACGCCGCCCCTATCGGCCGCACACCGGAACCCCAAAACACCCCACCCCCTCCGTCATCCTCGGGCTCGACCCGAGGATCTCCTGTCGAATGGCCACGCGCAACCCACGAGATCCTCGGATCAAGTCCGAGGACGACGCGACACCGGCCAGAATCCGCCCCTGTCCCGGCCTCGCGCCGGGACCTCTCCCGAACCTGCGCCACCCGGCAGGGTCCCCGCCTCACGTCCGCCCCCAAACACCTCACCCGTCATCCTCGGGCTCGCCCCGAGGATCTCCTGTCGAATGGCCCACGAAACCCACGAGGTCCTCGGATCACGTCCGAGGACGACGTGACACCGGCCAGAATGCCCCCCCTGTCCCGGCCTCGCGCGGGGACCGCTCCCGAACCTGCGCCACCGGGCGGGGTCCCGGCGCGAGGCCGGGACATGGACCAACCTCAGCGCAATTGCGCAATCTCCGCCCCCCCGCTACCCTCGCCCGAAACAACGAGGCGCGCATGGAGCAACTCTCCGAACTTTTCCAGATCGACTGGCGGCAGGAGGCCGTGGGCCTCTTCGGCGGCGTGCTCTTCTTCGGCTCCTGGCTCCTCCAGGCCTGGGAGAGCCGCCGCGCGGGCAGATCCGTCGTCTCCACCCGCTTCTTCGTGATCCGCGCCCTCGCCTCCGCGCTCCTCGCGCTGGAGGGGCTGCGCACCGGCTCTTTCTCGGTCTTTGCCGTGATGGCCGCGACTTTGCTGCTGATGCTCTACAACCTGCGCCTGTCCCTCAAGAACAGCGCAGCCTGAGCGTCTTCTAGTCGGACATACCTTGCGGCGCGCGCGTCAGCCACGCGGCCAAGGCCCCCTATCCGCGCGAGAGCAGCGCCGTCGAATCCGGTAGCGGCAGACAGACCGCCAGCCCGTCCAGACGACGCGTCGACAGCCCGCTCTCGCGCGCCGCCACCTGGTACCGGCCGCGCTTGAAATCATCCAGCAGGATCACCCCGCCCGGCGCCAGCCGCGACATGGCCTCTGCCAGGCAGGCCTCGCGCGCCCGGCCGTCGATCACGATCAGATCGAACAGGCCCTCTTCCTCTCGGATCGCCGCGACGTAGTCGTCGAAATACTGCCCCTCAAACCCTGGCTTGGCCGAGGGCACCACCCCCTCCGCCTGCGCAGGCACCGTCCGCAACCAAACGTTCTGCCTTTCCGCCAGCCGCCCCGACACCATCTCGCCCCAGTGCGGATCATGTTCGACCGACGTGACCTCACCGGCCCGTCTGGACAGCCACAGCGTGCTTGCGCCGGAGCCCCATTCGAAGACACGCGCCTGCGGATGCTCCCGCAGGTAGGCCTCCACCGCCTCCACCGCGTCAAAGGTCCACCAGGGCAGATCCAGCCGCGCGAGATCGTCAAAATCGTAGATGGCGAACAGCGACCGCAGCCAGCGCGCCCGCCGCGACTGCGCCCCGTCCAGCCTTTTCAGAATACCCGTTTCGCGCGCCAGGGCCCTTGCCCCGCGCATCGTCCGGACATAGCCGGTACGCAGCAGCGCATGGATCATGGCCGGACCTCCTCCGCCTCGACCGGGGCCAGCGTCCCGCCGAACCGCTGGTCTACCACGTATTTGTCCCGCTCACGGATGCCCGCCGCCTGCAACAGTTCCGCCACCAGCCCGACACCCAGAACCTGCGTTCCGGTCACGGTGAAGAGCACCCCGATCAGCAACAGTGGACGGTTCCCGATCGGCCCCATGTCCAGCATCCAGAGCGTCGAGAGGTAGGAGATGAAGCCCAGCCCGACCAGCAGCAGCGGCAGGCCCAGCATGGCAAAGAAATGCAGCGGCCGCGACTGGTACCGGGTCACCAGCTTGACCGTGGCGATATCCAGCAACCCCTTGATCATCCGGGTAAACCCGTATTTCGAGCGGCCATGTTCGCGCGGATGATGCTCCACCGCGATCTCGCTTACCCGGTAGCCCGCCGCATGCAGCAGCGCCGGAGTGAAGCGGTGCAGCTCTCCATAGAGGTTCAGGTGCCGCGCCGCCCGCCGGGTATAGGCCTTGAAGCCACAGTTGATGTCATGCAGGTCCACGTCGAACAGCCGCGCGGTCATCCGGTTGAACACTTTCGACGGCAGCGTCTTGCCAAGCGGATCGTGCCGCGTCTGCTTCCAGCCCGACACGACGTCGAAGCCCTGCTCCAGCCGCGTCAGAAAGCGCGGGATTTCCTTCGGGTCGTCCTGAAGATCGGCATCCATGGTCACGATCACATCGCCCCGCGCCTCGGCAAACCCCGCCGAAAGCGCCGCCGCCTTGCCGAAATTCCGGGTAAAGCGGATGACGCGCACCGCCGGATCGATCTCGGCCAAGGCCTCTGCGATCAGTTCCCCGCCATCGTCGGAGCCGTCGTCGACCAGGATGATCTCATGCGCCGGGGCCAGCGGCGCCATCGCCGCCGTGATCCGCCGGTGCAGCTCTTCCAGCGTGGCCGCCTCGTTGAGGAACGGCACCACCACCGACACGGTCCGCACAGGGCCGCGCCGCATTGCGCGGTCGCGCAGGGCCTGCTGCAACTGGGGGGAAACGTTCATGCCTCGTCACCTTCACGTCCATCGGGACCGGCCGTATGCTCTGCCGCAGGCCACCCCCGTCGTTTCCCCGATTGTTTCCGTTCAAAATGGTAATTTTATGGCACCGAGGGCGCGATTGTTGCAGATTGCGAAAAAGACGACGGGACCGGGACAGCCCATGACAGACACTGCGCCGCGCCCCCGCTGGCGGACCGCCTATCTCTGCGCCGCGCTGGCCGTGGGTCTTCTGGGCTGGCACACCCTGTTCGAACCCTTCGGCCGCGATCAGGGCATCCACGCCACCATTGCCTATGCCTGGGCGGAAGGCCTGACGACCTATTCCGAGGTCTACAACATCAAGCCCCCGCTCACCACGCTGATGCACCGCCTGTCGCAGATGGCCTTCGGAACGGACATGCAGGCGATCCGGCTGGCGGACATGATCGTGACGCTTCTCGCCGTGCTGGGTCTGGTCCGGGTGATGCAATGCCTGAGCCGGAGCCGGGCCGAAGCCGCCCTGGCCGGGGTCGGCTTTGCCGTCATCTACTACGCGCTGACCTATTGGGAACATGCGCAGACCGATGGCTGGGCGGGGATGACGGTGATCCCCTCGCTGCTCTGCCTCCTGGCGGGCTGGCGCCGCACCGGCCCGGCTCGCATGGCGTGGATGCTGGCGGGCGGCGCGGCGCTCGGCATCGGGGTGGGGTTCAAATACACCATCGCGGCCGCCGGTCTTCTGGTCTTCGTGCCGCTGGTGGCAGGCGGCCCGGCCCTGCGCTTCCGCCTGTCGGACCTCGTCGCCTATGTGGCCGGTGGCGCGCTGGTGCTGGGGGCCATCCTGCTGGCGCTGTGGTCCGAGGGGGCGCTCGGCCCCTTCCTGGCGATCCAGAACTACATCCGCGGCTATGTCGCCTACGGGGCGCAGTCACCGGGCCTCCTGCGCGAGGTGATGATCCTCCTGACCCCCTCGCCGGTTGTGGCCTGGATCACCGTCGCGGGCCTTCTGCCCTGGCTGGCGGCGCTGATGCGCGGTGAGAGCCTCTTCGTGACCACCACCCTCGCCTGGGGGCTGACCGGCTTCCTCTCAGGCCATGTGCAGGGCAAGGGGTTTGCCTATCACTTCATGCCGCTGATCCCGGTCTATGCCATCCTCTTCGGCCTGTTCATGGCGGCGATGCTCGCCGCGCTGACCCGCCGCACGGGCCGCCCGGTGCTGGCCCGGGGGATGATCCTAGCGGGCCTCGTCTGGTGCCTCGTCTCCACCCCGCTCTGGCCCCGCACGGCCCGTACGCTGAACCTTCTGCTCAACGACGCGCCACGCCGCGACATCCACGCCTTCCAGCCGATGCCGCCCGATTTCGACGTCGTCGCCACCCAGGATTTCGCCGCCCGCCTCGCCACGCACCGCCAGCCAGGCGACAGCCTCTTTGTCTGGGGCTATGAAACGATGATCTACTACCTGGTGCAGGAGCCGCCGCGCTACCGCTACCCCTATGCCTGGCCCTTTGTCGTCGACTTCCACGATGGCCGCTATACCGACGATCTGATGACCCGGCTCGCCTCCGACCCGCCGAAACATATCGTCGTGCAGGAGGGCGATGCGACCCCCTGGGTGACGGGCCGGACGCAAAGCTCTGCCGAATTCCTGGCGCTTTTCCCCGAACTCCGGACCTTCATCGACCTCTCCTACGAAGAGATCGAGCGGACAGAGCGTTTCCGCCTGCTGCAACGGCAGGACTGAGGGGCGCTGCCCTTCGGCGTGTGCCGCGCCTCACCCCGAAGTGTTTTCGACCAGAAGAAGATCCGGGCTTCTTCTGGTCAGAAATGCTTTCGGGGGGATTGGCCGCAGACCAAGGGGGGCGGACAGCCCCCCTATGCGAGGGATGGCAGCCAGAGCACGATGCCCGGAAAGGCCACCAGCCCCGCGATGGTCAGCGCATCCGCGATGAAGAAGGGCGCGACGCCGCGGAAGACGTCCTGCACCGACACTTCGGGGCGCACGCCCGCGACGACGAAGCAGTTCAGGCCTATGGGTGGCGTGATCAGACAGAACTCCGCCATCTTGACCACCAGGATGCCGAACCAGATCGCGCACATGGGTCCCGACATGCCGAAAGTGCTGTCCGCGGCCGAGACAAGCTCGCCCCCGTTGAGCGCCATCACCGCCGGGTAGACCACCGGCAGCGTCAGCAGCAGCATCCCGATCGCATCCATGAACATCCCCAGCACCGCATAGGCCAGCAGGATCATCACCAGCGTCATCATCGGCGATTGCTCCAGCCCGCTGATCCAGTCCGAAAAGACCCTGGGCAGGTTCGCGAAGCCGAGGAACCGCACGTAGATCAGCACGCCCCAGATGATGGTGAAGATCATCGTGGCGAGCTTTGCCGTCTCAAGCAGCGCATCCTTGAGCTCGTGCCATTTCATGCCCTTGAGCAGCGCCATGGCAAAGATCAGCGCGGCACCAAGTGCGCCGCCCTCGGTCGGGGTGCCCAGGGGGTCGCCGCCGAACGGATTGTAGATGAAGGAGATGATGATGAAGACCACGCCAAAGATCGGCAGGGCGGGCAGCAGCGACTTGAACCGCTCCCCCCAGGAAAAGCCGCCGACCGGCGGGCCGAAATTCGGGATCGTCAGCGCCAGCCCCACGATCAGGGAGCCATAGACGAAGGCCGAGAAGACCCCCGGCACGAAGCCCGCCAGCAAAAGCTTGCCCACGTCCTGCTCCACGATGATCGCATAGATCACCAGGATGGCCGAGGGCGGAATGAGCGAGGCCAGTGTCCCCGCCGCCGCCACCACCCCCGCGGCAAAGCGTTTGTCGTAGCCGATCTTGAGCATCTCCGGGATCGCGATCCGGGCAAAGACGGCCGAGGTCGCGACCGAGGCGCCCGACACCGCGGCAAAGCCCGCGGTCGCGAAGACGGTGGAAATCGCCATGCCGCCCGGCAGCCAGCCCAGCCATTTCTTGGCCGCATCGAACAGCGCGTTTGTCAGCCCGGCGTAATAGGCCATGTAGCCGATCAGGATGAAGACCGGGATCAGCGACAATTCCTGGCTGGCGATCTTGGAATGCGGCACCTGGCCCGCGGTCTTCACCGCCACGCCAAGCGCCCAGCCGAACTGGTCCATCGCATATTGCTTCTTGTCCCAGAAGATCCAGATCAGCCCGACCAGACCGGCGATGCCCGCCGCAAAGGCCACGCGCATCCCCAGAAGGACCATGACCAGAAGACCGCCTGTCACCCAGAGACCGATTTCGGTGCTGCCCATAGCCCGCCCCTACCTGTCGAGGGCCGAGACATGCTCGGCCTCTTCCGCCGCCAGTTCCGCGGCTGATTTCATCAGGGGCACACCCGCGGGCTCCCCGCCTTTCACGATGCCGACGCCGTAGCCCCAGAGTTGCAGCACCAGCCGCAGCCCCATCAGCGAAAAGGCAATCGGCACCAGGATCTTGGCCGGCCAGATCGGCAGGCCGATGTCGATGGTGCTGTCGCGGCTCCAGTTCTGCGCGCCCCAGTCGAAGCTGCGCTGGAAATGCGCCCAGCTTCCCCAGACCAGCAGCACGATGAGGATCAGCGTCGCCAGCGCCGTCAGGAATTCCGCCAGCCAAAGCGGCCGCCCCCGCAGGCGCCCGATCAGGATGTCCATGCGGATATGCACCCCGTCGCGCTGCGCATAGGCGATCCCCATGAACGCGATGAGCGGCATCGCCATCTGGATCCAGTCGACATAGCCCGGCAGCGGCGCATTGAAGAGATTGCGCCCGCCGACGGAGACCACCGCCAGGATCATCAGCGCCAGCACCGCCAGACCCGAGATGAGTGCGAAGACGCCCTCGATCCGGTAGAGCCTGCGTTCGATCCGGCTGCGGAGGGATCCGTCCTCGCGCACTGCGGAAGAGCCTGCCATTCCAGCCTCCTGTCGATAGAAAATGGAAAGCGGAGCCCCGGAACGAGGCCGGGGCTCCGCGGATCACATCCCGTGCGGGATCACATGCCGTGCAGTTCGTTCAGCTTGGCCTGGACCAGGTCGTAGAGCTCCTGAGCGGGCAGGCCCTGGGCGGATTTCTCCTCGATCCACTTGTCGGCGATACCCTTGGTCGCCTCGCGGAACTTGGCCAGCTCCTCGTCGGAATATTCCACCTTGGTCACGTTCTTTTCGGCCAGGATGGCATCCCACTTGTCCAGAACGGTCTGGTAGTTCGCCAGGTAGTGTTCGATCGCCGCGTCGACGGAGCTGTCGAGCGCCTCTTTGTGCTCGGGGCTCAGCGCGTTGTAGGAGTCGGTGTTCACCACCACCGGGCAGTTCACGGTGCCGGGGTTGAGGTTCGCGGTCCACCAGTCGGCCTCGTCGATCGTGCGATAGCTGAGGTGGGCGTGCTGGGCGAAGGCCACCGTGTCCACGACGTTGGATTCCATCGCGTTATAGGCCTCGGTCGCCGTCACGGAGGTCGGCACGGCGCCGACCGCCTTGAACGCCTCGCCCAGGCCGCCGGTGGCGCGGACGCGCATCCCTTCGAAGCTGCCCAGGTCGCTGCGCGGCTCGCCGGTGCCGACGAGGTTGTACTGCGGCATCGGAGAGGTCATCAGCAGCATCGCGTTCCAGCGGGCGAGGTCTTCCTTCACCGCCGGATGCTCATAGACCGCGTGGCTCAGCGCCACTTCCTCTTCGAGGTTGCGCACACCCAGGAACGGCAGTTCCAGCACGGTGATCGAGGGGTTCTTGTCCTCGTGGTACCCGGCGCAGAACTGGGCCATCTCGAACGCACCGATGGAGATCCCGTCGAGGTTCTCGGTGTTCTTCGACAGGCCACCGTAAGAGATGTTCATGGTGAATTCGCCATTGGTCTTTTCCGCGACCAGCTCTGCCAGTTTCTCCACATGTTCGGTGAAGGCCCGGCGCTTGCCCCAGACGGAGACGTTCCACTCAAGCGCGGAAGCCGGAGCGGCAATGGCGATGGAGAGCGCGGCAATCGCCGCACCTTGCAGGTACTTGTTCATAATATCCTCCCGTAATCCGGCCATGTATTCGGCCGGTTGATAGTCAAAAACTACAGTGGGATAACCGAATGGCAAGCATTTTTCCCGACCGGTTTCGTCACTTTTCGGAAGGGGCGCGGCGATGCCGTGCGCCCTGCGTGTCGCCCGCCGTGCTGCATCGCCCGTCGTCGGTCCCGCCCCGGCGCCGCCCATACGGTGCCGTTGCGGCGCTGGAGGATTAGGCCACCCGCATCCCCTGCACCCAGACCCCGGCCAGCGTCGGCACCTCGGCCACCATGCCGAACCGGATCACATCCGCCCGCTGCCCCGGCTCCAGCACGCCCCGGTCGCGCAGCCCCGCCGCCCGCGCAGGGCCTGAGGTCACGGTCGCCATGCCGCGCGCCATGTCGCCCCAGATCTCGCCCAGCTTCACCGCCGCGAAGAGCAGCGCGGAGGGCACGTAATCCGACGACAGGATGTCGAGCAGGCCGAGCTCCGCCAGGTCCTCTGCCGCGACATTGCCGGAATGCGACCCGCCGCGGATCAGGTTGGGCGCGCCCATGATGACCTTGATGTTGTGGGCATGGCAGGCCCGCGCGGCCTCTACCGTGGTGGGAAACTCCGCCACGCCGATCCCGTGCCCGGCTGAAGTCGCGACCTGATCGGCGGTGGTGTCGTCATGGCTGGCCAGCACCGCGCCATAGCGCCGCGCCGCCGCCACCGCCCCGGCCTCATGCGCCGCGCCCAGACGGTCGTGCAAGCCGGTGAGGAAATCGCAATATTCGTCAAACCCCTCTTTCGACAGGCCGTGCTTGCCGCAGACGTAATCCTCGAACTTGGAGATGTCGCGAAACTGCCGCTGCCCCGGCGTGTGATCCATCAGCGACACGATCCCGACCCGGTCGGCCTCTCCGAATTCGGCCAGCTCGTCCAGCAGCGTCTCCGAACAGGTTTCCGCCCGCAGATGCAGGTGGTGGCTGATCCGCAGCGCCCCCTGCGCCCGCATCGACAGGATCTCGTCCGCCATGGCGCGGGCATATTTGCCGTAGCGCTTGTTCGTATCCGAGACGATGGAGCCGACCCGGATCGCGTCGAACACGGTGGTGATGCCGCAGCCCCCCAGTTCCCGGTCATGCGCGACAATCGCGGCGTGATGCGGCCAGTTCACACCGGGACGCGGCTGCATGTGACGTTCCAGGTTGTCGGTATGAAGCTCGACCAGGCCGGGCGCGATCCAGTCACCGCCACAGTCGATCCCCTTGGCGGCCCCCTGCCCGATCTCCGCGATCACCCCGTCACGGAACACCACATGCCCGTCGATCACCTCGTCCGCCAGCACCAGCCGCGCATTGGTCAGGACGGTTTCGCCCGCCTCGATCATATCCTTCATTCCGTCACCTCTTCGCGCGCCCGGAACGCGGCGAGCACTGCCGCCACCGTATCCTCAAGCGCCCCACTGTTATCGATTGTCACCACCCGGTCCAGCCCCGCGGGCAGCGCGTTGTCCGCCCGGGCAAGCCGCCGCGCAATATCCGCCGCGCTTTCGCGCCCCCGGCCCTGCAACCGCTGCGCCAGCACCTCCGGCGTGGCGGTCAGCGACAGGACGGCAAAGCCCGGAAACCTGTCCTGCGCCTCGCCAAGCACCGCGCGGGACAGGTTGACCATCGCCACCCGCCCCTCCGCCAGCACGTCCTCCACATCGCGCGGGATGCCGTATTGCAGCCCATGCGCCTGCCAGTGCAGCGCAAAATCCCCGGCGACCACGCGGCGGCGGAACACCTCGTCCGACACACCGTCAAACGCCTCACCCCCCGCCTCTTCGGGCCGGGTGATGACGCGGCGGACAAGGTGCAGGCCGGGCCAGGCGCGGGCCACGGCCTCCATCACCGTATCCTTGCCGACGCCCGACGGCCCGACAACGCCGATCAGCCGCCCGATCATGCCGCCCGCGCCGGGGCAAAGCCCGTGACGTCCACCACCCGGTCGCAGATCCGGTCGCGCGCCGCCTCGTCGTGGAAGATGCCGACGATCGCCGCGCCCCGCGCCTTGGCCTCTTCGATCAGGCCCAGCACCGTTTCGCGGTTCGTCGCATCCAGGCTCGCCGTCGGTTCGTCCAGCAGCATCGCCGGATAGGCATGGGCAAAGCCGCGCGCGATGTTTACCCGCTGCTGCTCCCCGCCCGAAAAGGTCGTCGGGCTGAGGCCCCAGAGCGTGCGGGGAATGTTCAGCCGGGTCAGCAGATCCTCGGCCCGCGCCATGGCCTCCGCCTTGGGCGTCCCGACGGAGAGGAGCGGCTCCGCCACCACCTCCAGCGTCGGCACCCGCGGCACCACGCGCAGGAACTGGCTGACATAGCCGAGCGTGTGGCGGCGCAACTCCAGGATCTCGCGCGGATTGGCCGCGGCGACATCCGTCTCGCCCACCCAGATATGCCCCGAGGCGGCGAGGTAATTGCCGTAGATCATCCGCATCAGCGTCGATTTTCCGGCCCCCGAAGCGCCCGTCAGGGCGACACATTCGCCCCTGTCCACCGAGAGGCTGGCCCCGGTCATCACCGGGATCACCGCGCTGCCCTGATTGTGCAGGGTGAAGGTCTTGGACAGGTTTTCGATACGGATCATATCCCACACCCTTTTGACATTGGCACATTGCCCGATGCGGACGCGAAGCGTCCCGGGCAGCGGCCGACCGCCCCCCGGGCGGCCGCTTCGTTGACGTTTGCGCGACGATCGGCCTGACGGCTGCCACGACACGATAAAGTGACGACCTCACGCCGATGAGCGGCCCCCCGCGGTCCGCCGCAGCCCTCCGTCAGAATCCCGCTCATACCTGCAACACGCTCGACACGAGCAGCTGCGTATAGCCGTGCTGCGGGTCGTCCAGAACCTGATCGGTCAGCCCCGCCTCGACCACATGCCCGCCCTTCATCACCATCAGCCGGTCCGCCAGTAGACGCACCACGGCGAGGTCGTGCGTGACGATGATCGCCGACAGCCCCATCTCGCGCACCAGCCCGCGCAGCAGGTCCAGAAGACGCGCCTGAACCGAGACATCCAGCCCGCCCGTCGGTTCGTCCATGAAGACGAGCCGGGGCCCGGTCACCAGGTTCCGCGCGATCTGCAACCGCTGCCGCATCCCGCCGGAAAAGGCCGAAGGCCGGTCGTCGATCCGGTCGCCGGAAATCTCCACCCGGCCCAGCCAGTCGAGCGCCGTGTCGCGGATATCGCCGTAGTTGCGTGCGCCCACGGCCATCAGCCGCTCGCCCACATTGCCCCCGGCAGAGACATTCATCCGCAGCCCTTCATGCGCGTGCTGATGCACGAAGGCCCAGTCCGTCCGCCGCAGCATCCGCCGTTCCGGCTCCGACATGGTGACGGTATCGCGCATCCCTTCGGCCCGCGTGTCAAAGAGCACCTCGCCCCGGTCCGGCGCCAGCTGCCCCGCCAGACAGTTGAGCAGCGTGGTCTTGCCCGACCCGCTTTCCCCGACAATGCCCATGACCTCTCCGGGCCAGAGGTCGAAGGACACATCGGCACAGCCGATCCGCCCGCCATAGAA